>SESG01031076.1_pt1 | contig 10667 bp, 11 predicted proteins | sample 3171421 | NCBI WGS metagenome assembly SESG01 (sample SAMN10866946, study PRJNA518727) | freshwater metagenome | biome: subpolar coniferous forest; feature: holomictic lake; material: water; isolation source: holomictic Lake 227, 6 m and 8 m depth | place: Canada: near Kenora, Ontario | collected... | reverse complement strand
CTTATAGCCGGACAGTAGTGTTGCAACCTATTATAATACGCAAATTTTAAATTTTGCAAAACTGCCTCACCACCCCGACACCACAAACCATACGCCGGTTGCAATCATAATCACACTGGCAACGCGGTAAAACCATTTCCGCATTTTGTTGCTGATACTATTCACCACCTTCCCCACAAGAATCAGCGCCGGTGCGGTGCCGATGCCGAAGAGCATCATCATCAGGGCGCCTTGCAGCATTCCGACAAAGGGGTGATGGGCCTCCATGGCGGCTCGTGCGGCGGCGAGGAGGGCGGTGTAGGTGAGGCCACAGGGGAGAAAGCCGAGGACAATGCCCATCGGGTAGTAAGCGCCGATTGAGCGCGGGGCTTTGAAGAGGGCCATGATCTTTTGGATGAGTGAGTTGCCGGGGGTGCAGCTCTTTGCCAAAGAGGGGAGTGGCAGCCACTCTGCTGTGGAGAGGCCCATGAGGATGATGGAGAGTCCGGCAATGATCATGATGGTCCGCTGGAGCTGCTCGATGGAGGTGGCAAGGACGAGGAATGAACCTGAGAGGCCGACAATCGCACCGAGAATGGTGTAGGTGGTGACTCGTCCGAGGTTGTAGAGCAGGTGGTGGAGTATGCCTTTTCGCGTTTCACCAACTGAGAGTGCGCCGACAACGGGGCCGCACATGCTGATGCAGTGGCCGAATCCTCCGGCAAGTCCGGAGAGGAGCATGGCGAGGAGGGGTGCGATCATGGGCTGTTTTTGTTTACGGGCTTTGCTGATTTTAAGGGCTTTGCTGGCTCGTCGTCATCGTCAAGCATCCGGTATTTCGGCGCTTCGGGGTCGTCGAACTGGCCGCTTTTGACGGCCCAGATAAAGAGAAACCATGCGGCGACGCCGACAAAAAAACCGATGCCGATCAAAAAAAATGTGGTGTACATGATGGTTACTAAGTCAGTTTAATAATCACTCTATCATTCATGGTGGTTCTGAGCGTTTCGAGAGTGAGATGATGCTCCTCCTGAACCGCTGGACTCTCTTGTCAGGTTTTTCTCAGCCTCAGGGAGTTGCTTACCACCACAAGGGAGCTGATAACCATAAGCAGTGCGGAGATGATGGGGTGCAGCACCCCAGTCACGGCAAGAGGCAGCGCTATGAGATTATACGAAAAGGCCCAGAGAAGGTTCTGGCGGATGATGGAAAAACATTTGGTGGAGCTCTCCATCAGGGTGTTGATGAGCCGGAGGTCATCGTTGAGGATGGCGACGCTGGCGCTTTCGAGTGCAATGCCGGAGGCGTGGCCGAGGGTGACTCCGGTGTCGGCTTCGGTCAGTGCGGGGGCATCGTTGATGCCGTCGCCGACCATCATGACGCACTCTCCCTTCGCTTTCAGGGAGCGGATAACGGCGGCTTTTTCAAGTGGTCCGAGTCCGGCCTGAACGTCGGTGATGGCGCATTTGGCGGCGATGTAGTTGGCCACTCCCTGGTTGTCGCCGGTTAGGATTTTTAGCGAGAGCCCTTTTTTGCGGAGCCCGGCAATAAGGGGAAGGGCGTCCGGGCGCAGGTCGTCAATCAGCCCGATGATACCGGCAAGTTTTTGGCCGCAGGCGACCATGACGATGGTTTTTCCTTCAGCTTCGAGCGATAAGGCGCAGCTTTCATGGAGCGGCTGAAGCTCAACCTGCTCCTGCACCATAAAGGCTCTCGACCCTGCCCGCCAGATTTCTCCTTCGATGATTCCTGAAACTCCTTTGCCCGGTGTGGTCCTGAATTGCGTTACCGTCAGCCGATCACCCTGCCATGCGGTCAGAATGGCGCATCCGGTGGGGTGCTCCGAGGCCGCCTCGAGCGAGGCGACGTGTTGCATAAACGTTGGCGTGAGGCTGTAGTCGTGACTGTCGGTCATGGAGGGTTTGCCGGTGGTGAGGGTGCCGGTTTTGTCGAGCACGACGGTGGTGGTTTTTGAGAGTGTTTCGAAAATATCGCCTCCTTTGACGAGAATGCCTCGCTTGCCCGCTGCTGTGGTGCCGACCAGAATAGCAAGCGGGGTGGCGAGACCGAGTGCGCAGGGGCAGGCGATGACGAGCACCGAGACGGCGTTCATAAGGGCGGTGACGGTGTTGCCAGTGGTGAGTTTCCAGTAGAGAAAGGTAGCGAGGGCGAGCGTGATGGTGGCCGGGACAAAGTAGCCGGCGGTTTTGTCGGCGATCCCCTGAATTGGCGCTTTGCGGGCTTGCGCATCTTCCACGGTGCGGATAATACGGGCAAGCAGGGTGCTCTCCGCGTTGCCGGTGACCTGGATGCTGAGCCGTCCGTTCATCGAAAAGCTTCCGGAAAACACCTTGCTGCCCGGTGCTTTCAGTACAGGGTTTGACTCTCCGGTGAGCATCGCTTCGTTCACTTCCGCTTCACCCTCCACAACGGTGCCGTCAAGCGGGATTCTGTCGCCGGGGATGATCTCTATCCGGTCGCCGATTTTTACGGCGGCAATCGCCACCATGCTGGTTTCACCGCTTTCGGAGAGCAGCAAGGCTTCGTGTGGCTGGAGTTCAGCCAGTTCGGCCATGGCGTTGCCTGCCTTGAGGCGCGAGCCTGCCTCCAGAAACCGGCCAAGCAGAATGAAGGTGATAATCATGGCAGAGGTGTCGAAAAAGAGTTCACCTCTATAAAAAATCATGGCAATGCTGTAGCAATAGGCGGAGAGCGAGCCGAGAGCAACGAGGACGTCCATGTTGAGTGTTAATCGCCTCAGTGAGCGGAATGCGCTTGAGAGGAAGGGGTAGCCGGAATAGAAGAGCACCGGGGTGGCCAGTGCCCATGAAATGAGCTGAAAGGCAAGTTTGTAGCGTTGCTCCATTCCTTCAAAAAAACCGGCATAGAGGGCGGCAGTGAAGAGCATGAGCTGCATGGAAAAAAATCCGGCGGTACCGAAGCGCAGGAGCAGCTCCTGTTTTTCATGCGCAAAGAGTTCGGCGCTGCCGTTGTGACGGGAGGGGTGGGGCAGGTAGCCGATGGAGCGAATGGCATTCAGGATGGTTTCGAGGCTCACCTGTTCGCTACTCCAAGTGATAGCTGCCTTGTGGGTGGCATAGTTGACCCTTGCCGAGAGAATGCCTTCCTGCTTCATCAAAAATTTTTCGATGAGCCAGACGCAGGAGGCGCACCTGATGCCGGAGAGCAGAAACTCTATGCGGCTTTCGCTGCCGCTGATGGTGACGCTGTCGCGAAAGGGTGCGGCGTCGAGCTTTACCAGAGTGGTCGGAGGGCCCGGTTGCCAGTTGCAGCGCTTGCGGTAGAAGGCGTCGAGTGAGTTGCTGTGGACAAGCTCGTAGACGCCAAGGCAGCCGTGGCAGCAGAAGTACCTTGTTTCACCCTCAATCAGGGCGGTAATGGCCGCAGCCTTGCTCGTCTCCTGAAGGCAGTGGTCGCAGCGCACTTTTTCGGAAGAGAGAGGCCCGCTACCTGACATTGAAGGTAAAGGCCGGATTGTTGAGGTCATCGGAGAGAATGGTTACCTGCCAGAGCGTGCGGCCACTCATGCAGCGGACAATAATGCCTTTGCCCTCGTAGTGGCAAGCGCTCTTTTTGAAAAGCGTTACCTGATTTTTGCCCATCATCATGCCCGGCATGGAAAGGTCAAGGAGCAGGGTGTCGGGTAGCTTGTCGCATGGTGATACCGTCACGCTGAAGGTGAGCTCTTTTATGGCGCTTACCGGTTTCGGCTCAATGTTGAGCGTGACGGTATGGCTGCCTGCCGTGATGGAGCAGGGCCCCTGATTGATGGTGCACTCGCCAGCCATGAGTGTGCTGCCAGGAATCATCAGTAATGCGAAGAGCGCTAACGGGGCTATTTGACGTCGAAAAACCATTTTTTGCTTGTTATGAGTTGTTGTTGTTGCCGCAGGTCAATTCTCGCAAACCACACTCCCTTGAAGGGAATGGTGGGGGTTGCCTGATAGAGGCCGGGAGAGATTTGGTGCATGGTCAGGGTGGAGTCGTAGCCAGTGCTGGAGAGGTTGCCGACAAAGAGGGTGAGGGTGCCATCCTGAAGCGGTTTTTTGTGAGTTGTTACCTTGATATGGATGATGTTATATCCCCTTTTCAGCGAATCGGGTTTACTCACCTCAATGCCAAGCCTCGTCTCATTGGCTTTTGCCTGAAAATAGCGCGTGCTGTTTTCATAATAGTTGTTGTCCACCAGCCCTTCCGCATCTCTGAATGCCACGTAGATGCCGCATCCCATTGCAAAGAAAAAAAGCGGGTAGATGATGTAGAAAAAGAGCTTCATAAAAAACCGGTTTCCCTGCTGATTGCAATTCCCTCACTGGAGATGCTCAGATGAAGATGCTCCAGTTTGCCGGTTGGTTTAACCAGAATACTGCCATGAATGGCTGAAAATGGCTGCAAATTGAGCGTGTGTTCGCCAATGAGGGTCACGCTGTCGGAGGAGGATAGTTCAAGCTCCAGCTTTTTCCCTCCATTGTTATGGATGATAAATGAGTAACGGTTCAGACCCGGTGGCAGTGAAGCATTGTCACGAATGACAAGAAAATCAACTGTTGGACGGCTCCAGAGCAGCAGTGCAAGAGCGATGGCTGCGGCGGCTGTTACGCCACCGAGCCAGAATGTTTTCGGGCGAAGCATCCGTCCCCTGTAGTTCGGGAAGGGGAGCATTCCTCTCTTTTCCGTCATACTCCGGCAGGCGTCGATACACTCAGCGCAGGCAATGCAGGCAGCGCTCAACCCTTTTTTGATGTCGATACCGACAGGGCATACTTTAACGCAGGAGTCGCATTTCATGCAGGAAGCATCACGCGAAACGTCATACTCAATCACAAGCGTCTCCTTGTCGAACAGGATATTCTGCAGCATGGCATAGGGACAGATCGATATGCAAAATCCTCTTCCGAGAAAGGCCAGTTCAAGGTAGGTCAGCAGCCAAAGGATAACGAAAAAAGCGGTTATGGTTGGTGCAACAAAGAGGGTGCTGAGTGTCTCTGCAGGCGGGATGAAGTACCAGATCATGGTGACTGAGACCAGGGCTGAGAGTGGAATCAGGATGAGTTTCTGCCAAAGTTTTCGGTGCTTTTTGCCTGCTACTTCAGCGACGCTTTCACTCAAGTCAAGCAGGACGGTCTGGGGGCAGAACCAGCCGCACCAGACTCGTCCAAAGATGATGGTGACAAAGCCGATGAAGAGCAGGAAAAAAAGGGTGGCGGCAAGAATGAGATAAAATTCCCGCATCCATATAACCGATCCGAACATGTGGAGTTTGAGGGTAGGGATGTCGAACCGGAGTGCACTTTCGCCGTTTATGGTCATAAACGGCAGGCCGGTTACGATGGCAGCCTGCAGGATTTCAATTGCTCTTCTTTTTTTTCTCCACACAATGGCATACTCCTCAGTTGGTGGACGTTACTTTTTTCTAAGTGTTTCGAGAAAGGCAATCACCTTGCTGACTTTTTCTGTGCCAATTTGCGGCAGGAATGAGGGCATTCCGTTAGGCCGACCTTTGGTCACGGTTTCGTAGAGATCCTTTTGGGTCGAGCCGTATTTGAGTGCGGGTGCCCTCAGATTGGGACCGATTCCGCCTGTTGCATCAGTGTTGTGGCACGGTGCACAGGTGTTGGCAAAAATTTCCTTGCCCTCGGCAATGGCCTCCTTGTCGTTGGAATACTCCTTCATTATAACAGGTCTCTCTGTTTTGGCCGCTGCCGCCATCTCTTTGTCATACTCTTTGTAGAATGACCAGCCGGAAATGGCTGGTGTAAACGAGACGATATAGCCGATCAGAAAAATAATTCCCCCGAAAAAAAAGAGCAGCCACCCTTTGGGGATTTTACCATGGCCATCCTGGGGTTCTTCGGTCTCATACATAGATCTCTCCTTTTGGCGGATTTCGGTTATTCATTGCTCATCATCAAGCATTCTGCGCTTTGGCTCTTCAATTTTCTGTTTTCTTTTCGGATTGTAGTAATAAACGATTATCCCTCCCATAACAATAGCGAGTAGCATGGTAAAGAGGAAGTATGCCAAGCCAGAAAGTGTCATTTTAGGGTCTCCATGTTTTTGACATCCCGTCCCAGTTTCTGCAGGTATGCAATCAGCGCATCCATCTCGGTAAGCTCATTGCGCAGTTCCGGCGGGGTCACCTTGTCACGGCTCCCTTTTGATGGATAGGCACCATCGGTCACGGTTGCCTTGTATTGGGTGATCTGCTGCTCGACATCGCTTTTTGAGTAGCCATAGCCGAGTACTGAGCACTTTTTGTATGAGTAGTCGGTATCGAGTTTGTTCTTTGCAAGCCAGGCATAAGGGGGCATGTTGGATTTCTCAAACATCCCCTGAGGGCTCATCAGATGGGTATAGTGCCAGGAGTCGGGATACTTTCCGCCCACTCTGTTCAAATCAGGCCCGGTGCGACGGGAACCCCAGAGGAAGGGGCGGTCGTAGGCGAACTCTTCGGGCTTGGAGTATTCGCCGTAGCGAAGCACCTCGGTTCTCAGCGGTCTTACGGTTTGGGTATGGCAGTTGTTGCACCCCTCACGCATGTAGATGTCGCGCCCCTCCTGCTCAACCGCTGTATAAGGTTTTATAGAGGCGCTGACCGGCTGTGTAGATGGCATGAACAGAGGTATAAAGACAGTCGCCGTGGTGCCGATCAGTATGACAGCGGCTGAAAGAACAGCAAAAACAACCGGTTTTGAAGTGATCCCCATGATTGCAACTCCTGATGGTTAGGTGTCGTTTATGCTTCAGTCGTGCCAGGTTGTTTCCTGACCGTCATAATCAGATTCCAGGCAAAAATCAGTATACCGATAAAGAAAATAAGCCCTGCCGCAAACCGCAGTTGGTAGAATGGGTAGAGAGAGGCTACGGTATCAAGAAAATTGTACATCAATGAGCCGTCGGGGTTGGTGGCTTTCCACATGGCACCCTGCTGGATGCCTGCAATCCACATGGCAATGGTCCATATCACCTGCCCAAACAGTGTCAGCCAGAACTGTATGTTGGCAAGCTTGATGCTGTAAAGCTTTGTATTGGAAATATGCGGAATCATGTAATAAAATGATCCTGCAACGACCATGGTAACCCACCCCATGGTTCCCATGTGCACATGCCCGACAACCCAGTCGGTATAGTGAAAGAAAGCGCTAAGGGTTCTCAGTCCCTGCAGCGGGCCCTGAATGGTCTGAAGTCCGTAAAAGGTGATGCCGGCAATGAAGAATTTAACCAGATAATTGCTGCGCATCTGGTCCCAGTTCCCCTGAAGTGTGTAATAACCGTTGACCACCGAACCCCACGAGGGAGCAATCAGGAAGATGCTGAAACCCATGGCAACCGTCTGAATCCATTCCGGAAGGGGGGTAAGCATCAGGTGGTGCGCTCCAGTCCAGAGATAGGCAAAGTTAAGCGCCCAGAAAGAGACGATGGAGAGGCGGTGGCTGTAAATGGGAAGCCCTGTTGCTTTTGGAAGGAAATAGTAGAACATCGCCAGTATCGGTACCGTAAAGATGAACCCTACGATGTTGTGGCCGTACCACCACTCGACATTGGCATCGTTTGCTCCTGCATAGATGGAGTAGGACTTGAAGAGATTGATGGGAATCTCAAGGTTGTTGACAATATAGAGGATGGCAATGGCCACCGTCATGGCTATGATGTACCACAGAGAGATGTACATCTGCTTTTCCTTGCGTTTGATCAGTGTGCCGAAGACATTGATGGCAAACATGACCCACAAGATCACGACGCCGATATCGAGTGGCCATTCAAGCTCGGCATACTCTTTTGTGGTATTCATGCCAGCAAAGAGACTCAGAGCCGCCAGGGCTATTGCCGTATTGAAGAGGTAGAGATGAGCCTGGGCAAGGCGCGGAAAGGGGATCGCGACCCTGTTAAGGCGCTGTAGCATATAGTATGATGTTGAAAAAATGGCCGCGAGGGCAAACCCGAGTCCCAACCCGTTGGTATGCACGACCCGAAGACGTCCAAAGCTGAGCCAAGGAGTAAGATTCAGTGCCGGATAGAACATTTCAAAGGCCATCCAAAGCCCCACCACCAGACCAATAACAAGCCAGAATAACGCTGAAAAGGCAAACCCGCGGACTATTTTGTAATTATACCCAGCTTCGCTCATGCCTTCCTCCGGATCATTTTTAAGGACAATAAACAGAGAATGTCTGACGGCTATAGCTGCGTAAAACCAGAAACATAAAAACCGCCTGGACAATTATTCCTGAAATATAGTAAAAAGTATCCGATCTTAATTCGAATAAAATCCTCTACGGCACATCCGTTACTGATTTCGATTTGTTAATTGCGACGTTCCCATTTTTCTTTGTTCATCAGTATTCAAGTTCTGAATCAACCGTCACTCGCTGGCGAAAAACCCAGTAGCTCCATCCCTGGTAAATCAGGATTATTGGAATGAAAATAAGGGCAACGATGGACATGATGCCGAGTGAGTAGAGGGATGATGAAGCATTATAGATGGTGAGACTCCATGCCGGGTTGAGGCTTGAAACAAGCACTCTCGGGTAGAGACCCATGAAGATCGTGATAGTAGAAAAAGCTATGGCGACAGTGGTCATGGCAAAAGCCCATCCGGCAGAATTTTTTTTCAGCATGAAGATGACCGAGACAAGGGCCAGAACACTGAAGACCGGTACAATACCCGGATTGATGCCGAGTCGGAGGTATAGGTCAGTTTCGGTGAAGGTGTATGCCATGAAGATGACGCAGAGGAGCGTTGCCGGAGCCCAGAGCTTTTTTGAGAAGCGCATTGCTTTTTCCTGGATGGCAGCGGTGGTTTTCAGTGCAAGAAAGATGGCTCCGTGGAGGCTGAAGATCAACAGTGAACTTATGCCGCAGAGCAGGGCATAGGGGTTAAGGAGATCGAACAATCCTCCGCTATAGTTCATGGAAGCATCAACAGGCACACCCCGGATGAAATTCGCAATGGCAATTCCCCAGAGCAGCGCGGGAACTGCGCTTCCTCCAAAAATGCTCCAGTCCCAAAAGCTGCGCCATGCAGCCTTGTCGTGCTTGCTGCGGAATTCGAAGGCGACGCCCCTGAAAATCAGGGCTACAAGCATAAGTATAAGCGGTAGATAAAAACCGCTGAAGAGGGTCGCATACCATTTCGGGAAGACAGCAAACATGATGCCTGCTGTGCTGATAAGCCACATTTCGTTGCCATCCCAGAAGGGGCCGATAGTGTTGATGACGGCGCGTCGTTCGCGGTCGTCGCGGCTCATAAAGGGCAACAGAATTCCGACACCGAAATCAAACCCTTCGAGTACAAAAAAGTTGAGAAAGAGAAAAGCCGTGAGTATGAACCAGAGTGTTTGTAAATCCATTATGTGTGATGTTTACAGGTTCTTCGGCGCAGTTGATGCCTGGCAGATAAAGAGGTTTTCAGCACAAGCGATAGCCATCGGGACTCTTTGTTATGAGATTATTCCGCCCCGGTCGATCCCTGCGGAGGCATATTTTTTTAACAGAAAAAGGTCAGTCCCGGCAAGCGCGGCATAGAGTAGAGCAAACACTGCAAGTGAGAAGAGCAGTTCGCTGCTGCTGACCACTGATGCCGGTGAAACGCCGTTTTCGGTTTTCAGCAGGCCAAAAACAATCCAGGGTTGACGGCCCATCTCAGCAAGGAGCCAGCCTGATGAGTTGGCAATCCAGGGCAGCAGCATTGACCAGAAGAGTATGGCACCGACCAGTGGAGAGAAAGCGTAGTTCTCCTTGATCACCTTGTACAGTGCGAGCAGTGAGACCATGAGCATCAGTGTGCCCGCCCCAACCATGAAGCGAAAGCTCCAGTAAGCGGTGAAAATGGAGGGGATGTAGTTGCCGGGGCCGTATTGCATAGCATACTCTTTCTGCAGGTTCTTGATTCCTTTCACCTCGCCCTCAAAAGAGTTGTAGGCAAGAAAAGAGAGCATGCCGGGAACGCGTATGGAAAAAACATCCTTGAGCCCCTTTTCATCACCGATGGTAAAGAGCGAAAAGCTGGCTGGATTTTCACTCTCCCACAGCGCTTCAGCCGCAGCAACTTTCATGGGCTGGGTTTTAAGCAGGTTCTGCATCTGTGCATGTCCTGCAAGAACAACGAGTATGGTTCCGATAAAGGCATAGATGGCACCAAACTTCAGGGATGTTTCAAAAGCGTTTCGCTCCTTTGTTCCTCTTCTGAGATGCCATGAACTGACCGCGATAACAAGAAATCCTGCGGTTACAACTCCTCCGGCCAGCACATGCGGAAACTGTTTCCAGAGGCTGGGATTGAAGAGCAGGGCAAAAAAATCGACCATTTCAGCATGTGAACCATTCGTGGCCATTTTGTATCCAACAGGGGACTGCATAAAGGAGTTCGCAACCAGAATCCAGAATGCCGAGAGGGTTGAGCCGAGAGTTACAATCCAGATAGATGCGGCATGGAGCGCTTTTGGAAGCTTGTTCCATCCGAATATCCAGAGACCGATGAAGGTTGATTCGATAAAGAAGGCAAGCAGTGTCTCGATTGCCAGCGGAACGCCAATAATATCGCCGACAAACCGGGAGTATGCCGACCAGTTCATGCCGAACTGAAATTCCATCACGATGCCGGTGACCACCCCAACGGCAAAGTTGATAAGAAAAAGAGTACCCCAGAATTTTGTCAAATGCTTGTA
>SESG01001496.1_pt1 | contig 10671 bp, 13 predicted proteins | sample 3171421 | NCBI WGS metagenome assembly SESG01 (sample SAMN10866946, study PRJNA518727) | freshwater metagenome | biome: subpolar coniferous forest; feature: holomictic lake; material: water; isolation source: holomictic Lake 227, 6 m and 8 m depth | place: Canada: near Kenora, Ontario | collected... | reverse complement strand
TTCAGCCGGACGCGGAACCCGTTTGCTCAAAGCTGTGGCCGGAGGCATATTGGCGGGATTTGGCGCGCGCATTGCGGCAGGATGCACCAGTGGTGTGGGACTTTCTGGTTCGGCAGTTCTGGGCGTAGCGGGTTTTGTATTCCTGGGTGCATTTTTTGCAGCGGGCTTGCTGGCTTCGCGGCTCACCGGTGGAGGTGTGCGATGAGCACCGCTTTAACGTTAAGCGCACCGGTGTCCGGTATTCTGCTGGGATTCGGATTTGGTTTTGTATTGGAGCGTGCGGGCTTTGGCAGCGGCTGTAAGTTGACGGCGCAGTTCCGGTTGACGGACTGGTCGGTTTTCAAGGTCATGTTCACTGCAATTGTGTTCGCTGCGGTTGGACTTTATGCGTTGGAATTGGGTGGACTGGTTGACGCGAGCCGCATGTATGTCCCTGCGCCGTATCTCTGGGCCATTGCTGCGGGTGGCGCGGCCATTGGCGCAGGGTTCGCAGTGGGTGGATATTGTCCGGGTACGGCTATGGTGGGAATTACGACCGGAAGAGTGGATGCGATGGTCTTTTTCATCGGTTTGCTGGTCGGAACCTTTGCCTTCGCAAGCCTATTCCCCTGGCTGGAGCCACTCACCACGGCAGGTGAGTTGACTAAGGGTGACCGTTTGCCGGAGCTCCTGGGTATGCCTGAATGGTTGGTTCTGGCCATCTTGGTGGGTGCGGCAATTGGCGTGTTTTATCTGGGTGGGTGGTTTGAACGTCGTGCCCAGGCTATCCCTCAATCGCTAGAGACCCAATCTCCCTACCATTAGGAAAAAGTCCATGAAACCTGTTCGTAAAAATACTGCCTCCTTGGCGGCAGCAGTGGCCATCGCTTTGCTGACCTTGCAAGCAGCACCGGCTGCAAGTGCTGCAGACGCTCCTGTCAAGCAAGCTTCTGCCCCATGCTCGGGGAACCCTTGCGGCGGTAAGCGTAAATGTCCTAAGACCGATAGTGACAACCCATGTGCTGGTGCCAAGTGCAAGAAGAACACCGACAACCCCTGCGCCGGCAAGTCCAAATAGTGACTGAAGTAGCGCACTTAGCCATGCAATCTGCGCTCCTGAGGCAACTGGCGCTGGCAAAGAAGTCACGTTCCACGCTGTTCCCATTCATTGGGCGAAGTGCGCAGTTTCTGGCTTGGCAGCATTACCCTGGGAACGATGCAATAGACACTACCGCAGCGTGGCAGTTCTATTACCACGCTCACGAAAGCGACTGTGAAGGCGGGGTGCGCCATCCGCGGGAGCACGGGCACATCCATCTGTTCCGGCGCAGTGCTAAAGGCGTGCTTTCTCATTTGGCTGGCTTGTCGTTGGATGCACGTGGCATACCATTGACTTGGTTTGCCTGCAATCAATGGGTCACTGGCGAGCGCTGGCGGACCGGCGCCGACATGGGGCGAGGTCTGCATACATTAACGCTTGAGGTGCGTGGCCCCTTGGCAGGTGCGGCGAAATGGTTAGCGGACCTGGTGCGCGGCTATGCGAGACCCTTGCAAGAGATGCTGTTGGCTCGTGACACTGCACTTGCCACCTATTGTCAGCAGCGGCAAGTCAGTTCCACTCAGGCGATGAACGACCGCAGTATTGCAGTCTGGAGTTCTTTCCCGATATCGTGGCCCGATGACGCAGTGGCGTTGCGTGGCCAAGTATGCACTTACGACAACCCAAGGAGATCATTATGAAATTTGCGACGAAATGGATGGCCGCCAGCGCCTTAGTAGCGCTGTCCCAGTGGGCAGCTGCATTGCAGGTGCCTGGCCCGGTAGTGGACGGCGAGTGGCTGTCCAAAAACAAGGCCGATGTGACCGTGCTGGATATTCGGCCCGATACCAAGTCCTTTGCAACTACTCCGCAGTTTGAAACGGACAAAAAGACAGGAAAAAAGGTACTGGTTGAGCTCGGTGGTCATATTGCCGATGCCGTGTCTGTGGATCCGAAAACTATCCGCGTGGAGCGGACCATCGGCGGACTCAAGGTCAAATTCATGTTACCTGAGCGTGCAGATTTTGAAAAAATGGCGCGTAGCTGGGGCGTACAAAATGGCAAACCTATCGTCATTGTCCCGGCCGGCCAGGACGCAACCGATCTGAATGATGCAACCCGACTGTATTGGCAGTTTAAGGTTTTCGGCGAAGACAACATCACGTTGGTCAATGGCGGTACCAGCGCTTGGATTAGTGAGGGTCGTGAAGTGGTGAGTGGGCCGAGCAAGGCAACCGAAGGAAACTGGAATGGCAAAGCCGAGCGCATGGACATGCTGGTCACTTCAGATGACGTGGATAAAGCCATCGCTAACAAGTCTGTCCAATTGGTGGACGCGCGCAATGCCTCTCAGTATCTGGGCTTAAGCAAGCGTGACGTTGTGTTCGGCTTTGGACATATTCCAGGTGCCCAGAATGTTTCAAGTGACCTGTTTGTGACGACCGGAGGAGATGCAGCCCGCATGCTGCCTGCAGCCACATACCGTGATGTCTTTAAGGCCAGTGGTGTAGATCCCCAAGGGCCAGCTATTACTTATTGCAACACCGGGCATCTGGCATCCGGTGCATGGTTTGTGATGTCTGAAGTACTGGGAAACAAGCAGACCAAACTCTATGACGGCTCCATGCACGAATGGACTCTTGAAAAACGGCCACTGCAGTCTGTAGCGCGCCAATAGTAGGCAGATTACTATGCGTCAATGATTCCAATCAAAACCGACTCAGCGTGGAGGGGAACATCCAATTGCCGTGATTGCGCAATACGGGATATGGTGTTGTTCGCCGACTTGAACGAGCATGACTTCGGGCTGATTCACGCACCCATTGACGATCTGGAGTTTCAAGTCGGCGCTAGTCTGTACGACGAGGGTGACGCGGCGCTGGGCATATTCACGCTGCGCACCGGCATGGTCAAGCTGGTACGTGTGACTGCAGACGGGCGCAATCGCATCGTGCGTGTGCTGCGCCCCGGTGATGTGGTGGGCCTGGAGGCACTGGCGACGCAACGATATAACAGCGAGGCCGTGGCCTTGACAGAGGTTTCGGTTTGCCGCATTCCTTTAGATGTGATTCACCGACTGAGCGCTAGCAGCAATCGTATGCATTTCACGTTGATGCAAAAATGGAATCTTGCCCTCAAGGACGCAGACGATTGGTTGGCCGACTTGAATTTCGGTACGGCCACTCAGCGCGTGGCCGCACTGGTAAGAAAGATGCGTAATCCTCTGGACGGGCTGACCTGCACGCTGTTCTCACGCGAAGACATGGGCGCGATGTTGAACCTCAAGCTAGAGACGGTGAGCAGAGAGATCAGCAAGTTGGCGCATGAGGGCATCATCGAACCAGCGGACAAAGCATCGCGTATTTACTTCATTCGCAAGCCCGAGCTTCTGCTCGATCGATAGGATCTATGGTGATCCTCATTTTGTCAGGTGCATAAATAGCCTGGGCAGCTTCTCTGGCAACGTGGCAATGCGATCCACCACCGTGTATTGTTTGCCAAAAATATCACGCACATAGCCGTCAGCTTTTGCGTCCAAGTTGATGCAGTAGGTGGTGATGCCTTGCGTTGTTAGTTCTTTTACCGCCTGCCGTGCGTCCTGAACAAGTAGGTCCTCATCGCTTACGTCCACATCCGAGGGACATCCGTCGGTCAGCACCAACAGCAGTTTGGTGTCGGTATTTTGGTTGGACAGGGTGTGAGCAGCGTGCCGCATTGCCGCACCCATGCGCGTGGAGTAGCCAGCCTGCATGGCTGCCATGCGGCTTTTCACCGCATCTCCCCAATGCTCGCCAAAGCCTTTGATGTGCAGGTAGCGCACGTCATGGCGGCTGTTCGAATGAAAGCCGGCTATGGCCAGCGGGTCACCTAGTTGCTCCACCGTCCAGGCCAGCAGGGCCACTGCTTCCTGGCTTAGCTCCAGAATACTTTGTGATGACCCTGGCACCTTGTCATTGAGCGACTCAGACAGGTCCAGCAGCAGAGTGACGGCAATGCTTCGCCCGTTGCTGCGCTGGCTTTCACAGATACGCATATCCGGCTGACTTCTCGCTTTGAGGTCCGTGAAGGCGCGAACGGCTACATCCAGATCCAATTCACTGCCCTCTTCCTGATAGCGCAGACGCACACGCTCATGCGGCTTGAGCAGGTCCAGCATTCGTTTCAACCGTTTTGCCAGGGTGCGGTGCTTGTCCAGCACCCGGTCGATGTGGCTCGCCTGACCTGCTGGATGCAGTCCCTCAAAAAGGCTGACCCAGTCTGGCCGGTAGCTCTGCGTGAGGTAATCCCATTCGGCGTAATGGCGCGGCGGCAGGCTTTGCAACTGTTGGGTGTCTACCGTTTGGTCGGGTGTGTCGAACGACTCTTCGTCATCGCTCAGTTCGTGAAACTTCCACAGTTGGCGGTTGTCGTCACGGTAGTCCAATGGGCTGTCGACAAACCAGGTGGTGGGCAGCTGATCGCTCTGGCAACGGGTTTTGGCCAGGTAGGCAATTGCCAATTCGGCCATCTCGGAGGTGCTGCTGTCGCCGGTCTGCATCACCGCGCGCCATCGCGACACGTGTTCCATCATCACCGGATCTGTGTACGCATGTTCGCTTGCCGCAGAAGGACCGGGTGTTGTGCATAGCAGTGCGTGCGCGAGCATGGCGAGACGGTGGCGCAAGCAGGAATGGGTGAGCGGGTTACAGGCGTTGGGCGCGGGCGCAGGATTCAGGGCAAGAAAGATCGGTCGCAAGCCGGGATAGATACGCAGGCTCAGAGCATCGACGCGTGCATCTTCAAAGCACTCGATGGCCAGGCGCTGAGCCGGGCTGTAGTTGTCGGCATAGATGGCGCTGCTCCAGCGCCGGTGGGCTGCCATATGTGCCAATGCCGCGCGGTAGCGGTCAAGGCCGGTCACGGTGGCGGCGTCGTCATACACGTCCGGCAAGCGGTTGCCCAGCGCGTCGTAGTAGGGCTGCATAGCCCGGGTCTCGGCTATCGTGCTGTAGGGCACCAACAGTGCCTGGTCTTGCCACAAGGCCAGCAGGTACAACTCCAGCTTGCGCACATGGTCCACCAAAAGCGTGCCGTGGCGCTCGCGCTGCAGTACGGCACGGCTGTCGCTGGATTGCAGAGCAAAGTATTGCTGCTGCTGTTCCGGGTGATGGTTGTAGTGGCGCACGCCGTAGTGCGCCCATATCCGCATGCCATCGATCGACAGCCATTGCAGTACCTCGGGTGCGTGCTCAAAGAAGGCAATCAGGCAGGGACTTGCATACGTCTTGTGGATGCCGTGGATGGATCCACTGGTTTGCTGCAGCAACTGCAAACCAAGGTCCAGATAAAGTTGCAGCGATTCTGGTGTCGGCAACCGGCGTGCCACTGCCGGGAGGGATTGTAAAAATGGTGCGATGGCGCGGCCGTTGGGAGACTGATTGATGCCCCGCACCGTGTTCATTACCGCTGGCAGTGCGGACTCGCCTGTAACGCTGGCGATCTGCGGCCAGTTCTGCAGAAAGATCAGCAGGGGCTCAACACCGCGACCCATCTTGCCCAGAAAACGGGCACTCTCGATGTAGGCGTCCAGTGCCGGGGCAGATAGCAGCGCCTGCGCTTCGACCATGCAGTCCGCAAAGACGGCGTCTATCTCGGTGAAGGCGCAGTCGAGTTGCGCGCGCCGCTCGGATAGCATGGCGCTGACCCTTTTAGGCAAACACAGCCGTTATGGCGTTGTCCAACGTGGCGCGTATGTCGGCGTCATCGGTGATGGGTCGCACCAGAGCCATGCGGCAGGCGTCCGGTGCCGCAACACCTCGCTGCATCAGCGTTGCGGCATACACCAATAGGCGGGTGGAAATGCCTTCATCCAGCCCGTGTCCCTTGAGTCTGCGTGCGGCCACTCCGATCTGCACGAGCTGCGCAGCCCGCCCGATTGGCAGACCACTCTCATTGGCCACGATACGCGCCTCCAGATCGGGGGCGGGGTAGTCAAAGTCAAAGGCGACAAAACGCTGTTTGGTGGACTGCTTCAAATCTTTGAGCACACTCTGGTAACCCGGGTTGTAGGAGATCACCAGCTGGAAGTCCGGGTGCGCATGGATCAGCTCACCACACTTGTCTAGCGGCAGCTGACGGCGGTGATCGGTCAGCGGATGTATCACCACCGTGGTGTCCTGGCGTGCCTCGACAATTTCATCCAGGTAGCAGATGGCGCCTATGCGCGCGGCGGTTGTCAAAGGCCCATCCAGCCAGCGCGTGCCATTGGCCTCCAGCAGATAGCGACCCAACAGGTCAGAGGCGGTCATGTCCTCGTTGCAGGCCACGGTGATCAAAGGCTTGCCAAGTTTCCAGGCCATGTATTCGACGAAGCGTGACTTGCCGCAACCCGTCGGCCCCTTGAGCATGACCGGCAGGCGCGCGGAGTAGGCTGCTTCGTACAGGGCTACTTCGTTGCCATGCGCTGCGTAGTAAGGCTGGCCGGCCGGGTGGGTGTTCATGGTGTTGCCTTTCCTGGTTTGCCAGCCATCTAACTTTCAGCGGTACATATCAGCGGTGCACGCCCAACTTTTCACGCCAGCCTGGATACAGCTTGTCCGCGTCTCCGGGGAACGAAGCAAAGGCACGCGCAAACTCCTGGTGCTCCTTGGCAAATTCGATCGGGTCTGCTCCCGACTTCCAGCACTCATAGGACTGGCGCAGGGAAATCGCGCCTGCGGCTGGCGAGTCGATGTGGCCATAGGAGCCGCCACCCGAGGTGTTGATCACATTGCCGTGGCCCAGGTTCTCGAAGAAGCCCGGCAAACGCAGCGCATTCATACCGCCGGAAATGATCGGCGCGGTGGGCTTCATGCCATACCACTTTTGGAAGTAAACCGGGCCCTGGCACTCGTCGCGCTCAATCATGTAGGCGATGACTTTGTCTTCGTTCTCGCCTTCCATTTTGCCGTAGCCCATGGTGCCTACGTGGATGCCACTGGCACCTTGCAGACGCGAAATTTTGGCCAACACAAAGGCGGTGTAGCCGCGCTTGGCGCTCGGGCTTGTCACCATGCCGTGACCTGCGCGGTGGTAGTGCAGGTATTGGTTAGGGTACTGGCGCCGTGCAGTGGTAATCATGCCGGGGCCGCCGACAAAACCGTCCACCAAAAAGGCCACCTTGTCGGCGTCGGGTCCAAAGGTTTCCAGAATGAAATCGGCGCGGGCGCACATCTCGTAGTGGTCGTCGGCGGTGATGTTGGCGGAGAACAGCTTGGGCTGGCCGGTCTCATCCTGCGCGCGTTTCATGGCGTCGGCCACCAGTGGCATGGTCTTCTTCAGCGGCGCAAACACTTGATTGCCTTGCGGCTCATCGTTCTTGATGAAGTCGCCACCCAGCCAGAACTGGTAGGCCGCTGCAGCAAACGGCTCGGGCCGCAGGCCCAGCTTGGGCTTGATGATGGTGCCGGCAATGTAGCCGCCGTCTTTGACAGGGCGGCCCAGAATGCGCCACAGGTCCGAGATGTCTTTGGACGGGCCGTCAAACAATTGGATCGCACGCTCTGGGAAATAGATGTCATGGATCTTGGCGTGCGCAATGTCGCCCATGCCCTGGTTGTTGCCGATGATCAGCGTCAGAATCGACACCATCATCATGCGGCCGTCGGTGATGTTGCGGTCAAACAGGTCCATGGGAAAGGCAATACGCATGTCCTCAGTGGCCTCGTCGATGTAGTACACCAGTGCGTCCACGCCCCGCGTGAAGTCATCCGTGGTGCTCACCTCGACATTGGTGCCGGTGGAGGACTCGGCGGCAAAGTGCGCTGCGGCTTCCAGGTAGCCATGACCGGATTTGGGCTTCATCTTGTAGGCTACCAAAATGTGGCGACCTCCCGCGATGAGCTCGCTCTCCTTCAAACTAAGGTCGGCGTAGCGATTGGATTGGTCCATGGGTTTACTCCAGTAGGGTGCAAAAAGTACGATCAATGGAGCAGACTATAGGCAAGCACATTCGTAATGAAAATTCAATTTAACTGTGTGTTGAATCAGTTTTATCTGATGTATTCAAAGCTCGCCTTGCCTGCTCACCCATGCAACACCGTGGTAACTTCAGGCACGACACGGTCGTGTGTCATATTCGGAAACAAGTAGGAGGCCTCCATGTCGCGTTCCGTACTCTTTGCCCTGGGTCTGCTTGCTTTGGCAGGCGCTTGCCTAGCGCAAGACGCAGTGTTTTCCACCAAATCGCTGACACCCGAAACAGCGCTCACTGCCGCCCGGGCTGCTTTAGAAGCTTGCAGAAAGCAGGGGTTTCAGGTGGCGGTGGTTGTAGTGGACCGATCTGGCCTTGCACAAGTGCTATTGCGGGATCGGTTTGCTGGTGCCCACACTGTTGAGTTGGCATCCAATAAGGCGTGGACCGCAGCAAGTTTTCGGATGGCTACCAGTGCGCTTGCCACAGAGACCCAGGCTGGCAAACCACAAAGCGGAATGCGCAACTTAGCTCGGTTCGCGGGTGTTGCAGGTGGTCTGCCAATAGAGGGGGCGGGTAGCGCGCTGGGTGCCATTGGAGTATCGGGTGCCCCTGGAGGAGATGCAGATGAGGGTTGCGCGAAGGCCGGAATTTCAGCAATAACCGAAGCGATTGATTTGTAGTGGTTTTCATGACGATCCGCTCTGCGATGTCATGGGCCAGAACACATAGCCCAAGCCGCTAAGATATCCTATCGAACACATGTCATAGTGAACGCGACAGTTGCAACGACCGCTAACTGGGCTTGCTAACAGCGCGGTTGATCCATACCAATTTTTGACAATAGGAATTTTTCATGAAAACTGCGCATGATCTGGTGGCTGCCGCCAAGACTCGCGTGAGCGAGATTTCTGCAGCTGACGCGGTGCAAGCAATCCGTGAGGCAAGTGTGCTGGTGGATGTACGCGAAGCAGACGAATTCGCTGCTGGCCATGTGCCAGGATCCGTACACATTTCTCGTGGCATGTTGGAATTCCGCTTTAGTGGCATGCCTGCCTTGCAGTCACGGGACATCAAAATCGTGCTGTATTGCAAGACGAGCGGTCGTGCCGCATTGGCGGGTGCAGCCTTGCAAGACATGGGCTACTTGAATGTGCAGAACATCGCAGGTGGCTTCGATGCTTGGGTTGCTGCGGGTTTGGCCATTGCCAAGCCTGACGCACCATCCTTCGACTGAAGAATGATACGAAGCTTGCTGATGGGTTTAAGGGCCTTGCAAGCATTTGGAGTCCCACAATGTGAACTTCTGCTTGCCATGAGGTTCACATCCCATGTGCTGACACTATCAGCTATTGAGTAGCTTGCTCCATGTGCCAATGTTGTGAACATTCTGGTAGCCATTTTTCTGTAGCAGAAGTTTGGCCATTCCACTGCGCGTTCCGCTTGCACAGCAGAGCACAATAGGGGAGGATTTTGGGATTTCCCTGAGACGATTACCCAATTCGTTCAGAGGGATGTTCACTGTCCCAGGGGCGTTTCCATTTGCAAACTCGCCTGCGGATCTGACATCGATGAACAGCGCACCTTGCTTCTTGAGGTCAGGCAGCATAGCAATCACCTTTTTAGAATTCCACCATTTGTAAGCGAACCAAAGCGCTACAGCTATGAATGGCCAATACTGTGAAATCAGGTCTGAGACATTCATACGGCTACATTGGACATCAGCTCGAAGGCACTTATGGCCTCTGCCGTATACATTAGCGCAGGGCCACCTCCCATGTAGACACAGACTGTGAGTGTCTCTTCGAGCTCTTCACGTGTGCATCCCATTTTGATCAGTGCTTTGATGTGAAAGCCAATGCATCCTGAACAATGCTGCGTGATTCCAATGGCTAGGGCCATCAGCTCCTTCGTCTTGGCGCTGACGGCGCCCTCTGCCATGGCGCTGCGAGCAAGTTGACCAAACGCCTGCATAGCATCTGGCTGGCCTTTGCGTAGCGGAGCCAGATTTTGGTTTATGTTCTTGATTAGGCCGGAATGATCAAAAGTGCTCATTTTGTGGTCTCGTTCGTCTGGTTATTGGATTGCATTGCAGTGGTGCGACGGGGCCCTAGTTCTTGACCTTGCAGGTGCTCCAGCCAAAGATTGCGTACGGAGGGCACCATCCCAGGGCTCCGGTGGCCAATGGCACAACGCCCAACCAACCCCAGACACCCACGGTACCCGTGAAGGTGAGGCCAATCAGGACAAGTCCAACGACTATGCGCAGAATGCGGTCAATACCGCCGACATTTGATTTCATAAAGTACTCCTGTTGATAAACTAAAGTTGTTCGCTCTGAACTTTGCATGTGTCTGGCCGTTCGCACATAGGCATAGGACAGCGGTTGACCTCAAATGGTGACATCGACAAGAGGGTTGTCAACGTCCCGGAGAGCGCAGTTGCAGCCCAAAACAAGAAGAACCCAGCCGTATAGGCGGCTTGCCGACTGATTTCAATCGTACCGTGGAGCCAATGTAAATCCTGTGGATCTACAAATGCAAAAACCACCAACTCCAGGACGGCAGCCATCAAGAATGAAGGCCATGCAATCCACATTAATCTTTGTTTCATTTTGGTTTCCTGGATGATTCAGTTGGCCTAGCGGGGAACGATGAATACGGCTTTTTCGCTTATGCCTTTGCCGATGATCGGTGCGTCAATCTTGAAATGGATAGTGTGC
>SESG01036139.1_pt1 | contig 10673 bp, 12 predicted proteins | sample 3171421 | NCBI WGS metagenome assembly SESG01 (sample SAMN10866946, study PRJNA518727) | freshwater metagenome | biome: subpolar coniferous forest; feature: holomictic lake; material: water; isolation source: holomictic Lake 227, 6 m and 8 m depth | place: Canada: near Kenora, Ontario | collected... | reverse complement strand
CTGTTAACCATCGCAAAATAACTTCCATTTACAAATATAGAATAGTAGTTGCTACCTGCAATAGTTATTGTTGATTGTTGTATATCAAATATCCCTGAACCAGATACATTAATTCCTGCCAATCCATTAGCTGACAAATTCATGTTTATAGTAGTGTTAACGAGGGTCAAATTCCCTCCAGACAATACATTTATACTCTTATTCTGAGGCATTGTAAACGCAACGTTCTCACATACCTGTGCGGTCGTAATATTCCAATCCTGAGATGTTGTTGGACGCAGACAGGAAGAAATGCTGGCCGTATCTGACACATAAAGAGTTTCAAATCCTGTTGCAGAACAATTATAATCTATCGTATAACGACCTCCAATTGTGAAATTTCGATAATATTCATACAACTTGGAACTAGTATTGTAAACTGCCGTTCCTGCACTTGCATCTGAGAATATGAGCAAACAATTTGCCCCTGGAACACTAGTTCCATTCACATTCTGAGTATAATTAGCATAAAACCCAATTCCAGTATTAACTTTAGTCTCAGTCAGATCGGAATCATCCCAAACACTGAGATTGGCATTAACACCAGAAGTATAACCTGAGAATCCGGAAACATTAAATGAAAGCTCTCCAGATGAAGAATTGTAATAGTTAACTGTACAATTGAAGGAAGTTGTTGAATTGCACAACAAACCATTCCTATAGATTAGGGGTTGTGAGCCAAATCTAAGATCATACATTGTCAATGTTGCGCTAGTATTCAAAGAGGAAACATTCTCGCTTGCAATGGTTATGTTATTATAATTTATTAACACAAAACTATCAAGATTATAACCAGAAACATTCAACACTTTCGAACTATAATCAATCTTTCCAGCACCAACCCTTTCCAATAATATGTTTGTACCAGTTCTATTGGCAACAAGTTTAAAGTCCGTTGTATTTCCGTTGAATGCATTGTACTTTGGAGTAGTTCCTATGGTTTGATTAACTAAAAACGAATATCTCTTGATACCTTGATTGTTCAGAAAATCAACCAGATATAATGTAATATTGTAACTTCCATATGTCCAATTTGTTGTATTTATGTAAACTGGCAAACCTTCAACATAATTCAAAGTGATATTTCCAAAAAAAGTACCATTACTATAAGAGTATGAAACATTTGTAATGTTAAAATTAGAAGAAACGGAAAGGTTGAGTATAGTTCCATTGTTTATTCTCTCTCCATCTAATACATTATTTAATGAGACTGCAGTACTTACACCTGGCGTGACAATAACAGTCTTTGGATCTCCAATAATCACATCCATCCAATTTAGATTAGAAGAAGCCATATAAAAAGAATCCCCTAAGTTGTATCCCTTAGCATATCTATCAAACAAAGTAGCTGGCTCAGCAACAGCACTTAAATATGGCTCATAAACAAACCCTTCAACGCCGCTAATCCCATCCTGAATCAAATCTGCAATCAAAGTATGCCCATAGCTACTCCTCCAATAACTCGTTTGGTTAGAAAAACTTCTACCGGAATATGAAACTGCAGTCGTCCCTATTGCTCCATTCAAATAGTTAAGACGAGGGGCAATCTCATAGAGAGTTATTTCATCTAGATAGAAACTTCCGGAGACGAGATTAACCATCACATAAACTGTCAAATTTGTTACATTACCATCTGGATAATATCTTAAAGATGATGCATCCGTCAACTGCCCAGAAGTTATATTTACACTACTAGACAAAAAGGTCATGTTCGTAGAGATAAATACATATCCAGAGCTGTTTGTACCTATGAAACCCACAGCTGCATTACCTGAAAAGTTATTGTATGCATAATAAACAAAGGGATAAAACTTTCTTTGATTGACTAGATTATAGGGAGAAACCTGTTCCATTCTAAACGTTCCTGAAGAATTTATTACGCCAGAAGAAGTGCTATTCGCATAGCCAGGATTCGCCGTGTAATTTTGTCGTGTTATCAATCCTGAAGTAATATTCCAATTTGTTGGAAATGTATTGTTAGTCCACGTGATAAAATCCCGATTAGACAACAAAGAGTTAACATTGCCTGAATAATCCGGATCATTTCCCCCCCAACTTACATATCCTATCACGTTCGTCTCATTTCTGATATATAATGGTTGAGTATTGGAAGGTAAATAGTCCACATTATATCCTGAACTAACTAAAACTGTGTTTGCTCTAGAGAAATATGTTGAATAGCCAGCATAATTTGACTCATCAATAATGAACTTACCTTGAGTCAATGCATTGGAATCGCGATTTAGAGGCCCGCTTCGGTCAATTAAGTTTAGTACATCTTGAACAGTATACCCATCCAACCTAGTGGTAATGTAAACCCCATACTTTGCACGCGAGAAAGTATCTTCGACCCCTGCACCATAATAACGCCCGCCGAAACCGTAACCGTAATAATCTGAGCAACTAGTTAAATCACAACCTAAAAGACTAGTCAGAGACTTTCCACATGTTGTCAAAGGAACGCCTTTAGTTGTAATGATATAATTGATAGTATCATTCGTCCTATTTGCAATATAATTTGCCACTTGCCTTTTTAAACTTGCATAACCCGCACTACACTCCAGGTTTTCAGTCGTAGCAATTCCAGACAAATTGAGAACATTTCTCATGCCTAAACTCGCCCGTTGCTGAACAAAGTATGCACATATCTCATTGCTTTCAGCACTAGCGTTATTACACACGAGAAGAACATCCTCATACCTATAGTAAGAGTTATTTGCGCTGAAGGCAGCAGAAACCATCCCAGAAAGAGAAACCAAACTCAAAAAAAACAATAAAACTAGTAAACCAATCGCCCTCTCTTTCATACTTCAGCTAACAATCACGACTTTTTAAACATTATTTTAATGTTTTCCACGAGAACCTTCACGTATTTTTACTCCCCTTATGCCTTTTCTAAACCTCAAAGAACTATGAAGTAAGAATCCAACCACGATTATTGCAATCAGCACAACAACAAAAGCAACTTCTAATAATCCCTGCATAAACATTCCATTTTCAGAAGGAACCGTTTCCGGAGCATTATTTCCAACAGTTTGATTTGCCACATTTCCAGTGTTTCCAGTCGTTGTTTGATTACCCAAAGATACCGTTGATTCACTAATCTTCTTCACAAATACCTCTGCCCTTCCAAAGGATATGCTCTGCAAAGTCACGGAGACATCATTCATTCCATTTCCGTTTGTATCAAACCCCTTTGTCTCTCCAACAGATATGTTAAACTTAATTGGTGTACTGTACAAGGTCAGAACTGCACTGTTTGTATAAATACTATTCACACGAAGGCTATGATACTCCCTATCTCCAGAATTGGAAACAAAGTTAAATGAAAACTGTGTTCCGGCAGTGAGCGTTCTAGTAACTCCATCTGTAAGAGAAGAATCGCCAGCACTTGGCGTTGACAGCGTAATGCTGGAACTTTCAATAACAGGTGCAGTTATCGTGAAAGTGATACTACTACTGTTGCCAGTGTTTCCATCCACATCAGTACAGTTAACATATGTATTATAACTTCCAGAACTCAAAGTTATGATTTGATTATTATTAGTAGAGTTTATTGCACTAGTATTATCATATCCAACTCCATTTGCATAAACACTACAGTTTGCAATTCCCACACCAGAATCAACCGTATCCCATACAAAGGAAACAGCATAGGACGAACCCGAATAGCTAGAACCAGAAGAAGGAGAAGTTAAAGAAACACCTGGAAGCACCCTTCCAGACATATTAATCCAAGCTACAGAATTTGCAGTTAAGTTGAAAGGAACCGACACTGCGACATAGCCAGCTTTAGTGGAATTTATCGTATAATTTGAATAAGAAACTGGAATCCCACTATTTGCATAACTTATTAACAATTGTCTCATCCCACCACTTGAATTTGTAAGACTAGAATTGAGAAAACTTCCAGTGACATTATAAATAGACACATTAGCTCCTGCAAGTAAGCCATTAGAATTATTTGCATATAAATAAAGATAATACTCTCTAAATATTGTGCCTCCAGTGACAACCTCTGAAGAATACGAGGCATTTATCATATAGTTTTTCTTACCTGCAGAGGTAGCATGATAAACCTGAATATTGGGGCCTAAAAATGAACTATCTAAAAAAATATTGGAATCTGCCGTACTGCTGAAAGAAATTGTTTGATTGTTTGCCGAGACGACATTGTTAGAAAAGTTATTACCATTAGAAGTAATTGATATACCCGTTGCCCAATTAACTGTTATTGTGTTATTTAAAAAAGAATTATTGGTAGACCCCACAACCAATCCCGAACTATTAGCATAAACTATGTTATTATACACCATATTACCTGAGGTTGCTACGAAAAGACCATTAGAACCAGAAACATTTACAAAATTATTGTAGTAAATATTATTATTACTTGTTGGAGCTCCGAAATACGTACCAAATCCTCCTGCAAAAATCGTATTATTGTAAATCACATTATTCGCTCCAAATGAGATAGAAATGCCATGGTTGCCACCAGAAGAAACTGAATTTCCATAGATTACGTTATTATTAGAACTAGTCCATAAGTACATTCCACCACTCGTGCTAGCGATAATATTATTGTTATATATACGATTAAAGCTTGAACCTTGAGGATATATGCAATTTGAACCACAATATAATATGAGGTTATAAAATGAATTATTAACATTGACACCCGACACGCCGTTCAGAAAGATCCCATAATTCGCACCGCTATTGTTAATCAAACTATCATAGACTGATGTATTAGAAGAATATTCTATATCTATAGCCTTAGTACCTCCTGCGGTGATGTTTATTCTATGAAAGATGTTATTATTACTCGAATTCTGATACTCACCGATATATATTGAACTACCACCCGTGGTATTAAGTTTAATTATTTCGAATATATTATTTTGTGAGCTCTTTAAATAAATCCCGTTTTGGCTAGCACTAATTGATATATACGAAAAATTTGAATTATTTGAACTCACAACATTTATCACCCCACTAAGAATACTACTAGAAGAAAGCATCGAAATATCCAATCGAGTAATTGTAATATTATTAACACCAAATAGATTTATTGCAGGCTTATTGAGGCTGTTATTTCTTATTAAATGATTTTGTCCATCAATAAATATATTGTTAGCAGTTATGTTCAAACAACCAGTACTGTTAAACAGTCCGTCCAATATATCGGAAGTTATTGTATATGATCCAGATTCGTTAACATCTCCACATTGGATAATCGTAAAGCTATTTCCTCCAGTAGTGGCAGAGCCTCCAGCACCCACATACTGCACACCCAGAACAAATAATCCAACTAGAACTAATGAAAGAACAAAAATTCCTGTCCAGGACATCAAATCACCTCTTCTGTTCATACTCTACCGAGGTAAATTTCATTTATAAAACTTACCCAATATAGATTAAAGTCAAAGCGAAAGTTACAAATAAGACCTCTCCCTAAGAAAACAGCAAAGACATGGCAATCCTATCAAAAAATCCGCGACTTGAGAGATATTCTACACTCATAAATTTTAAGAGATATCTCTCCCCTTTGAGCATAACAAAGGAAGATGGCAGACTTATCTTCTACTCACTAGCCTTCCTTGTTGCGGGAACATTGCTCGGAATTGAAATGGCCTCCAGGCGATATTGCAGAGAATTCGACTCCCAGATTGGACAAATCCAGGCTTATAAGAATACTCTTGAAATGCAAGCATATATGATATGGAATCAGGAAAGAAAGATAAAAAGACTTGAATGGAAAATCGAAGACATTCAATCTCAAAGCCCAGATAAAGATAAAGATAAGCTAAAAAAGAAATTCGAAGGTTACTAAAAACATTTAAAAACCTTCCAACACCCGAGCTTTTATGACAAATTTAGACACATCTAGTCCAGACACATCTAATCCTGAAGTGAGAAGAGATATACTCAAAGGCCTGCCAAGAGATCTATATGACCTTGCAGCAAAGCAAGCTAAATATTATGGTAGTCTGGCAGGAAATCGAATAGAATTTAATGCAAGAAGATGGAAGTCATTTTATGAAAATGCTCCTGGTTCTCTTAAACTTGCACTAGGTCTAGTTGCGGGCGCAGGAATTATGTATCTTGCAGCCGTAGCACCTCTAAAAAAGCAAGTTGAACATCAAGAATATTGCCGAGGCGTAGCCGAATGGGAAAACTCTCTGCTTAGAGAAGAAAAATTGGGAATGCGAAACGCACTAGAAGCATGTGTAGAATCATTTGACAAATACGACTTGAAAATACCAAGGGAAGTATTTGACTTCATACCTGAATAAAAATGAAACAAAAATACCACCTACTGACACAGCTAGTCATATCTTCCTCATTAGTATTGGGAATTAACGTTCTTGTTCTTGATAGATTCGATGCACGCGTACATCCAAATATGAGATTTACCACTGTAATTGCAGATTCAATTACTTCACCACTTCCGTATCATGTTTCAAAGAGTGTCCAAAACCCTTACATAACGGAGATGAGAGAGTCCCACAGACAAATCATGGCAGGATTGGATAGATTGGAAGATTATCTAAAAACTATGGAATTAACAATACCTGGTGCATTGGAACTAGGAAAATTAAGTATAACTAAAGAACAAGCGGAAGAAATTCTTAACAATAGTATAAACACAAACTATAAAATAGATAATACCTTTGAATTAGATACAAGAGGATGACAGTACGTAATTACATTCTAGCAATAACATTCGGATCTCTGCTAGGAGCAGGAGCAACATATTATAAGATGCGTCCAGATCCAAATGCACAACAAATTGCGAAAATATTAGACTTATCAAAGTCTATAGACTCTATGTTGCTGGAAGACGCACCAAATCTAGCAGATATTCTTCTCATGAATAAAAACCGAGAGATGAGGGGATTATTGGGAGAATGTGATCAGATTATGGATGAAAATAACTGCCCAAAGCCATTTGGAATGGATAAATATCTTCCAAAAAAAGAAGAACCAGAAACACGAGAGAGGATTAGACTTTAGTTAACGCCAAGTAACATTAACATCATCCGTTCTTTCGCGGGGAGCAATATCAACTTTCTCAGCATCTTCCTTCAAGCCAGAATTAAACATTATTTCTCCGGTGAAAGCAATCATTCCGCCGTTGTCAATAAGGAACTCTCGGGCAGGACAAAAGAATTTTGCTCCCCTTTCTTCACACATCTTTCTGCACATCTCCTGCAACCTTGAATTACAACCAACTCCACCACCGAGAACAAGTTCATCCTTTCCCGTATGGGCCATTGCCCTTTCTGCTGCCTCGAGAAGCATTGCAAATGCCGTTTCCTGCAATGAAAATGCTAAATCTTCAATCTTCTCTCCTTTGTCATATAATTGCTGAAGTTTAGTTTGCATTCCAGAAAAAGAAACATCCATTCCCTTTATTACATATGGCAGTTCAATATATTTTCCAGTCTTTGCATGTTCTTCTATCTTAGGTCCTCCGGGAAATGGAATTCCTGCATGCCTTGCAAACTTATCAATGAAATTTCCTATCCCTATGTCCAGCGTTTCTCCAAAAACACGATATTTTCCAGCAGCATAGGCAATTATCTGTGTATTTGCACCAGAGGCATAGAGAAGAACTGGATCTTTCGCTCCAACACTTCTTCCAATCTCAAGATGAGCAATGCAATGATTTACTGGAACAATTGGAATATTTAACCGCATTGCCAATTTCTTCGCAAATTTTAATCCTTCAAGCAGGCAAGGAGCAAGCCCTGGAGCATTTGACAAAGCAATTGCTTTAATATCTAGTTCATCAACTCCTGCTTTCAACAAAGCATCATCATATAACTTATCAGCAACGACATGATGATGCTTTGCACTTTCCATTGGAATAATTCCACCTTGCAATGGTTTATACATATCCCTCAGATTCACAAGAACCTTTCCATTGCTAACAACTGCCACACCAAAAGTGTGTGCCGTACATTCAATACCCAATATCATAAAAAAGCATAGAATTCAAGATTTAAAAGATTACCCTTCACACCCATTTATCGACCAGAATATTTTTTCCAGGAAATACCTTTCGGCATAATTCCTCTGTTGTTTGCATAACTGCCAATGGAATTCACTTCAATTGTGGCAGGAATTTTTGTTTCCCTGAAGAAATTAACTGAGATATACAACTCATTACCATCTCTAATCCATAACCTGTCTTCACAAATTGCCACAAGATCACTTTTTTCAATCCGGACTTCTGTGGCATATAAGCCGAGTGGTTTCATACACCCTAGAAAACTAACTGACTTATATATTTAACCTAAAAATCGAGATGAAAAAAATAAAATAAAAATTTATAAAAAAAGAAAAATAAAAACGGAAAAGAAGATTTATTTCTTCTTTTTCTTTCTTCCGCCTCTTGCCATTTTAGCTTCACATACGTTTCCCTTTCCGTCAACATAGTAAAGATAACCTGACTTTCTCTTAATAACGTTCTTTACAAGAATTGTTCCCATTTTTTACCTCCTTTTTCTTTTTCAAAAATCATTTTGTTAATATTTTTTAATCACACGCGTATTTAAACCTTTTCCTTTTCCGACGAGGAAATCACTAATTTCAATGCTATTCATATTTATTGGAACTTCCACCAATTTTCTGAAACTTTTCTGCGGTACAATTGAAAATTTCCAAGGTCGAATAAGTAAATAATCGACGACATTATTGTCTTTATCCAACCAAATAGCTAAAAAATGAAAAAATACAAAAAAAGAATGAATTTTTCTCTTTCCGTCATTCCTGAACTCGAAAAGAAGATTCTTTGCATGGTATGTTCTAAACATCAGCCCAGAAATTTTACCAAAAAATCCAAGTTTCTTAACCTTGATGTCTATTTTCTTATTTCCCCTCTTAATTATCATGTAATTAATAGGAAAACACCATTTAATAAGGTTTTTATATCACTCTTGCCTAGAGAAATTATGGTACTAAGAAAAGAGGATTTCGTTCCAAGAGACTATAAACCTAAAGAAAATCAGGGAAACGAACAGGCAAAAATAGAGAGTATCGACGTGCTAGACAGGATAAAGGGAAAAATTCAAAAGAAAAGAGAAAATCTTAAAGTTACTCACGACCTGGATAAGACTTTTCCAATGGAATAATCCTAAAATCTAAAAAATCTTGGTAATCTTCTCTGTGGAGGCGCACCAGTCTTCATATTTACAAATTTTTCATACATAATATCAACATTTTGTTCACATACAAAATCATGCTGGCGGAATCCTCCACCAAAAGTTTTTGGAATATGCATGAGTTCGTGAATTATTACCTTATCCTGTTCGTCTGGAGGCATTTTCTCGAAAATTTCCAGGAATTCTATTGCATAAAATGATGGAGTCTTCATTGCCTTCTGCATCAGTTTTCCGAGGGTATGACATCTTGCAATTGTCCTTCGAGAAGATGAACCTCTGCTACGAAGGCATTCAACCCTGCCCACATCCACATGATCCATACCAAGCAGACGAACTATCTCTATCATTCTTTCTTTCAAATCTGGTGCATCTTGATATTTCATATTCTTTTTCTCCTTTTTTAAAATTCAAATCTCGAAAACGCTATTCCCATTTATATCTCTTTTTTTGAAAACAATCTTTCCTGGAGGAACTCCAAGCAACTTCGATAGTTGCGTACGAATCTCCAAGCCGATATCTGAATCCCCTTCCTGACTTGCCAAGTAAATTATATATTTATTCAGACCAAACTTCTCTAACCTAGGCGAAGTTGCACCAAACTTTAATTTTACTGTCACATCCATGATTTATTAAGAAAAACCAAGTTTATAAATTTTTAACTTCTACAACACTATGGTCAAAAATCTTCTAAATATTTATAAAGTCGGATGAAAACAAAGATGCATGAGCCAAGAAGGTTTACAAAAATTAATCACAGAAGCAAAAATGCCTTATTTGGCTAACCTGCAGTGGAATGAAGAAACTCTGGGAAGACATTTTTCAGAAAAACGATCCCCTATGAAAAATATTCGCACATTCTGGGCGGCTCTTGAACCAAATGTAAACAGTCCAATTCATAATCACAGACTAGACTTTATGTGTGAAACACACATACTTGTTCATGGTTCTGGAAAGTTCATTATTTATGATCCAGATGGAAAGTCTGCAAGAAATATCCAACTCATAAAGGGGATCCCTCACGAAGTATTCTCTAATTATATAATTCATCCAGACCATCAATACATTGCTGGAGAAGAAGGAAGTATTTGTCTTGCATTTGAATATCATCCATAGTTAAAATATCAATTCGTTTTACCCAGCACATTCTTATCGTAATATTCTTTGAACAGCCTTTGGACGAGTCTAGTTTTCTCAAACTCTGACTGGAATACTGTAGAATCAATCTGATTTATTGGCAAGGCATTGAACAATGTACTGCTAATAAACAGTTCATCATACTCCTTTGCCAGTACCCTGGCCAGAGGAATCTCCTCTTCAACTATATTAAACTTACCAGTGCAGACTTCAATAATAATTTTCTTTGTAATTCCTTCAAGAACCTGCGCTGCCGGAGGCATAATTAAATTATTTCCCTTGATTGCGAAGAAGTTACTCCTTGTTCCCTCGCGAATATTACCTTTGTTG
>SESG01014609.1_pt1 | contig 10676 bp, 5 predicted proteins | sample 3171421 | NCBI WGS metagenome assembly SESG01 (sample SAMN10866946, study PRJNA518727) | freshwater metagenome | biome: subpolar coniferous forest; feature: holomictic lake; material: water; isolation source: holomictic Lake 227, 6 m and 8 m depth | place: Canada: near Kenora, Ontario | collected... | reverse complement strand
GAGTTGTAAGAGGTATTTTATTTGGGAGTATTAGGAAGAAACTTAATTGGGCATTTGGGATTTTGATTGTTCTTCTTGTGGCGATGGTACTTGTGACCTATAGTTTGAATAGACAGGTTGAGAGTGCTCAAAATGCATTGAGAGAAGTTGAAGCCCCCATTGAATTGATGGTTCAGCAGGTTGTATTCTATGATGCCTTGCTGACTGAGAATGTGCACGACGCAGTCCTTCATGCGTTGAAAGGAGAACGTTTGGAAGAAACTGGGCATAAAGTAGTTTATGATAAGGCCGGAGTTAAGTTAGATAATTTATTGAAGTATGATGCCCTGGCGTTGTTGAATAAAAGTCAGAGAAGCTTGGCAGACAAGCAAAAAGTGAATGATATTTTGGTTAAGCTTGATGTTGTTAATTTGAAACTTGTTGACTTGGAAATGGGTGCGTTCGATGCACTTTCTAAGAATGATACTACTAGGGCATTTAGTTTAGTTGTGTCTGATGAGTATGATGGATACAAAGCTGAACTTGCGGGTTTGTATAAACAATGGGCTGACGCCGAGGCAAAGGTTTCTGAGGAATATCGACAGCAGATTTTAGCAAATGCACAAGATGTTCAAATTTATAACTTATATCTGGGACTTTTGTTTATTTTGATTGCGATTGGTGTTCCAATAGTTATCAATAGAAATATTTCGAAACCTATTTCGCAACTTTATAATGCAACACAGGCATTGGAAAGAGGAAATTTAAGCTCTCGGGTACAAATAAAGAGTGGAGATGAGCTTGAAAGGCTTGGTGAGGAATTTAACAAGACTGCTGAACAGCTTGGAAGAGTTGATGAGGAAAGGAAAGGAATTGATAAGGCGAAGACTGAATTCTTGTCTATTACAAGCCATGAATTGCGAAGTCCGATGACGCCGATGCGTGCACAACTGCAGATGTTAGATCAAAATTACTTTGGTAAGATGAACAGAAAGCAAAAGGACGCTTTGGACATCGTTTTGCGAAATACTGAGCGACTTGATAGAATTCTTCTTGATTTCCTTGAAGTCTCTAGGATTGAAGCTGCACGACTCAAGTTTAATTTTGCGAAGACTAATTTGGAGAAAAATATTAAATCAGTCGTTACGGAAATGAAATCATTTATGCCTGAGAAAAATTTGAAAATACTTCTTAATATGGGTGGGTTGCCCATAATCGAATGTGATCCTGATAGGATTATGCAGGTTCTTAGGAATTTGATGAATAATGCTGTTAAGTTTTCTAAGCCGGGAGGAAAAATAGAGGTAAGTGTTTTGTTGAAAGGACAATTTATTGAGTTCATAGTAAAGGATGACGGAATGGGAATTAAGAAGGAAGATCAGTCAAGATTGTTTGAGCCATTCTATCAGGTTGGAGGGATGTATGATAGAAAGGTTGGAGGAACTGGCCTAGGTTTGGCAATATGCAAGGGAATTGTAGAAAGTCAGCATGGAAAGATATGGTTGGTAAGTGAGTATGGACGCGGGACGGTATTTCATTTCACAGTTCCATTGACGCCTGAAAAGGAAATGAAGCCAATTAAATTGTTGTTTTCGAACAAATTGGCATCTGAAGATAGAATCCGCAAGGTTTTGATTGAATATCTTGGGCCTTTGGGAGACAGAGAGTTTGAAGACTTGAAATTAAAGGGATTAAGTTTGGATGCTTTGGAAAAGTATATCAATGAACTGAAAAAGCTGGGTATTATCGTCGAGACAGAAGAGTTTAAAAATAAGATTAGGCAATTATTTAATGAAAAAGAGGCTACTCGGAGGAAGCCTGCAAGAGATAAGCTTGCTAAATCCTTTGAATCTTAAAGATGGTGAAAGAAGCTAAAAAAACAGGGTTTGGTGCAATCGTAGTGTGGACGTTGATTTTCTTAGCGATAATCATTCTTTCTAAAACAGTTCTGTATTTCGTTGTGCCTTTGAATGTTTATACTCCATATCATGCAGTCATTGAATTTTTGACTATTATTACAGGTATAATCATATTTTACTATTCAAATAAATCATATAAGCAGAGTGGCTCGAATGTTGTGCGTATAATCGGCTGGGCATTTTTGGCCATGGCTTTGATAGATATATTCCATATAATGGCCTTCAAAGGGTTCCCTAATCCCTTCTTTACTCCTGGAAGTAATGCGGGAATATGGTTCTGGCTTCCAGCAAGATTTGTTGGAGCAGTATTGTTGTTTATTTCTGCTATTGTAAGTGTTTCAAAGAAGAGAAAGAACTTCTCGTTTCTAAAGTGGTTGACAATTATCTATGTAGTAGTAATGATTCCTCTTGCAATCTATAATACATACAATCAGGTTTTGCCTGCAATGTTTATTGATGGCGTTGGTTTAACAGCATTAAAGATATTCCTGGAGTATTTTGTAATGGCTCTGTTCGGTATAACTGCGATAATATATGGATTTGTGTTCTATAAGAATAGGAGTAAGACACTAGATTACTTCATAATAGGATTGATTGCAACGTTCTTTTCTGAGCTTGCATTTACAATGTATCTAAGTGTGTCAGATGTTTTCAATTTCGTAGGGCATATACTTAAACTGGTGGCGTATGTATTTTTCTATTATGGAATTGTATCGTCTTTGAGGACTAAACGGTGACAGATGCAATACATTTATTAGGTACAAGCAACATTTTCTCAGACAAGGCTATGTTGTGGGTGTTCTTTTTCTATGGACTCGGGTTTTTGTTATTGGCAAGTGCAATTTTTTTGAAAAGAAAGAAAATTGTAGACTACGGATTAGCGAATAGTTTCTTCTTTTTAGGTTTGTTTGGGCTCGTGCATGGAATTACTGAATGGATTGACTTATCAAGATTGTACTTGAAGATAAATGGGTTTTCTGCCTTAGCATGGTTGGATGCTTCTAAAATTGTATTTTTGACAATTAGCTTTTTGCTCTTAATGCAATTTGGGATTAATCTTTTGATTATTAAGAAGAAAGAATGGAATATTTTAAAATGGATTCCTCTCTCTTTAGGAGTTCTATTCTTTGTATATGCTCTATCAACTGGTGTATTCTTTAGTTCTGAAATTTTGGCAAGGTATGGATTTGGGTTTACCGGTTCGCTTCTTGCAACTCTCGGATTGTTTAATATTTTGAGGAGTACTAAGGGTTCATTGAGGGGATTGAGAGCAAGTGCTAATGCAATGTTTTTGGCTTTTGTGGTTTACACTGTTTTTGGAGGATTGATTACTTTTACAATATATGGTATGCCTCCTCAGTTGATTAGAATGTTGTGTGCTGTTGTTGTTGGACTTGCGTCATTTAAATTTATCGAGGTTTTGGAGCATAAGCGAGAAAGGGACATTATTTCTGGAGTTAAATCTCTGAATTTTAGTATTATTGCTAAGTTTTTGGCTGCAGTCGTGATTCTTGGAGGGATAGTAGTTATGATTGGATGGTTTCTCGATATTGCCGTGCTAAAGAGTATTCTTCCAGGGTGGGTAAGTATGAAGTTTATTACATCATTTTCATTCTTACTTTCAGGAATTTTAGTTTATTTGTTGGCTAAGCGAGATAGAGGGGAGTTTGTTAATTTGCTTATTCTTGTTATATCCTTTGGGCTTATGTTGTTAATGTTAACTTTTTTTGTTTCATTATTCTTTAGAGTAAGTACGGGAATAGAGAGTTTGTTTGTTGCGGAGGCACCAGGTGCAGTAAAGACTACAATTCCAGGTGTTCCGGCTATTCCTACAATGATTTGTTTCATTCTTATTGCTTTATCCGGGTTCATATTCAGTTTTGATTTTAGTAAGAGAGTGTTGTCTTGGACCGGAGGACTAGTTGGAGTTATAGGAGGATTGGCAGTTTTGGGATATTTGGCGAATTTACCTGTGTTTTATTACACCTTTGAGGGATATACTTCTATGGCATTTAGTACTGCTGTGCTTTTTGTTTTACTTGGGATTGCTTTAATTCTAACAAGAGTTGATTCAGAGCAAGTTAGGAGAGTAAGATGAAGTTGCAGACAAAACTGGTTTTGACAGTTTTAATTGTATTTGCCATTTCAATATTTTTTATAGAAGTGATTAATTTTAATAATGCCCAGATTAGCTTAAGAGATAGGATATTTGCTGGCATAGATACAAATTCACATGCTCTGGATAACACTATTGAAGCATTTTTGGATGCTCAAAAAAATAAAATTGAGCTGATTACGATTCAGAGCGCACTTTCTAATGAAGAGCTTAAATCGATGGCTGAAATTGATCCGTCTTTTTATGAGCTGTTTGTTTTAGGTTCCGATGGAAAGGTAGTTGCTTCTTCTATTGGAACAGATATCGGAACAGATAATTCCAATGATAAATATTTCATTAATGCGCGAAATCAAACATACATTAAACCAGTTTATTACTCTGAATCGACAAAGCAGTATTCTTTTACTGTTTCAACTCCGTTCCATGGTGGAGTTCTTGTCGGAAGAGTAAGCACTGAAGCTTTGAATAAAATAGTTCAGGATAAAATTGGGCTGGGCGAGACTGGTGAAAGTTTGCTTGCATTTAAAGACGCAAATAATAGTGTCATTTACTTTAGTGATAGGCGGTTCTCAGACCAAAAGTTTGAGGTATTGACTCTGGAACAGGCTAAAGACAGACCAATATACGCCGCCGTCATGGGAATAGACAAATTCATCGAAAATGGATTAGATTATAGAGGTGTGCCGGTTATTGCAGTCACAAAATTTGTGGATAGAATTAATGTTGGAATGATTGTTAAAATGGACAGGGCTGAGGCTTTTGCTTCAATTGAGAGGTTAAAAAATCTTGTTTTATTCATAGGAATAATTGTAGCGGTTCTTGTATCTGTTGTGGTTTATCTTGTTTCTCGGGAAGTTGTGTTACAGATTAGGAAGATGACTGCTGATGTAGATAGTATTACTAAAGGGAATCTTGAAATTCAATTGGAAAGAAGTGGGATTAGCGAGATTCAAGGACTTACTGACTCTTTGAATAGAATTCTTGCTTCCATGAAACTTGCTATTTTAAGAACTGGGGCAACCAAAGGCGAACTTGGGCTTGGTGAAGCGATAAAGGCAAAGGAATCAGTTGAGCAGAGGTATAAGTTGCTTTATGATTCCGCAGCAGATGCGATTATGACACTTGAACCTCCAAAATGGAATTTCACTGCTGGAAATCCTGCAACTGTCAAAATGTTTAATTGCAAGGATGAAAAGGAATTTGTCTCATTGGGACCGGGAGACTTGTCTCCTCAAAGGCAGCCAGACGGACAACTCTCATCGGCAAAGGCCAAGAAGATGATTATGAAATCAATGAAGGAAGGTTCTGCATATTTTGAATGGACTCATAGGAAGTACAAGGGAGAGAATTTCCTGGCTAGTGTGCTTTTGACAAGGGTAGAAAGTGGAGGAAAGACGTTCCTTCAGGCAACGGTTAGAGACATTAGTAAGGAAAAGAAATTAGGAAATTATAATTATGGGGGAAAAGCCGGTAAGGCGAAGGAAGAAGTTATCAGAAGACTCGTTAAGGGAACGAAGGAAAAAGGTAGTGGCAGGTAATGATCAAAGAGGGTTCGTTGATTAGATTTAAATAACTCTCTTTACTCAATAGGATATGGTGAAAAAGAAGGTGGTAAATGTTATCAGTTTGAGCATTACCTTTTTAGGTGAATTATATGGATAATGATTATTATGCTCAAACGAATAGAATTCTTTTGGATAGCTTGAAAAAGGGTATTTCTGAGGAACAAAAGGCTATTGCCGAGCTGGAAAAAGAAGAATTGCATTTGAAAAAAGAGATTGGTTCTCAAAGGGAGAATGCTGTAAAGAACGAATTTCAGGAAAAAAAGGCTTTTTTTGCCGGCGTTCTGGCAAAGTTGAACGAAAGGGCTTCTGCCCTTGGTGTAAATATACGATTGAAAAAAGGACTGATTGAGAAATATGGAAAAAGCATAGATTTGTTGGAAAAAGAATTGCAGGCAAAGATTACTGGAAAGGAAAATGCCGAAAAAGAATTGAATCAAGGATTGAGAATTTTGCAAGAGGAAAGAAATAGAGAACTTAAGCATATACAAGGACATGAAAAATCTTTGATGAATGAGATTATTGGATTGAAGAACGAGGAATCGAGAATTAATAGTTCTGTTGCCGAACGGAGAAAAGGAATTGACCGAGAATTTGATGCTGAAGTGAAAACGAGAGAAGAAAGTTTACGTAATGCTGAAGGCAGATTGCAGAGTTTCATTTCTTCCAAGAACAAAGAGATTTCTGAAATGCACAGAGCTGCGGAAAAGGAAAAGCAAAAAATTTCTCAATTAAAAGCACAGGAGGAGAATGTTAAACTGCAGGCTGTGCAGAGAATTGCAGGTTTGGCTAGGGAATTAAAGGAGAAGACTGCTGGTGAAATAAAATTCTTGGAAGTGAAGAAGAAACAGGTTGATGCTGAAAAAGAAAAAGAAATTGTTAGAATAAATAATTCAATTCAGGCATCGGAGGAAAGGCTTGTTAGGAATGCATTAGATAAGAAAAAGAGAGTTGAATCCGAAGTTGTCAAGGAGAAGGAGAGAAAGGGAAGGGTCGAACAGGAGTTGAACGTACAGAAAGACAAACTCTTAAGAGAGATATATGTCCAGAGCCGGGAGCTTGAGAAAAAGAAGCTGGAGATTATTTCTAATTATGAAAAGTTGAAAAAGCAGAGGGAGAATGAAATTGAAAAAGAAAGCAGAGTAAAGCTTGATGCGTTGGCCAATGAGATGGCTCTTGTCAGAAAGAGAATCGAAAGCAATTATGCGGTTGCCGAGAGTGAAGTTATTAAGGAAAAAGTAGATACTTCTAGTATTTTAAAGATGAAGAACGGAATTGAGAAATTCAAGTCCGAATCTAATGAGAAACTGGATGAGAAACGAAAGGAGTATGATCAAGAGAGTGCCAAGCTGGCTGTACTTGAGGAAAAGAGAAGAAAGATTTCTGAGGATTTGTCTGCGAGAATTCATGTAGAAATAAAAAAGCTGGAAGGTAAGAAGCAACTTGCTATTGGCGAAGGTATTTCATTGTTTGAGAAGCAAGTGAATAGCTTACGAAAGGGTGGTGCTGAAAAGACAAAGGATATTAACCAGAAGATTTCTCAGGAAAGAGCTGAGAAGGAAAAATTGCATTCTGAAATTAAATCTGATGAATCTTCTGCGGAAAGAAAGATTGAGTTCATGAAAGCTGAGTTGGAAGTAAAGAAGAAGCAGATTGAGGAGAATCATAGGAAAGAAAAGGAAGCAAGAATAAATGAAATTAGAAAGGATAAGGGAAGTGAACTGGATGCGTTGAAGCAGGAATTATTTGTTTTGAAGGCGAAAATATTATCTCAATATGGAGATATGTCCCAGAAGGAGAGTGCGCACATTGAGGAGAAAGAGAAGAATGCCGTGCAGGGTGTAAATCAAAATTTGCAGGAAGTTAAAAAGAAAGATGCCGCACTTTTGAAAGCCAACAGGAAAGCTCTGGCAATCGAGGATGCAAAGCTCAAGGGACTTGAAGCTAGGAAGAAAAAGATTGTTTTGGAAGCTAATGGCAATGTCAAGAAGCAGGTTAAATTATTGGAGAAAAAGAAAATTGCTTCTGTAAAGGCTGTTGTAGCATCTATGAATGGGCAAATGAATGGACTGATAAATAAAAAGAATAGATTGCGACAACACACGGCGAATGTATTGAAGGGAATGGAAAGGAAAATTCTCGTTTTGGCAAGGGCAAAGAATGATAAGTTGAAGAAGGAAATTGAATCTGAAAGGGCCAAGCATGTGAAATATGTACTTGCATTTGCCAGGGCAAAGGAATCTTTGAAGAAGAGTATTGATGCGAGAAAGAATGCACTTCATGCTGCAATGAAAAATAATGTTTCCCAATTGGAAAAAGTAAGAAGGGAGAGAATTGCACAGGTTGAGAAAGAAAGGACTGAAAAGATTGGAGGAATTAGAAAGATGATTCCTGCAATAAATGCAAAGATACAGGAAGATTATGGAAAGATTCGGGAAAGGAAGATAAAGAACGAATCGGCCATCGGCGCAGAAAGGCAGAAATTCCTTGCTGAGAAGAATAAATTGGTTGCTGAGATGGTTAAGATTAGGGCTAGAAAAGAATTTACAAATGAGAATGTTGAGAAATTGAGAAAGAGTGCGCATGCATTTAGTGCAGTGCTGGGAAGTATTGGGGAAAGAAAGAAACACGTCGATTTAGAAAAGGAAAGATTGAGGGCAAAGATAACTCAGAGGGAAAAGAACCTTGTGGAATTGCAGAAAGTAATATCTGAGAAACAGAAGCGAATCGAGGAAAGACAGAAACTGCAAAAGGAATTGAAGCAGATTGAATTGGTAATGAATAATGCACTTCGACCAGTTATTAAGATAAAGTGGAAAGTAAAGACAAAGACCAAAGTTAAGACTGAAGTTAAATGGAAAACGCGTCAGAAGATTGTCGTTAGAACAAGAAATAAGATTGTCAATAAGATAAAGTGGAAGATCAGAAATAGAATTGTTAAGAAGCCTCTGGAGAATAAGGCTGAGATGGGTAAGTTCTTGAAGGAAGTGGACGACTTGCTTGGCAAGTTGCCTAAGGAAGATATAACCAAGTTCTCCAAATCAAAAGGATTTAAAATATACAAATCTGTGATGAATAGATACGGAGTTAAATAAAGATGGGATTATTGGAAGAGGCTGAGAAAAAAAGAAAACTTTTAGTTACGTTAACGAAGAAGAAGAAAAAATATATTGATTATATCGAACCAAAGAAAAAGAAGATTATAATTGAAGGGATAAAGAAGCAAAGGCAAAAAATAGACATTTCTGCAATTGCAGAATCGATAAAAAAGGAAATGAGTTCTCAGCAGGTGAAGCCTGCTGTCGTTGATAAAAATATTGCGGGCAAGAAGGGTGGAAAGGAGTATGTTGTGACTGGAGTTCCAGGATTTGACGGATTATTGGATGAAGGTATTCCTGCAGGCAATTCTGTAATTGTTGCTGGTGGTGCTGGTTCGGGAAAAACAATATTTTGCCTGCAAACGTTAGTCAATAAGGCTAAGGAAGGCAAGAAGTGTTTGTACATGTCCTTGGAAGAAAGCGAAGAGAAACTTACTCAACACATGAAGGATTTTGGATGGCCTGCAGATGAATTGATTGCAAAGAAAAAACTTAAACTTTTGAGGCTGAATCCATTTGAAATAACTAGGAAAGTGGATGCATTGCTTGCAAAGCAGAAAGGCGAATTGTTGATTGAAGTTGAACCGGTCTTATTGCCAACGGATTTTGCTAAACCTGACTTTGTTGTTATAGATTCACTGACGGCAATTGCATCGGCATTTACTGGAAAGGATGATAGTTATAGAATTTACATTGAGCAGTTGTTCAGATTCTTGGAGAAGACGGGAGCTACTAGCTTTCTTATTACGGAAACTGAACAAATTCCAAAGATATTCTCACAATCTGGAGTTGAAGAATTTTTGGCAGATGGAGTATTTGTTCTTTATGCGATCAAGCATGGTAATTTCAGGGAAAATGCCATAGAAATTCTTAAGTTAAGAGGAGCGGCGCATCAGAAGAAGATAGTATCGATGCAAATTAGCAGTCAGGGAGTTACGGTATATCCTGAGCAAGAAGTATTCTCTGAAATTTGAGTATTATATAATACTATAATACTGTAAAGATAAATTTAAATACTACTTTTGTCATTATTTCTGATTAGGGAATCCAATTTGGTAAGAAAAACTACTAGTTTGAAGGTTGAAGAAGAGATTTGGAAGAAGGTAAAGATACATTGTATAGAAATTGGGGAAGATATTTCTGATTATCTAGAAAATTTGGTCAAAAAGGATTTAGGAATCAAGGAGGGCAATAGGAAGTGAAGGGAAAAAGAGGTGATTTGAGAAAGATTTTGCCAGTGGTAACTTTATTGGCAGTTGTATTCTTAATTTTAGTAATTAGTGTTGTATTTGCAGTTGATGCTGCTCCACCAGGACCGACAGTATTGAAAGCTCAGGCGTGTAATAGTGAAATTAATTCTAATACTGCAGGTGTATTCAATGGGCAATGTACTCCTTCTGCTTTAGATTTGAATGATGGAGTTACTAACGTTAGTTCGAACGGTAATACAAACAGATTACAGGGATTTAACATGACTGCATACAATTCTTCAATTACAAATTGTGGAACTATTACTAATGTCAAGTTATGTTATGAATGGTGGTTTACTGGTGGGACGAGCACGCTTTCTGGTTGTGCGATAGATGTAGATGCTAATGGTGGAGCATCATATACTCTAGCTAGTCCATCATGTCCGGGCGTGGCTGCGAATCCAGGTATGACCTGTATAGATGTTACTTCTCTAGAGAACTGGGCATGTTCGAATTTCTTTACGGCTGCTGGGACGAGAGCAATGGCAAATATGGAAGCTCAGTTTGCCACACAAAATAGACCTTTAACTGTTGATGTATTATACTTTAACGTTACATATACTGCAGATACTGTGCCTCCAGTAATCACAATTGTTTATCCTACTAGCACAACTTACAATAGTTCAATTACGGCATTGAATGCTAGTGAGATTGATTTAGGAGGTAACCTCCAAGCATGCTGGTGGAGTAATAATTCTGGGGCAACGAATAGAACTTTCACCTGTGGTAGTAATATGACTGGAATGAATTCT
>SESG01008358.1_pt1 | contig 10680 bp, 10 predicted proteins | sample 3171421 | NCBI WGS metagenome assembly SESG01 (sample SAMN10866946, study PRJNA518727) | freshwater metagenome | biome: subpolar coniferous forest; feature: holomictic lake; material: water; isolation source: holomictic Lake 227, 6 m and 8 m depth | place: Canada: near Kenora, Ontario | collected... | reverse complement strand
TCTTGGCTCACTTTGCAGACTGACTGAGAATCTTGGATTTATACCTGCAATACATTATTATGGAAAAGACGAAAGCCTGATTGTGACAGATATGAAAAATATGGCTGGATCGGGGGTTGAACCTTCTAGGGCCCTTGTGCAATTTAACACATTACCCCCATCCGTTGATACTTTAAGAGAAGTAAAGAAAATAGGATTTGGCATCATATTGAAAGTAGCTGTGGCCGACAAAAGTGTGGGAGGATATAAGGTTTGGAAAGGTCCTGAAGTCGAGGACATTCGTACAGGCAGTGTTGATAATTTGATTAAACAGGTCGTTGATAGAAAAGACGTTATTGACTATGCAATGTTTGATGGAAGCCATGGAACAGGATTACCTTTAGATTTGAGCCCTGGAAGCCTTGCAACTCGGTTTATGGAAGAGTTTACAAAAAGGAAAGAGCTTAGTGGATTGAAGTTTGTTGGAGCTGGAGGTATAGGACCAGATAATGTTGCAGAGCAGTATATGATAATGCAGGAGAAAACTGGAAATAGAGCTAGTGTTGATATTGAAGGAAAGGCGAGGGTAGATAATGTACTTAGCATGAAATTGGTTAGAGCATATATGGTTTGTGCTGATTACGGGCGAGTACTTGCTGCGCGCCATTAGAAAAGTATAATAATTTGCTTAGTTTTCTAAAGTAATGGAAACGTGGGAAGAAAGACTGGCAAAGGGAAAGGTTTTGCTTTCTAGAATAAAGAAAAATCTTCCTTCTCTTGAAGAAAGGTTGGCATTTTGTGAAAAATTAAATGGAGAAGAGGATATGGTCTATCGATTCTATCATGAATCTAATAAGGTGTATAATATCCAAGACGATACTAAAGGAGTGTATGAACTGCTGGAAAAAATATCACCCCATGAAAAGAAAAAGATAAGGGACAAAAGATTTCTTAGAATTTACAAAGCTGGAACAACTGGAAGAAAATTTAAGCTGGAAGATAATCTGCGTTGGGATGAAATAACTAGGCCCATGTTGGAAGCATTCTTCCATGCAAAATATTTCTTAAAAATGGCTGTGAAATATGGAAAAGAATTGAAAAGGCCTCCCAAATATATGCCCTACGGGTGGGCTGCCTTGTTGGAATTGTATGAGATAAGGTAGAGTCCTTTGAAACATAATTTTAAATAACTTGCACAGGTAATATTATCATGTTTGAGAAAGAAAAAGTAAGATTGAATCTTTCTGGAAAGATAGATGAATCATATGATATTTATTTTGGAATAGATGTTTTCTTGGACATTGCTGACTCTTTAAGGAAAAAGATGCCTGCATCCAGGTATGCAATTATCACCGACTCTAATGTTGAGAAGTTGCATGCAAATAGGTTTAAAAAAATTTTGGATGGTGCAAAGATTGTGTCCGACATATTTGTCTTGCCAGCCGGTGAGGAGAATAAGAGTGCTGAAAATTGTTTAAAGGTAATTGGACAGATGGCTAGGAAAGGTTATGCACGAGATTCTGCGGTTATTGCCCTTGGAGGGGGTCTGGTAGGAGATATGGCAGGGTTTATCGCATCAATCTATGGTCGAGGCATTCCATTTGTGCAGATACCTACTACTCTGCTTGCGCAGACCGACTCTGCAGTTGGCGGAAAAACGGGAGTGGATACGAAGGAAGGAAAAAATCTAATTGGTACATTCTGTCAGCCAACCGAAGTATTTGTTGATGTTGCCACTCTGAGAACGCTCGCACAAAATGAATTAATAAATGGAATTGCTGAAGTAATAAAGCATGGGATGATAAGAGATTATGTCTTCTTCAAATATCTTGAAAAAAATATTAGTAAACTTTTAAAGAGAGATGAGAACGTGCTTCTGGAAATTTCTAGAAGAAATTGTGAGCTCAAGGGAGAAGTTGTTGAATTAGATGCGCATGAGAAAGGATTGAGACAAATTTTAAATTACGGGCATACTATTGGGCATGCAATTGAAAAAATAGGCAAATACAAGATACCTCATGGACAGTGCGTCGCCATTGGGATGGCTGTTGAAGGGATAATTGCGAGCAAGATAACGAAATTTCCATTAAAACAGTTGGAAGAGCAAAATAGACTAATTGTGGCTGCCGGACTACCATTAAAGATTCCTCTGGGAATGTCCAATGAAGAAATATTGAAGCAGACCTTGATCGATAAGAAAGCAAGAAATGGGAAAGCAAGATACGCTCTGCCATTGTCCATTGGTAAGATGGAAGATTTTGGTGGTGTCTATTCTACGGAAGTCGATTCCAAGATTGTTGAAGCTGCAATTGATGCCTGCAGGTAAAGAAATTTAAACTTTGATTCTAAAGATTGTTATGAACAGACTGAAGATTGCAATTGGAACAGAGTCAGAGCAAAAGATAGGATATTTGAAGGAAGTTCTTGCTGAGATTGGATTGGATGCTAAATTTATTCCCAATGACGTGCCAAGCGGTGTATCAGATCAACCATTGACTGACGAAGAAACCAAGACTGGTTCTCTGAATAGAGCAAGAAATGCCTTGGAGTTAAATGTTGAGGCTGATTTTGCCATGGGAATTGAAGTTGGATATCATGAAGTTGCAAGACAGAGGCATGAAATATTTTGCTATGCGAGCATTGTTGATAAAACAGGATATAAATGTTCATGCTGTTCGAGTAAATTTTTACTTCCAGAGTATCATCAGGATAAGATAAATAGAAATCTGCGGCTGGGAGATTATGTTCGCGAATATTTGAACCTGCACTCAGATCCGGCGGCACAATTTATGGGTGAACTGCTTAGGGGTAGAAGACCATTTATAATTGAATCTGTTAGAAGTGTGCTGTTGCAATATTTGAGAAGAGAAGAATTTTGATTATAAACCTAAAATTCTTTTATACCATGGTTTCTTTGGCTCTGGCTTTGGTTCAATTATTTCATACCTAATCTCTGGTCGTGTCTCTAGAACTGGAGCGTCTGATGCCAAATCCTGTTCAACGATTTTCATTGCCTTATCCACTTCCATCTTAGAATGACCTTGTCCAACTAGAGCCCATCTTAGAGAATCTAGAGTATATCCTCTCTTTAGATTCTTTTTAATATAATCGGCAAGTTGATTTAGGTAATTTTCTCTGCTAGCCATGAAAAAAACATGAAAATAGAGTATATAAAATTATTTGTTCTAGAAAGAGATAATGCCATTCTCTTTTATGAAGTGTTTTGCTTCCTTTAGCTTCTTCTTGGACTCGGCATATATTGTTAGAAGAGGTTCATCCTTCGTTATGACTGCTCCAATGTGGTTATGTAAATAAATACCAGAAGATTTATCTCCAGGAGTACCAAGTACTCGACCTAGATAATTTATTAGTTTATTATTTATCTTTTTTATTTTTCCAGATTTATTTGATCTGAATATATAGGAATTTGAAGCAGGTTTCAGATAATGAACTTTTCCATGTTGGGCTTCGATTATTTCTTTAAATTTTTTGAATGCCCTACCAGAGAGAAGAATGGATTTTGCAAGTGTTCTACCCTTCCCTTTCTTGGACTTGCCAGAAAATTCTAGCAGTTCTCCTGCAACGAAAAGACATTTTTCTTCCAGGTCCTTGGGAGAATTTTCTTGTTTGAGCACACGAATGATATCATTCATTTCGAGAACTGGGCCGATGCCATTGCCTATTGGTTCGATTCCTCTTGTTAAGATAACTTTTAACTTTAGTTTAAAATGTGAGGCGACCTTTAGGAATTTTTGCTTGAGGGCAAGGCCTTCTGCCAAAGTTACCTTTGCTTCTGGGCCAAAGGGAATGTCAAGTAGAACGTGAGTACTTCCAACGGAAAGTTTTTTTGCAAGAATGGAAGCGATTAGTTGTGATTCTGGATCTAGATTAAGAAGACGTTCGACTCGAATTAATTTATCATCTGCTGGTGCGAGACCTAGAGAACCACCCCAGGCAAGGCAAGCTCCAACTTTTTTTACAATATGTTGTAATTCTTTGGCAGATATGTCTACCTGCGCGAGTGTTTCAACCACATCGGCAGTGCCTGCTGCACTTGTTATTGCCCTTGATGATGTTTTTGGCATTATCACTCCAGCAGCTGCACAAATTGAAACAACTATGGGTGTTGTTCTGTTTCCAGCAAGTCCGCCGATGGAATGTTTGTCCACTATTGGTTTCTTTTTCCATTTTAGAGTTACTCCAGTTCTATAGACTGCATCTGTGAGAGCGATGGTTTCCTTGAGAGTCATACCTTTCTCGTAAACGCCTGAAACAAAGTATGCAATTTCTGCCTCTGAAAGGGCGTTTGATACGATGTCGATGATTATCTGAAGTATTTCTTCTTTTGTTAATTCTGCTCCCTTAAGTTTTTTCTGAATGAGACGAATGCTCCTTGGTTCCAATGAAAGACTGACATCTACCAAATCTCCAGAGTGTATCTTCAGGAATTTTACGACCTCTTCGGAAAGAGAAAGTTCGTTATTCTTTAGCATTCCTCGAGCAATGTCCACTGTGGCAATTATTTTACTTCCCTTGTGTGCAACGAGAAGACGATCATTTATCCTAACATTTAATCTTTCTGCCACGAACTCGGAAATAACTATGACTGGACGTCCTGCACCAATCCTCAGTGTTTTTAGTTTTAGTTTCATTAATTCTCTTTTTCACAAATTTTTTAATTATCTTTAATTCTCGGCAAATAATGACGAGAAAGTCTTTTCCCTGTATGCTTTAAGGAAGGTTATGAAATAGGCTAGAATTAGCGGTCCTAGAACTATTCCCATTATTCCAAATACGAATATTCCTCCGATTATCCCTATCAGGGCAATTACTGGAGAAAGTGTGGACTTTTTAGCTATGAGATATGCCTTTATGAGATTGTCAAATAGGGAAACAACTAGAATGTTGTATAGCAGGAATGCTATTCCAAGTCCGGGTTTATTGGCAACAAAGAAGGTTATGCTCAATGGAATCCAAATGATGCTTGGACCCAGAGGAAGGACAGAAAGAAATATGGCCATCATTGTCCAAACTAGAGCTCCCTTTATTCCGAAGAGTATAAATCCGATACCTGCCAAAACTCCTTGAAGTATTCCCACAACTACCTGTCCATAGACGACTGAATCTGTAACTCCTACAAATTCTGAAACAATTATCTTCTCTTTAGATTTATTAAATGGAGAAACTTCTGAAGCAAACGCCTTGAGAGATTCGCTGTATTTCATACCAGTGAAGAATACTGCTGAAATTACGAATAGATTAAAGAAGAGCATGGGAATATTAAGGAAAAAGTCTATCAAATAATTAAGAGAAGCTGCGCTTGCCTTGCTGATTAGAGAGGCTATTGCTACAGTTATTTGAACAATAAATTGGTTTGATGCACTGGGGAATAGTATTTTAATAAATCCTTGGACATCAAGGGATTGAGAATATTGGAAAAGACTGAATATTTGATCAACCATTATGGGGATTATGAACCAGAGAGGGATAACTATGATGGCTATGACAATGATTGCAACTAGAGATGCAGAGAGATTTCTACTCTTAAGGAAAGAATTTAATTTATTATACATTGGCATGCAGATGTATGCCAAGATAAGGCCTCCAAAGACTGAAAGAATGACTGGTTCTAGTAGCATGAATGTCAAAATAGCTATTAGTGCCATCATGATCATCACTACAATTTTTTTTAGATCTTTATCATTGAGTTCCATGCTATATGGTATTTTGGAGAATATATAAACTTTAACATCCTTGCAGATAAAACGTTATCACAAAACTTTATAAATCAAATTTTACTCCACAGGTCATGGATGGGTTTTTGAAAAAGGTAATGGAACAGAGAAGGGATGAAGATAGCCATAGATATTTCACAAGATTTGGAAAGGGGAACTATAATCGAAGGTTTATATTAACCCTAACTAAAAGCAAAAAGATAAAGCTAAAGGGGAGCTTTGAACTTGCGAGTGATTTTGCTAGATTTGCAGAGGAAAATGGAGTGACATTATTTTCAGGAAAGGTATTAAGTAAAACTGCTGTTCCTGGTAAATCTGGAAAGAAAAAGGCAGGAGTTCTCGTGTATGAAATTCAGAATGAGAAGATGACTGATTATCCTGGAGCTTATTCCTACCTATTGGATGCCGAATCTGCCGGAATTATACTAAAATCCAAGAAGGCACTGCCTAAACCTGGAAAGAATGAGGAAAAGATTGATGACGGATTCTGCATACTTGAAGTGGAAGAAAGACTTTTCCCTGCTTTGAAAGCTGCATTTCTCTGGGACGTTCCTGACTGCAAGAAGGCAGTTATAGAGCATGATTTGCATATAACTGATGTAGAGTTGCCAAAGGGTGAAAAGGATCCTGTTAAGATAAGAGAGAATGCTCTAAGAAAGGGAAAAGTGATTAGAAGAATGACATTGGATGGCCAGGAAACTTCGCAAACGCACGAATTGGCAGCTTAATTCTATACATATAGGAATGCTTAAAAATGCACCCCTTGTGGTAAAAATATGGACTTTGGAAGGAAAATGGCATGCGCAGGAGTATTTGGACTGGGAGTTCTAGGCCTGCTTGGAAAGGCAGAAACAAATGCTGTTGATTCTGTCCAAGGCTATGAAACAAACGCTGAAACCCAGGTCATTGGAAGATATGCTGCCTGTAGAAAAGTGGTGAATCCTGAAACGAAACGCATAACTGGCTGGCAGGAAGGCTTAGAATTCAAAACAAATGAAACATTCTATTTTACGGCTAGAATTGATGGAAAAATTAATGGAAATCTTAATTTTTGGTTATATGATGAATCTGGAGAGGTGGTAAAAAAGTATTGTAACCGACAGTGGCACGTATATACTCGAGAAGGAATTTTTGCTGCTCAGTCGATTCCGGCTAATTCATTGCCTGCTGGAGGTTATACCTCTACCTGGTATCTTAATTCCACTCCTCTAAATTCTACAAAGGTAAAGTTAAGTGAATAGGTTTAAATAATCGTAATACTAAGTATTATCGGATAATTTAAAGTATATTTGATATTATCCAGTATTACATGAAAGAAAGAGTGTCTGCAACGATAGATGGGGAAACTTCAAGAATTCTTGATAAGCTAATGAAAAATGGAAAGTATAGAAATAAATCACACGTTATAGAAGAAGCAATTAAATTTTTTGAGGAGAACCATAATGAAAAATAATGGACAGATGGCAATATGGGTAATAATTGGAGTAGTGATTGTGGTGGGAATTGTTTCACTCACACTATTTCTCAAGGGACCTTCCTTGACTGCAAAAGATAACTTCACTCCCGAATCATATATGGAACTGTGTGCGCGAGATTCCATTACTACTGCATTGGATAAAATAATTCTTCAGGGAGGATTTGTAAATCCCGCCAGCTATAAATCTTACAATGGTGTGAAATCTACCTATCTTTGTCAAAACCAAGGATATTTCTTTGGATGTGTAAATCAGCATCCTATTCTTATTAGAGAAATACAAAATGAGATCGTTGGTCAAACAAAAACACAGGTGGGAAACTGTTTTAACCAACTTGAGAGTGAACTGAAAAAAAGAAATATGCAGGTAGAAATGGGGGAAATGAATATAACTGCCCAATTGGCGCCAGACAAAGTATTCTACAAAATAAATCGGGAAATGAAAATAACCAACAAGGGAGACACTAGAAGATTAAGTGAGATAAAACTTGAGGTAATTAGCCCAGTGTATAATATGGCTAATGTTGCCATAGATATAGTAAATCAGGAAGCTAAATATTGTTACTATGAATATGTTGGATTTATGCTGCTCTATCCGAGATATGAGATAAATAAATTTGCATTTTCAGAAGGAACAAAAATATATACTCTAACTGACTTGAAGACAAGTAAGGAAATGAATTTTGCTGTAAGGGGGTGCGTAATGCCTGCCGGACTGGCAGTTCCATAAAATGAAAACAGAAATTAGAAAAATAAATATAAAGAAAGAAAAGCAAATTTTTAAAGCGAGTGTGCAGATATGCTTGCTAATGCTTGAGATATTTGCATTCTGCTATTTGATTCACCAGACAGATTATCCAACGGTTAATGATTCTCAATACAATATGATTGATCAAATAGGTTACGCACTGGCCATATTTATGACCAAATATGTATTTAGTGATAAGAATTTAGTCTCTGCCGAAGCGGTAAATACTTGCGCAGTTTCGAAAAACGGTGCCATATGTCAGGAATATCCCGTTGCCTTGTGTGCCGCAAATTGTAATGGAACATGTTATCAAGCAAGTAGAGCCAATACATTGGAGTGCAAGATTGGAACTTGCTTTGATACTAAAGAAGGAACTTGTTCTTTCAATTCTCCAAAGGCAACATGCACAAGTAATGGTGGAAAGTGGTATGATAAAGGACAGGAGGCAGTAGAATGTCAGAAGGGATGTTGTTTGCTAAATGATGATACACAATTCTTTACAAAGAAACAATGCCAAAATCAAGGTACTGTACTGGGAATAACTCCAATTTTCAAGCCAGATTATTTAACTGAAATTTCTTGCTTGGGATTGTCAAAGAGTAAGGAAGAGGGTGCATGTGTCTATGAGAAAGATTACGATGGAGAAATAAAAACGACATGTGAATATGTTACGAAAAGTACATGCGCGGCAAAGGGTGCAGAATTCCATTCTGGATATTTGTGTTCTGCCAAGGACTTGAAGACAAATTGCAAAGCACAAGATTATGTTGACTGCGTAGAGGGAAAGGATGAAGTGTACTGGTTTGACAGTTGTGGAAATAGAGAAAATATATTTGACACAAATTTGGTAAAGAGTTTCAATAATGGTTCCGTTTTGTCGAAAAATAATAGTTGTAGCCTTGATATTGGAGGAAATTTCCTCGCCAATCAGCAAACATGTGGAAATTGTAATTTCTTTATTGGAAGTAAATGTGGTAAAAAGACAGCGACGGAATATCTGGCCGGTGCAATAAATACTTCCAAAGCTCCTGACGTCGTGTGCCGTGATTTGAGTTGTAATGATAACGGCGTTGAGAGAAAGAACGGAGAATCATGGTGCGTATACCAGGGCGCAATTGGAGTTGATAAGGGAAGATCTATTGATATTCCTGGAAGTAGGCATTTTAGAAAGGTATGTATAAATGGAGATGTGCAGATAGAACCGTGCGCAGAATATAGAAATGAGATTTGTGTGCAACAGAATAATCCTAGTGCTGACGGAGCTGGATTTGCAAGTGCAGCATGTAGAATGAATCCTTGGCAAGTTTGTATTAATATAAACCAGCAGGATGTTGATAGAGAAACTGGAAGCCTTTCTGACAGTAGTAAATGCACACAAAATCCATACTGTTTCGTAAAAACGGTTAATGTTGGAGACAAGTTTAAATTTAATATGTGCGCACCAAAATATCCTCCAGGATTTGACTTAGAGTATAATGGTGCTGGAGGAGATGCCTCATGTTCTGCTGCAGATTTAAGTTGTACTTCAGTCGAGGTCAAAAGAAGTATTCTTGGTGGCGGTGGATGGCAGAATAAAGCAAATAAGGAATGTGAAACTGAGAAATTCACAGAAGAATTGAATGATTTATGTATGAGCTTTGGTGATTGCGGTGCATCGGTAAATACTGCTGGAAAAATGTCCGAGTCATATGCAGTGTCTGTAAAGACACAGAAAGTTTCTGGAAGAGGAAGTTGTCAGACAAAACAGAAAAAACCTTTGTCTGGAGGATATCTGGCTGGACTTGCTGCATATAAGACTCCTATTCCTGGAAGAGTTGCAGAACCTGGTGGCATTGGATTGAACGGAGCCGATGGAGGAATGATAGGAATTCCTGCAGGACTTGGAGAGGCACCTCAGGAAGAAGAGCAGGACATGATGACTAAGATGATGGGAACTGCGGCAGGAATTGGAATGTCTGCCATAGGATATTTAGCACCTAAGGTTTTACCGATGATGTTTCCAGCAATGTTTGGTGCTGAAGCGATTACTGGAGCCACACTACCGATTGCCGAAGGAAGCTTTTTTGGCACAGCTGCTGGGGGAACAGAAGGATTTGCCCCTGCAGCACAAGCAGTGACATCTACTGGTGCCACGGCTCCAGCGATGGCTGCATTTTCTGGAGGATTGATGGGTGCGGGAATTGGAATGGCAATTGTGAGCATGTTCATGAGTCTTGGTGGAACTGGAGCAGGCTATACTCAAGCTGAACAAATGGGGCTTATGGCTGCTGGAGCAATTGGAGGAGGATTGATTGGTGCAGCTGTTGGAAGTGGTACTGCTGGATTTGCGGCAGCTGCTGGACTTGCCACAATTATGGGAATTGCTGGCGGAGTAATTATGGCTGCAGTAATTGCAATACTTCTTATTGACTTCTTTGGTGGAGCTGGAACTGTTTGCAAGCACACATTCAAATTCAGTTGTAATGCTTGGGAACCACCTAGCGGAGGATCAGATTGTCATCTTTGTGGGAAAGATGGATTGCCTTGTTCTCCATACACTTGTAACTCACTTGGACAAACTTGTGAATTGATAAATGAGGGCACGGACGTCGTGGAATGTATTGATTCAAATCCTAATGACGCAACACCACCTATAATTTCTCCAATGAATACTAATACAAGTGACAGATATCCATACGCTGAAGCAACTGAACTTGGAGTCAAGGTTAAGAGCCTTGTGGGTGATGGATGTATACAATCTTTCA
>SESG01037402.1_pt1 | contig 10684 bp, 13 predicted proteins | sample 3171421 | NCBI WGS metagenome assembly SESG01 (sample SAMN10866946, study PRJNA518727) | freshwater metagenome | biome: subpolar coniferous forest; feature: holomictic lake; material: water; isolation source: holomictic Lake 227, 6 m and 8 m depth | place: Canada: near Kenora, Ontario | collected... | reverse complement strand
AATTACGCTGAGTAGTTACCAAACTTTTTGCTTTGATTTTTTGCCACTTCCGCTTCGTAACGTTTGACCGCAAGTGTCGTGGTTCTTGCAAACAGCAGCAGTTGCTTGGCCATCTCCAAACCATTTTGCTGAATACTAATATTCTGATTTAAATTCTCAAGCTGATTGTCCAAGGCATTCAGCTCATAGTACGCCTGTGCAACTTCAGCAACCAGATTAGTCACTAAAAAGTTTTTACCTTCACTTGAGGCCATATACTCCAGCACAGCCACCTGCGCAGAATTTCTCAACTTTTTCCAAACATCAATCTCCCAGGTCGAAAACAGCCCAAATTGATAATCGCCCACAAAGGTAGGAAATGCCTGGCCATTGGGTAATGGTAGACTGTTTTCAACAGCACCATTTCGGGTATACATAGCGGTTTTCTCGCCACCTGCGCCCGCACTAAAATTAACAAATGGCAAATACGCACCTTTACGTGCTTGAATCTCGTTTTGCGCAACGCTAATACGCTGCATCATCATATTAACTTCTTTGTTGTTGGCAACCGCCGTGTCTATCAAGCTTAATAAGTTCGGATCTTCGAAAAAATCCTTCCATTTCACAGTGGCCGTATTGGTCTTTTGTGAGAGCTCCTGATTAAAGCGGTCAGGAAGATGCGAATCAGCCTTTTTGCTGGTCATTGCCGGAATGCCGCAGGCCTGCAACATCAGCCCCGCGACGCCTAACACCATAATATGAGAAATTTTAATCATAATCGCTTTCATCGCCCAAACCATAGTGATAAGTTTCTGTTAAAGGATCAAGTTCTTCGTTTTTAACCAAGGATTTTCCTTCTATCATTTTGGCAAATATGTAATAAAGTCCTGGAATAAGAATGACACCAAACACGGTACCGAAAAGCATCCCGACCAAGGAGGAGGAGCCAATCGTTCTGTTACCGACAGCCCCTGCCCCCGTTGCTATCGCCAAGGGTATTAACCCGGCTATAAAAGCAAAGGAGGTCATCAAGATCGGACGAAAACGCGCTTTTGCGCCCTCAATCGCTGCCTCTTTAACGGACATGCCTTGGGTTTGCTTCTGAACCGCAAATTCGATAATCAATACCGCGTTTTTGCCCAACAAGCCAATTAACATGACCAGCCCCAATTGCGCATAGACATCGTTGGCAAGACCCAATACTTTCAGCAGGAAGAAAGCACCGAAAATACCGGGAGGCAGTGAAAATAACACGGCCAACGGCAAGATAAAGCTTTCGTACTGTGCGGCCAACACCAAGTATACAAAAATGATAACAACCGCGAAGATCGCCGCTGCTTCATTGCCTCGAGCCGCTTCGTCAAAGGACAAGCCTTCCCAGGCAATGTCAAAACCGCGTGGCAACGTTGCCGCAGCGACTTCTTGAACTGCCTTAATGGCAGCGCCACTGGTATAGCCGGTTGCCGGCACGGCACGGATAGTGGCAGAATTGTAGAGGTTGTAACGCGTGATCTCGTTGGGGCCCAGCTTTTTCTTCATGGTCATGAAGGCGGAGTAAGGCACCATCTCGCCACTTTCATTTTTTACGTAGTAGTTCAATACATCCGTAGGAAAGCGCCGGAACTCGGGTAGGGCTTGGGTATAAACCTTAAAAAAGTTATTGAAGCGAATAAAGCCCTGTTCGTAGGTGCTGCCGATCATGATGTCCAAGTTATCCATGGCTTTATTGATGGAAACTCCTTTTTGCATGGCCAGTTTATTGTCGATGACCAGTTCATATTGCGGGTAATTGGCCGCATAAAAGGTAAATAATCCGGTTAACTCCTTACGCTTGCGCAGCGCCTCCATGAAGGTCTGGTTTAGCTTGTCAAAGGCCTGGTAGTCCGTGTCTGAAGTCTTATCCAATAATCGCAACGCCAAGCCGGAAGCTGCGCCGTAACCTGGAACCGCCGGCGGTTCAAAAAACTCAATGATCGCACCAAAGTCATGAGTTTTTTCCTCCAATTCCCGGATAACATCCTGGACAGAATGTTTACGCTGAGACCAGTCTTTCAGGTTGATAATACACGTACCGGCGTTGGAACCGCGTCCTTCTGTGAGTACTTCATAGCCGGCCAAAGAAGAAACGGATTGCACGCCATCAATTTTGCTGGCTATACCTTCCAGTTCCCGTGCCACTTTGTTGGTCACCTCGATGGTTGAGCCGGGGGGTGTTTGGATAATGGCATAAATCATGCCTTGGTCTTCGCCAGGAATAAAACCGGAAGGCAAGGTTAGACTGACCGTATAAATACCAAAGCAAAATCCGCCCAAAATCAATAACGTTAGCAGCCGCCTCGTGATGACGACATTAAGAAATTTAACGTATCGCCCCGTTACCTTTTCAAAAACGGAGTTGAATGCATCAATGAAAAGACTGATGGGTGTTTTCCGTTTCGGTTGGCCATGGGTATTTTTAAGTATCATGGCGCACAGAACAGGAGCCAGCGATAAAGCGACGATCGCTGAAATGATGATCGACGACGCCATGGCTATCGAGAACTGCCGATAAAATACGCCAACCGGTCCTGACATAAAAGCAATAGGGATAAACACTGACACCATTACCAAGGTTATCGCCACAATAGCACCACCAATTTCCCCCAATACTTTTTTCGAAGCGACATAAGGGGAAACATTTTCAGCCTCCATTTTCGCATGTACCGCTTCGACCACGACAATCGCATCATCGACCACAATACCGATGGCCAGTACCAAGGCAAACAGGGTAATGAGGTTGATGGAGAGCCCGAACGCCTGCATAACGGCGAATGACCCGATTAGTGAAACCGGTACTGCGAGGATCGGGATCAAGGTTGAACGCCAGTCCCCCAAAAAAATAAATACCACCAAGGAAACCAAGATGAAAGCCTCCATTAAGGTGTGCAGGACTTTTTCAATGGAAGCATCAACGAATCTGGACACATCGTAATTGATTTCGTAGTCCATGCCCTCTGGAAAGGATGCTTTCAACTCTTTTAGTTTTTCCTTTACGTCCTCAATGACCTTGCTGGCATTACTGCCGTAGTTTTGCTTAAGCACGATGGACGCAGAAGGGAAGCCATCTTTATCGGAGTAAATATTATAAAACTCACTGTTTAGATCGACTTTGGCGATGTCTTTAAGGTGTATAATCTCGCCTTCCGAGTTGGCTCGTATGATAATGTCTTCATATTGTTCCGGCTTGTTAAACCGGCCTTGATAGGTCAGTACATACTCTTTGAACTGAGCGGCCATGCCCGTACTTTGCCCTATACGACCGGGCCGACCGATAATGCTTTGGTTCTCGATGGCATCCATCACTTCTTCAGTCGATACTTTATACGCCCTCATTCGATCCGGATTTAGCCAAATCCGCATTGCATATTGGCGACTGCCCAATATTTTGGCTTGGGCAATACCAAAGATACGCTGGATTTCCGGTATCACATTGACGTTCGCATAATTAAATAAAAATTTCTCGTCAGCGTTTTTGTCTTTGCTGTAAAGGTTGACATACATAAGCATGCTCGGCTGCACCCGTTCGACGATTACCCCTTCCAATTGCACCAGCTTGGGCAGCCGACTCATAACCGTATCAAGACGCGTCTTTACGTTAACCATGGCAATGTTAGGATCAACGCTTAGATCGAACAGCACTTGAATGGTCGATTCACCGGCGCTGGTCGCATCCGATATGAGGTATTTCATGCCTGGAACACCGTTGATGGCGCGTTCGATGGTAATCAGGGAGGATTGCACCAGTACATCGGCACTCGCGCCAGGAAATGATAATGAAATAGTCACACGGGGCGGTGCAATATCCGGAAACTGGGCAATAGGCAATGATCGAATCGCCAACAGACCCATAAACAGAAACAACAGCGACAACACGATCGCCATGACGGGTCTTTTGATAAAAATATTAAACATAATTAATCTCTGATTAAAAGGTTACTCTGTATATAAATCCAATTCTGAGCGAACCTTTTCGGGCGACTTTAAATCGATTTTTACCTCTTCTCCGGCATGCACTTTGCGCAAGCCTTCGAGCAAGATCTTGTCATCGTCCTTCAAGCCATCTTTAACAATAAATAGATGCGGTAACTCGGCTTCAATATTGATCAGCCTTTGCTCCAGTTTGTCTTCTTTGTTAATGACGTAAACATAGTTTTTATCCATGACTTGAAAGGTCGCTTTTTGGGGGATGAGCAACGCGTTATGGTAAGGTTTGACCATTAAAATAGTGCCCGTCTCGCCATGCCTGAGCAGTTTGTCAGGATTGGCGAAGGTGGCGCGAAATTCGATATTTCCGGCGGTATTATCAAAATCAGCCTCAATGGTTTCAATGACACCGGTTTGATTGAAAATCTGGCCATTTGCCATCTTTAGATGTACCTTCTTGGTACGGTCATCCCCAGAACTGTGCATCTTATAATCCAGATATTCGGCTTCCGGGACGTTGAAATAGACCCATAATTTGCTGATGTCAGACAGTGTGGTTAATAAAGAACCTTCGTCCAGAAGACTTCCGTTTCTAGCCGCCAAATGATCCATAATGCCATCAAAAGGCGCATTAATGTCGGTAAAGCCCAAGTGGGTTTCTGCCATTTTCACTTCGGCATTAGCCTTGTCTAATTTTGCTTTTGCCAAAGCCAATTCATTGGGCGATACGATTTTTTGATCAGCCAACCCTTTAGTATTAAGGTATTCGATATTCATGGTACTGGCTTCGGCTTGCTCTTTTAGAAGTTCTGCCTGATAGAGGTTGGGCATGATTTTGAACATGGGCTGCCCCTTACTCACCAGTTGCCCTTCATCTACGAAGATATTCTGCAAATACCCCTTTTCCAATGCCCGGACTTCGATATGTCTAATGGCATGAATCTGACAGACATATTCTTTCGTGACAAAAGCGTCTTCACGGAGCGGTGTGGTTGCCTCCAGTTTAGGCATTTCTTCATGCTTTTCGGGTTCTGCTTGATTGCAACCAGTTAATAGGGTGGTGATTAAGCCAAGTACTATAGATGCTTTAGTGATCATTTTTTTAGGGTGTTTAGTGGTGGAAACTACGCAAAAAATTGGATTAACCAACCTATAAATTCTGTCTGTTGCTAAGGTGAATAAAGTCAATCAGATACACAGCATTTTTCGGCACAGCAGAAAAGGGATTTCACCTGATTTCAGTACAAAAAATGGATGAAACCCATTGGCTCCAGGAACTCTGTTTCGCCAGCAAATCTTCTAAAGGATTAATAAGAGGGTTCCAATACTCGCCAATTTAAAGGACGCAGCCAGAAGCTCAGTAGCGACTAAAGTGTGTTATGAGCTTCACAAAATCCATCGCCTATTGCAAGCAACGACTGCTAATGCCGACAACGAATGCTGTTGCAAACAACGTTGATGAGACAATAAATTCACCTGAAATAAAGCCAACTAATCCTGTTAGAAATAGCATTGCAATTAAAATGTCTTTAGATAAATCGCTCATAATTTAAGTCCTCATAAAATAAAAGGCGTGCTGTATACGGTTCAAATGTAACGGGGATAGCTTAATCTTGAGCTTGGCTATTAACCGCAAAGGGGTGTATTGCGGTTGTCTTTTCAGCAACCACCTCTGCCGCTGTTGGTGAATCCGCGATAGCCCGTTTTAGCGCTTCTTTAGTGGCTTGATAGTTAAACTTTTCAATCAAGGCATCGTCCTCTGCTTGCCAATGAATGAATACGCGGTGGAAATACATCTATCATAGGATCTTCTAACGAAGATATGAAGTATTGGAAGGGCAGACAATATTAATGGCCATTACTGGATCAGTTGAAAGAACCACTATTAAGTGGGTTATTTGAACCGTTAACACCTCCACTTTTCGTTTTAAACCTTTCATATTCCTCTATAAGTGTTTAATAATAATCATGTTGTTTATGTTATTAATTTATGGCACAAAAATGGCTAAGGTATTATTAAGATGTTAATTTAATTTTAACTGAGAGAAATAATATGAAAAAAAATATCAACAAAATAGCAAGACATGGTCGCCATCACAAAACTGGTTTAGGGATTGGTTTGGGGTATTATGATTCCCATGAACACTCTCCCTATTATGCTTATCCATCCATCGTAATGACGGTGCACAAAATACCGCCTGTATATATTAAATCGGGCGATCCCATTATATGGAAGCCGCGTTTATTGCACGATAAGTATTCACCAGTGATACCACCCATAGTGATTAAGATTGCTGCTGATTATATCGGTCGATTTATCTAAAAATTTAATTACCTTTTAGCTTCTTGTAAATTCATCTACCGAGTGGTGTAACAAAAAGCCCCCCATTAGATGGCTTATTTGAACAATCGTGTTAAATGATGATTATTTTCAAGACTCAATTAACTCATTCAGTTATACGGCAACAAATATTATTAGCACAACATGGACTATCAATACAGTTTACTCAAGGCAGGAAATATGAAAAAAACACTAGGTTTATTGGTAATAGTTTTTTTAATTTCGGGATGCAATCGCAATGATTTTTTTGAAAAAATAGGCTTGAAAGAAAAAATTACTCATGTCATTCAAATAAGAAATGACATTATTTATTTGCCAAATACGGATACACCGTTTACAGGTCAATATGAAATATATTATTTGAACGGGCAAAAAAAGACCGTAGTCAATTACCAGGACGGGAAGAAAAACGGTTTAACCATCGACTGGTATGAAAATGGGCAAAAAGAGGGGGAAACAAGCCACAAAGATGGAAAAGAAGATGGCTTGGTCACCCGGTGGTATGAAAACGGGCAGAAAAAGAATGAAACGAATTACCAGGGTGGCAATGAAAATGGCTTGGCTACCCAGTGGTATGAAACGGGAAAGAAAAAAAGTGAAACGAACTACAAGGATGGAAGCATATATGGATTAGTTACCGAGTGGTATGACAACGGGCAGAAAGAGAGTGAAATAAACTACCTGGGTGGGAAGGAAAATGAATTAGCTACCCGGTGGTATGACAACGGGCAAAAAGAGAGTGAAACCAATTACAAAGAGGGGACACGGAATGGCTTGGCTACTAATTGGTATGACAGTGGACAGAAAGAGAGTGAAGTAAATTACCGGGATGGTAAAAAAAATGGCTTGGCTACCGAATGGTATGAAAATGGACAAAAAGAGAGTGAAACATACTTCTAAGGCAACAAGTAACCTGCTTAACGCGCAACATAAACGAGTTGCTTTTAATAGAGGGCGTGGAATACAAACTGACTTTTTGTTAAAAATCTAATACCCATAAGAAACGGAAGAAGCGATATGATAAAGAAAACACTCAAGATAGCTGGGATGACAGCAGCGCTTATTGGCTCGGCCGGTATGGCAGAAAACGCAACGGCGGCCGCCGCCGTGGTACAGGATGATTTGCTTCAGGATGCCGGTGCTTGGGCGCAGGTCGTGGGAGAGGGCAGTCTGAAGGTGGTGGATCCGAGCCTGGAAAAGACGCGTGTTTGGCTGGAGGGACAATCCCGGTGGGACGATAACTTTAGTCATTGGTATCAAGGCATGGCACGCGCAGCGGTGGGCTATTCGCTCACTGACCGCGCAACGATTTGGGCAGGTTACACCTATCTGCCCACTCAAAACGTTGGCAAACCCTCTGTCGCTCAGCAAGACGTGTGGCCAGCATTCCGCTATGTCATGCCGACCAGCCTTGGCACGCTCAGCTTTAGAACCATGATCGAAAGTAATTTCTTACCGGGTAATAACAATGAAGTCAGGGTACGTCCACGGCAGATGATTAAATTCATGCACCCGTTGGCTTTTGAACCGCGATTGAGCGTTATTGCCTGGGACGAGTTTTTCGTGATACTCAATTCGACGCGCTCAGGAGGACAATCCGGCTTCAATCAAAACCGGGCGTTTGCCGGTCTTGGCTGGACTTTTAATAAAAACTTCCGGGTCGAAGGCGGGTATCTCAATCAGTATCTGGATGATGCGACACATACCAACAACACCATGCACCACTTGATGATGGGGTCTTTGTTTGTCAACTTTTAATGTTAATGAGATCAGTCATGAATCGTAATTATCCAAATCATGCGCTTGGCCTGATGCCTGATCAAGTTTTGATTAAGCAAATTGTCTTCCATGAAGCAGGTCACGCAGCCGCCATTTATCTTTACAATAAACAAAAGCACCTGCCCTTGGTGGACTTTCAAATCACCATTAAAAAGTCAACTCGCTCCCAAGCGACGCCTTTTGCAAGCAGAACAGTCAAGTTGGATCACTTTGTCGCCATGGTGGAGGGCGGCGGCCTGATTCAGTCTCTGCCCGTTACGTTGATAGAAAGTGCGAATTATTTTTCGATGGATGAACAGGATACTTATCGGGTTGCTTATGAAGCGGACATGATCAATTTGTTGGTCGGGCCTCTCGCTGAAGCAAAGCATGTCGCTCTTCGTGATAATGAATGTTTTAGTAATAAACTGATTAATGTTGATGCCCTACATAATTATGGCGGCACCTGTGATCTTGAAAAGGTTTATGATTATTTGAAAAACTTTATTTCGGATACCCGCCTGCATGAAGAAATAATTATCGAGCTTTTTAACCAGGCGTTTCAATTTATCGACTCGCCTGCTCATTGGCAAGCCATTGAACGTTTGGCTGGCTATATACTGGATAACAGTAAAAACACCATTACCTGTGAAGAGGCGATTGCCGTTTTAGACAAAAACACTGGACACTATTTTCCTAACACCAGTCGGCTTTGCCAAACACACCGATAGAGAATGTGAGTTGCATAAAAAATGATCGGACTATTTAAGCTGGATGACTATTTTAAAAATCTTGTTGTTGTATACCGTATTTTGGAGCATGACCGCTAAAGCCGACGATGCCAACTATCCCGAATTAAATGATACTGACGAACTTTCACTGATGGGGGCATTGTCAGATCATGATTGGCATGACCTGCAAGATGAACGCTGGAATGCTTATGTGCAGGGAACTTATATTTCACAGTGGCAACCCGCCTTCCCGGCGGCTTATAGCAAGTTAAACGGAACGCCTATTCTCTGTTACCTAAACCAGATAACAGCTTTACGGCAACCTTACGCCCTATCTGAGCCTTAAAGCGTGGACGGGTGGAGAATTTTACTATGCACCGGAAATGATCTCTGAACTCCCGTTATCCGGATTAAAAGGCATAGGTGGCAGTATTCAAAACTTTGAACTTCAAAAAACCGGTTCAGAAAGTGCTACTTGGTATACATCAAGAGCTTATTACCGACAAACGCTAGCACTTGGCGGAACCCATAGCCGCGTTAATTCCGGCCCGCTACAGATTGCAGGGACTGTCGACAGCCGCCGCGTTGTTTTTTCTGCCGGTAAAATTAGCGTTATCGATATATTTGATAAAAATAGCTATGCGGGAGATCTTCGTCATCAATTTTTTAACATGGCCTTTAGAGCCATTTGCGCTGCCCTGTAGCTTTTGATTTATGTAGCCTACAGAGCCACCTAAAAATAGTTTACCCCAATTTTCAACGGTAGAATCAGGGTTTGAGAGGTACGATCACGGTTTTTTTCGGGTTTTCACCCCAGGATATATTCTGTAGATAATAGTGCGTTGTGTTATAATTAACTCATTGATAATTATACTAATTAGGTGCTTTATGACTCAGATAGCCGCCGCATTATTTAATTGGGATGCCATCGAAGCCCGTTCGGATCTGGAGCGTTTTTTCCTGGTTCGTGATAATCTCCCTGACAGTGATTTGATCGACGCACTGGAAGCAAAACGCAGACTGGGTCGTGATGACTACCCGGTGATTCCTATGTGGAATGCAATAATAGCTGGCGTGGTTTTTCAGCATGAGTCCATTGAATTGTTGTAGCGGGAGCTATCCCGAAATCCTTCCTTGTTACAGGCTTGTGGCTTTAATGTTTTACCGCTACAAAAAAAGCCGGTGGCGCAGTTGGTGAAGAATGCGCTCACCGGACGGATGGAAGTGGTTTGGCCGCAACCGGAAGCCCCCTATTATTCGGTACCCAATAGCTGGAATTTTTCGCGCTTTCTGAATAATCTCATTGCGCTCGAAACAGAACAAGGGCTGGTTAGCCAAATGCTCATCAATCTGCGTGAACAGTTGATGGCCGTGTTACCTGATTTTGGTCAACATATGGGCTACGATGGCAAAGCCATCGATAGCCACAGCACCGGACAAGTCAATAAAAAGAGCGGACTCTTTTCAGACCCCGATGCCGATTGGGGTCATCACGAAACAGCCGGCGTGAATACCAAAACCGGCGCTCCCTGGAAGAAAGTGAAGAGCTGGTTTGGCTATGGCCTGCACCTGATTGCCGACACCCACTACGAAATACCGGTGGCGTTTCATCTGACCCCTGCCTCTCATTCTGAGCAGGTTGAACTACGGGTGATGCTTGATGAGCTTTTTGAGCAAACGCCCGAACTGGCTGATCGCTGCGCAGATTTTAGTGCGGATCGTGGCTTGGATTGCGCCGAAACCAAGGCTAAGCTGTGGGATGAATCTTGTATCCGTCCACTCATCGACACCCCCGCCTTGTGGCGATCAGAAAAACAAGATCCCAATTATGACCCCAGTCAACCTATTACGCGTCCTCTCTACTCCGATCGGGCTGATACTATTGTGTATACTCAGACACCCAGATCTCTAG
>SESG01023798.1_pt1 | contig 10697 bp, 23 predicted proteins | sample 3171421 | NCBI WGS metagenome assembly SESG01 (sample SAMN10866946, study PRJNA518727) | freshwater metagenome | biome: subpolar coniferous forest; feature: holomictic lake; material: water; isolation source: holomictic Lake 227, 6 m and 8 m depth | place: Canada: near Kenora, Ontario | collected... | reverse complement strand
GAAAGTCATTCTCATGTCCTGACGCTACACCTACCTGCTCAACTATTTGCTATGCAGGTAAATTAGAAAAAGTATTCCCTAGCGTTAAAATTAATCTATTGCATAATTGGGAATTGTTGAAAGACGCTGACCATGATACTATGGAAGAATTATTAACTGAAATGATTACTGATTTCATTGCAGATTGTGAAAAGAAAGACGCTCCTAAATTATTCCGTATCCATTGGGATGGCGATTTCTTTAGTGATACTTATACCTATGCATGGAAAAGCGTTATTGAAAATAATCCCGATATTCAATTTTGGGTATACACTCGTGTCAAAGAATCTGCTCTAATCTTGAAAGATATTTCTAATCTTTCACTTTATTATTCAACAGATGATGATAATTCTCATATCGGGGCAGAACTAAAAACTGTTTATGGTATTCGCCTTGCTTATCTAGGAAAGACATTCATTGCTACAGAATCTAAGATGAAAGAATTAACGGGTAAGGTAGGGGCTAAGTGTCCTGAGAATAATAAGTCTATACCGCTAATTTCTAAAAGTGGAAGTGCATGCGTGTCATGTGGCTTGTGTGTATTTGGCAAGGCAGATATTAGATTTTCTTCAAGTAAAAAATAACGGGGAAAATCTGCGTAAAATGATCAAGTTTAATTCTATTGTTAATTCAATAGAATTTTGCGCAAATTTTTCCCCACATTGTCAAACCGACACGCCGATGAATTAGAAAAAATAACCTTACGAAATGTGATTTTAATCTCATAGTTAAGTGTCTTGCTATGTGAGATTAATAGGCTTACGATTAACAGAATGTCAGTTGTGTCTGCTATAATTCCATTACTCTCAAACGAAAGAAGGAAAAAATGAACTCACACACACTAGACACAACAGGTTGGTTAGAGTTTCCGCTTACAGTTGGTAATCATTCTCTAGTCTCAAAATTGGCTCCTTATTCTCCGTTCCTAAGTCGTGTTAAACTTATTGGTAACGATGTCTTTACTCAGTTGAATGCTCAGGCAATAGTAGATTTAGTGCCTGACCTATCTTGTTCAACTAACAAGATGAAAGAGTATCTTGATGAGTTTAATGTAGGCGCTACACACGCCGTGATTGAGTTGGCATAATGTCAGAGGTCAATGATATAATTACTGAACCAAACCCGAAAGGACTAAAACCAATGGAATACAATTATGTAATTACCGTTCATAATGACGGGAACTATTTTTCTAGTTTCCGTTATCTTGACGCTCTATCTGCCGTTAATGACTTTAACAAGTTTAATGATATTGGTGACGCTAAGGAATACCGTACAGTTAATCTATTAGAACCTAGTGGCAAATTACACACACGCAATTTATACAAAAATGGAACAGTTAATGGGAAGTAATTTCGCAACAGAATTAGCAGATGAGGATTTATTTCCTGATATGGATTTAGAAATGGCAATCTCTATTCACTTACAGGGTAATCATTATCCACCCGTTCCACTTTCTATGGTACAACCTTGTATAGATGCAATAGATGCTTACTATGAAGGCGACTATAACAAGATGATTGAAATGCCTGAAGGCGTAACTTATCGTGGAGATACTCACGCTCCCGCTTTCGCTATCATCGAACAACACCACCTGCAATCGTGGCTACCTGAAGAAGAATACTAAACTAAATAGAGTTATCGTGTGAGGTAAATCACACACGACACGCCCATAGCGGGTTGGACAAAGGTTGGCTCGCTATGGTAAAATACCACCTATAACAACAACAGAAAGAGAAAAAATGACAGATAAGACCGCTAACAAGACCTACGCCGTAGGCGACCTATTTACTACTCAAAAGAGTGGCATTACAGGTACAATCAAGGAAATCAACCCAATCAGCGCAAACACAACTCGTGTATTGCTTGATGTAGATGGACAAGACCGCTGGACAACCGCTGTCTTTAATTAAATAATAAGAGGGTACTGATAAATGTCAGTACCTTCTGCTATAATTACTCTCTCAAAACAACCCATATAGAAAAGGAAATAAAATGTCCAGAGCAATCACAGTAAAGGTGGCAACACCAAAAGTAATCAAGGCACTAGAAAATCGTCTAGCAGACCTTGAAAAGAACTATGCTTCACAAGAAGCAAATGAAGCAAAATACCAAAAGGCTTACAAGGCTTGGCAAAAGGCTATTGGCGAGTTTGCGGTTAAGCAATTTTCTAAGGCTGAAAATATCAGAACAAATTATCGTTCTTGGAACAACACGCTAAATGTTGATTTTGATATTATCACTAAGGACACAGATATTCCAGTTGAACCAACTCGTGATTTTGAGCAGGTTTATCAACACCAATATCGTGAAATGAAAGAGGACATCACAAATGCCCTCACAATCCTCAAAATGACAGATGAGGAAACAGTAAATGCTTCTACTATGAAGCAAATCGCAAAGTATCTATAATTAAATAATCGGGTGGGCTGGCAGAAATGTCAGCCCTACCTGATACAATAAGCAAATCAACCTAACCCGAAAGGCAAAACACAAATGGCAATTAACGGATACACTTACTTAATCGGTGATTTATTTACAACCTCAACTGCTGGCGTAACTGGTCGCATTAATTCTTTCTCACCAATTAGCAAAACAGTAACTCGTGTTGGACTAACTTTGGCAAATGGACAGAAGCGTTTTGCTATGGTAAAAACATCACGATAATTTTAGCAAATTGCTAAAACGAAACAGGGGCAGTTTAGAGAGTGTGCTCGCCCAATGTCGTAAGTAAAAACTCTCATCAAATTTTTTAAAGCTGATAAAATTTATTGGCTTTAAAAAATTGCGCAAATTTTGTGGGACTTGTCAAGTTGATCTAGTAGATGATCTTCGGAATAATGTTATTACGATATCCGATTTGACACCCCTGAGCTTAAGGTGATAGACTAATCCGATGGAATCTTTCTTATTAGTGCCTTTTGTCATGCTCCTCGCCCCTCCAATTATACTTGTTTGTATTGTCTTATTATTTGAGATGTTACGTATCAGATAATGGTCTTGACATATGTCAGTGCCGTCTGATATAATCAGTTTATTAACTAATAGAAAGAAGGAAAAATGGTAAATCCAATTAACCTCGCTCACAAGGGCGAAGTCGAGTCTGGCGAAGTTTCTCTTGCAGTAAATCTACGGCAAGTCCCTGCTTGGCACTCGTTCGCCAATAAAGTATTTAATCAAGATGAAAATGTTACAACGGCACAAATGCTTGAAGGTGCTAAACTTTCAAATTGGAATGTTCGCTTGCAGCCCGTAGCCGAACACTTACCTGCTGAGTGGAACTCTCTCAAAGATAACCAATTAGTTATCCGAGACAACCCATATGAGGCTGGAAAGATAGATGTTCTTTCTGTTGTCGGCTCTCGTTATCACGAAGTACAAAATGAAGAATTATTTTCGTTCGCTGATAATCTGCACGACGGAAATCCTGATGTATACTGGGAGAGTGCTGGCTCTCTAAAGGGTGGCAATGTTGTGTTTGGAACTATGGCAGTACCACGCACTATTATTCTTGACCCTAAAGGTGTCAATGACCAAACTAAACTCTACCTAATTGTATGGACTTCTCACGACGGTTCAGTTGCGGTTCAATCGGCAATCACACCTGTTCGCGTTATGTGCCAAAATACTCTTAACCTTGCTATGAAGCGAGCAAAGCAATCTTTCAAAATCCGTCATACACAAACAGTAGAGGGTAAAATTGCACAAGCGCGTGAGGCTCTTGGTTTAACTTTCGCATATGCTGATGAGTTTGAAAAACAAGCAAATGAACTTTTCCAAATTGAAGTTACTAATGCAAAGTTTAGTGAAATCATTAACAAGATGTATCCAAAGCCTGATACAGATTCAAAGGGCTCAATTAAAAAGTGGGAAAACAAAGTTGTCCTGCTTGACGAGTTGTATCATAATTCGCCAACCAATGCGAATATCAAGGGAACTGCGTGGGGTGTTGTAAATGCTCTCACAGAACGCTTGGACTACTATCGAACTGCTCGTAAAAATGGCGATTCACTTATGGCTGGTGCGAGTGGATTTGACCCAGTTGTTACCGCAGAAAAAAATAAAATCGTTAAGCAAGTCTTAGCACTAGCAAAATAAAATAAAATGTGAGGGGCGAAAGCCCCTCACACTCTGGTCTTATGGTGTAAAGGTTCGCACATAGCACTGTCACTGCTAAAGTCGGGGTTCAATCTCCCCGTAAGACCGCAAAGCTTGACAAAATTAGATAAAATTTGCGCAATTTAAAATTAGTAAAAACGGACAAATGAGATGTGGTTAAAATCACAATTACGATATGTCTGTTTTATCCCTTAATTACGAATTACGATCATGGAATTACGAATTACGATTGGGCGGATGTCAGTCGTTAATGCTATACTGTACCTATATTAACCCGACTAATAGAAAGAATGATAATGCCAAACTGGTGCTTTAACCAATTAACTGTTGAAGGTAGTCCTGATTTAGTAACTAAACTAATGGAACAAGTAAATATGCCATTCACTACTAAACAACATAACTATGATGTAGTCAGTGGAAAAATGGAGTTTAAGGATATCACCTACTCTAATCCTGTTTTTGCTTTTTGGAATATCGTTTTCCCCACCGACCTTGAAGCATATATGGAGCAACCTGTTATGTCTGAATTAGATGTCAATGACCCTAATTGGTGGTCAGATATACAAAAAAAATCTAAGACAGATGATTCTTGGTACAACTGGAACACCCGTAATTGGGGTGTAAAGTGGGATGTTGCCGTAACTGATGAAGAAGAGTATCCTGATACAGAGTTGCTGACCCTTGAACCAAATGGTGAGAATAGTGTAGCCGTATATAAATTTCAGACTGCTTGGGGTTTTCCTGATGAGGCTATGAAGCGTTTATCTTTTCAGTATCCCACCCTTCTATTTACTTTAGACTATGAAGAAGAGACAGGTTGGGGCGGTGAGGTAGAATTCCTTCGCGGAGAAGTTCTATCTTTATCTGAATATGACAATAAATGCCCTGAGTGTGACGCTGTAAATGTTACAGAATACTGTGAAAAATGTGGAGATGTATGCAATGAATGTCTTTATGGATACTCCGAGGGATATTGTCCAGAGCACGTCCGACCAGTATGATATAATCAGCCCTATGAATAATAATAAACAAACTTGGTATAAATGGGATTATGTCTGCCCATATTGTGATGCTTTAATTGAAGTTACAGCATTAGTTGATGGACATAGTATTAAATCTGAAATATGTATGAAATGCTTATCTCCATTAACTTTAATGTCAGTCCTAGATGTTACAATATACCCTACAACCCAACCCGAAGAAAAAGAGGAACAAATGGAACTTACTCCAAAAAGCGAAGAACTGCTTTATGCTCCACAGGCTAAAATTACCATTGTCGATAGCAATGGCGTGAATAAAAGTGTTACTGCTAGGGAAGTCTCTTACGCTCTAGAAAGAAATATTGATATTCAGAATTATTTAAACCGAGCGAGAGATAGAGTTGATAATTTAACTAAACTCATATCTGACCGATTTGGGGATAGTAATGACCAAGATACCCTAACTGAAATTGCTGAAATCTTTGATATCCCCCTCGAACGAGAAGTAGAATTTACTGCCACCATTACTATTTCTGGCACTATTAATGTTAAACTTGGTGAAGATGATTTTAATCTTGAAGATACTATCCAAGATGGTCTGACTGTTGAAAGTTATAACTTTGAGGTTAATGACTGGACAGTTGATAATGTTGAGGGTAATGAATGATAGTAACTATCGAAGCCCCAAATAAGGCTACGTATGCTGCAATTGTAAATCTTGCTTGGGCGAGAGGAGTTGAGGTCCTTCCACTGGACGGACTTCAACTTGAAATTTGGTCAGGCGAAGACACTCGTGTTGAATCAATTATTAATAAGTATAAAGTGAACATCCTTCATAGAGAGAAAACTAAAGTCGTAACGGGTGACGAACTTTAGTTGGGTTAGGGGCCGAAAGGCCCCTAGCTTTTTGCGCAAATTATAAAAGATCTGTCAAGTATAAAATGTTTGATATGTCCGATATGTCTGATTACGAATGTGACGTGGATCTCCTAAATAAAGTTGATTACGATATGTCTAAATAATCTCCAAGTTATCCATAAATGTCAGCGCAATGGTATATAATACTAATACAATCAATAGAAAGGGATACTATGCTCGGATATACTGATAATGATTTAACTAATATGATGTATGGCGTTGATACTGCTATGCTTTTAATTGACTCTAATGAAAATCCCGCGATATATAATTATCTTGTAACTACATCAGACTTCTTAAAAGGTCTCTGGGCAGAAGGGTATTTTGACTAATGAAATCAACTAAGATTAGTAATCTATTTGCGGGAGATAAAGCTTACATCTCCTATACAGTTGAATATGACCTTAATAAGATAGAGAAGGCATATCGTAAAGCTTATCCTGATGAGGACTACTTTACTAAAGAAGGTGTTATTGAATTCATTGCTGACCAGTTTATAGATATGAATTATGGTAGTATTCCAGATGTAGACTCTATTGACTTCTCTCAACATAAAAAATGGGCTATTCAATTCTTTAGTGATTACCCCAATGCTACCACCCTTCTCTATAAAAGTCGCTAGGATTTGACAATTCACATTACTAGGTGATAGGATACCGCTTATGAGAAATAGTCTAGAATTAGAACCGCACCTTAAAAGACAAACTGATTCCCCCTTTGGAATGACTAATGACTAATAAAATAATTACTTGTGCTACTTGTGATGATGAAATGGTTCCAACAAACCTAAGCCTTCTACGCTCAATAACTTGGACTAGTTCACTCGTTATTCCAAGTTATTGCAATTAACCGTGAATAACACTATCCTTATTTCAAGTTGTGGGGGACATTAAATGGCTAATGAATTAGTTGAATATATGAAGATAACCAAGATTAGTTTAGAACAAGATTTAGATGAAGTTATAACTAATCAAGATTTGATTGAAGATTGGAATAGTCAAGAATGGCAAATTCTTGATATAGAGGATGTATCTCTAACTGGACAGATATTAACACTAGGGAAAATGATAGAGTATGCTTATCAACTTGACAAAGCCAAAGATGATGTGGTAGGATGACCCTATGGAAAAATTAGAGGTGCTAGAAATAGATTATTCAGTTAGCCCAGGTGGAGTTAATTCATTTGAGGTATATGATACAGAAGGATTTCCTTTTGACCCGCCCATCTTTGAAACAGAGGATTTGACAGAAGCAGTCAAGTTTTGTTATAATTTGGGATTGGACTTTCGAGTTCGCACACTTGCCCAGTACTACAGAGAAGAGTCTTTAAATGTATAGTAGTGAAGAAATTAGCAAGAATAATGAAGTTATTATTAAGTTCATGGACTTGGTTAGAGATTTATTTAGTGAATATACAGTTTGGGAAATCCTAAGCGTTCTTGTAATAAATGATGAACTATTTGGTGTTTATCATGGTGGTTGTGAAAATTGCAAAGTTAGTACACTATGTCTTGACGAGATTTGTTTAGTCTGCGGTGGAGAGGCAGGACCTAGATGAAAACTTGGTTTGTAACATTAGAAGTAGATGCAGGTTGGTTTAAAGTAATAGATGAATTAACAGAAAATGTCTACGACGGAGAAGTTTGTCGCTGGGTATCAGCAGAAACTAAATGGGAGCATAATGTCAATCAATCATCTTGAAGAAGCCTATGGGCAAATTACATCACATAGTCGTATCACTGGACGATTGGGACTACAAGACCTAATCGTATTTGATTTACTAATGGGAATGTATGAATCGGAAATGGGAGATTTAGATCCCTCAAGTCTTTGGACTGCAAGCCCTGATGAGGTTATGCAATCTATTATAGATAGCAATAAAACTTTCACTGTAGATTATGGCTGGGAAGACCTTATTGATTCCCTGCGTGATTATATGACACAAAATAAGTTTATCGTAGATAGCGATGACTTAACCGAAGAAGAGTATAAACAACTAGTAGAAAGAACAAAATAATGAATGAAGTAATGGATGCACGTACGTATCTCGTATCAAAAGGATTCAAGACAGGCACACGAGGTCGTTTTTCAAAGGAAATGATTCAAGCTTTAAAGGATTCAGGTCTTACATTTAAACGTCCTATCAAGGATCCGAAAGAGCGAGCAGCGGGTACATCTACCCCTTTAGCATAAACCCTTTCTCAGATAAAAAGCCTTTACGTGATTCCTATACTTTGTATGGAACTGATGTAAATGGTAAAAAGGTAGGATTCGTCATATGCAGTGATTGTTTGCTGCATATGACATTCTGCGACTGCGAAGGGGGAGTTAAGGCTCCGTCTCACATATTGAAATCAATGGACAATTTCGTTCGCATTTGATATAATTAACAAAAGGAGATGATATGGCACAATCAATAGACGATAAGTTTGTTCAGCAGACTTTAGAAGCATTATCTAATAATCAATTAAATATAGGTATTGTAGCATTGCGATTATCTCAATTGCCTGCACGGGAACAGCACAGATTTTTTAAACTGGCTGTAAACTATATGCAGGTGCTTGAAGTACATCATGATAGAGGATTTACCAGAGCGGGACTAGAACCAATTGTAAAAGCCTGTAAAGACCTAATGGGAGTCGTAGATGAACACTTCCCTAAGCCAGATATGGATGAGGTACTCCACGGGTTAGAATTTGTTCAATTGTAGTGTCAGTGCCGCCTGATATAATAATCACCTAGACAAACGAGGGGAAATAAATGGGAAATCGAGTTAATTATGTATTTTTACCAGATGAGGCTAACTTAAATGAAGCAGTAACAGTTCTGTATATTCATCATGCTAGGAATAATGGGGCAGATGATTTGGCTCTTGCTCTTGATAAAGCCCGACCACGCTGGTCAGACCCTTATTATGGTAAGCGAATAATCATATCTCAACTTATCGGGGAAGACCTTTGGGATAGTGAAATTGGGGCTGGATTATTTTCAATTAAAGAATATGACCCAAAAATTGGTCAATGGAATGATAACCAAGATATCCTTATTCGTTTTGATAAAGAAGAAGTTTGTCTTGAAGGTAATTGGCACCCATTCAATTCGTTTATCGAATACTACAATGAAGTAGATAGGTTCCATAATGTCTAATACATATAAAAATGGAAAACTGTTTAATCTACTAAACAAGAATGTTAATTTAAATTCTGACGGGGCTGATTTATTACATGGCATTGCTAAGTATATGTTAGTTGAATTAATCGAACGACTTAGTTCCACCGAAGACTGTTGTAAAAAAGCAAACTTAGAGGGTCAAATTTATGCTTGGGAAGAACTTTATCAGTTCACCTATGACCTCGCTTTTGCCAAGAATGACCTAGCAATAGAGAGGTATAACCAATCGTGAAAACTTCTGAAAGAATAAATACTCTGCACCAACAATTCCAAGAAATTGAAAGGTTTAATGACTTTTATGCCTTCGATAAGATTGGTGTAAACCTAGATTATATGCTATTATATACCCTCTTGGAAGATGCCCGTGAATTTTATGAAACAGAAGGAGACTGATGAGATTTGATGAGTTGCCGAAGAACCCATTGGGTAATCCCCCAATCGGTTTCTATGCGGATATAAACTGGGATAACGAGCCTGATGAGTATGGTCGCTATTTCTCTTTTGGCAAATGGAATGAAGAAACAAATGAAGACGGGAATGGAGTGGATGATGATAAAATATTCTATTATCTAACCCTAGATGAAATGGAACTTTATCAGCATACTCCAACTTATGACGGTTGGATAATTATTCCAGGTACAATTAGCTTAGTATATGACAAGAAAGAGGTACTATAATGTCCATGCCTATTAAAGTGACCTATGTTAAAGAAGAAACTACTGCATGGGATAGATACATTAAATTTGAATATAATGATAAGTTATATGAAGTTAAATTGTCTTGGTGTGATGAGTATGGATATGACATATTTTTCTATGTGGGATCAGCTGCTGTCCTTGTAGCAGAATTATCTGCGGCTGGACTTATTCGTGAGGATGATACCCTACATGGCTACCTAGATGAATTAACATTTAAATGGAATACACCAGTAAATACCCCTTCCTTGCTTTGTATTGGAAAAGATTGCGATAAGTGTAATAATACATAGGGCGTTCAGGCATTTCTGCCAAGTCCAATTTAGAGCCACAGGAATTCGGGAGCCTGTGGCTCTTTCTTTTGCCTAAAAAAAATTTGCGTAACAGGAATTTTTTGCGTAACAAGAATGTATCTTAAAATAAAGATTACGATTCAGTCAAAAATCTCTACAGACTTTCGGGCGGGATTACGAACACCCTCTAAAATCTCCTAGTCTAATTCCCCCTATATATATAATACATTACGATAGAGCATATATTCACTTTTGGATCAAAATGGATATAAAACATATAATAATTTAAAGATATAGATCTATTTTGTGACAAATCTGATCAAAATCGCTATAAATTTGACAAATAATATATTACGAATATAGCCAAAATACCCCTGACATTGGATATAATATGTGCTATATAAAGTTATCCACAGGGTTTATCCACAGGTATGTGGAAATTTGATCAAATTGCACAAAGTTATCCACAGATATTACGATGATTG
>SESG01039368.1_pt1 | contig 10703 bp, 8 predicted proteins | sample 3171421 | NCBI WGS metagenome assembly SESG01 (sample SAMN10866946, study PRJNA518727) | freshwater metagenome | biome: subpolar coniferous forest; feature: holomictic lake; material: water; isolation source: holomictic Lake 227, 6 m and 8 m depth | place: Canada: near Kenora, Ontario | collected... | reverse complement strand
TATGTAAGTTGTAACCGCCGCAGCTACTTGAGGATTTTCTTGAATTTTAGTCATTTCAAATGCAGTTAATCTGCTTTTATTTAAATTCAATGCATCAAATGCTATATCGTTAGCATGTTCATCGGTTATAAAACCATTAAACCATTTTGATAAGGAGCTATCTGTTGACCATTTACGTAACCCTTTGGAAAACTTAGATCCTTTTCTGGCAATATCTTGAAAACATTTAGCTAAAATTCTATGTTCTGCCGGAATTGACATAATTTGCTCAATTGCTAAAGCAGCTTCACAAACACTATCCTCATCAGTATTACTCAGCATTTGCAGAAAATCTTGCAAAAAAGCTTTATTATGATCATTGTTGGCACAAACAAATGGATTTAGTAACACTGTGCCATCATTAAAATCTATGTACTCCCCACCAACCGCTTGAGTAAATATTTTAGTACCGTTTAACCGATCAAAAATAAATGCTCGTAAATTAGTATGTCTTAATGCTCCACCAATTAAATGTTGGAATAAAGTGGTTTTACCACTATTACTAGGAGCTACAATTAAGGCATGGGCTAAAGATTCTTTTTCTGGAGACACATGCAATTGTAGTGAATAAACATTACCAGTAATAGTTTTAAATGGTCTAATTGCACCAATACCCCAATCACATGCATCAAAACCACAAGGTTCAAATTCAAAATTAATTAAATATGAAAGATTACAAGACATAGGGTTAGCTGGGCGGATCATTTGATCAAAGCCAGGAAATTGACAACGCCATACTAATTCTTTAGAAGACTTTTCTATGATAGGAGCTTTACCATAACTAATTAATATTCTTTTAACTTGGTTTATACTTGACTCTAGTTCAGCTAAATCGTGAGATAATACCAAAATGGATAGTTGATAATTATACATACTGGTACGGTTAGCTTGTACTTCTTCTATAGCTGTTTCATAATCTTGTTGAATATGCAGATTTTTAAAGAGCATTTGTTTTTGTTTGAGTTGATATTTTAATTTTAACAGCGATTTAATTTTGCCATCAGATCCTAACATTTGCATTATTATTAGCCTGCTGGGTAGAGACTGAATTTCTTTTAACAGATCAGCACTCACTACATCACACCACTTGTTAAGCGAGATAATTTTGCCATAACAATTGTTATATTCTATTAAATCAGTGTTTTTTACAAATCGAATATTATTGCCAATAAAATATTGTACATTTTGAGTTTTAGCTTTAAGTGGTTCTACCTCGCAACTAGCTAATTCATGTAACAACGACATTAAATCACTTTGCTCATCATCAGCCGCTCTATATCCATTGGTTAAAACATTAGGTTTAAATTCAATCAAACTATCAATGGTTAAAGTTACAATTTCTTTTAACAGCCCAGCATTGGGATCTGGCGCATCTTTTTTTAAAAATCTAAGCAAGTTATTATTTTGATTGGGATAAACACTAATCATTAAATAATGCGTATTACGGTAGTTTTTTATAAAATTACTCATCCATGAGCCATGAATTCTTTTAAGCACTGGCGGTACATCACCGCTAGCTAAATCATGCTGACATTCTCGTCTAATGGTCAAGATTTTAAAACCAGCCTTTAATTCTGCCATTTTATCAAGCCAATGTTGTTTCTTTTGAATTAATGAAGCAATCTCTTCGCTAGTTTTAGATCCAGCATCGTAACCAGCAATCTTTAAAATTTGCGAACAAACTCCATCCTTGCCTAAAACAATATTATTTATAATGGCATGAAATGGCAGAACATCGCCAAGCACCGTTATGGTGGGCGCTGGAAATGCCAGTGCCGTTATACCAGATGCTAACGACATTCCAGCAACAACACAAAATGCAGCTATTGCTAAGATCGTGAGTATAATTTTAACCAAAACTATACTACTAATAGCCATATAAATTATCTTTAGTATAAATTAAATTGTTAGTTTTTTTACAAATTAAAGCTGCTTCCCAAACATTAAGGAAATAAGGATCTTTAATGGTCATAAAAATCATACAACCATGTACCACAATAAAAACTATCATCGCAATCATTGCAGCCGTAGAAAAAGAGACAAACAAAAACATCCACGACATAACCAAAATTGTTACAGCTGATCCCATTGAAAAATATGCTCCTTTGCAGCTGGCAAACATAAGTTTTGCAGGCTCAGCAACAAATTTTAATACTAAAGATTTATACATCTAATTCCTTAGCTAGATTGTTAATTTATATTCTACCTTTTTATCTGCTAGCTCTTGTTCGCTAATCACAGGTTTTGCCGCCCAAACTCCATAGGAACCACCAGGCAAATCACAATTACCACTATATGGCAGCACCATAACATCACTCGTTTGAAAAGTTGGTATAACATCCCAGGCGGGATTACCACGGTGCTTACCAAGACCTGCGGTAAAAAATTTGCAATGCTGCCGTTCAAAGCCGGATGGTATCGGTAGCCTTGTGCCATGAACATCACAATTTCCAGTGGTAAAAGCCACGGTACTTGCTTCTTTAAATTTATCGTATAAAAATGATATTGCTTGTTTATGTGTTTGCTGTTCCTGAGCTCGGTCTCTTATATTACTCGTTACTTCTTCTCTAAGTTGTCGCTGTTCTCCTATTTGTAATTGTAGCAATCTTCTTAATTCTTGATTTTCGCTAACAAGAGCAGCTCTTGAATCATGCAAATCTTTTATGGTTGCTTGATGTTGTTGCTTTAACTCTGTAACAGTCCTTATAATTTCATCTTTAAATTGTTGGTGATCTTGAGCTTTTAATTGTAACAACCTACTCAGCTCTTGATTTTCTCTAGTAAGAGTTGTTCCTGAATCACGTAAATCTTTTATGGCTGCTTGATGTTGTTGCCTTAACTCTGTAATGGTCCTTATAATTTCATCTTTAAATTGTTGATGCTCTTGAGCTTGTAATTGCAGCAACCTTCTAAGATCTTGATTATCGGAAGTCAAACGAATTCCAACACCTTGTAAATCATTAATCTCAATTTGTTGTTGTTCAATTGGATTATAATTAACAGGAGCTGTGATCGGTGGTGCTACAAAAAGAACTGGTTCCAAACTATCAACCTCTCCAGGTACTTGCTGCATTAAATTATTTCGTCGTGATCTAATCAAATTATGTTCCTATTGCCCATTGAGTAATATGAGAAGCGGTATATAATAAACAGCCAGCTAAAACCAATAAAAATGCATATCGATACTGAGGCTCACCACGAATTAAAGAAATAATAAACCATAGTAACCCCAGGCCAACACCAGCTTTGGCTATTCCATCAACAACTTTAGTAACATCTTCTATTTTTGTTTTTAGGGTTCCTGATAATTTTCCGAGACCAGAACAATAAGCATCAGGGGTATATAGAACACACAAACTCAATATAAAGCTAAAAATTAATATACTTTTAATGTAGAACTTTTGATTATCTTGTAAGCGATGATTTTGAATCTTAATTATTTCAACAGTTGGTGGTACTATAAAATATTTTTTGTTCAATTACTGCTCCATAAGAAAATATCTTTGTAATTTTAAAAATCAATTATTCTGCAACATATATGTTTTAAACGTATATTCAGAAAAAACATTTTAATAACAAGTTTTTTATTATTTTAAGTAATATCTTACTTAAGCATAGTTATCTATAAAATGTCAAATACTAGTCTCTGCTTGTGTTGGCTAGAGATAGTTTTTGATCAATGTAATAAAACCTAAAGGAAACTTTATTTTATACCTTGCCAACAAGAAACTAAATTTTGTTTGTCTTAACAATAAAGATTAGAACTTTGTCAACACTTCAGTCCACAGCTGCTTTAATGTTTAATAAACAATTTTTAAAGAATAATTAAAAGCGATAATATTTTTTATGTTAAAAGTTTATCTTGCCAAAGAATCTTAGGAATATATTTTCAGCTAAATAATCCTTATGGTTTATAATATTTTAGTAAATTTTCCATCTGGCCGCTTTTTGCTCTCTTTGTACGATTGCAGCATTTAACAGTTGATATGGGCATTTCCATTTACCCTGCTCTACTGCCTTCCAAGCAAAACTTAATGCTGCATCAATTTGTTCTTCACGAGTTTTACAATTTAGTCTTTCAGGTACCCAATTTGCTGCATGATAAATAAATTCTTTTCCTAACTCTTCAGTGCTAATTTGGGCAGCATAACCTTTGGCAATTTGCTGGGATTTTAATTTGCTAGCAAAATTCATAGCTTTATCTGCTTTATCGCCTGGTAAACTTATAATGTCGGTTAGTGGCTCTTGCTGATCTGAATCTATTTGGCGCATAGTATTTACTTCAGATTTAGTTATTACAGCACAAGCATCATTATTTGGTAATAATTTTAATAACCATGAAACTCTAAGTAAAAACTCTTCACTAGCAACTAGATGTTCTGGCAGGTTAGCAAGATCATCCAAAAGCTCTATAAGCCTTTGTTCCGGCTCTGTAAACATGGTTTCCTTTAGTTTAATTTGCAAAAGATCGTCACTATTTGGCTGAATATTGTGCTGGGATTTAATTGCTGAATTAAGTTTTTGTTGCAAATTATATGCAGTTTTTGTAACCAACCAATGTTCTTCGTTAGTTAGCTCAAGATCTGCTTGTTTAACTGCTTCTGGGTAGGGAATGTCTTTGGCTAATTCAAAAACTTTGGTATTAAAATTTTTAGCTATTTGCAAACCAATAGAAATTTCTGTATCAGTTATTGTTAATTTTTGTTCTAAAAAAACATTGAAAGTATCTTGATTTGAAAAACACTTGATTGTGGTCTCGCTGAGCATCTGATCACTGTTTTTATTTAATATATTATATTTATTATTATATTGCTGCATTTCACAAGGATCACCCTCTACTTTATAACAGTTGAACGAATTACTAGTTTTTGGTTGCACGTTAGAATTATTTGTTAGTACATGTTCATTAGTTTTATTTATTAATAAAGTTTTGTTTTTGGCTTCAATTTGAGAGTTATTGTTTATATTTAGCGATTTATTTTGGGTGTAAACGCCAAGATTATCTTGAATAGACCAGCTATTTTGAGTGCTTAACTGTGACGTTTGCAGGATGTTTGGAATGAACTGTTGTGGCTCATAAAGGTTTAAGTTATCTAAACCTATAGGTGCTAAATTTTGTCGATCCGGTTGTTTTATTAAATGTTCCATATATGCTTGTGGTATTAAGGCACAAAATTCCCAACAAGATTTTTTTTTGCGGCGCCCTGCTCTGTTTTGCGCTTTAATTCTAAATTGTTTTTTAGTTATAAAACCAAAAAACTCTAGTTTGTTGACTGCTATAGAAATGGTGCATTCTTGGCAAGAAAAAATAGCACTAAGTTCTTGATAGCTAGTGATAAAATTTCTGGTTCCTTCGCCATTTTGATCTTGATAGGATATATAAGAACGATAAAAAAAGTAGATCCATAGTACTTTTTGCAAAGCAGAGAGGAGCTTGTCAGATAGCACCATTTTTAACATTGGTAAATTAAATTTAATAAATAATTTGGAATCATCAAGGTAGATTCTTTTAGATCCTTCGTGATCGGTTGGTGTAAAAGATAGATGTTCTGCAATTAAATGATTTGGTTCTTTAATTAATTCATTAAAAACATGGTCAGGTAAAGATGGTATTATAATGTTTTTTTCGTTTTGATTGTCTTCATCTTTTTCTCGAATAATATGGAAATAGTCAAGTTGCTCTAGTGTTTTTTGCATTTTAAAAATATGTTGTTCTGAACGATTTAGGAGTTTAGCCCATTCTTGGGCTGACTTCTCAGTTTCGCGGTGGGTATTATTAATGGATTTATTTAGGTGAGCATAAAGATCTGCTATAAGGTAATATAATTTTTCTGAATTGTTTAATTGATCCGTTGTTAAGATATGTTTTAACACACAACTGGTGGTTGTTACGTATGATTTTCTATCGTTCATGAAAATCATGGAAATAGAACTACAATGTGGTGATGTTTTTCTCATTATGGGTGTCCGTTAATAAAAAATAATACGTACCCCTTGAGTAAAACTTAAATATATACTATCATAAGTCGTTGAGTATTTTTATGATAATTAACATCTAGGTTTGGTGACAAGGGCCCAGATAGAGCGACTCTGCCTATTTGCATGTAGAGTAGAGTCGTAAGTTTTTTATTCACTTTATTTGTTAACTCATTAATTTTTCTCCTTGGTCTGCGCGCGCGGACTTTTAAGTTTTATAGTTTTTACTTTTTATTAAATAAGACAATGCTTTCTCTATATCGCATAGTTGACAGTGCGTTAAGAAGTCTTTTTTTATAGTAATACTTACGTTACCAGCCGTATCTTTTATGGTTTCAAAAAATTTAAAGGAAGAATTATTTAATATAGAATGTTGTGGTTCTTCTTTTTCTAACATTAACTGTTCTAATTTTAAATCTATTGTTCTGTAGGAAATTTTTTTTGCGCCTATTTCAGGTAGCATTAAAAATAGAGCTTCTATGTATGCAGAAGATAGCATTCCAGAAGACATTTTTTTTGAAATAGAGGCGAGTTTTGCTGCCATTTTTTTACCTAACTTAGATGGGAGAAGAATATTTTTTAATATCGACTCATCAATTCTTGTGTAAGACATTAAATCGTTAAAAGTTTGTTTTGGAATTTTCATTGTGTCAGCAAGGTGTTTTTCTGTAGTAAAAACACCATTGTCTAATAATTTTTTATAAAACATTGCTTTTGAATAATCACTAATGCTTTGTCTGTTTTCATTTTCCTCTTTTTGAGCTATAGCAGCCTCTTGGTCTGATAAATGTTTTATAATAGCTTTTATTGGTATGTTTAAGTTTTTACATGCTCTCCATCTTCTGTTTCCAAAAATAATTTCGTATTTACTTGTATTATTTGGACGTACTAAAATAGGTTCTTGTTGACCATGATTTTTTATGGACTCCTCTAAAGATTTTAAATCCCCCATTTCTTCTTCTAAACGATCGGCATAATTCCAAGGAAAACATCTTGTTGATGGTATTAACTCAAAAGATTCTGTTTTCCTAACAAAAGGTAAACGATTATTATGTTCTGTTGTTTCCATAGGTTTTGTTTGCGTTGAGTCATCATCTATGGTATCTATTAATGCAGCACCATCACCAAGCCAATCTAGTATTGCTGCTTCTGTTTTATTATTACGTTTCATGAAGTTACTCCATCTATTTATTTTATAGAACAATGGTAGCCATTAAAGTTGTTGTTTGTTTCAGTAATATGATCTTCAATTTCTTTATAAATATCATTAACTATTTGTAAGGCCCTTTTTAAAGTTTGTTGTGAACCTTTGTACTTAGACACTTCATATATTGACATCATTTCTGAGCGAGCTTTTTTTATTACCTGGGTATTTAACATTTCTGAGCGCATAATATGCGTTCCAAAAATCTTTCTAAGAAAAGCAGAAATGTTATGGCTGGTCTTATTTCCATCATGTTTTGTTAAAAGAATTTTAGTGAAGTTATATTCTTTTTCTGGGAATTTTTCTAAGACACCCTTAACCATACCAATAAATTGAAACATTGAGGCGACGTCTGGTAATTCTGGGGGGCATGGTATTAATAAAGAGTTAGCTGCAAAAAGTGCATTTGTATTTAAAATGCTCATTGATGGGGGACAATCAATGATGATAATATTATAGTTGCTATAGATTTGTTTTAAACCACAATCTAGTATGTCATATAAATTGAAATCCTCATTTTGTGATATTGCTTTGTATTTCATTGCTGGAAGTTCTAATTCTACATTATAAAGGCCTAAATTTGCTGGAATAAGATCTAATTGATCCCAATGGGTAGGAATTATTAGACTGGAAAAATTATTATTTTTTCCTAAAAAGAAAGGCAACAAAGTTTGTTGAGAGTTTATATGGTCATCCGGTGAGTATCCGAAGCAGCTTGTTGTTGTTCCTTGAGAATCTAAATCAATTAATAAAACTTTATATCCAGCAAGAGCAAAATAATGAGCACCATGAATTGCAGTTGTTGTTTTTGCAACACCACCTTTAAAGTTAGATATAGCTATAATTGTAGGAGTCTCTTTTTTTAGTTCTGGCAAAGTATTAAAGTGCTTACGAAGTTCATTAATTTCTCTTAAAGAATAAAATCTTTTACCATTATTTATAATTTGTGGTTTAGCTATAAGTTCTTTTTTTTCGTGTTCTTTTATAGTGTTTATTGCTCGACCAACAATAGCTGATGCATCTGTTAGGGTCCAAGTCTTGGTGGGTTTTTTCCCTGGAGAAAATGAAGAATTTTGTCTCATCAACTCCATTGCTTTAAAACTAATTTCTTCAAATTTTCTAAATTTTGAAAGCGTATAACCCATTATTTACCCTTTTGCATTGTTAAAAGCATTTATGTTATCGATCCAATATATACTATAGTATTGAAAAAACAACACAATCTTTAAAATACCGTCAGATGTAAATTTTGTCAATTATTATACATATAATGCAAAATATTTATTCTGTTAATACATTGTACCTAATAATAGAGCCTGTTTAGACCAAAATGTACAATAGGGTAAAGTAGGGTAGTTATATTTTCTATATATGATCATTAACAATTTTTTCTAGCCATAACCGACAGCAGTCAGTTAAATATCTTTTGCCAATGTTTTCATTTACTATGGTTTTCCATTATGATTATCCTTTTGTGAAGTTAATAAACTAATCATAAATTAAATAAGTGCGTGAGTGCAATAAATTTATAAATTAACTGATCAAAATTTATTAATTAAAAAAACATATATTGTTGTGGATATGATGGACAAATCCTTCGGACCAGCTAATGTCCCATGGAACGTGTGTACAAACTGATGGGCAACACAAGAGCGTTGCCCACAATTTGCACACACTCATTAGCTTTTTGTCCACATACCCACAACTAACAATAACAAATTTTAAAAAATAGAAAGAAAAAATATGTTAGTTAATAAAAATTTTAAGTAAAAACGCTTAATAATTTTTATTATAGTGTTCAAAAAAATTATAGTTATTTTAGCTATATTTAATTTACCATACTATTCTTAAATTACCTGGCTCTAAGAACCTACCTTGAGTGTTTTATTTTGATTTATCTTTTTCTGATTCGTTTTTTACAAACAATCCAAATAAAGCCCTGTCATTTTTTCTAGTTAAAAACCAATCTAATTCTTTGGTTAACTGATGCATGGTATCCTCTTTAGAATGTTTTTCTAAAATATAGGCGCCAGCTAAAATTTTGCGCCTGGTTTCATTTTTTCGTTCCTGATGTGCTTCTCTGGTTTTTATAGCTTTAATCCTAGCATCCAACTTTAACTGTTGTTTTAAAAGTTTATCAAGTGCTAAATTAGTCATTTTGGAGAAACCTTTTTAAAAATATAAAAACACAATAATATCTAATTAAATACATAAATTTAAATAAAAGTCAACAAACAACATCAAACAACAGATAACGTAACCAAAAAACCTTATATTATGAAAACACACACTCACCGGCACCATGCAGCGACGAATGAGCAAATGCGCACTTATATGTTGCTACGCAACATCAAGTTTGCTAAGATGAATTATGGCAATATACCATCAGCATATAAAAGTTTTTAGCAGAGCTAAAGGTAACAATATAGTTAAGTCTATTGCTTATCGTCGTGGCATTAAATTAACGGATCCGATAAGCGGAAAGATTTATGATTATTCTCGCAAAAAGAATGTGATCCATAGTGAAATAGTTCTTCCAAAAGATGCTACTAAATGGATTAAAGATCTCGTTGATTTAGAAAAAATTAACCCAAATAAAGCAGCACAGTTGTTGGCTAATTCCATAGAATTGCGAGAAAAAAGAAAAGATTCTCAATTAGCTAGAGAAATTGAAATTGCATTACCAATGGAATTAGATAAAGAACAAAATTTGGCATTATGTCATGATTTTATATCATTTTTCACAGAGCAGGGAATGGTAGTTGAATTTAATATTCATTGGGAAAATGGAAATCCACATGCTCATATTATATTAAGCATGAGAGAACTTATTGAGGAAGGTTGGGGTAAAAAAACAGTAGAATGGAATAATACAAATTTTATTAATAAATCTAGAGAAGTTTTGGCAGAGAAAATAAATCATCATTTGTGTATGGCTGGAATAGACATAAAGGTAAGCCATCTTTCAAATTATGATTTAGGAATAGATCAAGAAGCTACAGTTCACGTAGGAAATCGCAATAATTCTAATCAACAAGCTAGAGAAACAAATAATAAAATTCATTTAGAAAATCTAAACAAAATAATAGAAAATCCAGAAATTATTTTCGATAAATTATCATTACAACAATCAACTTTTGATCTTAAAAGTATAGCTAAAACTTTGAATACTCAATTAGATCCGGCTAATCAGGAAATTTCAATTATACCAAAAGAAATTGGGGTAATTGATTTTGAGGGTACAGCAGCGCCCAATTTGTGGCTAGTGCCTTCCGTTGATCAAAAAATAATACCTTCAAATATTCAAGAAGTCCCGTTACCGATAATAGAAATCCAACCAAATTCTAGCCCACAGCAGGTAGTTGAGCAAATACTAATGGAAATTACTAAGAGTGAGTCTGTTTTTACTGAACGTTATATAACTTATGTTTTATCTAAGCATGTAAAAAATCCGTTAGAAGTGGCCAAAATTTTATTAGAAATT
>SESG01001283.1_pt1 | contig 10706 bp, 9 predicted proteins | sample 3171421 | NCBI WGS metagenome assembly SESG01 (sample SAMN10866946, study PRJNA518727) | freshwater metagenome | biome: subpolar coniferous forest; feature: holomictic lake; material: water; isolation source: holomictic Lake 227, 6 m and 8 m depth | place: Canada: near Kenora, Ontario | collected... | reverse complement strand
TGGCGAACACGCTGGTCACCGACCGCGTCCCCGTCGAGGAATTTGCCCAGTTCCACGAGGACTGAGAGGGCGGCAACCGCTAGGGCCGGAAGCTGCTCTTCACCAGGGGCGGGGCGTCGGTCCGCGGGACATGGCATGAGATGCAGACGTAGCGGGCTCCCACGAGAGCTTCCCCCTTGACCTCGGGGGCTCGGCGTAGGTCCACGTAGTGGCTGGCGGGGATCGGTGTGGCCTCGCCCTTCTGCTTGGGCCCCGGGAGGGCGTGGCAGTCCACGCAGCCGTTGGCGCTCCGGGTGATGGGGAGGACGTCCGCCACGCCATGGGGGATCACCGGCGGGTAGTCCCTGTTGATGCGCTTCGGCAGGGGCTTCTCGCCGGGCGGGGAGGCCTCGTCGTGGAACAGGGGCGGTGCGGGCACCTCGAAGACCGAGGTGCGGGACAAGCCCAGGTTCCGGTCAGGGACGGGCTTGGCCGGGGGATCCGCCAGCAGGGGGGCGGCGCAGAGGGTGAGGAGCAGGATGGAATGGCGCACAGTGGACCCCCTAGACGACCTTGGTGATGCGGACGGCGCACTTCTTGAAGTCGGTTTCCTTGGAGATGGGGCAGGTGGCGTCGAGGGTGACCTTGTTGATGAAGACCCCCTCGTCGAACCAGGGCACGTAGACCAGCCCGCGCGGCACCTTGTTCCGCCCGCCCACGGTGACCCGCGCCTGGATCTTGCCCCGGCGGGACTCGATCCAGGCCAGCTCGCCGACCTTCAGCCCGCGCTGCTCGGCATCCTTGGCGTGCATGAACAGCAGGGCCTCGGGCACCGCGGCGTGCAGCTGGGGCACGCGCCGGGTCATGCTGCCGGAGTGCCAGTGCTCCAGAACCCGCCCCGTGCAGAGCCAGAGGTCAAAGTTGGCGTCGGGCGATTCGGGCGGTTCCTGCCAGGGGCGGAAGAAGATCTTGGCCCGGCCGGGCAGGGCTTTGGCCTCGCCGGGCTTGGGTCCCGCGAGGTCGCCGGAGGGCAGCTTCTTCATGGCCTTGCCGTAGAAGTCGATGCCCGAGCCCTTCCTGGCGTAGGGGTCGTATTCGTCGTTGAAGCGCCAGCGGGTCTCCTTGCCTTCCACCACGGGCCACCGCAGGCCTGCCACGTCGCGCTGGAAGTAGGTGTCGAAGGGCGCCAGGTCATGGCCGTGGCCCAGGCCGAAGCGGCGGTATTCCTCGAAGAGGGCCTTCTCCGGGAACCAGTGGATCTTGGCGTGGGTCACCGTGGAGTTGGGCTTGTCGAAGGCCACCGGATCGGGCCAGACCGCGGCCTTGGCGGCCTTGGTGGCGAAGAGCACGTCGTAGAGGGTGGCCTCGGGCTTGAAGCCATGGTCCGCCGCCGCAGGCAGCACGTCCGGAAGCTTCCCCTTCTCGTAGCCGGGAGCATCCAGGCCTGGCACGGGCTGGGGTCCCCAGACCTCGGCGAGGGTGAAGCGCTTGGCGAACTCCATCATCTGCCAGACGTCGCTGCGGGCCTCACCCGGCGGCAGGACGACCTGGCGCCAGAGCTGGGTGCGGCGCTCGGCGTTGCCGTAGCCGCCCCACTTCTCGTAGATCATCGCCGAGGGCAGGATGAGGTCAGCCACCTTCGCCGAGAGCGTCGGGTAGACATCCGAGACCACGATGAAGTTGTCGAGCTTCCGCGCCGCCTCGATGGTGTGGTTGGCGTTGGCCGAGGACTGGAAGGGGTTCGTGACCTGGACCCAGAGCCAGCGGATCTTGCCGTCTTCGAGATCCCGCATCATCTGAACGATGTGGCTGCCGACCTTGGGATTGATCGTGTTTGGCGGCAGGTTCCAGATCTCCTCCGCCTGCTTGCGGTGGGCGAGATCGTCCACGGTCATGTCCGCAGGCAGGCGGTGGGCGAAGGTGCCCACCTCACGGGCGGTGCCGCAGGCGGAGGGCTGCCCCGTCAGCGAGAAGGCCCCCGCGCCGGGGCGGGCCTGCTTGCCCGTGAGCAGGTGCACCATGTAGGCCTGCTCGTTCACCCAGGTGCCGCGGGTGTGCTGGTTGAAGCCCATGGTCCAGAAGGAGACCTGCTTGCGCTTGGGGTTCGCATACTCGTCGGCCAGCTGCACGAGCTTGGCCTTGAAGGCCTCCAGGGACTCGTCCGGATCGCCCTTGGCGACCCTGGCCACGAAGTCCAACGTGTAGGGCTCCAGACCTTTCTGGAACTCCTCGTAGGTGATGAGCCAGTGCTGCTGCGGGGTGGCGCTGGCCGTCTGGGCCCGCTCGTGGCGGGCCTCGGGATCCAGGCCCCGGGCGATGGCCTCGTCCCGGGTCAGCACCACGGATTTCTGCCGGGCCAGGGTGTCCTTCTCGGCCGGGTAGGCCTTCAGGGTGTCCTCCCGGAGCCCGAAGCCGATGTCCGTGGCGCCCGCGGCGAACACACAGTGCTTCGTCACATAGTCCTGGTCCACCGCGCCGCGCTTGACGATCTCCCGGGCCAGGTAGTTCCAGATCGCGAGGTCCGTATTTGGCTTGAACACAATCTCCAGGTCCGCGCCCTCGGAGGTGGCGTTGGCATAGGTGGTGAGGTTGATGATCCGGTAGTCCGGCCGCCGGAGCCGCTCATCCATCACCCGGGCCCAGAGCATGGGGTGCATCTCCGCCATGTTGGCGCCCCAGGTGACGACGGCGTCCGTGAGCTCGATGTCGTCGTAGCAGCCGGAGGGCTCGTCGATGCCGAAGGTCTGCATGAAGGCGGTCACCGCCGAGGCCATGCAGTGCCGGGCGTTGGGGTCCAGGTTGTTGGAGCGCCAGCCGGCCTTGACCAGCTTCACCGCCGCGTAGCCCTCCATGATCGTGTACTGGCCCGAGCCCATGACCGCCACGCCCGTGGGTCCCAGCGCCTGGTGGGCCTTGGTCCACTGCGCCTTCATGACGTCAAAGGCCTCCTTCCAGGAGACCTCCTCGAAGTCACCCTGCTTGTCGAACACGCCGTTCTTCTTGCGCAGGAGCGGCCGCTTCAGACGGTCGGCGCCGTAGAGGATCTGGGCGCAGGCATAGCCCTTGGCGCAGAGCAGGCCTCGGTTCACGGGGTTCTGGGGGTCGCCCTTCACGGCCACGACCCGGCCCTCCTTGGAGGCGATGCGGATGCCGCAGCCGGTGCCGCAGAAGCGGCAGACGCCGCGCTCCCAGTTCCAGCCCTTGGCTTCGGCCGGCAGCGCCTCGAGGGGCAGGCCGGTGGCGCCGACGGCGGCCGTGGTGAACCCGGCCTTGAGGAAAGTCCGCCTGGTGAGCTGCAGCGACATGAGGGCCTCCTTGGGGGGAAGTATATCTAGGATGCGACGGTCTGAAATATGAATAAATCGTCACAAACCCGTCAGGCCAAAGATCCCTTCCCCCAGCCACCCAAGTATGGGTCGCCGCCCCGCTTCGCGCCTCGACGAGACAGGCCGGTGACCTCGGACCGCGAGTGGCTCCCTGGGGGGGCGGACGGGCCTCCTAGGCTTTGGCGGGCAGGAATGGCTTCGGCCGGCGGGTGCCCCCCTGTCGTTCGAGCATCCAGCCCGGATACTCCGAGGGCAGTGCGCTGACCTCGTCCAGGCGGGTCAGCTCCTCCGCAGTCAGCACCAGGTCCGCCGCGGCGAGGTTGTCTTCCAGCTGGGCCAGGGACTTGGCCCCGATGATGATGCTCATGACCTGGGGCTTGGCCAGCAGCCAGGCCAGGGCCACCTGGGCCACGGACACCCCGTGGGCCGCCGCGACCTCGCGCATGACCGCCACGCAGGCCCAGGCCCGCGCCGTGTCCACGGGCGGGAAGTCGAAGGCGGTGCGGCGGGCGCCTTCGGGGGTGGGGGCGCCGGGGCCGAACTTGCCCGACAGCAGGCCGCCCGCCAGGGGGGACCAGACCATCAGGCCGAGCCTCTCCTCGGTGAGCATGGGCACCAGCTCCCGCTCCAGGTCCCGGCCGGCGATGGAGTAGTAAGCCTGCAGGGTCTCGAAGCGGGCGTAGCCCTTGGCCTCGCTGACCCCCAGGGCCCGGGCGATCTTCCAGGCGGCCCAGTTGGAGACGCCGACGTAGCGCACCAGCCCCTGGCGGACCAGGTCGTCCAGGGCTCGGAGGGTCTCCTCGATGGGAGTGACGGCGTCGTTGCCGTGGATCTGGTAGAGGTCGATGTGATCGGTCTGCAGGCGCTCCAGGCTGGCCTGGACCGAGTCCATGATGTGCCCCCGGGAGGCGCCCTTGTCATTGGGCAGGGGGCCCATCTCGCCGAAGACCTTGGTGGCGATGATCACGTCCTTGCGGGCCACCCCCAGGTTCTTGAAGGACTGACCCAGCAGGCGCTCGGAGTGGCCGAAGGAGTAGACATCGGCGGTATCGAAGAAGTTCACGCCCGCGGCCAGCGCCCGGGCCACGAGCCCGTCCACCTCAGCCTGGCCCAGCTGGCCGATGGCCTTCCAGAAGCCGGCATCGGGATTGCCGCCGAAGGTCATGGCACCGAGGCAGATCTCGGAGACGAACAGGCCGGTGCGGCCGAACTGGTTGTACTTCATGGCACGACTCCTTGGCGCTACGGAGGGAATGGTCGCGGGGCCGACGCCCGGTGTCAAACCTTCGGGCTCCGCGCCGCGGCCGGGCGCTGGCCCCGAGCCCCGCCAAGTCGCTCCCGCCCCGAGGCCCCTTCGCGGGGGAAGGGGCCTCACGCCAGACCCCAACCCATCCGCTCAAGCTGGATTGGGAAAGAAATCTTCAGGCCGCCTACATCGCCATGAGCCGGGGGTGCACCAGACGCTCGAAGTCCTGGTAGGCCATCCGCACGGCCTCGGTGTGGTCGCCGCCATTGAAGACGATCTCTCTGTCCTCCGCCAGCTGCGGGTCCACCAGCACCTCCATGTTGAAGAGGTTGCCGAAGGGGGGCATGGCGCCCACCTCGCAGTCGGGGAAGTCAAAGCGGAACTCCCCTTCGTGGGCGATGCGGGCATGCTGGGCGCCCGTCGATTTCTCCAGCCTGGCCAGACTGACGTGCCGGGTGCCGGGGAGCACGGCCATGGCGAGCCGACCATCCAGGTCCACGATCACGGTCTTGGCCATGACCTGCCCCGGCACGTGCAGGGATTGGGCCACCTCCATGGCGGTGTAGGCCGGGCGGTGGGGGATGGCGCTGAAGGCCACGTGGTGGTTCTCCAGGAAAGCTTTCAGGCGGGGGGTGAGCATCGCTACCTCCTTCGGGGAAAGGGCAGGGACAATGTCGGTCCGGCAGGCCCTCTCCACAATCCACTCGGGGAGGATTCCGGCCGACCCCCAAGACCCGCAGAGGGCCGGACGGCACGGCGGGATTCCTGATAACGAGCTCTTTCCCATGTTTTGGGCGGCGAGGAGGGGAGAGAATCAAGGCTCAGAGGTCTGGCCATGGGCAGCTGTGATCCAACGCTTTTCCCGGGATTCGAGTCGCATTCGGTGCCGACGGATGAAGGTGTGACCATCCACGCCCTCACGGGGGGCCAGGGGCCACCCCTGCTGCTGCTCCACGGCCACCCGCAGAACCATGCCATCTGGCACCAGGTGGCTCCGGAGCTGGCCAAGCGCTTCACCCTGGTGCTCGCGGACCTGCGGGGCTATGGCGATTCCGCGAAGCCTCCTGGCGACGCGCAGCACCTCGCCTACAGCAAGCGCGTCATGGCCCGGGACCTGGTCACCTTGATGCAGGCCCTGGGTCATCCCCGCTTTGCTGTGATGGCCCACGACCGCGGCGCACGGGTGGCCCACCGGCTCGCCCTGGACTTTGAAGCCGCCGTGAGTCGCCTGGTGCTGCTGGACATCGCCCCGACCCTGGCCATGTACGAGCAGACCACCGAGGCCTTCGCCCGGGCCTACTGGCACTGGTTCTTCCTCATCCAGCCAGCCCCGCTGCCCGAGCGCCTCATCGAGGCGGATCCCGCGGCCTATATCCGGGAGGTCATGGGGCGCCGCAGCGCCGGTCTGGCCCCCTTCGACCCCCGGGCCCTGGCCGACTACACCCGCTGCCTGAGCGCGCCCGGCAGCGCTCACGGCCTCTGTGAGGACTACCGGGCCTCGGCCTCGGTGGACCTGGACCACGACCGGGCGGACCGGGCCCTCGGCCACCGGGTGGCCGCACCGCTGCTGGTCCTCTGGGGCAGCCAGGGGGTCGTCCATCGCTGCTTCGAGCCCCTGGCGGAGTGGCGCCAGGTCGCGCGGGACGTGCAGGGCGGGCCCCTCGCCTGCGGCCACTACCTGCCCGAGGAGGTGCCGGAGGAGCTGCTCGCGGCGGTCCTGCCCTTTCTTGCCGGGGACACGGCCATGCCTTGACGGGCTCGGGACCTTGACCAGATCCTGGGACCAACCCCTCACGATCCCGGTTCCCATGGTGGGATCCCCCTTCAGGATGGGCAGAGGCGCCAATGACCACGGGCTACCGACGGGAAGTGGGCCTGTTCGCCGCGACCATGCTGATCGCCGGCTGCATGATCGGCAGTGGCATCTTCGTCGTTCCTTCCGAGATCGTGCAGACTGGGCACAGCGGGACCTTCCTCCTGGTCACCTGGGCCTTCACTGGCTTCCTGACCCTGATGGGGGTGCTCGCTTTCGGCGAGCTGGCCGCGATGTTTCCGGAAGCGGGCGGCCCCTATCTGTACCTGAAGGAGGCCTTCGGCCGTCGGGTCGCCTTCCTCTTCGGCTGGACCACCTTCGCCATCATCGAGTGCGGTTCCATCGCCGCCGTCGCCAGCGCCTTCGGCTATGTCCTCGGCAGCTTCCTGCCCTTCTTCAGCGATGCCCACTGGCTGCTGCCCCCCGTCCGCATCGCGGAGATGCACGTGGGGGGCTTCACCCTCGGTCCCTGGGCGCTGGGGCTGACTTCCGCCCGGGCGGTGGGCCTGGTCCTGGTGGTGCTGCTGACCTGGGTGAACCTCCAGGGCATCCGCATGGGCGCCCGGGTGCAGAGCATCATCACGGTGGCCAAGCTGGGGGCCCTGGCGGGCCTGATCCTGCTGGGCCTTTGCATGAGTCCGCCCTCGGCGCCTAATCCCGGCCCCTACACCGGCGGTGGTCCGGGGCTGCCCCTGCTGGGGGCCTTCCTGGTGGCCCAGGTGGGCAGCCTCTTCGCCACCAATGGCTGGAACTACCTGCCCTACATCGGCGGCGAGGTCCGCGACCCGGGCCGCACCCTCCCCCTCAGCCTGACGCTGGGGGTGGGCATGGTGGTGGGTCTCTACCTGCTGGCCAACCTGGCCTACCTGCAGGTGCTGGGCCCCGCGGGGATCGCCACCGCCCCGGCCGGACGGGTCGCGACGGAGACCCTCCGTGTCCTCCTGGGCCCCCGGGCCGGGATGATCATGGCCGGAGCCATCCTGGTCTCCATGGTGGGCTACCTGAACGGGGCCATCCTGTCCTCGCCCCGCATCTACCAGGCCATGGCCGCGGACGGCCTCTTCTTCCGCTCCGCGGAGCGCCTGAGCGCCCGGGGCGTGCCCGCGGCGGCCCTGGTTATCCAGGCCCTCTGGACGGGCTTCCTCGCCCTCTCGGGGACCTACAACCAGCTGCTGGACTTCATCATCTTCGCCGAGCTGCTCTTCTTCGTCCTCACGGTGGTCGGCGTCTTCGTCCTGCGCCGCACCCGCCCGGACCTGCCCCGGCCCTACCGGACCTGGGGCTATCCCGTCACCCCGGCCCTCTACATCGTCGGCTGCATCGCGATCATGGCCGGCCTCTTGCTCTACCGCCCCAGCTACACCTGGCCGGGTCTCGTGCTGGTCCTGCTGGGGCTGCCCTTCTATCAGCTGGCGAATCGGGCCGAGCGGAATCCGCAGGCATGAGGGGCTCCCGGTGGTGATGGCGGGAGCCGGGCGGGAGGCGACATGGCCGTCGGCCGACTGAGCGGAGCCTGGGTGCGGCAGGTGCTGGCTGAGGTCTACCCCGATGGGGTGGTCCGGCGGGCCCTGCTGGATCACTTCGCCGCGCTGCTGGTCTCCAAGCGCTCCAGCCGGGGCGCCAAGGGGCGCCTGGCGCGGCGGCTCTACGGTATCCTGCTGAAGCTCCAGCGCCGGGGGCTGATCCACCAGGAGGACGGCATTGTTCGCTCCCTGGCCGTGCCCGCGAAAACCAAGGGCCAGGCGCCTCCCGGGCTGAGCGCCCCCCTGGAGCGGTTGCTGTTCAAGGCGATGTTGGCTGAGGACGGGCAGGGGGATGGGCACACGGCCACCACCCTGCGGGACGCCCGGTGGGCCTTCGTCGCGGGGGCCGTGGAATCCGGCTGGTCCCTGGAGCAGGCCGCCTCGACGCTGGGGATCAAGGCGGTGGAGGCAGGGCAGATCCTGGCTGGCCGGTAGGGCTACTTATTTTGTAAGATGTTGTGTATTAAGGCATTCCGATGAGTCCTCTGGAGGGGGTTTGGCTTCGTTTGAGATCATTCCGCTGCGCTGCCCCTCCTGTGGGGCCGTGTCCAGCAACCCGCCCCGGGAGCTCTCCTTCGGGGCCGAGTTCCGCTGCTCCCACTGCCAAGCCACGTCCCTCCTGGTCATCAACCGGAACCTGGTGCTGACCGAGGCCCTGCTGAAGAGTGGCGAGAAGGTCTGCGCCTCCTGCGGTCAGGTGGTTCTGAAGGAGGCCCGGTTCTGCCAGCAGGGGCACTCCCTCGTGCGCTCCTGCCTCTGCTGCCACCAGGAGTTCCCGGCCCAGCACCAGCGGTGCGACTTCTGCGGCAGGCTCCAGGTTGAGGTCCAGCTCGAGGGGGCCCTGCAAAGGGTCGAGACCCTGGCAGGCACCCGCATCCCCGAGGCGAACCTCCCGGTTCGCGGCCTGACCGCCGATCAGCTGTGGGCTGAGATCCGGGGCATCCAGCAGCGGATCAGGGATACCGCCCGGGTCTCCAAGCTCGTCAAGGTCTTGCTGATTGTGCTGGCGGTGGTTCCTTGCTTCTTCAAGATCTTCGTGCAGGTGCTCTTCCTGTTCGTGGGCTGGCAGCTCTACGCGATGGTCGTGAGGAGGAAGGTGGTTGCCCTGGGCAAGCGCGATGCGCTGCATCGGCAGGCCGTCGCCGGGGTTGAGCGTAATGCGCGGATCGACCTTGAGCTCTCGGCCGCCCAGGCCGAAGTCGCCCTGCTGCGGGAGCAGCTGGTCTAGGCGATTCAAGGCCCGCCGCGCTCCCAGTGACCCTTCGACACCGGGACCGGGGATACTGTGGAGGAGCTTCGCAGCCTCAGGTCGGGGTGTTGAGCGAAAGGAGTCCTGACCTTGCCTTTCTCCCCCCTGCTGCTCGGCCCCGAGCTTGAGCGCGCCCTCCAGGCCCTGGGCTACACCCAGCCCTTCCCGGTCCAGGAACGGACCATTCCTGTGGTCCTCGCGGGCCAGGACCTGGTGGTGCAGGCGCCCACGGGCTCCGGGAAGACGGTGGCCTTCCTCGCGCCCCTCCTGCACCTGCTGGTGAAGGGCGGCCCTGGTCGCCTGCCGGGCAACCCGACGCGGGCGCTGGTCCTGGTGCCGACCCGGGAGCTGGCGGCGCAGGTCCGGGCGAGGGCCGCGGAGCTGGCGAAGCACCTGCCCCATCCCCTGAAGATCCAGGTGGCCTTTGGCGGCGTCTCCGTGAATCCGCAGATGCTGGCCCTGCGGGGCGGCGCCGACCTAGTCATCGCCACGCCGGGCCGATTGCTGGAGCTGGTGCGCAACAACGCCCTGAGCCTGGCAGGCCTGCAGCACCTGGTCCTCGATGAAGCGGACAAACTGCTGGAACTCGGCTTCCGCGACGAGATGCAGGATCTGCTGCGGCAGCTGCCCGCCCGGCGCCAGACGCTCATGTTCTCCGCGACCATGAACACCGCCGTCCAGGAGGTCATCCAGCTCTTCCTGAAAGCGCCGCAGCACCTCCTGGTGGAGGCCTCGCCGGAGCTGGCGGTGGCCATCGAGGAGCGGGCCTACCTCGTCCCCCAGGAGCACAAGGGCCCCTTCCTGCGGGAGCTGCTGGCTCGGGAGACCTGGCCCCAGGTGCTCGTGTTCGTGGCCTCGGGTCGGCGGGCGGACAACGTGGTGCGCAAGCTGGGCAACAGCGGCATCCGGGCCCTCTCGCTGCACGGTGACAAGAGCATGAGCGCCCGCACGGATGCCCTGGATCAGTTCCGCAGCGGCCGCCTCCGCATCCTCGTTGCCACCGATCTCATCGCCCGGGGCATCGACATCAGCGGCTTGGCCTGCGTCATCCACTACGACCTGCCGCGGTCGCCCAAGGACTACGTGCACCGCAGCGGCCGCACGGGGCGGGCGGGCCTGGGCGGGCTTGCCATCAGCCTCGTGGGGCCGGACGAGGAAGCGCACTTGGCGGTGATTGAGAAGAAGGTGGGGCGGCGGTTTGGGAGGGAAGGGGTGAAGGCGTAGGGTTCTTTTCTCCCGTTTGAAGCTTGGCCGTCATCCGCCTCTCGGGGCGACCCACTCAGTCACGATTTGAACTGGGTCCGCTTCGCGTCCCCCGGTCTTTCTCCGACACGGCATCTAGCCGCGTCTCCACATCCCTCCGCCTGACGGCCAGCGCCCCGCGCTGGCCTCCCGCTCTTCGCCGCGCTCAATCGCGGAGTCGGAGCCTCCTCGCAGGTTCAAATCCTGGCCGTCATCCGCCTCTCAGGGCGACCCACCCGGTCTCGATTTGAACTGGGTCCGCTTCGCGTCCCCCGGTCTCGCTGCGGCGCCACATCGAGTGGCGCCTTCACGATCCCATTCGCAGGTC
>SESG01037234.1_pt1 | contig 10719 bp, 3 predicted proteins | sample 3171421 | NCBI WGS metagenome assembly SESG01 (sample SAMN10866946, study PRJNA518727) | freshwater metagenome | biome: subpolar coniferous forest; feature: holomictic lake; material: water; isolation source: holomictic Lake 227, 6 m and 8 m depth | place: Canada: near Kenora, Ontario | collected... | reverse complement strand
CGGGAAGCTTCTGAACGGAATCAAGTTCGCTGGCATTGGCAAGACGATGAGTCAAGAAGTCCAGGACTCCACAATCAAGGACATCGCTATCAAGATGGCGAAAGGGACACTGCTTGCCGCCGAGCAGACAGGTGGTGATCTCGCTGCCGATATGATTGTTACTGGTAGTAATGACTGGACAAGACTCCAGGGAACGACACAGCAGAAGATCGAAGCAATGACAAAGCAGTTCTTGACCGAAGCTATAACATTCGGTCTTGGTTATGAGGTTGGTGGCAACGCTCTTGGTCTTGCTCGTAATGCGCGTGTCCGGAAGATGGCCCAGAACTACAAGGACGCCAACTTCGGTGAAGGCCCGGCTGGACTCGCTAAGATGCTCCGCGATGTAGCCAGCACTCACATGGCTGGGGATGCTGGTGATACATCTGTCTTCAATAAGAACAGGCTTCTGCGTGAGGCTCATGTTGCTGATGAACTTGCAAAGATTGGGTTCAAGTATGTTGATCCTGCTGCTGTTGCGGCTGGTCTGAAGGGCAACGATACAGGTGGTGTCACTGTCCATGGAGATAACAGCAAGCCATCCGAAGAGTCTGGTAGCGTTAAGTTTCGTAGTGGGGAGAAGCTTCTTGAAGCGTTAAACAACACAGAGGAAGAGGCTGGAAAGGAGGCTGCTCTTGATATTCCAGAGCGTCTGACACCAGCCAACCTACAGGGTGAGGGCGTTAAGGCTGCGAAGCTTAGCAAAGAAGAGCGTGAAGAACTATCTCTTGTTCTACAGAAGATGAACGATCCTCGCTTTGCCAACTCTGATGAGGGCAAGGCTGCGTTCGAGGCTGTTAAGCCACTACATGATCGTGTTCTTGAGGCTCTTGGTGCAAGGGTAGACAGGGCAAAGGCTGAAGCTGTTAGTTGGTTCATGGATAACCTTCATCCAGAAGAGATGAAGAACCTTAATGACCACATCGACTCGCTCAAGGGTGAGGTTAAACCAGTAGAGGTTGCTCCAGAGCTAGTTCATGTTCTAACCCCAGAAGAGCGTGCTGCTCTTCCAGCAGCACACGAGGAATCGCGCAAGCGCAAGGAAGCGATCACCAACGAGATCGACATTAGTGATGCACTAAAGGAGTCTGTCCAACAGCGTTTAGATACAGAGCACAATGAGCGTGTCCGTGTCGCACAAGAGAAGGCTGTCGCTGGAATTAAAGAGACGGACCCGAAGAAGCGTGGCAACCTAATCCGTAAGGCAAAGGACGAGGCCAAGAACTCTGTCGCTAAGTTTGACGAGAAGGAGTTCACCAAACTACTGGCTCGTGTGAATGCAAACCCTGACGTTATCTCACTGCTTAGCAAGAAGCAGCTTTCTCTTCTGTCTCTTGGCAAGCGTGCACGCGAGGTAAGGGCAGAGGAACGAGAGAGACTGCTTACCAGCGCACACTCTTCCATTGAAGAGAAGGTGGCTGGCGGCAGTCCTGCCCTGCTTGCCGAACTCCGTAAGACGCAGCGTGGTCCATCCGACATTGATCTAGCCCCAGGTGACATCCGTCTTCCAGTTGGAAGCGAGAGGGCTGGTGTTGTCCAGTCATTCGAGGCAAGCGGCTCTCCAGATGCTGGTGGCACTATCCCTGTTCGGATGAAGACTGTAACACCCATCAGTCCATTCGCTCTTCAGGCTGTGCAGCGTGCTTACCGTAATACCCTTGAGGGTAAGACGATGAGTGGGCTTAGTGAGGCGGCTAAACTCGCTGCTGCTAGGCATCACGCTACCAGCATGAACATGGTGCGTGCTCTAAAGGTGATGCTTGATGCAGCCAAGGATTGGAATGGGGAGAAGGGGCGTGTTGCTGAAGACATGATCCGAGCTATGGGTCTGTCTCGTGAAGAGCGTATGCGTGTTGAGTATGCCTTCCAGGATGCGATATTTGGTGAGCGAACAGCCAATGTCCCACTGTCTGATGCGGCACACTCTATTCTTCAACAGATTCTCTTCGACCAGATGAAGGGAACTGACCCAAAGACAACAGAGATGCACGCTAGGGCTGCTGCTCTTAGCAATCCGAAGATGTCTGACATCGTTGAGTATGCAAGGTCTATCGGGCTAACAGCACAGGCAGCACTAGAAGCAATCGCGGGTGCGTCTGCGTACGGCAAGGCTGAACCTGGGACATCACCTAAGACTGGCAATAAGATCCTTGATGCAATCCTTGAGGCAAAGCACGCTGGTGACCAGACGTTTAACCAGAGGCAGTTATCTGAGGCTTCTGTATTCCCGACTGTTGTGAAGGAGATCCTTCGCAGCATGGCACCAGAGTCTGAGGTTGAGGCAAGCAACGCTCCACCACCACGAGCGTTTGATACAACAACAGCGACAGGCAGGGTCCAGGCTCTTGGATACGTAGCTGCTCGTGCCTTCATCCGTGAGGCAAAGACCAAGTGGATGGCTTACATCGGGCAGAAGGGCAACGATGCGTCCGATGTCCGCAATGAGTGGAACCGTAAGAAGGCTTTAGCCTTCATCAATAACGTGATCGGCGCAGAGAAGCGTGGATCTGATGCTCCACAGAACGATCCTGGCACAACGAAGCGCAAGAGCACACGTTCCTGGCTTCTCACCACAACTGACTTTGCTGCTGTTACCAAGACCCTGCTTGAAGAAGGGTTCCTGCGCGACAACGGTAAGGGTGGGTATGAGATTACTGGGATGAGCAACGCTGCTTCCACCATACTTGGTCTAAAACCAGAGATGATTGCTGGTGCTTGGGAGAAGTCTGCCGGGAAGCGTCCAGATAAGGTTGAGATCCCAACGCTTGAGTCACTGTTGGATGGGCTGACTGGTGAGCAGAATGAAGTGCTCAATATGTATCACGGTCTTGGTGCATATGATGGGATAACACTGGGCGTGCACAAGATCGCTCAGATTATGGGCAAATCAGATGGTTGGGTGAAGGCCCAGTTAGATCACAGCACACAGGTTATCGCCAGCAGGTTCCCTAACTTTGCACTTCTTGCTGATGACATGGCGAGAGACATCTTCCGGCTCAAGAAGCCAGCAGATATGTATGAGGACGCTGCCACAACGAGAGATCGTGAAGTTCGTCTCCAGAAGATCGAGGACACCCTAGTTGCCCTGGCCCAGATGCCTGGGTTCATGAACGCATATAGTAACGAGACTGGTGTCTTCGCCATTCGAGATGGTAAGGGGATGATGATTCACAAGGGTTTGTTCCACACCCTTCGTGAACGGATCATTGATGAGGGTGCTCCGGTCGAACTTATCAAAGAGCGTGAGGACGCTAGGGCTGACTACGAGAAAGAAGAAGAGCACTACCGCATTTTGTCTGCAAAGAATGAGCGATTCAGGACCGCACAAGACAACCGAGAGATCGCAGAGTACCAGCCTATCTTTGATGCTGCCAAGGATCGCTATCTTGATGGCATGAGGAAGGTGTTTGAGTCTATCTCTCCAGAGACTCGTGCCATGCTTGACTTCGTTCATGGTGCGGTTGCCCGTAGCAGAAATGGTGTTGGCAAACCCTCTGCAATAAACAGGGGAGAGGACACAGCCATCCTTCGCTACGACAAGAAGCGTAGACAGGAAGTAGATAATGCAAGACTCGTATCAATAGCACTGGGTGAAGACTTAGCCATTGTTCTTCGTGACAAGTTTGGTATCAGCCGTGACCAGAGTATTGATGAGATCAGAGAGACGGTTATTGCAAGCGCACAACGTGCCTTCCTTGATGCGGGGAGTGACCCTACGAAAGCAGCGTTCCGTGCTGCCATGTCTGCCGCTGTCAATGAACTCAGCTTCTCTAGGATTCTTGGAAAGGATGAGTACGGAATCAACCGTGTCGGGCGTATGTTCCTGGCTTCGATTCGTGATAGCACTGGGCATGGAGATCGGACAAAAGAGATCCGCGATCTGCTTACCAAGCGCAACGATGATCTGCGTAGGTCTGACTATGCTTTGACAAAGGCTCTTGAAGAGCACGCCGTTAAAATGGCTGCGTTAGACAAGGCTAACGCTAGGGCTGACTTCTCTAAGGCCGCTATTGCGCTACACAGTGCCGATCTGCTTGCTGTCACCAGCAGCATAGCAACAAACCTGTTCGCCATGAGGCTTGCTGATCCTGCTAACGCTGGGATCGTGCCATCTGTTCGGTTTGTAAAGCAGTCTATCAATATGATTGAGAAGCTTCCTGTCTCAATCGGGTACAACATTGATGGGATGACTGAACTTGTAGCGAATATGCGTTCGCTCGTGGATGGTAACTCTGAGACTCGGCTAGATTCTGCAAGGGCTGTGTCTAAATCATCTGAAGTTGTTGTCAAAGAACTGAGGAAAATACAGGGTGTCCTTCGGGATGTGGCTAATGGTAGTACAAAGCTTGGCAGGAAGCCTGAGCAGTATGACAACTTCGACATAGATAAACACGAGAAGGTAAGTGATGCTCCGATGCCTGTTGATAACAGGTCAACCATCCGATTCTCAAAGGAAGAGGGTGCGCTTGCAGAGAGCCTGATAAATCAGATTGAAGCAACCAAGACATTCATCAACGCTATTGGTAGGGATGTAACTACAACCCTTGAGCGTATTGATATAGACTCTAAGCGTCTTGCTGCTGGTGAAAAACTCAACCTTCCTAACTTCAAGACTCCCAAGGCACTCTCTGAAGACATCCGTTCTGCCAACGAAACAAGGGGTCTTCTTGATCGTGAGTCAGTGCGTCTGGAGTCTCAGCGTGCCGATCTTCTTGCTGCCCAGAAAGAGCAAGATGTTCTTGCCCGTAAGATCAATCGCCTGAAGTTTGATCGCAATGAGGCAGAGAAAGTGGCAGATAGGGGGGCGCGTTCTGTCCTACCTGCCAGTGAAGAAGAACTTAGTGCAATGTTCGGTATCGACAAGAAGACTGAATATCGTGATGACACAGGTCAGGAACTCAACCCAGAGGAACTCCGTTCTCTTAGTCTTGATGAGGGCAACGTCCCTGATGAGGCACGCGCATTTGCTGAAGAGGCAGGTAAGGGAAGTACTCTTGCACAGCAGATGAAGGCTACTGGTTCTAGGCTCAGCCGCGACACGCTGAACAGGATCGCTGACAACATTGTTAGCGTTATGTCTGGCATCCGAAGCCGTGGTGAAGATCCAGACTCAACCACATCTAAGCAGCTTATTGATAAGCATATACTTGAACTTGGAGATAAGCTTGATAAGGCTGGGATCAGCCTTGATGACTCAGTAAAGATGCAGTTGGGTATGGCTGGAATCGCTGAGATCGCTGGGTCTAAGTTCGCTGACCTAATCAACGATAGATCCAAGTCTCCACAAGATATGGTCAAGGCAATCCATGAAGCACTTGGGGAACTAGACCCCAAGCGTTCTGGTGAGATGAGCCTGATGCTTGCTACCCACGCAGTTGAGAACCTTATGGGTAAGCGCATCGAGTCTTCTAGCATCGACCACGATGCTATCAAGGCTATGGCAGAAGATAGGGAAAGCAATCTTGCCAAGGAACTTGCCGCGCAGCAGGAGAAGGCAGAAAAGGCTAGGCTTGTTGCTGGTCAGCTTGAGGCTGGTATTGCCAACCAAGACACTGTTGGTGCTGCCATCCAGAAGGCGCAGGAAACAAAGAACAACATCGACATCCGTAGGGCTATGAACCTTGCGTCTAAGCTGTGGAAAGAGCAGCCAGGAACACCCGAGAACTATGAACTAAAACAACAGGCCGATGCCCTTGCTCCCAAGGGTAGTCACCTATTGTCTGGGATGGCTCTCGATCTTGGTGCTGCCCTTATGATGACAAGTGCTTCTCCTGAGGGCGCGGCACTGATGCTTGGTGCTGGTGTAGCATACGTTAGCTACAAGCTTGGCATGGAGCGCAATGCACGCTTCGCTGATGTGATGAATCGTGTGAAAGCCAAGGCAAGCAACACCGTGTCTGAGATTGCAGCCAAGATCAAGGGTGTGGCTAAGGGTATCAGCGACTTCACCGCACGCATCATGGCTGCTGTATTCAAAGACGGTGGCCTTCCTGGTGGTGGTAACAAGAGTAGTGTCACGGAAGAGCGTATCCAATCTCAGGAGGTTGTGGATAAGGGCGCGTTTGGTGTGATCTCCACAGAGCCAATCACAAAGGAAGAGATCGCACGCCCATATGATAACGACTATGCAGCCGTTGTTGAGTCCGGTATTAGCGATGCCAATGCGGTCAGGTTCTTGAATGGTGGTGGTCTTAACCTAGATATGGTCACTGGCTTTGCTGGTTCCATGCTAGATAAGAGCACCACCGCTGCTGGGCGAAGGCTTGCCCGTGAGCGTAGGCAGGAAGAGGTTGGGAAGACACCACGGCAACTATTTAGGGCAAGCCGGGAATTGGGAGATACTCGTAAGAAGGTGACCCAGTGGGTTCACCGCATGGCTACGGACGAGCAGTCAAGGTTCCAAGAACTCATGCTGCTCAAGCTTAATGATAAGGACCGAATTACTGGTGCCTTCCAGCCAATGCTTGTTAAGTATGCAAAGCTGAAGGAAGACAACCAGAACGAGTTCCGTGCACTAGGCACTGCCATCACTGATAGCAGTGTCCAGGAGCGCATCATCAGCAATAAAGAACTTACATCTCGATACAACCTATCCCCACACGGGCTTGAACTCTATCGGGACACGGTTGGGATGCTGAAAGGTGCTCAGCGTCTGACGCTCAAGGCATATGACCGCAAGGTTGCAGATGATGTATCAGATATGCGTAATGAGCAGAACGCTCTGACGCATGATGAGAACTATGATCGCAACTATAAGAACATTGAGAGTCGCATAGATAGCATGGAGAAGGAAGCAGACAAGATCAGGAGCATCATCCAGAAGAATCCTGTATTTATCTCTCTGCTTCGTAGTGCAGATGCTACACGGCGCATTGATCTTGTTGACCGTGACGGAAATCACATAGGCATGGATCACATTAAGACTGACAGCCCAACTGCTGACATCAGCGAGGAACAGCGTAACGCCTCGATTGAGAAGATGCTCCAACAGCACGCTCGGAAGACATGGTATGAGGACGGGATGCTTGGTGATCCTAATCGCATCTATCTTCGTCTTCGTGCTGAGTATGAGCGAGGGTCCATCAAGGATGGATACTTTAACCATGAGCAGAGGTTCGTCCCTGGAGAAACAAAGTCTCTTGATACAGACGATCACATGAACTTCTTGAAGCAGTCGGGTGGGATGATGTCCCAAGACACGCTTGAGAAGTTGGTTGAAGCGCGTGGTGAGACACTATCGGCAGAGGCGGCACGCCTGATGTTCCGCGATCTAGCCTACTTTGCTGGTGCACGAGAGGTCACAAAGCGTCTTACCTATGAGCGTAGCGGGACGGCTGGGTACTCAGAAGATATTATTGGTGCTCTGTCGATGCACGCACACAGCACTGGTTATATGATCTCTAACCTAAAGTATGCAAACCAAATCAGGTCTGAACTCAGTGCCTTCAGAACCAATCGGGTTAATGAGTTTGGTGACGGTGAGGGGCATAAGAAATACAAAGAGATGCTTCACTACGTTGTGTCAATGAACGCACCAACAGGTAAGGCAACCCCATTCATGCAAGGTATGGACTACCTGCGTGCATACAGTGCGTGGCGTGCGCTTGCTGGTAAGGTTACATTCGGTGCCACCCAGTTCTTCCAGGGGTGCACTACAACACAGTTACACATGATGTCCCACTATGACCATGGCTATATGGACAAACTGTATCGCTCGTCCTGGGCTGCAACCAAGGGGTTCATGGAAGAGATGATGAAGGGTGTCCGCACTGATCTGTCCATGCTTGAGCCTGAGCATCTTGATAAGATCATGGACAATGCCTTCACCTATGAAAGATTCCAGGGCGTCTGGAAGAGTAGGGAAGAGGCTGCGCGTATGATCCCCATTGTGAAGGAGGTCATGAAACGTGTGGTTGAGAGTTCTACCTTCAAGGATGTGAACGTTGGTATGCAGTTCGGTGTTGATGACGCACTTGAGCACAGCATGGACAACGCCTCTGGTAATGCAACTAAGTGGGAGAAGGGTAAGGATGCAGTTAAGGGTGGTGTCGGATATATCGCAAGGAACACGGAGAACATGAACCGTCTGCGAGACATCATTTCCTATACGGTTGCGTGTGCTACTGAGAGTCGAGCGACTGACGCGGGGAAGATGACCGGGAAGTGGGCAGAGTATGGGTTCGTAAACATCAAGGAAGATGGCTACTCACGACTGACGTTCGATGACCTGAAGTCAGAGGTTGCTGGCGCAATGAAGGCTAGGTTTAAGAATCAGGACATCGGTAAGAAAGAACTCGAAGGTATGATCCACGAAGAGGTCATCAATAAAATCATGACCTTCGCAGAGCGAAACTCTGCACACAGTAACTTCAACACCGGGCGTGGGTATGGAAGTGAACTGATCTGGAGCAAGGATGGTGGTGGTAATGGTGCATCGTTCTTAAAGACTGCCGCTATGTTCCGCCTGTTCCCTGTGAATGTGCTTAATGCGTGGCGCATTGATCGCGGGATCATCGAGCGAAGGGCTGAAGCAGAAGGTCGTCCACCAACAGCGGTATCACTAGAGAAGATGAGGCACGTTGGTTATGCTGCCGTAGCATCCATGCTTCTTGGTGGTGCCTTTGCTGTCCCAATGGCAGGTATGCTCACGGATCTGCTCTCTTTCATTTGGAATCAAACAGTTAATAGAGCACTTGGTAAACCAAGGGTGACAGATGTGAAGCGAGACTTCATTCAGTGGACATACAAAAACATGGGTGAGTACCCATCTAGGTTTGTTGCTGCTGGCGTCTTTGGTCTGACACCTTTCTATGGTCTTGGTGCTCAGTTGAGTGCTGGTGAAGGCCCACTCACATGGGATGCGAAGTCTTCGTTCGTTGAGAATGTTGGTGAACAGATACTTGGTGCCAATGTTGGTGCCGTTAAGAGCGTCCAGCGTGGATATAGGCGCATCGCACAGGGTGATGTGGTTGGTGGTGTATCTAACATCGTCGCACCAGTTGGCGTATCCAACGTGGTTGATGCCTACTGGAATGGAGACTACGCTCCTGGACGTAAGAAGGTTCAAGGGACAGAGGACTTCTACAAGTACAGTAGTGATGGTATGTCTGGACGGGCTGCTCAGTTCGCTAAGGCGTTAGGAGCCACACCATACAAGTCTTCTGTTCTATACGATGAAGACTCCCAGAACTACAAACTTCGTGACGCACGCAAGGACATCATCTCCAACATCCAGGATGCCTACGAGCACGGGAACATCACCGAGAAAAACTTCAAAGAAGTAATGGAGTGGAACCAGTTGATGCTTGAGCAAGAACGCCCAGAGATGATTGTTAATCCCCGGCCAGGAAGCATGAAGGGTAGAATTAAGAGAGAACTCACGCTCCAGGGTCGTGTTAATAATAGACTTTCAGATGATGAGGAGGAAGACTAATGGAACTTCTGCTTCAGCGGGAAGAGACGATAGGAGACACCACACTCGGTGACCTATACGTCGATGGCAATCACTTCTGTGTGACCCTTGAAGATGAAGTGCGGATAGATAACCCCGCCACTACAGATAATGAGGGCGCAAAGATTTACGGCAAGACTGCTATCCCCGCTGGTAGCTATAAGTTAGCGATCACATGGAGCGAGAAGTTCAAGAAGCGAATGATCCTGGTTGAAGATGTCAGTGGGTTCACTGGCATCCGTATCCACAGTGGCAACGATGTAGAAGATACACTTGGGTGTATCCTGGTTGGACAAGTGAAGCTGAATCGTGAGCGTATTACGGGTGGGACTAACATCCTGCCCATATTGTTTGGGCGCATTGATGGTGCGCTATCCATCGGCAAGAACGTGAGTCTTACTGTTGTTAATGCACCCGTCACTGTCGCTGCCATCTGATGTCAGATCCCAGAGAGTTGCCCCAGCAGCAGCGTCTTCGCTATCAAGCATCAACTAGCCGTGACCGATACGAAGCAACAAGGCTACTCAGTCTTTGGGATGGGATCAGCCTTGTGATGAAGGGCGTGCCTGGGTTCCCTGCCTGGATGATCGTTACCATACCTGATGATAGATACAGGAGAGACGCATGAACTGGAACGACATCAAACCCTGGATTGCTAAGGCTGCTCCGCTGATCGGCACTGCGCTTGGTGGCCCCTTCGGGACGATGGCTGGCGCACTGGTAGCACAAGCACTGGGAACCAAGGACGCAAGCCCTGAGAGCATCAAGGGCGCGATCCAGGCTGGCAACCTGACGGGTGAGCAGATCATAGCCCTGAAGCTGGCAGAAGAATCCTTCTCCCTAGAGATGGCAAAGCTAGACATCAAGACAAAGGAAGACTTGATGGAGTGGGAGTTCAAGAACATGGACTCTGCTCGTAACCGAGAGATCCAGGTGCGTGATTGGACGCCCCGCATCCTTGCGTATGGTGTGACCATCGGGTTCTTCGGGCTGCTCTACTACCTGACTCGTTACGTTGTGCCGCTTGAGTCGAAGGACATCTTGAACGTGATGCTCGGTAGCCTTGGCACTGCGTGGATCAGCATCATCAGCTACTACTTCGGATCGAGTGCTGGATCTGCGAGTAAGGATGTATTGCTACATCAATCTGTACCAAAGGAGTAATGGCCCTGGTATAATTTCTCTCTGAGGGATACCATGCCGGAAGAGTTGGACTCAGGAACCCACAA
>SESG01031897.1_pt1 | contig 10719 bp, 5 predicted proteins | sample 3171421 | NCBI WGS metagenome assembly SESG01 (sample SAMN10866946, study PRJNA518727) | freshwater metagenome | biome: subpolar coniferous forest; feature: holomictic lake; material: water; isolation source: holomictic Lake 227, 6 m and 8 m depth | place: Canada: near Kenora, Ontario | collected... | reverse complement strand
TTTTTTGATTTAATCAGAACCCGCTCAACTCTTGGATCAACAGATCATATCTATTTTTATCTAATCAGATCACTAAGACGAAGAGTAGCCCAACATAAATCTGGGTCAAAGAAAAAGGAATGGAGCAATGACCAGGCTGATTTTCTGGAAGCTAATATTGTCTATTCGTTTGAAGATGAATTAATTAACAAGGAAGAGGTTTCTAAAAAGGAAAGTGCTGTCCTAAAGGCCCTGGCAGAGTTAAGTAGCAAACAAAGAGAAATCATCTATTACAGGTATACCTGTGATTTTGAGTACGAACAAATCTGTGAATTGATGTCGATGAAATACGACTCTGCCAGAAAAATGGTTTTTCGTGCATTAAAATCATTGAGGGCAAGTCTGACGGGCACAAATTTTCAGCTTTTTATGCTTCATGTCAAGATTTCCTAAAATAAAGTAATTTTTTTTTCAGAATTGAGTCCACAAAAATCACGTTTCATGCTTTACTATCTTGTAAGACCAGAAGCAGAACAACGTGAAAAAAGAATATCTAGATTTTTCCCTCGAAGAACTATTGGAAGATCAGGCATTTGTAGCCTGGGTACTTCGGAATGAAAATAATAATGAATGGGAATCCTTCCTGGCCACCTATCAGGGATTCCGGAATACAGCAAAAAAGGCCCGTGGTATCATTGAACTTCTCAAAGATCGCCACGTAGATCTTGGAGAGCAGGAGATCGTGGCATTATGGAAAAATATTGATCGTTATGATGACTTGATCAAAAAGCGCTCAAATTCCAGCCTTTTCAGAAGTTTTCAGCGCTATGCCGCCCTATTTATTCTGGCACTTTCCCTCGGAACAATTACCTATATTTATTTGCAAAAAGAGTCGAAACCCTACGAATTTGCATCAGCTGTTTCGGTTGGATCAACGAATAAATCAAGATTGTCCCTGGCCAATGGCACCGTTGTTGACCTTGACAAGGAAAACTCGAAAGTGGCCATGAATGGCAACCAGCATGTGGTGATCGACAATGAAAAGGAGATCGATCTTAGCCAAAGCAATTCGGCAGATGCTGCCAAAATGAATGAGGTTATCATTCCCTATGGTAAAAAATCAAACCTTATCCTTGAAGACGGTACCAAAGTATGGCTGAATGCAGGTAGCCGCATGGCTTTCCCTACTAAATTTCAAGGTAAAACGAGAGAAGTCTTTCTGGATGGAGAGGCGTATTTTGAAGTGTTCCGAAACGAGCAACTGCCATTTATCGTGAATACAGGTGACATTGCGATCAGGGTACTGGGAACGAAATTTAATCTTTCTGCCTACCAGACTGATAAACTAACTGAAACGGTTTTAATTGAAGGGAAAGTATCTCTCAGCGAGCGGTCAGCCATGGGATATCTTAAAAAGGAAACCATCTTAAACGCCAACCAAAAAGCCAGCTACAACCGTGAAGAGAAGGCAATCTCTGTGAAGGAGGAACCCAATGCTGATCTTGCCATTGCCTGGATAGACGGTATGTTTAAATTTTCCCAGCAAAGTGTTCAGGAGGTGTTGAACAAGCTGCAGCAATACTACAATGTTCAATTTGTGTTTGACAGCAAGTTCCCTTCATCTGACCTGATATCCGGAAAACTGGATCTGAAAGATTCCATTGAAAAGACGATGCAGGCACTGGCCGATGTAGCTTTCCTAAAATACAGAATAGAAGGAACCAAAATTTATATTGAAAAAATAGCGAAGATGAGCAAATAAAAAAGTCGGCGGGTCTGCCAACCTACCGACTTAGTGAACGATTACAAATGTGTTAAATGTAAACCTTTCAAAATTATGAAAAAAAAATGTAAAAGGAAGTGCTTTCCTCCCGGAGGTATGTCCAAAATCCTGTTGCGAATGAAACTAATGGCCTTTTTTATTTTTGTCTCCATGCTTACTGCTTCAGCAAGCAGTTATTCCCAACAGACAAAGTTCACGCTAAACCTAAACGGCGTAACTGTCAGGGAAGTGTTCAATGAAATCGAGGCGAACAGCAAGTTTATTCTCCTTTACAACGAGAAGATGCTGGATGTTAACCGGAAAGTTGACGTCAGCGTAGAGAATGAAACGGTAGAGTCTATCCTTGATCAGACTTTTAAGGAAACGCCGAATACCTACAAAATCTATGATCGTCAAATTGTCATTTTAACAAGCGAAAATCAGGAGGTATCTGCGCTCGCTGTTTCAGGTGTTCCTGCTGACCAGAAAAAGCAAATATCCGGTACAGTAAAGGATAGCAATGGCTACTCTTTGCCCGGAGTCAGTGTCGTAGTGAAAGGTACAACCATCGGAATTGTCACAGACATCGACGGTAAATTTTCTCTTTCGCTTCCGGCAGATGCCAAAACGCTGGTTTTTTCTTTTATTGGCATGAAAGCGAAAGAGGTCGACATAACCGGAAAATCAACCTTGGCTATTGTTCTGGCAGAAGAGACAATTGGCATAGAAGAGGTAGTGGCCGTTGGATATGGTGTCCAGAAAAAGTCTGACCTGACAGGTTCTGTGGCTTCTTTCAACACCAAATCACTTCAGGAGCATCCACAACCCAATCTTATACAAAACCTGCAGGGTACGGTTGCCGGATTAAATATTGCCATCACCGGTTCTGATGCGGAAGGCTCATCCACCGCAACAACCATTCGTGGAACAAATTCGATTACAGCTTCAAATAAGCCCTTGATTATTCTGGATGGAATTCCTTTCACCGGAAGTTGGTCTGAATTGAATCCAAATGATATTCAGGCGATCGAAATATTGAAGGACGCCTCATCCGCTGCTATTTACGGAGCCCGCGGTTCAAACGGCGTTATCCTGGTAAGCACCAAGAAAGGCAAAAAGGAACAAATGACCGTTTCTTACGACGGATTTATGTCGATGGACCAGGCTGTCAATATCCCTAGTCTGATGGATGGAGATACATTTTATAAGTACAAAATTGAAGCCTTAAAAGCTGCCAATACGACCGCAATCACACCCGCTAATCCGGAACCATGGATGGGCGCCATCACGGCTACGGAAGACCGGATGCACAAGGCAGGGCTTTCCACCGACTGGCTTAAATTATCACTCAGGAATGGTTTCAAGCAGCAGCACAATGCGTCATTCCGCGGATCAGTCGGAAAAACTTCTTACTATGTTTCCCTTAACTACACCGATTCAAAAGGTATTTCCCTGAACGACAAATTCAATCGGGTTGGATTTCGTATCAACTTTGAACAGGAGCTGACTTCCTGGTTGAGATTTAGCACCAATACTCAGTTTGGCCGTTACGACAGAAGCGGGAATGAGCCGCAGTTCAGCAAAGCTTTTATGATGAATCCATTGTCAGAGGCTTACGATTCAAATGGCAACCTGAAACTTTCGTCATGGGAAGATTCCAGCGTTTCATATGCCAGAAATCCGCTGAGTTCTATCAATGAGAAGAATAGTGATATCTCTCAAAAGCTCATTACCAACAACGTTTTCGATGTGACCATTCCGTTCATCAAGGGACTTACCTACAAACTGAATACAGGTTACACCAGCGAATTTCAAAAAGTTGACAACTACCAGGGGCGGGATACCTACGAAGGACTTAATGCGAATGGTGTTTTGGCCAATAGTACCGACAATTCGACCGACTGGATCGTGGAGAATATCCTGAGTTATATCCAGAAATTTGGCAAACATTCTTTGTTTGTTACCGGACTATATTCTGCCCAGAGCACAACCAGTGAATCAAACAATGTGAATGGTTTGAATTTCGGGAACGATGTAATGTATTACTATCAAGTGTCTAAGGCTGGTGTTTTGTCAGGTTCGGCAAACTACACGAAGGCCAACCACATATCACAGATGCTTAGAGTAAATTATGGCTACGACGGCAGGTATTTGCTGACTATGACAACCCGCCGTGACGGATATTCCGCCTTTGGCGAAAATTCAAAATTCGGACTCTTTCCATCTGTTGCTTTGGGTTGGAATGTATCGAACGAAGGTTTCTACAAAGGGTCAATGCTTAGCTCTGTCCTGACGAATTTGAAGTACAGGTTCTCTTGGGGAAAGAACGGAAATGAAGCCGTTTCTGCCTATGTGACACTGCCAAATTTATCATCTGCCAACTATCTTTCGGATGCCAAGGCACCTTCCTATGGATATTATCCTTCAAGGCTAGCTTCTCCGAATCTGGGTTGGGAAACCACCCGATCGGTCAACACCGGACTTGATTTTGGATTCCTAAACGACAGGATCCGTGGAACATTTGACATGTATTGGTCAAATACCTCCGATCTGCTTTTGAGTCGTACGATTCCTTCGATCAATGGGACAAATTCACTGATTGGGAACATCGGGAAGACAAAAAACAACGGTTTAGAGCTTCAGATTTCATCCAGAAATATTTCAAACAAGAAGTTTAGCTGGACAACAGACTTAACCTTCTCCCATTACAAGACCCAGATTGTGAACATTGGCTTGTATGACGCAGCAGGTAATCCCATCGATGACATCGCTTCCAACTGGTTTATTGGTGAACCTGTCAATGTTAATTACGACTACAGAATTACTGGCATCTGGCAGATTGAAAACGCAGCTAATCCTACAGGTAAGCAGAATGCTGATTTTCAATATTCCGTTCCCGGATATGTGAAATACGACAGAGTTAGCGCGACAGGCGATATCACTCCTGCTGACAAGCAAATTATTGGTTCAAGAATACCCGATTTTTTAGCCGGGATGAACAATACTTTCAAATACGGCAATTTTTCGCTGAGCGTATTTCTTAATTCCTCTTATGGAATCACCGCACGAAATCAATTGATGGATGTTGGAAGTGTTTCCTGGAGGGAGAATCAGCTGAACAAAGTCTTCTGGACACCTGAAAATCCGATCAACACTTATCCTAAAAATGATCTGAACGGTTCTGTGAACCCACTAAAAGCCGGATTCTACGAAAAGGCAAATTTCCTTCGTGTACAGGATGTGTCACTTGCCTACCGGTTTCCTGAAAAGATAATCAAACGTCTGAAAATGCAGCGATTGGAGTTATATTTGAATGTCAACAATCTTGCTACCTGGACCAGCTGGACCGGGTTGGATCCTGAATTTATCGGAAGTCAGAGGGCGACCCCAAAGACGCGCTCGTTTTTACTTGGACTAAGATTTGATTTATAATATTTAAGAAAAGATTACGATGAAAAAATTTATATACATTTTCTTTTTACTCATCGCAACCTTTATTTCGGGTTGCAATGAGAAGAATTTTCTGAAAGAGGAGCCAAGAGATGATATCTATGCGGAAAACCTTTTGGCCAACTACACCGGTTTCCAGAGTATGGAAACAGCCATTAAATCGCTGATGCGTGAGGAATACAACAGGGTTGACAATCTAGGCCGGTACGGCTCAGCTACTCTTCCAATTGCACGCCATGCGATGTGGGGATGCGGAACCGACAACTCCTGGAGCAACAATACGCACTCCTCTTTCCGGTTTATGTACTATCCGAGTTTGATCAAACAAACCGATCTTGATTGCATGATGCTGACTTTTGAGTGGCTATATAAAATCGTAAGTGCTTCCAACATGGTTATCAACCGTGCTGAAATGGCCAACATCAACTGGGAGGGCAGCAATGCCACTGCAAATACAACCAACAAGGAGACCACCATTGCCAAAGCGCGCTTTGCAAGGGCCTGGGCTTACAGGCATCTTACCTATTCATTTGGCGCAGTACCACTCTCTACAACAGAAATAAACGGACTTACCTACCGCACTGACTGGGAACGCACACCTGTTGCCGAAATTCGTAAAGTCATGGAAGCGGATCTTTTGTATGCAATCGAAAAACTGCCTGTCAGAACAACAAACAATACCACCATATCGGGTGCAGTAGCCCGTCATTACCTGGGTGAACTTTACCTGGCCATGGGCAATCCGACAAAAGCAGAAGAGGTACTTAGGCCACTGGTTACAGGAACGGATTACTCTTTGATGACCGCTCGGTTTGGCAGCAATGCAGCCCAACCGGGAAATGCTTTTATCGATGTCTTCCGTTCTCCGCTCTATTCAAGCGGCAACAAAGAGGTCCTGTTGGCCTTCCTAAATACTCAACCTGAAAATGCATCGACTGGTTCAGCCCCAATATACCTGAAAAGTACCTGGAAAAACTACTATTCAAACGACGCAGATATCAAGAAAAGCAATGTTTCAGCCCCCGAAGTAGTTAGTGGTGCCATCAACAACATCAAGATGCTGTGGTTGGTTAATGGCGGAAAAGGTGCTGCAAGGTCATCCGTTTCTCTGGGATCCATCCGTTTATACAATTACAAAGGGATGGGTGCCATCGACGATCGAAATTCAAATTATGCTATGGTTTGGAAAATTTATGAGAAGAACTCAGCCGGCGCGATCGTTGAATATCTGAAGAGCGGTAAAAGCGTGATTGACACAACTGTCTCTGCTGCCATGGTCGACGACAGCAAAACGACCATCCAGAATTACAAATGGCCTTCCACACGGAAATGGGATTATGTACAAACCGTTGCCGCCAATGGTGATGCAGATGAGTCCTACAACGACATGGTCTACCTGAGACTTGCCGACACCTATTTACTCTATGCTGAAGCCTTGTACAAGCTTAAAAATGCCACTGCGGTCGACTGGATCAACAAGGTTCGCCAAAGATCTCAGTCGGTGGCCCTGACAGCCAACGACCTCAATACCCTCGGACTCGACCTTATCCTTGATGAGAGAAGCCGTGAACTTCTTTCTGAGGAGGAACGCCGACATACCCTAATCCGTGTGAGTCAGGAGAATGGTGGTGATGAAAGGGATGTCAACAACTATTTCAAGAAGCGGGTAAGGGCCTACAATGAAATTTGTGGCCGTCCGGCAAGAGGAATGAATGATCCAGCAATTCCGGTATTGTTCCCTATTCCTCAGATATTTATCGATTCCAACACCGGAAGTGTGAACGCTCAAAATCCGGGTTACTAAAAATATTTTTATCCCGGGACCAATTTCATCGGTCCCGGGATAAAATATTCCATCCATCATGATAAACGTAGCTGCTGTAAGTTCGCTGGTTTTTATTGTCATAACAGCAATTTTCCTGTACAAAAGATACAATCCACAAGGAGTGCTTATCGTATCAGGTGTTTTGATGTTCCTTCTGGCGCTTTTGCTGGGTACCCATGCGATTGAACTAACCAAGCCTACTGGGACCGGTTTTTTTGATCTTTTCAAGGCTGTTGATGAGGGTTTCACAAGCAACCTTGTGCGTGCAGGTTTCATGATTATGACCATAGGCGGATACGTGGCTTATATGAATAAAATCAAAGCCACCAACGCTTTGGTATACGTTTCAATGAAGCCACTCGGCTTTTTCAGAAACTATCCTTACCTGGCCTCCACCATCACCATTGTGATTGGCCAAATGCTATTTATTACCACGCCATCAGCGGTTGGCCTCGGACTCTTGCTTGTTGCCTCGATTTATCCTGTATTGGTCAATTTGGGAGTGAGTAAACTGACTGCCTTATCTGTCATCTCTGCTTCGACAATTTTTGATCAGGGTCCGGGATCCGCAAATACAGCCCTTGCTTCGCAGCTAATCGGGAAAACCAATGTGTTTTATTTCCTCAATCACCAGATTCCCTTAGTCATTCCGACGACTATTTTTGTGATGATACTCTACTACTTTAACAACCGGTATTTTGATAAGAAAGACAGGGCGAGTGGAAAGATTTCATCAGAACCGGTTATTTCCTCCGATTTTAAAGTCGATGTACCCTTAATTTTTGCCTTTTTGCCGGTTTTGCCATTGATCATGCTGATCGTCTTCTCTCCTTACCTAAAACTCTTTAATCCGCCCATTACCATTGATACCACCACCGCCATGATGGCCTCCTTATTCATTTCAATGATTTTTGTATGGGTGTACAAACGGAGCATCAAGGAGGTTTTTGAATCAATTTCTGCCTTTTGGAAAGGAATGGGCGAGGTTTTTGCCACCGTTGTAACCTTGATTGTTGCAGCAGAAATATTTTCAAAAGGCTTGATAAACCTTGGTTTTATTGAAGCATTGGTCAATGTTTCCACACATATCGGACTTTCAGGCATTGGCATCGCCATTTTCATCACGATTTTGCTCTTTTTTGCTGCCATGCTGATGGGCAGTGGCAATGCTGCCTTCTTTTCTTTTGGTCCGCTCGCACCGCAGATTGCCACTCAGTTTAATATGACTGCAGTATCAATGGTCCTTCCCATGCAGCTTTGTTCAAGTATGGGCCGCGCAACCTCACCCATTGCCGGCATAATTGTAGCTATTTCCGGTGTAGCAGGGGTTTCGCCTATTGATCTCGCAAAAAGAAATACGATACCATTGATTGGTGGAATGTTGTTTTTAATAACTTACCATTTTATTACCGGATAACAAGAAATTTTATGCTTAAACTTCTTAAGAATTGCCAGGTCTATGCGCCTCAAAACTTGGGCAAAAAGGATATTCTGGTTGCAGGAGAAAAAATCGTGCGGATAGCTGAATCAATTAGCCTAACGGGGATTGACTATCAGATGTTTGATTTAAATGGTAAAATTATTGCACCCGGGTTTATTGACCAGCACGTTCATATAACGGGCGGAGGCGGTCAGGCCGGATATTCGTCCATGGTCCCTGAAGTTCAGATGAGCGAATTGATTGCATGCGGGACTACCACAGTGGTGGGTGTATTGGGCACAGACGGATTCGTCAAGGAGCTAACAACTCTTTATGCAAAATGCAAAGCCCTGGACATGGATGGAATAACCACCTTCATGCACACCAGCTATTATGGTCTGCCTGAGAAAACGATACTTTCCTCTGTGGCCAACGATCTGATATTTATTGACAAAGTTATTGGTTGTAAGCTGGCCATCAGCGACGACCGTTGCTCGTTTCCTTCAGAAACTGAAATTTTACGCCTGATCAATCAGGTCAGGCTGGGTGGATTTACTTCCAACAAGGTTGGAATCCTGCATCTGCACGTCGGAGCGCTAGAGAGTGGCATTGAAGTGCTGCTCGACATTGCCAGGAAGTATCCAACGCTGGTTCAACACATCTCGCCAACACATGTCATCCGCACAAAAGCGCTTTTTGATCAGGCTATTCAATTTGCAAAGCAGGGAGGAATGATCGATGTCTCTACAGGCGGAACGCAGTATGATGAGCCCTATAAATGTGTGTTGGAGGCGATTGGTCAGGGAGTTTCTGTTGAAAACATGACCTTTTCGAGCGATGGAAGGGGAGGAGTCCGCAGAATTGATCCCGTAACCGGCGAAAATACTTACCGGCCTGCTCCGCTGCATCGGAATTATAGTGAAACTGTGAAGCTGGTCAAAAGTGGCGGACTGCCCCTGGAACAGGCGCTTTGCCTCATTACCTCAAGTCCGGCGAGAAATCTAAAAATTCCCAACAAAGGTTCAATTTTAGAAGGCAACGATGCAGATTTTTGCATCCTGGATCAGGAATTGAATTTGACAGATGTATTCGCAAAAGGAGTCTTGATGATGACTGATTCAAGAGTGATCAGAAAAGGGAAGTATGAAATGTGAGACAGGAGAAGTTGAGAGTTGAGAACTGAGAGTTGAGATTGGGGAGATGGGAAGATGAGAAGATGAGAAGATGAGAGGGGTAGAATGGGGCGGCCCTGCGTGGCTGTCCGATCAGTTTGTTGATTGAGAGATAAGACTTGAGACTTGAGAGATGAATGGTGGGGCATTAGATATTAATTGATTATATTGGACATTATGAGAAAATTGTGTGTTTTGTTGATTCTGGTATTTCTTTTTGGAGGGTTGTTTGCTCAGAATCAGCCGGCAAAGATGACCGAAAAATTCTTTCCGGATCCGGCATTTAAAATTGAGACTCCGGGTAATCAAAAGCCATTTGAAAAGGGCTTGTGTACCTATGGAGAGATGATGGATTTTCTTCAGGCAAAAACGAAGAACAATCAGTCCAAAGTCCGGCTCGATATAATTGGCAAGACACCAAACGGAGTTGACATTCCGATCCTGTATTTTGGAGATGGTAAAAATCCCAAAAAATTAAAGATTTGGATGCAGGGTGGAATCCATGGCAATGAACCAGGCGGCACAGAAGCGCTGTTTATGCTTATGAACCATCTGTTGGGCAGCCCGGAAGGGGCGCTCCTCCTGCAAAAAATGGATATTGCCATACTTCCGGTAGCCAATGTTGATGGTTATATTGCACAGAAAAGGACCTCGGCCGACGGATTTGATCTGAACCGCGACCAGACAAAGTTTTCCGATCGGGTGAGTACGGTGATAAAGGAGGCGTTTATTCGCTGGAACCCGGAAGCTTCATTCGATTTCCATGAATATACCCCCTTGCAGAAGAAGGGAACAGAGGGAATCCTGGATGGCAATTCGGCAGGATATTATGATGTTCTTTTTCTGCCTTCAGGGAATCTGAACGTGCCTCAATGCTTGCTGAAAATGTCGACCGATCTTTTCGAAGCCAATGCTGAAAAAGCACTCGACGAAAAGGAATACTCCCATAATTTTTACTTTACTCCTGGCGTGAGGCCGGAAGGTGTGGTACTTGCCAAAGGCGGCAACAACGCCCGTTCAAGTTCGACCAACTATGCACTTTCAAATTCAATATCCATCCTGGTCGAGATTCGTGGAATCGGACTTGGGCGGACCTCCTTTGCCCGACGTA
>SESG01020933.1_pt1 | contig 10719 bp, 9 predicted proteins | sample 3171421 | NCBI WGS metagenome assembly SESG01 (sample SAMN10866946, study PRJNA518727) | freshwater metagenome | biome: subpolar coniferous forest; feature: holomictic lake; material: water; isolation source: holomictic Lake 227, 6 m and 8 m depth | place: Canada: near Kenora, Ontario | collected... | reverse complement strand
GCCCTCAAGATTAGTCTTCCTTATACTCCTGACAGCTAATGAACAAAAGTCAATTGGTGACTTATTTGGAACGAATTGACGCAGCCTTGCATGGCGAGGCTGTGCTGTATATATACGGGAGCGCTGCGTTCATTCTGCTGGACGAGCCGGAACGGACGAGCCTTGACATTGACGTTGCGGCGCCGTATTGCCGCATTGACGAGCGTGTTTTGAGAGAGGCTGCATCGAACGCCGGGCTGCCGGTTAATCCCGAAAATGACACCTCCAGCGATCATATCGAGTGGATATCAGCCTTGCGTCTTTGTCTGCCCAAGCCGTCAGCTGAGTCGGATATTGTGTTGTGGCGGGGGAGTAACATGACCGTGATGACGGGGGCCATTCCCGCGCTGATCGCCAGCAAGCTCATCCGTTATGACGCTGTTGATCGAAGCGACGTTCAATACCTCCTGGCGCAGCATCCCGTCGCCCTGAATGATGTGGCGGAGGCGGTACGTTCACTCCCGCCGCCTTTCAATCAGGACGCCGTTGTGCTTGAAAATCTGGAGAATTTGAGAAACGATATGTCCATGTGGCTGGGGCGCATTACATGACGGAACGCGAAAAATTGCAGGCCTGTTACGAGCTGGCGTTTTTCCCCCCGCGCCTGATCGAAGCTTGGGATCAGATCAAACGGAATGCGCCGGCGGATATGGACGAGCTTGGTTGCTTGCTGGACGCCGCAGAGTTGCTTCATCAGGCGCTGCCAGAAAAGGGCTTTTCTTCCCAGCGGGCCTTGACCAGGCTGGCCCTCTATCAGGCAAAGGCCAGGGCGTTCGGCATGGTTGGCTTTATCCGGCGTCTTCGCCAGAGAATTAATCGCCCGCCGCTGATGGCGAGCGAGGTTCCCGGCCACATGGTCCGCGATATCGGACTTCCGCCTTTTGGGCGCCTTGCGTAGTTAAACTGGACTGCACCACGAAGCCCACGAAGAACACGAAGCGCTGGCAAAAACCCAGGAAGATTGACTACGAAACGCGCGACGGCTCGGCGGGACGCCTCGCCCTACCTTGCGACCCTTGAGCATATTGGTAGGGCGAACCGTCCCGGTGAGCCGCTGCGGCAGTCTTAATCCCCTTCGTGTGCTTCTCTTACCTTCGTGGTGAAGAAATTCATTCACCACGGATTACACGGATGCCACGGATAAATTATTCTTCTCCGCGCCCCTGCGCCTCTGCGCGAAAACCTCCCTCATCTGAGCGCCGACGTCCGATGATATGGTGCTGGTGATCTGCGTAGCTGCCGCGCTGCGCGCGGTGGCGTGTGCCGGTTACGGAGACGGGTTCGAGACAGACACTGCCACCTGACGCCCTTCGGCTTCGCTCAGGGACGGTGTCAGGACTTCGGCGAGCTCAGTCGAGCCGCAGGCGGCTACACACCAAGAACCAGGGTCCCGTCCCATCCGGCCACCGGTCCGGTGGCGCGCCTGTTGCTTTCCGCTGTTGCTTTCCGCTCGCATTCAACCCGCTCAACTGTTAGGGTTGAGATGTTTTTCAAAGATAGGACTCTGTTAATTATGAAATACCTAATCGCCCTGCTCGCATGCTCGGCAATCTCCGCCAGCGCTGCCACAAACTGCAACGCGGCTGCCGTGCCGCCGGTTGTTCCGCCTGCCGCTTCCACGGCGGGAGTAGTCAGGGTGGGGGGGCTCCCCCATGCTCCTGACGCGCTGCCGGTTAAGGAAATAGTTCCTTTAACTCAGGATCTGCTTAAAGAAATGGCGGGGCTCACCAATGCCGACCAGTTTGCTCAAGCGCGTGACAAGGGCCTGGCCGCGCTTGAAATTGCCGCCGCCGACGACTCGCTCCGTCCGGCGCTTGAGGAGGCGCTCGGAACAATTGCGATGGACCTGATCCGTACGCCGCGCATGATGCCGGAAAAGGCTGCATATATAGTTAAATCCGGCGATTCCGTGGCGCGCATAGCTGCCTTGCACGAAACGACGGTGGAGCTGATCCTCGAAAGCAATCAGATCGCCCGTCCCAACCTGATCAAGGCTGGCGACCGGCTGCGGGTGCTCAAAGCGCCGTTTACGCTGACGGTCAGCAAGACGCGTAACGATCTAGTGCTGAAATTAGACGGGCGCTTTTGTAAACGCTATCGCGTTGGCACCGGCAAATTTGGCCGTACGCCCACCGGCGTGTTTGCGATCAGCGAAAAAGTCAAAGAGCCGCCATGGTCGCGGCCGGACGGCAAGCTGGTGCCCTTCGGCGAAAAGGAGAATATTCTCGGCACCCGCTGGCTCTCGCTGAAGGCGGTGCCGCCGACGGAGGAAGTCGGCGGGTACGGTATTCATGGGACCTGGGACCAGGCAACGCTGGGCAAGGCCGAAAGTTCCGGCTGCGTGCGTCTGAAAAACTCCGACGTGGAGGAATTGTTCACAATCCTGCCCTACGGCGTTCGCGTTGTGATTGAGGAATAAGGCAGAGCAGGGTGTTTAGGCTGTAGGCTGTTAGACTGTTAGGACAGATAAAAATAGAGCATAAAAAAGGACACAGCAACTTGCGGTCGTCTTTCCGGAATTATTACTGACAGCCAATAACCTATCCTCCTGAACAGTTACGGTTTTCATGGATTTTCTAACAGCCTACAGCCTAAACAACCTTGTGACACCCATGCGCATATCTGTAATTGTCCCGGTCTATAACGAGGCTGAAAATGTGCTGCCGCTGGTGGAGGAACTGGCCCGGCTGACCGACCGCCTGCCGGAGCTGGAAGTTGTGCTGGTGGACGACGGCAGCCGGGACGGAACCTGGCTGCGCATTGAGGAGGCGATGGCGCGGTGGCCGTTGCTGGTGCATGGTGTGCGGCTCGCCCGTAATCGCGGTCAGAGCGCCGCGATGTTGGCCGGTCTGGCGCAGGCGCAGGGTGAAGTGCTGGTTACGCTGGATGGTGATTTGCAGAATAATCCGGCTGATATTCCGCGCCTGATATCATTGATCGGACCCGATTGCGACGTTGTTTGCGGTTACCGGGCGAACCGGCGTGACAAGTGGTCGCGGCGCATGGCCTCGCGGCTGGCCAACAGCGTGCGCAATCGCATCACGCGGGACGGCATGCGCGACACGGGTTGCAGTCTCAAGGCTTTTCGCGCCGCCTGCCGTGCCGATCTTCCGCCGCTCGACGGGGTGCATCGTTTTATGCCGGCCTATTTTGTGCTGAACGGCAGGCGGATCCGTGAGCTCGCTGTGGATCATCGGCCCCGCCAGCTCGGCGTTTCCAAGTATACGAATTGGAAGCGCCTGCCCAAGACGCTGTTTGATCTGCTGGGCTTTATCTGGTACAGTAGCAGATATCTGGGTAGGAAATGCGAAGGATGTTCAGGCTGAAGGCTGTTAGGCACGAAGAGTAGTTACGACTAAGAACTAAGAACCGTGACACCGGGACTCATGGCAGACAATACACCGAACACCGAGCTTTTCATGGCAACAATGAAATATGTTTACTGGCAAGATGGCGCTATGTGGTTGGGATACTTGGAAGAATTTCCAGACTACATGACTCAGGGTGAATCCATCGGTGAATTACAGGAGAACCTGAAAGATATCCACGAAGAGATCACCAGTGGCAACATTCCCGGTGTCCGCCATGTCGCAGAATTGCAACTCGCATGAAGCGAAACGACCTCGTCAAACAACTTGAGCAAGAGGGATGTGTTCTTATTCGCCACGGTGGCAATCCTCCACCCCTGACCCCCATCCATGGCTAAAGAAACCACAAAGAATTCTCCTCCATCGGGCGGCGGCGAAGCCTTCGGCGGTCACAAGATTGCCGAGGTGCTGGTGCGGCGCAGGGTTTTGACTGAAGAGGGGATGCGCTCGGCGTTGGAGCGGATGCCATCAAACGCAGGGCGCCTGGAGCGCTATCTGGTCGAATCGCACGCCGTGCCGGTGGCCGAAATGACTCTGGCAGTAGCGGACTATCTGCGCATGCCGCCGATCAGCCTGGCTAATTATACGCCCAATGCCGATTTGATCGCCAGCCTGCCAGCCGAGATTATCAAGCACCACTTGATTCTGCCGATGATCAAATTCGGTGGTGTGCTGACCGTGGCGATGGGCGATCCTTTCGACATCGTGGCGCTGGACGAGTTGCAGCATGCGACAGGGTTGCAGATCACGCCGCTGGTCGCCTCAGAGAAGGAAGTTCAGGATGTGCTGTCGCATCTGATGGCGAACAGCGCAGCGTCGAATGTCACGATGGAAGATATTCTGCAATCTTCCGATGACAATGATGTTGAGGTGGGGAGCAGCATACATCAGGAAGAGAGTTTGGAAGAGATGCTGGAGAGCGCCGAAGGGGCGCCCGTGATCCGCATGGTGAACATGATCATGGTTGAGGCCTTGCGCACGCGGGCCAGCGACATCCACATCGAGCCGCTTGAAAAGACCTTGCGGCTGCGCTACCGCGTGGACGGCGATCTTGTCGAGCGCCCGAATCCTCCCAAGAGCTTTCAAGCGGCGATCGTTTCCCGGATCAAGATCATGTCCGAGCTGGATATTGCCGAGCGCCGCCTGCCGCAGGACGGGCGTTGCCGGATCAGGGCGCTGGGCAAGGAAGTGGACATCCGCGTGAGTATTCTGCCTACGATTCACGGCGAAAAGGTGGTCATGCGGGTTTTGGACAAAGGCTCCTTGTGTCCGAACGTGGCGGCTTTGGGGCTCGATAAGGTTGCCTACGAAGCTTTGCGGTACGCGATTGCCCAGCCGCACGGCATCATTCTGGTCACAGGCCCGACCGGCAGCGGCAAAACCACCACGCTTTATTCCTGCCTGCAGGAACTCAACCAGCCCGACGTTAACATTGTGACCTGCGAAGACCCGGTGGAATACCAGTTGCCGGGCGTTAATCAGGTGCAGGTAAATCCCCTCAGCGGGTTGACTTTCGAAGGGGCTCTGCGTTCAATCCTGCGGCAGGATCCGGATATTGTACTGGTCGGTGAAATTCGCGACGGCGCGACGGCCGACATAGCTGTCAAGGCGGCATTGACCGGGCATCTCGTACTAAGCACATTGCACACCAACGACGCCGCCGGTGCCATTGCGCGTTTGATTGACATGGGTGTGCCACCTTTCCTGATGGCCTCCTCATTGATCCTTGCGCAGGCTCAGCGGCTTTACCGCAAGCTTTGCCCGTTCTGCCGTCAGGAAGCCAGGCCGGCGCCTGAAATTCTAATTGCCAACCATATTGACCCCGCGTTTTTTAAAGGTGCCACTTTGTACGAAGCGGTGGGCTGCACCAAGTGCGGCAATACCGGGTTTAAAGGGCGCGGGGCCATCATGGAGGTGCTGCCGGTGGACGAGGATATCCGCGAGTGCATTCTGCGCGGCGTCAGCACTGCAGATCTGCGTGCGAAGGCGCGCCAGAAAGGCATGCTGACCTTGAAGGAAGTCGGGCTGCAGAAAGTTCGCGACGGAATCACATCGCTGAAATCGGCGCTGGAAATGACGGGTGGGGATTAGGATCGGAACTTATGCCTGTAATTCAATCCAAACCAGCGCTCAAAGTTTCGCCGCCGCGGCAGGCTGCGGCGTCTCCGGTTGCGCCGCCGCCGGCGCCGGCGCCGGCGCGTGCCAGTTCCAGTGCGAGTGCTGCACGGAAACCCCGTCCGGTTGCGAGACGTTTCCGCGGCGGCGCCAAACTGGCCAATAAGGAGCTGCCCTCCTTCTCACGGCAAATGGCAGCCATGCTGACGGCCGGCATGCCGATTATATCGGCGCTGGAAGCTGTTGAAGAACAGGCCTCCAATCCGCAATTCAAGCTCGTGATCTCAGAAATCCGCAGGCATATTGAAAGCGGATTATCGTTTTCCGAGAGCATCAGCCAGATTCCAGAGGTCTTTGACGATCTCTACGTCAATATGACCCGCGCCGGTGAACGCAGCGGACAGTTTGCGGAAACCATGCGGCGCACCGCCCTTTTGCTCGAAAATAATATGCGGCTGAAGCGCAAGGTGAAATCGGCCATGACTTATCCTATGGTGGTCATGAGCTTGGCGCTTATTATCGCGTCGGGTATGATTCTCTTTATTGTGCCGGTGTTCTCGTCTATGTATTCGGATTTCGGGAAAAAATTACCGGGCCCCACGCAATTTCTGGTTGATCTGAGCAATGGCGCCAAACGTTACAGCCCGATTATTGTGCCGGCTATCATCGCTCTGGTCTGGGGGTTCCGCCGCTGGAAAAAGACGGCGGCGGGAGCTTTTGCAATGGACTCCTTCTACCTCCGGGCTCCCGTTTTTGGAGTGCTGGCGCAAAAGGTGGCCATTTCCCGTTTGGCGCGCACGCTGGCGCAAATGCTCAGCAGCGGCGTGCCGATTCTGGGGAGTTTGGAAATCGTATCCAAGGCTTGCGGGAATTTGGTGGTTGGCAAGGCGGTGATGCGTGCGCATGGCATTGTTGAACGCGGCGATACGCTCTCTTCAGCGATGGAAAATCAGCCGGCGATTCCCTCCATGCTGGTGCGCATGCTCGCTGCTGGCGAGAAGACCGGCAAAGTGGATGAGATGATGGTGAATATCGCGGATACCTATGATGACGAAATTGAGACCATGCTCGCCTCGCTAACCTCGCTGATGGAACCGCTGCTGATGATTTTTCTTGGCGTCATAATCGGCAGCATCGTTGTTTGCATGTTCATGCCGATTTTCAAAATGAGCGAAGCCGTCAATATGTAGGTAAGAGAAGCGCGCGAAGGGAAGTCCAGTTTTAACTACGAAAAGCGCGAAATACACGAAAGGGGATTGGCTTCACACTTTCGCGTCTTTCGCGTGTTTCGTAGTTAATCTTCCTGGCTTACTTGTAAGCACTTCGTGGTGGAAGTTTCTGGCTGCGGATTTGGGACACCGATCAAGAGGTTTTCGCGCAGAGGCGCAGAGAATTACCGATCACCGAATAATGTTTCAGCACTTCCATTTTCGCGTCTTCGCGCAAATGAGAATTTATGGTTGCGCTTTCCTGTTCAGCGGCGTAACTTCCATTGCTGGTGCTACCTATGGCGAAAATACTGCTAGTGGATGATGAGCCTCGAATTCTGAGCCTGTTGAACAGTCTGCTTAAAGCCGAAGGCTACGAATTGGTGCTGGCTCCGGATGGCGCTAAGGCTATCGAGATTTTGCGCAATCAAACCATTGATCTGGTCATGACCGATATGCGCATGGCGCCGGTTAATGGCCTGGAGGTGGTGCGGGCCGCGCGGGAGATCCAGCCGCAGGCGGCCGTGATTTTGTTGACCGCGCACGGATCGGTGGAAACCGCCGTCGAAACCATGAAGATGGGGGTTTTCGACTACGTCACCAAGCCCTTCAAAGTTGACGAATTGCTGATTACCATTCAGCGGGCGCTGGAATACAAGCGCGCAGTTTCCGAGAATCTGGAGCTGAAGGAAGAGCTGACCGGCCGCTACCGCCTCGAAAATATCATCGCCGAAAGCGCGGCTATGCGCAGCGTTTGTGAAATGATCAAGCGCGTGGCACCTACGGATGCCACAGTGCTGATCTTCGGTGACAGCGGCACCGGCAAAGAATTGGTGGCGAAGGCCATCCATATGCATAGCCGGCGCAAAGACCGGCTGTTTCTGGCCATCAATTGCGCGGCGATGCCGGAAGCGCTGCTCGAGTCAGAGATGTTTGGACACATGAAGGGCGCCTTCACCGGTGCCTCGGCGAACAAGGATGGCTTGTTCGAAACCGCCAGTGGCGGCACGCTTTTCCTCGACGAAATCTCCGCTATGCCAATCTCTTTGCAGGGCAAGTTGCTGAGGGTGCTGCAGGAAAAGGAAATCCGGCGCGTAGGCGGAAACGTCAACATTCCAATTGATGTGCGCATTCTGGCGGCGACCAATACCAGTCTTGAACGGATGATTCAGGAGGGCAAGTTCCGGGAGGATCTGTTCTACCGGCTGAGCGTGATCCCGATCGAAATCAAGCCGCTGCGCGAACGCCCTGAAGATATACTCCCGCTGGTCTATCATTTCATCCGCCATGAACTTGGTGAGGGCCACGAACTTCCCAAGTTGACTCCCGAAGCGCGCAATGTGCTGGAACGTTATGCATGGCCGGGCAATGTTCGCGAGCTGGAAAACGCCATCAAGCATGCTTTGACGTTTACGCAGGACGGGCGCATTACCCCGGAAGTACTGCCACCGCGCATTCTGGCAGGGGTGCAGTCCGTGGCTGCGCAACCAGCATCCGCCTCCCCGGGCTCCATGGCCGATGCCACACGTGGCCAGTCGCTAAAACTTTTCCTGCGCGAAAAAGAACGGGAACTTCTGCAAAACGTGCTTGCGACCAACAACGGCGACAAGGAAAAGGCCGCCAAAGCTCTGGATATCAGCCTCGCTACCCTGTACCGGAAATTGCCTGGCGGGAGCTGAGCGCAGGTCCGCATTCGTAGCCGCTGCGGTAACGCCCCAATGTGCGGCTAAGGTTATGTTTCCCCGCCAGACAGGGTCACGTCTCGACAAGCGACAAATGAAAAGTGGCGGTGGACATGGAAAATTCGAACGATAAAACGAATTGTCGCTTGTCGAGACGTGACCCTAAACGCAACCCAACTCTTCGTCCGTCCGTGACGCGGTCACGGGGCAACGGATCAGCGAATGCGCGGATCGCATCGAGCTGATGATCACGCCGCTCCAGACGCGGCTGTTTCTTTTGAATAACTGGTAGAACGCTTGAAGGGGACTATGATGAGAACTGAATTCACGGGTATGATCGGGTTGACGCTGGGACTGAGCCTGCTTCTGTCAGCTGCGCAGGGGGCGGAAAGGAAGATCGTGCTGAAAGAACAATTGAACCAGAAGTGGACGCGCGAGCTGGTGGCCTATCCGCTCGAGGCACGCAAGGGTGAGTGTGCGCCCGGATCCGTAGTGCTTGCCGGCCCAAACGGACCGGTGCCTGTGCAACTGGGCGAGGTGGAACTCTGGCCCGGCACGAAGTCCGTCAAGTCGGCCGGGATGATGTTTGTGGTTGAAGGGGTGGAGCCTCTGGCGACAGTTTCCTACACGCTTTCGTTTGGCAAGGACGCCTCAGCGCCAGCCGGGCCGGCCTCCGACTTGAAGGTTTCTCCTGGAAAAGATCAGGTGGAAATTGCCACTGCGCGCTGTGCCGTACGCCTCCTCCTCGGGGAAAAGTCCTATGATCAGCCGGTTCCTCTCAAGGACCTTCCCGGCCCGTTGCTGGGGATGAGGCTGGATGGTGCCGGGGCCTGGGCCGGAGCCAGCTGTTTCACCGGCATGGCGTTGGCCAAGTCATGGACCGCGGTCCTGACCGATTCCGGACCGGTCTTTGCGCGGGTGCTTGCGACCTATACGCTGGCCGACAGCAACATTGTCACGCTAGCCGCCACCGTTATCGCGGGCGATAACACCGTGCGCTGGGATATGGCCGTAAAAAAGGATCGTCCTGAACTGGGAGTGGAATTTCGCCTGCCGCCGGTGCCTGGCGTCAAGCAGTCAGTGAGCTTGCAAGGATATGGGCAGTGGGCGCGCGCGGATCGTCCGGCCCCGCTGGCGCCTGGAGACCAGCCTTTCATCTGGCTCGGTCCGGACACGAGCATCGCCAGTGCTTTCCCGGAATGCGCCTGGGCCGTCAAACTCGCGACAGGGGGCGGGACGGAACTGCACGTGACCTCGCGTGATCCGGCAGCCTGGGCGGATGGGGTCGCCCCACTGACCTATGGCGGGTTCAAGACCTGGAATCTGGATATGGTTCAGCCGGCCTGGGAGAATTGGAAACGCAAACGGATCCCGATGACCTACGCGGCCGATGGCACGGTGACGCTCAAAGCCTCGCTCGCCAAGGGTGAGCGGTGCTGGTCGGTTGGCAGCGGCGCCCCGCTCGTGGGTGACAAGCTGGATCGCGTCAAGGAGATGGTTCTCGACTGGCCGGCGGATCCCAGGCAGCCCCATCCGCGCCTCTTCGTCAACCAAGCCGATATCGACGACTCCTGGACGCGCGCCGGTTCGGATGCCGACCTCATGAAATCCATTTCTTTCAACAACGACGCCGCCGGCATCGTCCGATTTCTCAGGAAACCGGCGGCTACGCGCACTCCGGCCGAATCGGATGCCGCACTCAAGGCTGTCCGCAATTTTCTTAACCTGCAAGGCCGGTTCGATGTCATGCGAAGTGCCATCCGCACGGTTTCCATGTATGACGCCGCTGTCGACTCCGGCTTGTTGTCTCCTGCTGAACGCACGTTGTTCCGCGCCCAGATGGCCTATCTGGCCTACCAGATGGCCGATCCCCAGACCTGGGACTGCGAGCGCGGGTATCTCTCGGGCAATCCCAACATGAGTTGCTCCTACATCCTTTCGTTGGGCGTAATCGCCGCCGCGCTGAGCGATCATCCGATGGCCAAGACCTGGAACGAAATGGCATCCCAATGGCAGGACAAGTGGCTGACCGATGAGGTCGGCCCCAACGGCGAATGGATTCCCGAGGGGGGCCATTATGGCTATGTCTCGTTGGAACCCCTCGTCAGCTATGCCATCGCGGCCCAGCGCGCCGGATTCCGCGACTTCACCAATGATCCACGGCTCAAGAAGTTGCTGCTGTTTTTCGCCAAGGACCAGACGCCGATCGATCCCCAACGCGGCCATTTGCGGGCCAGCGCGGCCTGGGGCCGGGGAATCAGCGGCGACAAGAATCCCGTCTTTGGAGTGGCGGCCCGGATGACCGCC
>SESG01000384.1_pt1 | contig 10719 bp, 9 predicted proteins | sample 3171421 | NCBI WGS metagenome assembly SESG01 (sample SAMN10866946, study PRJNA518727) | freshwater metagenome | biome: subpolar coniferous forest; feature: holomictic lake; material: water; isolation source: holomictic Lake 227, 6 m and 8 m depth | place: Canada: near Kenora, Ontario | collected... | reverse complement strand
CAACAAGCTCAAGCATGGCGTTCATTGTCTCTTCCTGTTCCGTTGTGGTGTAAACGGATTTGAACCTGCATTGTTTTTCGGCAAAACAAAAGTGGTATCCGGAAGCAATACAACGGAGTTATCAGTCAAGCCGTCAATGATCTCTATATTGCGATCATCCTGTAATCCTGTCTGCACCGCCCTGTAGCGATGCGCAGAACCTGTTTCGCCGCTTTTCTGCAGTACCACACTCTTGCCGTTTTTACTTTGCACAGCCCCGACAGGCAACAGCAGTACATCATTTTTTTCCTGAACAATAATCCTGATATTGGCGCTCATGCCTGAGCGAAAAACATCGGGAATACGCTCAGGAATAACATCGACATTATAGATATTGACATTATTCTGCAAATGCGATTCATAGTAAATATGCCCTACAACACCTTTAACCTTGATTTCTGGATATGCATCAAGCCCTATCAACGCCTTCTGACCTGCCTTTATCCTTCCAATATCAGTTTCATCGACGTACGCCTTTACTATAAGGCGATCGGAAAGAACAAATAGTGAATCACTCGCTGTTACCGTTTGTCCGGGATCGACGCTGCGAACAATGACCTGACCCTTCATCGGGGCTATTACCGCAGTTTCTTTGTAGACCTTCTGCCAGTACTCCTGCTCACTCTTTCCCTGCAGCTTGGCTGCATCAAGCAACGCAGCCCGCTCGGTTGAACTGAGCATAGCAAGCACCTCTCCTTTCTTGACAATTTGCCCCTCTTCAACAAGAATATCCTCTATTCTCCCTCCAACCGATGACTGAATTTTAACACGGTTTTGCGGTTCAACCGCGCCGGTTGTCGATACTGATGAACTGATGCTTCCTCTTGAAGACCGAATTTCATCAAAACGTTTCTCGGAAGACCGGTTTCCCTTGAAGACAAAAAACGATGCAACGCCTAAAACAAATAAGGTCGCCGCAATACTCCATAGAAGCCTACTCTTGCTGATCATCAAGCCCTCCTCCTTTTACCTGGATCCATTGAGCCTCAGCAATCAGCAGATTAGCTTCGGCATTGAGATAATTTTTTTTAGTTCCAACAAGATTGTTTTCTATAATTACCCAGTCATTGAATTTAACAAGGCCGTTCGAGTATTGGGCATTGGCAATGGCAGAGCGATCGATTGCCGCATCAAGCTGTTTTTTTTGAACAACAACCAGCCGCCTGGCATCCTGAAAATTCTTCCAGTTTTGCTCAAGAGTATCAAAAATCTGGAGATAACCGCTTTTTTGCTGGGCATTCTGCTGGCTCAAAACAGCTTTTGCCCTGGAAACCCTTTCCCGGCCGCTGCCTCCTTCATAGATCGGGACTGAAAGGGTAACCCCCCCTCTCCAATCCACCGCATTGACAGGCCAGCGATCAGGAGAACTTCGTCCAACTGATGAGGTCAGGGAGAGCCGAGGTGAAAAGGCACTTCTGGCAACATCAAGAGCATAGCGAGCGCTCTGGGTTTTGGAATCAAGCTGATGAAAGAGAGGATTATTTTTTGCCAGCAAGGCGAGATCAGGCTTTTCAGCAGAAAGGTCACTTGCCCTGTAAGAACCCTGAACCCTTAGAGGTTTGTGGATATCGCGTCCAAGCGCTGATGCAAGTCTTGTCTGGGCAAACACAAGACCTCGCTGTGCCTGGGAGACTTCGAACTCCGCCTGGGCAAGATCAGCCTGGGCTTGATGAAGCGAACCGATATGTTCCTTTCCTCCCTGGTAATAGAGGTTGATCAGCCGTACATTCTTCTGTCGTCGTTCAGCAATCTCAACAGTAAGGCCGACAAGATCCTGCGCGAGAAGCAATTGGGTAAATGCTGAGCGAAGCGCATAACGGACATTGGAAGAAACAGCGCTGTAATTATATTTGGCCGCCTTGATTGACTCTTCATTGCTTGCCACCTGATTCGATGTTTTGTGGCCATCATAAAGAAGCTGCTCTGCCGACAGCGAATAAGCAGCAATTGATGACGCACCGATCCCTTTTTCTGTCGTACCGTTTTGCTGTGAGCTTGCGCCAAGACCAAGCTGTGGAAGAAGCGATCCTTCGGTTATATGCTTGTCAGCTTCAGCCTGCTGCAAAAGTGCAAAAGCCGAAAAGAGGTCAGGATGCGCTTGCCGGGCCTCGCTGACACACTGCTGCCATGTCAGTGACTCTTCAGCCCGTAGCGGCAATACTGCGACAAAAAACAGCGCCAGAAATATCAGGAATCTTTCTCTCATTGCAGAAATACCCAGTCAGTTATAATGGAAGAACTATATCGTGCCTGTAAAATAAATCTTACCTCAGGTGAGACGTTCTTTTCCCTGCAACCTTTCGCCCTGGAAATATTTTGTTGATAATCACCTCTCTTCAGCCGTCCCTCTAAACGTCCTGGATTTATAAAAAACGGACCACCTCTGATTCATCTCTTAAAGCTTTCATGAAAAATCGTATCTTTTCCCCCATGTTACAGAATTATTTCAATGATGACGATTATTTCTACAAGGCCTTTTTATCATGCTCGAAGCCAGAAACCTTTCCCTCAGCGTGGGAACCAAACAACTCTTGACCGAAACCTCATTCCGCATTGGAGATAAAGACCATGTCAGTCTTGTCGGTCTTAACGGAACGGGAAAAACAACACTCCTGCGTCTGATAAGCGGACCAACAACCGACTCAGCCCTCATTACCAACGGACAGTTTCTCAAATCGGCAGAAACCACCATTGGTTATCTCCCCCAGGAAATATCTTTTGAGGCCGATCTGGAGAAAACTGCACTGCAGTATGCTCTTCAGGCAAACGCCCGACTGTTCGAACTCTCGGAAAAAATAACCCGGATGGAACACGAACTGGCACTACCGGAACAAGATTATGAAAGCGAAGCCTATCACCACCTTATCGAGCGTTTTTCTGATGCGATGCACGAATTTGAGCATCTCGGCGGCTACACCATGCAGTCTGATGCTGAAAAAGTTCTTGCCGGACTCGGGTTCAGTGAAATAGATTTTCATAAAAAAGTCAAGGCCTTTTCAGGAGGATGGCAGATGCGTCTGCACATAACAAAGCTGCTCCTGCAAAACCCAACACTTCTGTTGCTTGATGAACCAACAAACCATCTTGACATCGATTCGCTGCGCTGGCTTGAAAATTATCTTCTTAATTATGAGCACAGCTATGTCATTGTCTCGCACGACCGTTTTTTTCTTGACAAGCTTACAACAAAAACGCTTGAAATAGCTTTTGAACGTATCAACGAATACAAGGGGAACTACTCCTACTATGAAACGGAGAAGGCTGAACGGTATGAATTGATGATGGGCAAATATGAGAACGACCTGAAGAAAATGGAGGAGCTGAAAGCATTTGTTGACCGGTTCCGCTATAAAGCTACAAAGGCAAGACAGGCGCAGAGCCGCCTCAGGCAGATGGAAAAAATGGAAAAAAACCTTCAGTCACCCGAGGAGGATCTCTCCCGAATCTCTTTCCGATTTCCTAAAGCCAATCCTTCCGGACGCGAAGTCATGCGCCTTGCAGGGGTTAAAAAAGCCTACCTGCTGCCCGACGGAACAAAAAAACAGGTCCTGAACGGAATCGATCTCGAGGTTATGCGCGGTGACCGCATCGCTATAGTCGGCTCCAATGGTGCAGGAAAAACGACCTTCTGTAAAATTCTGGCAGGAGAGATTGATTTTGAAGGCAAGCTGACTATGGGTCACAATGTTACCCTGAACTACTTCGCCCAGCATCAGACAGAAAACCTCTCCCCCGAAAAAAGCATCTACCTGGAGATGATGGATTCCGCTCCCTCATCAGAAGCCCAAAAAAAGGTGCGGGACATACTCGGCTGTTTTCTCTTCAGCGGAGATGCTGTCAACAAAAAAATACGAGTGCTTTCCGGAGGAGAAAAATCAAGGGTCGCTCTCGCAAAAATCCTGCTGCAGGCTTCTAACCTGCTGATTATGGATGAACCAACCAATCATCTCGACATGCGCTCAAAAGAGATGTTGATCGACTCCCTTGAATACTATGACGGCACTCTGCTGATTGTCAGCCATGATCGATATTTTCTTGACAGTCTTGTAAACAAGGTTGTTGAAATTAAGGGCGGGGCCTTGCAACTCCACCTTGGCACCTACGCAGAATATCTCGAAAAAGCCGAGAAAGCCATTGAAGCAGAGCGCCAGCAAGAGATTGCAGCAAAACAGAAAAGCCTGCGTACAGTAGCAAAGACAACCGAAAAAGAAAACGAGCAGGCGAAGAAAAGCGCGGCATCCAAGAAAAACAAAAAACTAATTGAAGAGATAGAGCAGAAAATAAACCGACTTGAGCAAAAGAAAGAGTCGATTGAAACCATTATGGCGACTGAGGATTTCTACAAAAAAAGCAAGGAAGAAAACGCCACAATCCTCGACAGCTACCATGCGCTGTGCAGCGAGCTGAATGCACTCTTTGCCGAGTGGGAAAAGATCTCCTGACGGAATATTTCAGACTTGAGTTAAATTTTCACCCAGCGGTGAAGCTTGTCTGATTTTCTGCCGGCCTGCAAGACTTTCTGGATCATAAGGCCATCAGAAAAACCTGCGGCATCATGCAGGGTACTTTCGTTGTTTTTGAGCGCCTTGACAATCCGGTTTGCAAGAAAGGCAAAACCGACGGCAAAAATTCCATGCACGGCAAGTGATGACTGTCTGATCTTTTCCTGCAAAACCAGCTCGTCCCATGCAAGCATTGGTTCGATCAGCTTCCAACGCGGTGCATCGATGAGGCTCCGCCCCCCTTTGGCGTTGTCATTATCAACTTCCCAGAGCCTGCCTGCACCATCAAGCCTGATGGTTTTGAGGCTTCCGACCACTTCATAGGAAAACCAGGTGTAGGCGCCAACGGTGGTAACATGCATCAGAGAAGAGCTGCCAAGGGCAACGGATGAAGCGCCAAACTTCATCATCATGGCAAAATGGTCATCAGACGTTACCGCTCGGGGCTGACCTGACGTATCGGGACGAAAGGAAATGCTGGTTGCGAGATTGCATGAGACCTCCGAAATTTCGCCAACCAGGAATCGGTTCATGTCAACCAGATGTGAGCCGATAGCGCCAAGGGCTCCCCCGCCTTTTTCGGCATCGCACCACCATGACCAGGGCATGTCGGGCCTGTTGCGACTGGCAAGATTGACCACAGCACGCACTTCGTACACTTTGCCTATTTCACCGCCGTCAATCATCTGTTTCATGCAGGATACTGCGGGATGAAATCTGAGTTGATGGTCAAGAAGCGCAAAACCTGGAGTTCTGGAGGCGACATCAACCATAGAGGCTGCATCCTCGACATTGAGTGCAAAGGGTTTTTCACAAAGCACACTCTTGCCGCTTTCAAGCACTCCGGTCACCATCTCCTTATGCAGGTAAGTCGGCGTGGTCACGCAAATAAGGTCAAGATCGCATCGCAACAGGTCGCGCCAGTCGGCAAACCCCTGACTGATATCGAACATTTTCATAAACTTCTGTCGGTGCAGCTCTGTTGGACTTGCCACGGCTGAAAGCTCAACATTATCCATCAGTGAAAATGATGGTGCTTGCGCCAGCTTTGCCCATCCACTTCCGATAAACCCTATCTTTATCTTTTTTGTCATAAAACGGACATAAAAAAAGGGCGACCAGGGTCACCCTTTATAGTTACAGAGCGCCCAGGCGGTCAGCTACTTGTTTGTGCCTTTGCGAGGCGGGCTTTTTCGATATAGGTCTTCTGGATATCACGAGACACATTATATGCCTTCGAGAGGCTGTCGGAACTCCATAGTCTTGCATCAAAAGCCATACAGATATTCCTGAGAAACGGTATACCTACCTCAGTGACACGAACACTCTTGTCGCCCAAAACAACCAGTCCGTCGTTCTCCATGTCTTCAAGTCGGTAAAGAGCGATATCAAGTTCTCCAGTATAGAGCTTCGGATCTGCCCAGGAGGTCTCCTGTTTGCACATCAAGTTGAGAATATGACGACGAAGCACAAGATCTTCGTCAGTCAAGAGGTGCCCGCGGTGCAGAGGAAATCGACCTTCGTTGACAACCCTCATATAGTCACCATCTTCGCGCTCATTCTGTGCAAAAGCGTACCAGGTATCACTTATGGAGGACGACCCAAGCGCGAGCATCATCTGTGTGGTATTTTCGGTATAACCCATGAAGTTGCGATGCAGTGTACCGTTTTTCGCGGCAATATAGAGTGCGTCACCTTCGATGGCAAAATGATCCATGCCAATTTCATGATAACCAATGGATTCAAGCATCGCACTGCCTTTATCGTAAAGCTCCTGCTTCGCATCGCCGACCGGCAGATCTTCCTCCTTGAACTTCCGCTGCCCTTCGTACATGTGAGGGTTGTGGCCATAAGCATAAAAGGCGAGACGATCGGGCTTCAGCTCCATCACTTTCTGAATAGTATCGGTAATCGTAGCCATCGTCTGCTTTGGCAGACCGTAGACAAGGTCAAAATTGATTGAAGTAAAACCGATTTCACGGGCAAGATCGATCTTCTCCTTGACCAGTTCGAATGACTGGAGACGATTGATCTCCTGCTGAACAATCGGGTCGAAATCCTGTATTCCAAAACTCATGCGGCGAAAGCCGACACTGTAGAGAGCTTCAAGATGTTCCTTTGTTGTTGACTTTGGATTGGTTTCGAAGCTGAACATATAGTTGTCCATCTTGTTGACATTCTTGCAGATACCGTCAATAAGCCTGACAAGATTTTCGGGACTGAAAAAGGTAGGTGTACCGCCACCAATGTGCAGTTCCTTAACATTGAGTCTGCCGGGAAAAACATCGGTATACATCTGCCACTCTTTGAGCAGAGCCTCAATATAGGGTGTCTCAAAAGAGTGATCCATGGTACGGTGAGCGTTACAACCGCAGAAGTAACAGTGGTTCTCACAGTAGGGAATATGAATGTACAGACTGATACCGGTGGTCTCATTACTGTCGTTGAAACCTTTAACCATCGCTTCTTTCCACTGATCCTGGGTAACACCATCGGTGCTCCATGAGGGAATAGTAGGATAACTGGTATAACGGGGGCCGGGATTGCTGTACTTTACTGCGAGATTGGTTGCCATTGTTCTCTTCCTCAACAAGGATTATTTTTTTAAATTGGTTCTCGTGAAAATACATAAAACTCGGCAATTTCATAAATCATTAGCCCATACCTGGCTTGAAATCATTGTTTCCCAAGGCTACCAATATGTCGACCCTACGGGGCTTGCCAGCGAACTCGCTCAAAAATAATTAATAAGAAGTGCTATTATATGAGACAGAAAACAGATAAAAACAGGGCTATTGTAGGCATCATCATGGGTTCAGACTCTGATTTCGATATTATGAAGGAGGCCGCAGAGGCTCTTGATGATTTTCATATTACCTCAGAGATCTCGGTTATTTCTGCGCACCGCACACCGCAAGACCTTGAACAGTATGCCTCTTCGGCCATTGAACGCGGCCTGAAGGTAATCATTGCTGGAGCTGGCGGAGCCGCGCACCTTCCAGGTATTACGGCAGCCATGACGGTACTGCCGGTTATCGGAGTGCCGATTTTCAGCAAAAAGCTCAATGGGCAGGACTCGCTCTACTCTATCGTGCAAATGCCGGCAGGTATTCCTGTGGCCACCGTCGGGATTGACAATGCCCGCAATGCGGCGTTGCTTGCGGTTCAAATACTTGCACTGTCTGATGAGCCACTGATGGCATCCCTGCTTGAATTCCGCAAGAAACTTGCCGAGGCTTCACGTCAGAAAACAGCGAAAATCCGAGAAAAGCTGAATGCAAAAAGCTGAATTCTGGATAGAGAGCCTGAAGCTTTCACCCCATCCTGAAGGTGGCTTCTACCGCGAAACATACCGGAGCGGTGGATTGTATGCCTTTGCCCAAAACAGCAGCTTCAACGGCATGCGCTCTTATGCGACAGCCATCTATTACCTGCTTAGAGACGCGGAATGCTCCAAACTGCATAAGATTAATTCCGACGAACTCTGGTTTTTCCACGAAGGTGATCCCCTGACGATACATGTTTTTCCCGAAACAGGTGACCCCGTTTCATTCATACTGGGCCATTCACCTGAAGATAACCAGATACTCCAGGCATGGGTACCTGCCGGAGCCTGGTTTGGTGCCTGTCTGGATGATACAACGGATACTGCCCATTACGCTCTGGTCAGTTGTGTTGTCGCTCCAGGATTTGATTTCAGTGACTTTACTTTTGCCGACAGAGATGCTCTGCAACAAAAATTTCCGCCGCAGGCTGACATCATCGAACGCCTCACTTGATTCCTGCACTAAATCCCGAACAGATTCGGAAATTTCTGGTATCCAGTTATCTTGCGGGATAAAGAATGTGGAAATAGTTCATGTATTTTATCAAAAGTGACACTGGAAATGAAAAAGAGGGTTGTAATTGTAGGTGGCGGATTTGCAGGGCTCAATGCCGCCAGGGTTTTGGGAAATAAACCTGATATCGAGGTTACCCTCATCGACAGAAAAAACTACCACCTGTTTCAGCCACTCCTTTATCAGGTGGCTATGGCGGCTCTGGGAGAGGGCGATATTGCCGCACCGCTCAGAAACATGCTGGCCAACGACCAGAACATCACCGTCTTCAAGGGTATTGTGGAACGTATTGATGTTGAGAACAAAACCGTCATTACCGATTTCAGCGACATCCCCTACGATTACCTGATTCTTGCATGCGGCGTACAGCACCACTATTTTGGCCACAATGAGTGGGAGGAGTATGCGCCTGGACTGAAAACCCTCGCTCAGGCAAAAGAGATACGCCGGAGGGTCATGGAAGCTTATGAAAGTGCTGAACGAACGACAGATTTTGTTGAACGTAAAAAACTGCTCACCTTTGTCATTGTCGGTGGTGGGCCGACCGGCGTTGAACTGGCTGGTTCCATCGGTGAAATGAGCCGCTACACGCTTTCAAAATTTTACCGGAACATTGATCCGAAACTCACCAGAATCTTTATTGTTGAAGCGGCCCCGCGAATTCTCAGCTCTTTTTCGCCTGACCTTGCAAGCAAAGCAACACGATCTCTTGAGAAACTTGGCGTACAGGTGTGGACAAACAGCATGGTCAGCGATGTTGATGCCGATGGAGTGCAAATCGGCAATGAACGCATTGAGGCCGCAACGGTGCTCTGGGCGGCTGGTGTTACCGCTATTGGCATTGGAAAAACCATGACAGGAGTGGAGACTGACCAGATCGGCCGGATCATTGTCAGCGAAGATCTCAGTATTCCAGGACATCCCGAAATATTTGTCGGAGGCGACCTTGCACACTTTGTTTCTCAAAACGGAAACCCCTTGCCCGGACTTGCTCCGGTTGCATTGCAGCAGGGAAGATTTATTGGCAAGAATATTCTGCTTGACCTCAAAACAAAGGCAAGAAAAGCATTTCGGTACAGGGATAAAGGACAAATGGCAACCATCGGAAAAAACAAGGCAATTGTTGAGTTCGGCAGTCTGAAGTTTGATGGTATATTAGCATGGTTCACCTGGCTGCTGGTGCATATTTATTTTCTGACCAGCTTCCGCCACAAGGTTTTTGTGCTGTTGCAATGGGGATGGTCATATTTCACGTTCAGTTATGGTGCGCGCCTGATTGTCAACCGGGAATGGCGATTCTATCCTGATGATGGCCTTTTTGCGCATCGTACTGAAAAAAAGGAGAAGAGGTGCTGAAAAACATTTCTGCCGCAAAAATCACCGGCCTGCTCCTTGGAATAACGTTTATCGGGATAGCTCTTTATCTGTTTTTGTTCCCTGAAGCGGCACCTGCTGTAGCCAGAAAAGATCTTAACCATTATGTACTCCTGACAGGCTCTTATGGGATATGGAGGATCATTCGCGTCTCTATGACCTGGAAAAATGCACAATCATTATAAGCATGAAACCACTACCCGTAACACAGGAAACCGAACAGAAACTTTTTTTTCATAATTATGCCCGACTCCCCATTGCCGTGACGCATGGCGAAGGAGTCTGGCTCGTCAGCGATAGCGGAATCCGCTATCTCGACATGATTGCAGGCATTGGCGTCAATGCCCTCGGTTATGGCGACCAGCGCCTTGTCGATGCCATTAGCGCACAGGCGGCGAAATTAATACACGCATCAAACCTCTTCATGATGCAGCCCCAGTTTGCACTCGCGGAAAAACTGATAGCGCTCTCCGGCTTGTCGAAGGTGTTTTTTGCCAACAGCGGCACTGAGGCGATTGAAGCTGCCATCAAAATTGCAAGAAAATGGGCGTGTCAGTTTGGCGTACCAGAGAAAAAAGAGGTACTGTCACTGAGTAACTGCTTCCATGGCAGAACGTATGGCGCCATGTCGCTGACCGCAAAAGCGAAGTATGTCGACGGATTTGAGCCGTTACTGCCCGAAACAGGTATGATTGCCTTTAATGATATTGGTGACCTTGAAGCGAAGGTGTCAGAAAAAACTGCCGCTGTTTTCGTTGAAGTGGTGCAGGGCGAAGGGGGAATTCACCGGATATCACAGCAATTTATTGATCGTTTGAAGGAGCTGCGGCAACAATACAATTTTCTGATTGTTGCCGACGATATCCAGGCAGGCTGCGGAAGAACCGGGACGTTCTTCAGCTACACACAGGTCAATGCTGAGCCTGATCTGGTATGCCTTGCCAAACCGCTTGGCGGCGGTCTGC
>SESG01012370.1_pt1 | contig 10720 bp, 6 predicted proteins | sample 3171421 | NCBI WGS metagenome assembly SESG01 (sample SAMN10866946, study PRJNA518727) | freshwater metagenome | biome: subpolar coniferous forest; feature: holomictic lake; material: water; isolation source: holomictic Lake 227, 6 m and 8 m depth | place: Canada: near Kenora, Ontario | collected... | reverse complement strand
AGCAGCGGAAGCATACGAAATCCTGAGTAGTGCGGAGAAAAAACAAAGATATGACCAGTATGGCCATGCAGGAATGGGTAACCAGGGTGGGTTCAGCGGTCATAACATGACGATGGACGATATTTTCTCTTCCTTTGGCGATATTTTTGGAGGTGGCGGCGGCGGTTTTGGCGGATTCGGTGGTTTTGGCGGTTCGAGAGGTCAGCGTGTCAACCGCGGTTCGAACCTTAGAATCAAAGTCAGCCTCAACCTGAGTGAAGTCGCCAATGGTTGCGAGAAAAAATTAAAAGTCAAGAAATATGTCTCCTGCGACGAATGTCATGGTAGCGGGGCAAAAGGAAACAGCGGACATACCACCTGTACCACCTGCAGAGGCAGTGGCCAGGTAACCCGGATCAGTAACTCTATCTTCGGACAGATTCAGCAATCTTCAACCTGCCCAACCTGTAGCGGGGAAGGCAAGATCATCAACCAAAAATGTGATAAATGTTACGGCGAAGGGCTGATTCAGGGCGAAGAGGTTGTAACCATCAAAATCCCGGCAGGAGTTGGTGAAGGCATGCAACTTTCCGTTAGCGGAAAAGGAAATGCAGCGCGCCGAGGAGGTATGCCAGGTGATTTGCTTGTTCTGATTGCAGAAGAAGATCACCCAGAACTGATCAGGGATGAAAATGACCTGATATACAATCTTTTTCTTTCGTTCCCTGACCTGGCGTTGGGTTTGACAGCTGAAATACCAACCATCGACGGAAAAGTAAAAGTTAAAATAGAAGCCGGCACACAACCAGAGAAAATTTTACGCTTGCGCGGAAAAGGAATTCCGGATGTAAACGGTTACGGCAAAGGCGATCTATTGGTAAAAATCCATGCGTGGGTACCTCAGAAACTCACTTCGGATGAAAAGAAACAGCTGGAAAAATTGCAGCAACTTCCCAACTTTCATGTGCCTGACGAAACCAAGGAACGCAATTTCTTCGAGCGCGTAAAGGGTATGTTTGAGTAGCAGGAATTCATAAGAGGTCAAAACGGGATAGTGAAATAAATTAATAATCAGACTCATACAGTTTTCCGGAAACGTTTGAGCCATTCATCATATCTCGAAATTTCAGCTCCTCATTCAAAATCTTCAAAGCTGTGGCCCTCAGAATTGTCGACGGTACATCAAGCTGACAATGCAATAAAAAATTATGGAAATGTCATTATTTTTTGTTTATTTGCAACAATAGGAGTTTGATAATCGTTTATTTAGTCAGATGAAGAAAGCTTTCTCCATATTGTTCGCTTTGCTGATCCTGCTTTCTGGGATGCACATGACCATTGCATCACATATTTGCTGTGGGGAATTGGCCGCGGTCAAATATTCATTTACTGGAGAAAAAGCCACTTGTGGCATGGAAGACTTTGAAAATGAAGCTTCAGCAAATGGAGAGGTTAAAACCGATTGCTGCAAGAACCATATTTCCTCCTTTTCTACAGACAACAATTACTTTCCCTCCTTCTCCGTATCAAAAGTATTGACAGGTGATACAGTTCCGGTTTTGGCTGTTTTACCTGAATTTTTCGTTACTTCCCCAATGTTGAAGGCAACCTACTACTCCATGGTGGGTCCGCCTGTTTTATATCCACAAAGCGAAGTAGATCAGAGTTTTATCTGCGTTTTCATTATTTGATTTTACCAGTATTTCAGTCTGGCTGTCACTTCTGTGATTTGCCTGATCATTGTTTTGTCCTCAATTAAGTAAAATCAATAAATAGAATGAAAATGAAAACTGTAAAATTTCTGTTAGTTGCCATGATCGCCATGGTTGTATTCACCAACACCAATGCCCAAACCGGGGCAAAAACCACAGCATTGAAAACCGAATCAATCAAAGTTTCGGGAAATTGCGGTATGTGCAAAGAGAGAATCGAAACGGCAGCCAAGGTAGACGGTGTCTCCAAGGCTGATTGGAACAAAGAGACCAAGATGCTTACCCTTGCCTACGACCCCTCCAAAGTCAAAACCGACGATCTTCAGAAGAAAATTGCTGCTGTGGGTCATGATACCGAAAAATACAAGGCGGAAACCAAAACCTACAACGGATTACCCGGCTGTTGCAAATATCGGTAAACAAAAAATTTGAAAATGTGGAAATGCGAAATGATTGGGTTCGATAAATACCTGAACTGCAATGCGTTTCTCATTTCCACACGATTTCAACTTCCCAATTTTCAAATTTCGTGATTTCAAATTAGAACCATGTTCAACCGGCTCGTTAAATATTTTCTCGGGAACCGGCTGATCACCCTTATTTTCCTGTTCACATTTGTGGTGTACGGGATGGTGGTTATGCCCTTTAACTGGAAAACCGGCTTATTGCCTCGTGATCCAATACCAGTAGATGCTATTCCCGACATTGGAGACAACCAGCAAATCGTAGCAACAGAATGGATGGGACGTTCACCGCGTGATATCCAGGACCAGATTTCCTATCCACTCACCACCGCATTACTCGGCATTCCAGGAGTGAAGACCATCCGCAGCACTTCCATGTTCGGCATGTCTTTCATCTACATCATTTTTAAGGATCAGGCTGAATTTTACTGGAGTCGTTCACGGATTCTGGAAAAACTCAACTCATTGCCTGCCGGCACCTTGCCGCAAGGCGTACAGCCTTCCCTGGGACCCGATGCCACTGCTTTGGGCCAGATATTCTGGTATACGCTCGAAGGTCGCAATCCGAAAACTGGAGAACCGAATGGAGGCTGGGATCCGCGGGAGTTAAGGTCCATTCAGGATTTTTATGTCAAATATGGACTTTCCTCTGCTGAAGGTGTCTCAGAAGTTGCCTCTGTAGGTGGATTCGTGAAAGAATACCAGGTTGACCTAAATCCTTCTGCGCTCAAGGCATTCAATGTAACCGCAATGGATGTGATGCAGGCAGTTCGCAAAAGCAACCTCGATATTGGAGCCGAAACCATCGAACTCAACAAGGTGGAGTACATCATCCGCGGACTCGGCTATGTGAAAAATCTGGAAGACCTCGATTTATCCGTGGTAGCAGTGAGAAATAATGTTCCTGTACGAATCAAGGATGTGGCACACACCTCCTTCGGCCCGGCAACGAGGCGCGGAGGACTGGACAAATCAGGCGCGGAGGCCGTCGGGGCCGTCGTGGTAGCCAGATATGGCTCCAACCCCATGCAGGTCATCGGTAATGTCAAGGATAAAATTCGAGAGATTGAACCCGGACTACCTCAAAAAACATTGTCTGACGGAACCATTTCCAAAGTCACCATCGTACCATTTTACGATCGCACCAATTTGATCAGGGAGACCATCGGGACGTTGGAATCTGCCCTATCCCACGAAATTCTGATCAGTATTCTGGTTATCATCGTTTTAGTCATGAATCTGAGAGCCTCTCTGATTGTAGCCGGATTACTTCCGATCGGCGTACTGATGACTTTTATTCTGATGCATCTTTTCGGCGTTGAAGCCAATGTAGTTGCCCTGTCGGGAATCGCCATCGCCATTGGGGTGATGGTTGATATTGGGATTGTAGATGTGGAGAACATCCTCAGGCATCTGGAAATGCCTGAAAATAAAGGTGTCCGCGGCAAACAACTGATGAATGTCATCTACAATGCCACCACCGAAGTGAGGGATGCCGTTGTTACGTCAATCGCCACCACCATCATCAGTTTTTTGCCTGTTTTCGCCATGGAGGCTGCAGAAGGAAAACTGTTTCACCCATTGGCCCTGACCAAGACTTTTGCACTGCTTTCGGCCCTCATCCTTGGGATTGTGGTTCTGCCAACCCTGGTACATATTCTATTCGACATCCATTTTGAACCAAAAAGGATCAAGAAATTCTGGAATGGAATCCTGATAGCTGCAGGAGTGCTGTTGCTGATATTTTTCCATTCCTTGCCAGCGCTTGCATTAACGGCCATTGGTCTGAATAATCTGTATGCGCATCGCTGGACTGAAGGAAAAAAAGAATTTCACAGCTATATCAACATTGCTATTACTGTCCTGGTGGCAGTTTTCATCCTTTCCGAAGAATGGCTCCCTCTTGGGGCCCACAACAACCTGTTGGTCAATTTCCTGTTTGTGGCATTCACCATTTCGGCGGTGCTGGCCGTATTGATGTCGATGGTTCATTTTTATGAACCCATTTTAAGGTGGGGATTGCGGAACAAAACAAAATTCCTGCTCCTACCCGCTTTTACACTGATCTTTGGCTTGTTGGTATGGTTGGGTTTTGACAAGATTCTGGGGTTCACAGCCTCCGGACTGGAAATGGCAGGATGGAAAAATTTCCGCAAAAATGCAATCTGGAGAGTTCCCGCAAAAGTCTTTCCCGGAACAGGAAAAGAGTTTATGCCTTCGCTGAATGAAGGCTCCTTTCTTCTGATGCCAACAAGTATGCCCCATTCGGGGATCGAAAAGAACCTCGAGTATGTTCAAATACTTGATCAAAGACTGTCTGCTATTCCGGAAGTGGAGATTGCAGTCGGGAAATGGGGCCGGGTCAATTCAGCACTTGATCCTGCACCAGTGCAGATGTTCGAAAATACCATCAGTTACCGACCCGAGTATATTCTGGATGAAAACGGACAACGGATGCGTTTCAAAGTAGACCGGAACAACAATTTCATCCTCAAAAACGGCAATAAGTACAATCCGGGTACGGGCTCATTCAGAACTTTTCCGTCCGACAGCCTTACTGCAGATCCAGAAGGTGAATATTTCCGCCAATGGAGGCCTCACATCAAAAAACCGCTTGATATCTGGAATGAGATTGTGAAAGTAACCGACATTCCCGGCTTGACTTCAGCACCGAAATTGCAACCGATCGAAGCACGATTGGTGATGCTTTCAACAGGAATGCGCGCACCAATGGGTCTGAAAATCTATGGTCCTGATCTCGAAACCATTGAAAAGGCCGGATTGCAATTCGAAAAAGCGTTGAAAGAGGTTCCCTCAGTGAATGCCTCCTCCGTATTTTACGACCGTGCCGTTGGCGCCCCTTACCTTGAAATCAAACTGAACAGGGAAGCAATGGCTCGTTATGGCATGAGCGTGAGCGATGTGCAGGAGATTCTGCAAGTAGCCGTTGGGGGAATGACCCTGAGTACATCCGTTGAAGGACGTGAACGGTTCCCGATGCGTGTCAGGTATGCCCGCGAGTTGCGGGACAATCCCGATGATTTAAAAAGGTTGCTTGTCCCATCCATGAATGGGGTACAAATCCCGTTAGGAGAAATTGCAGATATCAGTTACACACGAGGTGCCCAGATGATCCGTAGTGAAAACACTTTTTTGGTCGGCTATGTGATCTTCGACAAACTGGAAGGTAAGGCAGAGGTGGATGTGGTGGATGAAGCTGCAAAAATAATCAAGCATAAAATCACAACCGGCGAAATCAAACTGGTTGGTGGACTTTCTTATCAGTTCGCAGGAAATTACGAACAACAAATCCGGGCCACCAAACGGCTGGCCATTGTGATTCCAGTCAGCCTGCTGCTGATTCTGTTACTGTTGTTTTTTCAGTTTAAAACGGTGACCGCTTCCTTCATCCATTTTTCGGGCGTTTTTGTAGCCTTTGCCGGAGGGTTTATCATGATATGGCTCTATGGCCAGGACTGGTTCCTTAATTTTTCTGTTGCGGGAATCAACCTGAGAGACCTGTTCCAGATACATCCGGTGAATCTGAGTGTAGCCATCTGGGTAGGATTTATTGCCCTTTTTGGCATCGCGACCAACGATGGAGTGATCATGGGCACCTATATCCACCAGGTTTTTGAAGACCGGAAGCCTGCTACTGTTCTCGAAGTTCGTGAGGCGGTGGTATCAGCCGGACTGAAACGCGTGCGTCCTGCGATGATGACCACGGCAGTTGCTGTGATCGCGCTGTTTCCGGTTTTGTCGTCGAATGGCAAAGGATCTGATATCATGATACCGATGGCGATTCCGATGTTCGGAGGAATGGTAATTCAGGTAATGACTGTCTTTGTCGTTCCCATTTTCCAATCTATGTGGAGGGAATATACTGTTAACCACCAACTAAAAACACAGGACACTGTCGAAACGGAATGATCGTCGTGCTTTTGTGGCAAATAAATAAAAATGAGGACACTAGTTATATTTTTCAGTTTTCTGACAATCAGTTGGTCTGCCTGTTCACAATCTGATTCCTTGCAATTTTACCTGGAAACGGCTTCAAAAAACAATCCCGCCGTTTTGCAAAAATTCAATGAATACAAGGCAGCCCTGCAAAAAATTCCTCAGGCAGGCGGCTTGCCCGATCCAAGTCTGAGCCTTGGTGTGTTTCTGAATCCGATGGAACTGGTGGGAGGAAACCAGGTAGCGGATATCCGGCTAATGCAGATGTTTCCCTGGTTTGGCGTATTGAAGGCGGCCAAAGATGAGATGAGTATGATGGCCAAAGCCAGGTATGAGTCATTCCTTGATGCCAAATATCAAGTGGCTTATGAGTTGCAACAGTCATGGTATGAACTTTACAAGGTCAAAGCGGCATTGATCATTTCAGGTAAGAACATCGACCTGCTTCATGCCATCGAACAAATTGCCCTGATCCGCTTTAAAACCGGTGGGCCGGCCAGTGGCGGCTCCACAATACCGTCAGCGGCCATGCAACCAGAACCTTCCCCGTCAGGTTCAGCGGGAATGCAAACAATGGGTGGCAAGCCCTCAGGCACTTCGATTTCCGGAGCAAGTTCATTCTCCGGTCCAATGCAGGGGTCATCAGGCAGTTCAGGACTGGCAGAATTATACAGGATTCAGATGGAAGCCGGCGAACTTGAAAACAACCTGGCGATGCTGAAAACCAGGCAAAACTCACTGACGGCGAGATTCAACAGCTTTCTGAACAGGTCCGCACAGGTGATGGTCTCATTGCCGGATACCATTCTTCCGGATGTACTGACTATCCCTGTAGAGGCTATATCCGACAGCATGCTGACCAACAATCCCATGCTCCACATGCTCAATGACGAGAAAGAATCTTTGAGTGCCCGCAAACAAATGGTGACCAGGATGGGGTACCCCATGGTTGGGTTGGGAATCAATTATTCGCTGATCAATCAAAATCCAATGTCAGCAGCCGAAATGAACGGGAAAGACATGGTGATGCCCATGGTGACACTAACCTTACCGTTGTACCGAAAAAAATATGTTGCCATGCAAACTGAAGCGGATCTCTTGCAAAAAGCTGCTTCACAAGGCATTCAGGCAACAGCCAATTCACTGCAGACAGATTTTTATGAAGCAGTTCAGAATTATCAGGATGCCCAACGCAGAATGAACCTTTATGCCAAACAGTACCAATTGGCAGACAGGTCGCTGAATATCCTGATCAGGAGTTTCTCGACTGCTGGTAGCGGATTGACAGATCTTCTGCGTGTACGTCAGCAGACACTTGAATATGGGCTGAAACAGGTAGACGCAGTGGCAGATTACAATACGGCCATTGCAAAATTGCGAAGGTTGGCCAATATTGAGAAACCGCAGAAATAATTAAAATTACCATGATGACGGGTCTCCAAACAAAAAATATTTAGTGGCAAATAGCATCGATGAGACTCGATTCCATTTGACATTTGAAAAAAAAATTATGATAGTATGAAAAAACAAATTATTATTTTCACCGCAGTCCTGACAGGCGGAATTTTTATAGGCTGGTTACTTTTCCATTCCGCACCAAAGATGGAAGCAGGCCCTCAAACTGCTACAGAAGAAAATAAATCAGCCTTCTGGACATGCGCCATGCACCCGCAGATTCGCAAGAGCGAAGCCGGTCTTTGCCCCATTTGCGCAATGGAATTAATCCCGCTGAGCCAAAGTGGCGGAACATCCGTTGATCCGGCGACCATCCACTTTACCAAAGAAGCAGCGCAACTGGCTAATTTACAAACCACTGTGGTATCATCCCGTAACCCGGTCAAAGAGGTACGACTTTACGGCAAGGTACAGGCAGATGAACGGTTAATCCAGAGCCAGGTCTCCTACATCCCGGGTCGCATTGAGAAATTGCTGATCAATTTCACCGGAGAGACGGTCAGGAAAGGCCAGATTCTAGCAGTCATCTATTCTCCTGATCTGGTTACTTCTCAGCAGGAGCTGATCGAAGCCGCCAAGACCCAACAGGCACAACCCGAAATATTCGAGGCGGCCAAAGAGAAACTTCGTCAGTGGAAACTGACAGAACAGCAAATAAATTCGATCGTAAATTCAGGTCAGGTCAAGTCTCAGATGGATATTACTTCTACTGTGGATGGAGTCGTCATTTCCAGAAGAGTCAACAACGGCGACTACGTGAGTCAGGGTACTGTTTTATACGAAGTCTCCAACCTATCAGAGGTGTGGGTGCAGTTTGAAGCCTACGAGAGTGATCTGCAATTTCTGGCCAAAGGCAACAAAGTCGATTTCTCATTTCAGGCATTGCCCGGGGAAAACTACTCCGGAAACATCGTTTTCATCGATCCTTCCATCGATCCGGTAACCCGGATTGCTAAATTGAGGGTGGAGATCAGCAACCGTTCGGGAAAGCTAAAACCTGAGATGTTTGCATCAGGAATTGTGAAATCCGGACTGGAAGAATTCAGGGATAAACTGGTAATACCCCGGTCGGCCGTACTTTGGACAGGAAAGCGTTCGGTGGTTTACGTGAAGGTTGCGGGGAAGGATCCCGTGTTCAAAATCAGAGAAATCGGACTCGGACCCCAACTTGGGAACAGTTATGTTGTCACGGATGGTTTGACAGACGGGGAGGAAATCGTCACTGAAGGAGCTTTCAGCATAGATGCAGCAGCACAACTTGAAGGAAAACCAAGCATGATGAACCGGGATAACCCATCTGTTGAAGAAACTTCCGTGAAGCAGACCAGTGAGTTGCAGCTATCCAATTCCGAAATTCCAACCTCGAGCTTATCCTTTCATGTATCAGGAAACTGTGAAATGTGCAAGGAGCGGATCGAGTCCACCGCCAAGTCAGTAATTGGGGTAGCATCTACCGAATGGTCGGCCGGAAAACGGCTGTTGCAGGTGACCTTCGATCCGGCAAAAACCAATTCGGAAGCCATTCAGCTGGCCATATCCAAATCAGGCCATGATACGGAAAAGTTCAAAGCGCCGGATGAGGTATACCTTAAACTTCCTGAATGTTGCTTGTACCGAAAATAGCCGAATTGAAGATTTTTAGCTTTGCTTCAAGTTTCAAACTTCACATTTCGTTCCTCAATTCTTCATTATCTTTGACAAAAATTCAGATATGTCTACAGCTGTTAAAAAAAGTTTCCCGGTAACCGGACTTGGGTGCGCATCCTGTGCAATTCACGTGGAAGGAGAGCTGAAAGCGCACAAAGGAGTAGTCAGCGCTTCCGTCAACTACGCTAACTCATCGGCTGTTGTGGAATTTGAACCCGGCAATACCACTGCTGAAGATTTGAAATCTGCGATCCAGTCGATCGGCTACGATTTACTGATTGAAGAAGACAGTGAAACCAACCAGGAAGAGATCAATCAATCCCATTATAAAAAACTGGCAAACAATACAATCGGTGCAGCCATACTGGCACTGCCGGTGGTAATAATTGGAATGTTCCTGATGGACATTCCCTATGCCAACTGGATCATGTTTGTTTTGGCCACTCCAGTTGTTGGCTGGTTTGGACGCAACTTTTTCATCAATGCGTTTAATCAGTCGAAACATGGTTCAGCCAATATGGATACGCTCGTAGCCTTAAGCACCGGCATTTCATGGCTTTTCAGCAGTTTCAACACCCTTTTCCCTGAAATATGGCACAGCCGGGGCATACATCCTCCGGTATATTTTGAAGCTTCAGCGGTAGTGATTGCCTTTATTTTACTCGGCAAAGTACTGGAAGACAGGGCTAAATCAAGCACATCCTCTGCCATAAAGAAATTAATGGGACTTCAGCCCAAAACGGTAATTCTGATTGAGGAGGATGGCACTGAAATTGAAATTAACATTTCGCAGGTCAAAAAGAATAACAACTTACTGGTTAAGCCGGGAGATAAAATTCCGGTTGACGGAGCACTGATTTCCGGCTCATCCTTTGTGGACGAGAGCACCATTACCGGAGAATCCCTTCCTGTTGAAAAGGTAACCGGCGACAGTGTTTTTGCAGGTACCCTTAACCAAAAAGGAAGTTTTGTCCTGACTGCACAGAAAGTCGGAGGTGATACCATTCTGGCACAAATCATTAAAATGGTTCAGGAAGCACAGGGAAGCAAGGCCCCGGTGCAAAAGCTGGTGGATAAAATTGCGGGTATCTTCGTGCCTGTGGTTATGGGAATTGCACTTTTGACTTATGCAGTCTGGATGATATTCGGAGGAGCGGATGCGCTTACCCACGCCTTGCTGGCAATGGTTTCTGTGCTGGTGATCGCCTGTCCCTGCGCGCTTGGCCTGGCCACCCCTACCGCTGTCATGGTCGGGATCGGGAAAGGTGCGGAAAATGGAATACTGATCAAAGATGCCGAAAGTCTGGAGATTGCTCATTTAGTCAATGCCATCGTGCTTGACAAGACGGGGACCATCAGCGAAGGTAAGCCGGTGGTTACCCATATCCAATGGAATATACCAGACCAGGTACAACAAGAATTCAAGCTACTTCTTCATACCATTGAATCTCTGTCGGAACATCCCCTTGCTGATGCAGTGGTCGCGAATTTAGCCATCACTTCGGA
>SESG01028731.1_pt1 | contig 10721 bp, 26 predicted proteins | sample 3171421 | NCBI WGS metagenome assembly SESG01 (sample SAMN10866946, study PRJNA518727) | freshwater metagenome | biome: subpolar coniferous forest; feature: holomictic lake; material: water; isolation source: holomictic Lake 227, 6 m and 8 m depth | place: Canada: near Kenora, Ontario | collected... | reverse complement strand
CATGTATTGTATATGTTTATTTATACCTTGTCAACCTCTAAGATTGATTTTTTTACGGTATTTTGTCAAAAAAGTTAAAAATATTTTTATTTTGATTTAGCTGCCTCTAGTGCATCAGCTGCTTCTTCCAAGAGGTCAGCAATACGATCTGGCGCACCTTCCTGCACACTTTTTCGTGAAGTGATCTGCCTACGGATCTCCGCCCGCTTGCGCAAACGAAAAATTAAACTTTGTTCTGCCACAGGCAAATGACTTTCGTCTTTGGCCATGTGTTCTTCAAATCGATCAAATTCTTCGTTCATACAGTCTCCAAATATTCACGCACCCATGCCAGGCGCTCTTGTTCGTCTAGCGCAGTGTATTTGACTATGTTAGAACGAATGTGTTCCAACAATGGGTAATACTCCTCGTCTAACTGTTCCTTGAACTCTTGAGTCATTAGTTTGTCAGTGCGAGGGTTCCGTGCCACCCACTTTGCAGTTAGGTAGTATGGGCTCTTGATTTTGGCACTCACACCATCTTGTGTATAAAACACAAAACCTTCGTGACGAACCTTTTTAGACTCTGCTACCAACTCGCCCACAGTCATGTGATAAGATTCCACTGCATGACACTTTACAGTATCCTCAGCAAATATCTTCCAAACTAGTTCAGAGCCAAACCCGTGAACCCGAGAGTCCCATGCATTTTCGCGCCACCCCAAGAAATACATCCCGGGCTTTTCTACAACGATGTGTGGATCATTCGCGTGAACACATTCAAACATCAGAGTATGACCTTGAGCACCGAGCACAGCCATTTGCCAGTCGGCCCAGCAGGCGTGAGTTAGCATCATTTCTTTGGCGTACTCTACATAGTCGTTGTCAGTAGAACCAGTAGTGCTCACTAGGATATTGCCCTTGTACCATGACATAGCAACCATGAAGCCATTGGCCTTGCGATACGCAGTTACCTTCACGTCGTCGGCGAGCACAGGAGCCTTGGCTTCCACACCGTAGTTGTAGATCTTGGTGAAAGGACGCGACACCACATTGAAGTCCTCATCCACGACCGTACCGCGACATTCTTCAAGAAAGTCATTCCACAAGTTATCGTAGAACACAGCCTTCTTGTACTTGAGAACGTAGATACCATCGCCGGCAGGCTTCATACTAACCAACTTTGGGTTGGCTAGCACAAACTCCTTCAATTCATCTTTGTTCATAGCATAGCCTTTAACATCTCATTAAATGAAACAGCCTTACCAGTATAATAGTTAATGTCAAAATTATCATTAGTAATGTAATATCGATTGCGGTTGCAATTTACATACTCGCCCTTATCGTCGGTATATACTTGTCGCATCTGTGTAAAGGTGTGATCCACAGCACCATCAAGCATGACTCGAGTGGTAATTTTACGCTTGTTCATCTCAATTCCTCTAATGCTCGTTTAACATGTTTCTTTTTGTAATGTGAAAAATATTTTATAATTTCTTTATCAAACAAATAGTGCGGGTTGCCAAGGTTGTGTCCACCAATGAATTCTTCAATCTCGTCTAACAACTCAGCAAACTTTTCAGGTTTCATACTTGTTTTCCTGGACTATTGATTTTAGCATTGATACAAGTGCCTTCTAAGATAGTCATCTTTGATTGTCCGGCTTGGTTGGCAATCTCTACCATCTGTTTTTTTTGATTATCAATTGATACTCTGCATTGTGCTTCCGACTTATAAACAGACTGTGATTGCATAAAATTACAGTTGTCATTTAAACACATGAACAATACAGGTATGAAAATTTCTATCATTCTTCAACTCCTACTATGCTGCGAGCACGAACCATCAACGTAGCGTCACCGCGGGTCAATACTTCCAACAACATGCGCTTTTCTTCCAAGTAGATCTTGGCAAAAGCAGGGTCATGTGCCATGATGCTGCGGCTATTAGCAATCAAGTCGGCCAACTTCACAGTTTGTGCAGCAGCAGGTGCGCCAGCAATATGGTCACGATCCCGGGCCTTGCGAACAGCTCTGTTGCCATCTTCAGGGCGGCTGATATCAGTCAACCAGCTGACCAATGCTGCAACTTCGTGTCCAAATTCACGGGTGATATCTTCTATGGTCACACCAGTGTCTTCCACTGTGTCGTGCAAGTATGCAGCAGCCACCATCACGTCAGTGTGAGGTACAGTTGCAACAATGCTGGCAACTTCTGTAGGATGCACAATGTACGGCTCAAAGGTGTACTTGCGCACTTGGCCAACCGCAGCGTGGGCAGCGGTGGCAAATACTCGGGCTCGTTCTACCATTGTCATCATATGCTCCAGTGTCTGTTTATGTTATTATAGCAGAATGGGCAATTCTGGTCAACCGTTAATGATGCCCTTTGATTGCACCTTTAAGGCCAAGTTGAATCGCTTCGTCCATGGAGATAGCAATTGCACCAGTTGCATCCATGCCCACATCCACGCAACGATATTTTTCCATACCGCTTGTACCACCGTGCAAGTGGCCGTGCAAGTGAACAGCACCGCGATGCATCTGATCCCATTCTGCAATAGGATAATGAAACATCACAACTTTGGTTTCGTTGAACTGCACATCCAGATACTTGTGGACTTCTCGAAAACATGCACGGAATCCAGGATCCTGCAAGGTCTTGCGGTCGTGATTGCCTTCGATCAAGATCTTGCTACCGTTGCAACGCATCATGTATTCTGCTGCTTTGGCCGCAGGCAAGAACGCCACGTCGCCCAGGATGTAAACAGTATCTTCAGGAGCAATCATGGCATTCCATTCAATCACCATTTGTTCGTTCATATATGCAACGTCATTGCGAAACCGCGCACGTGAGTTAGGGCAAAAACTCATGATGTTCTTGTGCCCAAAGTGTAAGTCTGATGTTACCCAAGTTTTCATATTATTTCTTCTTTGTTCTTCCAATTCGTGATGTTTTGTTCCAGGTGTATGCTACTCCATCGGGAGTCTTACCATCTACCACACTATCCACACCAAAGATACCGCAAACTTCAAAGTCTGGGCCTTTGATAGTTACAAATCCTGCCCATGCTCGAGCAAACTTCATTGATTCATCTAGTGTGTCACCTTCAAACAGTGACATATTATTTTTACTTATTACTTTATACATAGCCCTATTATACAACATAGAGCTATTGTGGTCAAGCTATGTCGACATCAGTGTGTGGGTAAATTGCAACAACAGTTGATGGTGTTGCCCTTGATGCCAGTGTGGTGCTAGATATTGCCAGGGTTTTTGGTACCATAATTGGGTACTTTCCAAGTGGCAACCAATCACTCCAATTTTGTTTTGGATAATAGCCATTGGGTCACCATTTGCATAGCGTCCTACTGTGGTAAATTTGGTTTCATCACCAATAAGGGCACAGCCGTCCCAAAAGAACATGTTATGCGGTTGTCCTTGCCAATCGATTGGAGTAACAGTTCCATAGCTTTTGCGTACATCAGCGCCAGGGCGTTTGATATATTGTTCGCATTTTACGTCTTGCAAAATATCAAAAAACCAATGTCCAGCCCAATATGCTCCCATACAAATGCCCAGATACCTACCGCCCGATTCTACAAAATCGGCTATCATGTTGGCCTTTTTACGCAGGAAGAAATCGTAGTAGCGATCAGCATCTCCGATTCCTCCCGGAAACACAACCATTGCTGATTGTGCCAACAAGTCTGAATTTAGAGTTTTTTCGTTAAATCGCTGTACACGATAGTGACTGCCCAGGCTCTGTTCCACCCCATCACAGCTTTGATCGCTGCATTCTGGATGATGGGAAAACAACGCAATTAAAGGTTTTGGTGATATGAGCATTATACCCATATTTACACCTTACACAGCCAGCTCTTGGTATTCTTCTCGACCGCAGCCGCATTCTGGGCATAAGAAATCATCGGGCAAAGAATCCCAAGCGCCTTCTAGTTCTTCATCGTGGACATGACCACATACTACACAAACATGTTCCATTATAGTGTCTCCAAAACTTGTTGATATGCTGCTGCATGGCGTTTTTCAATTTTAGCCAATGCTGCGAACTTTTTTTCTGCTTGTGCTAATACTGCACGAAATTGTTCAGCATGTTCCTGGCTTTCTTTGATCTGATTATTAGCTTCTAGATAGGCCTTGGTATTGCCTTCATGCTCAGCTGCACGTCGGAATTCAGGGTACATGGTTTCGAACTCGTAAGTCTCACCTTCGATCGCCTTGATCAGGCACTCTCGCGTACTAGGCTTTCCGATCAGCAGTTCCAAGTGGCTCCAGGCATGCAGCAGTTCTTGATCTGCTGTGTGCTCAAAGTGAGCAGCTACTTCTTCGTAGCCTTCTGTTCGGGCCAGTTTGGCAAAATAACGATATTTGATGTGTGCTTGGCTTTCTCCAGCCAGGGCACTTTCTAAGTTTTTGATTGTGAGTGACATGTTTTCTCCTTGTTTGTCAAGCACAAGTATATAGCATTTAACACCTATGTGTCAATGCATTTTCATAGGATTTTGCTATTAAAATTTTATATCCTCATCATAGGGTTCTACCGTCCACCCGATAGAAAACAAATCTTGACGGATTTCATCTGTGATCACACTCTCGTTCACATAATCTTTGACACCGGTTTCATCACCATTGCCCAACCCGCTACCAATACCGCTACAGTACCAGTCCATGTAGTCGCCCTCATTTCGCAAGCGGGCAATAATCCCACCAGCATAGCGCCAACTGCATGACCATGTTAGATCTGCAAGTCTGGGCCAAACATCGTTTTTTTGGAATACATTATTGCACATGGCCGCATAGAGGTTCTGAGCGTATGTGTCGCTATCAACTACTTTCTTCACCATCCATTCACATGCAACAATATCTTCTTCAAGATTATTGTCTGGATCGTCTTTCATTGCAAGGTACGTGGTTCATCCAGGAGATCGGCTTGCACCCGACCAGGAAGATCCGCAAAATCAATTTCTCTGCTTTGTGCAGCAAGTTCTTCGGGGGTCATGGATCCAAACATTTCTTCAAGTTCTGCTATCAAGGCATCCAGTTCTTCCTGAGTGCCATCAAAGTCATCAAACGCTCCTGGTGCAAACTGTACTTTCATAATGTATCCTTGTGATAAATTGGTGGGCCAACTTGGAATTGAACCAAGACTCGACCGATTATGAGTCGGTTGCTTTACCATTAAGCTATTGGCCCGAATTTGTTATGCCAAACGATCTACGTTTTGGCCGTTGCGATTCATTCGCTTGTTCATTTCTATACGTTTAGCTTCATCAAGTTCACGATTGTGTTTGATTCGGGCGTCATCCTGCACATGTTCAAGGTGTCGTTGATCCACACGGCGAATCTCTTGAAGTCGATAAACTTCGTTATTGTGTGTGTGGATGCTGTTAACTTTCATACTTTTACTTATCAGTTATCGCTGTTCTTCTTTTTCATCTAGTGTAGCTTCCAGCTGCTGAATCAATTTCCGCACAAGGTCTGGCGACATAGTCAATGTAGTCCTGCCATAATCGTTCTTTAGCACTAACTGTGTGTAACCTTCTTGATTCACTCCAACAGTGTACAACGCATCTTTGTTCTTGGCCAGCTTGGGTTCAGAAATTTGATCGGCGACTGGTTGTGCAGTAGCATTGATGTCTCGATCAACTTGATTGGCAATTTGCCGTTTACGCCATCGTAATCATATTCATCCTTTGTTAAAAAACATACTATAGCACTATCACAAATAGCCGTCAACCTCTGCTAATGCAGAAGTTTCTGCTACTGCATACACCAGATCCACGGACACTCCCATCATACCAGCAACGGTACCCGGCCGGTATCCCTGTTCCAACAGAGACTGGATCTCTGCAATCATTTCTTTCATCTTGCTCATGTGTTGTCCTTTTTGTCAGGTAATAAAAATTCTCGTACTCTTGGCAACGTGAACAGCAGCGGAGGCAATTGATCCACAGGAAACCGTTTCAGAATTGACTCCGGTTCCCAAGACAAACTTTCGCCTTCTTCAAATTTGAATCCTTTACTTTTATGCAGTTGATGTCCTTTATTTGGTGCATGTGCATATGATTCGCTTTTGATTTGATTCCTAGCAGCACCACCCATCCAACTAAAATGCCATCCAAATTCATCAAATACTTCTCCTTCTACTGTGGGAGTAATTAGCGGTGCTGGCACATGATATCTGCAACGAATACGATGCGGAGTTGTGTGGCTTATGATGGATTTTTTACAAATACTCATAGCAGTACGCCAAACAAATGGCCATCCTGCACGAGCATATGGTCGCAAGTCAGCTCTGCCATACAGATTAATCAACGGCAACTTCACAACTGTGTCGGGATTATTCTTGACCACATTCAATGCAAATCCAATATGGTCAGGATTGATAATCTCGTCAACGTCACTCATCAAGAACCAATCGTCGTCATCAAATTTGTACAGCACTTTCTGCAATGCATTACGTTGAATGCGCTCTCGTGCCACAGCTTGTATGGATACTAGATCTCCAATATCTTCGGGAAATTGTGCATCAAAATCATGTTGTTCCAACTGCAAATTGAGATCGTCGGCCATGCGAAGTTCTACTACTGTGATTTTTTCTGCAGGAAGTCCTAGTTCAACAATCAATTTTTTCAACTCGAATTGCCTGGGCAACCCGCTGAAAGTTTTGTCAGCTTCGGAGATCACAAAATGGTCCACGTGATCCTTCAACAGATTAATCCTGAATTCCAGCAACTCTCGCTCGTTGAAGTAGGGGAAATAATCAATAAGTCGATCTGTCATTGTTAGTTTCTTTTTCTTCAACCGGCATTCCACACCTCTGCATATCCTTCTTCCACAGTTGGTTCTTCCCAACCTGCGATCATGCTACGCATAACATGATCGGGAATGCTCTTTCCAACGCGACTGGCCAATCGCTTGGCTAGTTCATCAGCAGCTGGAGTCTTAAACACCACAGCAATATGTTCGTAGTTGGGTAACATGCGGAATTTCTTCTTGCGGCTTGCAACTGTGGTACTAGTTTGATCCCAAATTATAGTGTGATCGTGATCACGTGCAAATACAACTTGTTCTGCCATCAAGTCAACAGCCGTAGGCATGTACTCCTTGAACACTTGATTGTAAGTTTTGCCTTGTGCTCTAGCATAGTCTTCCACAAACGCATCTGTACTAACTATAGTCAGCCCCAGGGCCCAGTCTTGATCCCGTATCCAAGTGCTTTTGCCTGCGCCTGGCACCCCTACTAATACGTAAACTTTTGGCATTATTTCTCTACAATTCGATATAGGCTCATTGGATAACGTTGTTGCAGCCATTCAACCAGACCTGGTTCCCAAGGCAGTCTGACTGATTCGTAACGGTTAGTAATATATATCATTCTTCAACTCCGAAATGTTCTTGAATCATCAAATACAATTTACTGTCTACTCTTGTGTTCGAGCGAGCGATTTCAGCACATTCTTTCACAATCAACTTGGCAAACTTTTCTAGAGTTTTACCACCTACATCGGGATAGTGACTGCCGCCTGCTTGCAGTGCAAGATCGTGGATTCTTTTGTGCATCATTTGTTCCTTGACAAATCTCTGAGATTGAGAACTTCTTCTTTCAGCTTCTTGTTCTCTCTTTTAAGAGTCACATTCTCGTACTGTGCCCAACCTTCTTTGTCCGAGGACTTGCGCAGTCGTTCCAATTCGTCGGCTTCGATAGAGCGCAAATCCTTTTCAGGAAAGATCATGAGTTTTCCTTTGTCCCAATCAAAACCAGACTGCATGCTTTTCACACCCACACACGGCGTACCACCAACAGTGCCCGCAGTCTTGACCACGACGCTAACAGTGATATCTTCGGGTGCATGGTGCTGGAGAAGTTGATGCTCATACAGCCAATCAACTTGTTCTTTAAGTTCTTTAAGATTCATTTTGTTTTTACTCTTTTGTAAGCATAATAATTTATGTTTGCTTTTGCAACAGTGCCAAAAACTCGTCCATGCGAGCCAATTGCAGGTGATGCAGGTACATGTACAGTCGAGTCTCTACAGGCCAAGATCCAAACGCACTTACCACCCAGCCAGGTACTTTTTCTTCAAGCTCTACAACGTAATCTTCAATGCTCATACTTTACTCCTGATGCCAATTGCCTTGCAAACAATGCAAGAATTCATGTCCAGCCATACGCATGTCCACTTTCTCGGGCAGGATCATGGTACAACGATCATGTTCATACCATGTGCATGCCAAGGCTCCTTTAGGGAATCCATTGAATCCAAACTTGCGACTTTGCGCATCACAAGCAGCTTGGATCTCTGAAGCCTTGACATAACGTATGTCCAACTGTGTCCGGTTGGTGAGATTCTTCTTCATGTCGAACACACGGTTGGGCGAGTTGTCAAAATCCCACTGTGCATGACCTACACCAGAGGCTAGAGTTAATGCAACAGATAAACAAATATTTTTTAACATAAATTACTTCTCGCCTAATAGGTACTTGTTAGAAATGGCCTTGAAGCTCATACCACCACGAGCTTCCTTAAACACAATACCTTCACGTTCGGGTCCGGTGATATCACCCATCACACTCTTGCCTTCGGCAAATTGCAGAATTTCTTCTACAGAGCCTGCACCGAGAGTACGGTCAGTATGCAGCACAGGAACATGCAACAAATCTAGCACCTTGATCAAAGCACGACGTTCATGCGGAGCCAAGTAAGCACCTGTTTGAATGTTGTACACATCAAATACACGGAACTCGGGCTTGCGCAACCGGTAGATGTTGCCTTGAATACCAGGACCAATCAACTCGCCTTGAATAGCAAAGTTGTTTAGACCAGCAATACGCATCTTGTCTTCAGTGTCGTCAAGCCGTGCCACTTGCCAGAGCGTGTTACCTTCTGTTTCCTTAAGGTCCAGGTTGCGAGAGCAAACACCAAACTCACCGTCAATCAAGTACACAGTCATTGAAGATCCTTCCAGTTTTTCAGTGACTTCGTAGTGAAGTTGGTCAGCAGCAGCAGTGGCAATTTCCTTTACCAAATTCTGCACACGTTCCTGATCAGTCTTGGGAATCACACTAGGAAAGTTACCACGTGCTATTCCGGCCAGCTGAGCATTCATGGGTTGTTCCCACTTCACAATGCCCAGCAGTTCAGACACATCTTCACCTTCAACAAAAGAATTGGTTTGTGGAATAACATCATCAAGATTCAGCAGCAGACCTTGGCTCAGTTGGCCACGCAGCTTCACAGTACGCAGACGTTCGCCGCGGATACCTTCAAACTCGCGAGGCTCCTTGCCCTTGCTTAGGAAAGCAGCAATCTCTGTAGGGATCCAAGAGTCAATCTCGCAATACACTGCACGGTCGCCCACTCTGAACTCACCCTTCTTTACCACTACCTTCCATCCACCAATGGTAGCGCACTCAATAGCATCTGCACCCTCAATGGGATTCAGTACATCAATCACACGAATAGTTGCCATCTTACGCATTTTGTTTCTCCTTACTCGATTACACGCATTACCTTCAACCATTTGTTGAAGTCTTTTTGTTTCCACTCACCTTGCCGAAGCCAACAATAAACCTTATCAACAGGCAGATGAGCAATTTCATCTTCTGACAAACGACCAACATGTTTAATATCTTCGGCGTAGATGCCTTTCTTGGCAATACGGCAACGAATAAGTTCTTCATGTTTGGTCATTTGCTTTTCTTTCCAATATTTGATACTACGTTAGCCTTGCTCAAGTGCAGTTGGTACAGGAACCTACGGTATGCTCGCAGCGAAGCAATACTCATTGGATCTGTCTTGCCTTCAAGTTTGGCAATCTTTGTTTCTAACTCTTGTTCCTTAGCACGGTGTCGCTCAATATCTGCATTGAGCCCTTTTGCTTTGTTCCAAAAGAATTTCATATTCTTCTCCTTACAGGCCCAACAGTTCACGTTCAAAGGCAGTCAACTTGGCCAAGGCTTCCTTCTTGGCTGCTTCACGCTCTGCTGCCTTACGACGGTCTTCGTCCAGCTGATCCAAGTCCCACATCAGGCCTTCCAAGTCTATTTGAGCCTGCATAGAGTGTACCGGAGACAATGTCCAATTGTCACGACCTTCAACCAGAAGGAACTTGGAATCGCGCACTGTGAGACTAAAAAAGTTAGGACTATTTGTTGCTCGTTCCAACTGTGCCATCAACAGGCCGAAAAAGGAAGCAACTTCTTCTGCTTCGCGCTGAGCCATAAATGCTTCATTCTCAGCTGTCAATTCTGCTTTTGTCTTACGTGCCATGATTAACCCCAATCTTTTTTGTCACCAAACTGTTCGTTGTCGTTAAATCCTGCGGTGTATGCAGTGATTTCTGCGGCAGTCATATCTTTCATTTCCACACGAGGTGTAGTGCTTGTGGCACCTTCAAAGTAGTGCGGATTGAATCCACGGCTGTAGTAACTATCGGCACTGCCGCGATCATAAGCACCACCGTGGCGTGTATCGTATTGTGAAGTGCGAGTGTCTGTTGCAAACATTATGTTCTCCTATTACTTGAAATAACGATAAGGAAGGCCAACCAAGTAGCACAGGAACTCGTCGTCACCGTTGCTACCTTCAGCTTCGTGGATCCAACGCAGGGCCATCTCACGGTCTTTGGCACCGCAAGCCAGGATGCTTTGCACCCGCATCTCAAATGCATGAGCAGCCTCGTGCTCAGCAATCTTACGCTCACGTTCGTTCTTGGCAA
>SESG01036288.1_pt1 | contig 10728 bp, 14 predicted proteins | sample 3171421 | NCBI WGS metagenome assembly SESG01 (sample SAMN10866946, study PRJNA518727) | freshwater metagenome | biome: subpolar coniferous forest; feature: holomictic lake; material: water; isolation source: holomictic Lake 227, 6 m and 8 m depth | place: Canada: near Kenora, Ontario | collected... | reverse complement strand
CTATATTAAGCAAGTTGTTTCAATTTATGTTCAACAAATCAAGAGCACTCTTTTTACTCAGGATTATTTCTGAAGGGAAACTAATTTACAATTTTAGAATTAATTTGCAAGCATTACTCTTCTACCTCAAAAAAACGAAGAGCTGCCGGATGGAGTTTAAGCGTTGTTTGTTGTCATTATAAGTATTAAATTTCGTCTTTTCTAACCCAAACAGGAGCTTGACATGGATATTCGCAGATGGATTCTTGCAGTTATTCTTCCCCCTGCATCAGTCACGAACAAAGAGGCTGGAACAGTCATGCTTACCGGTCTGCTTACCGCGTTCGGCTGGTTGCCGGGCGTTGCTTTTGCGCTTTTCATGATCATCCAGGAACAACGTCAGGCAAAAGCCTGATTATTGAGTCCAGAAAAAGCTTTTTCCCTGCTGGAAAATTTTGTTTTCACAGAAAGAGAACGCTCTGGTCAGGAAGCAAGCCCCCCTTGTGAGCATCAGTACCAAAGAACATGTTCTGGCTTTCCGTTCAGCGTACTGATGCCCGCATTAACCACAGCAAGGTTGAACGGGAAATCAGTACCACCAGCGAAGAGGCTTGTAACTCACTATTCATCCTCTGCTTCCCTGGGTGGGATGATCTGTCCGATATTTTCAGCGACCGTCTCAGCCAATTTTCCAGCCAGAAAACCACCAACACCCGCAAGAAGAACTCTGGGAACTCCTCGAACAAAAAAAGGAATCCCCAACGGCGACAATAAAAATGCTCCAGTGGCAATTGATGCGGCAGGCTTGATCAAACCTTCCGGCACACTGTGCTGTTGATTATCAAACATGAAAACCCCCTGGTTATTTTATGTTTACAAGCATAACCATTATCCCCCGAAAAAAACAGATTGCGAACACATCTAAAAGCTGACCAAACAGAACATTGAGCCAGCCAAAGAGCCTCTCTTCCCTCCGAAGGAGAATGATAAAGCGTTCACTTTTTTGGCTTGAGCCCCTCAGCAATTTTATTGATTGATGTGGCCAGCATGGATGTGGTCATCTCGAAAACCTTCAGATGAGAAGCGCTAATTTCAGCCAAAGAGCTGCATAACTGACTGAAAGCCGCTACCGTATCAATCTTGGGCTCTGCAGATGGTGAGTCGGCAACTGGCAAAGGTCGCACAGGAGGCGCTGACACGCTTTTGCTTTCAGGAGGAGCAATGTTACGAGGTTGGGCTGGCGCTGGCGCAGAGGCTGGCACTGGTGCACTGGCTGCCGCTTGATCTCCTTTTCTGAAACGCGCAAAAAATCCACCTTTGTTCTCTTTCTGGGTCATAGTGTCATGATGTTATGCAATTTAAAAAAATATGTTTTTTATAGGTTTCAAGGGAATCGTCAGGAAAATATCATCCTATCCTGAGAGGAAGTAATGATGGGTTAAACGTGCAAGGCAAAAGGACTCTCCTCCGACAGTGACTACAGTAATGCAACAACTCAGATGTTATCCATTCAAAATAAAGAAGCTGTCGCTTTTGAGTATAAATTCACCCTGAATTACCGTAAAAAGATTTATTTAAAATATAGTGAACAGGGCAAGAAAAAAACCTATAAATTCCTTAATCTGATAACAATACTTACATTCAGAAAAAAACTCAAAATACCGAACATCTCTTTCGAACCCAGCAACAACATCAGGATTTAAAACAACTACTGAAAACCATGCCTGAAATAGCTAAATATACCTCCCTCTTTGCGCCTGTAATCTATTTTTTTGCCGGAATCACTATCGTCATGATCCTGAACAAGTTCATCGGAAAAAACTCAGCAAGCAAAAAGCAGTAAGAGTGACGGGCATCTAAGAGAGGCAGCGACTCTGACGGGACATGCGGAATAAAGATAGTGAGGGGGTTGAGCAATCACTGCCCACCCATTTCATCCCTTGCATCCTCAAGCATTTCAAGAGTGATCTCCTGATACCCCTTTTTTTCGGCATACTCTTCAGCCATATCCCTGAACTTATCCTGTAGGAACCCCGGAATAGTCTGAAGCCACTCTTGTGACTCCTCGGTCCATTTGGCTGATAAAACTCGTGATTTCTTCGCTCTGTTGTACTCATGAAGAATTTCCTCTACAAACGTCTCAATCAGTTCAACATTTGAGAGAACGTTGGGCGGAAAAATTTTTTCAGCAAGAATCTTGTTGCGAATCAGATGCACCTTTAACTGTGGAAGATAAAGGGCCGTTGCCACAGGCTCAGGACTTCCACAGGTCAGAAAGAGAGCTATTTTTTTCCGACGTAAATTTTTTTTCAGATTACCATAAGCCAACGATCCAAAAAGCTGCGTTGAAACAATAAAGTAGTAAACCGGCGCGCCAAGAATGACAATATCAAACTCACGGACAAAGCTGTAGTCCGCCGTAGCCTTGCACCTTGCCTTTTCCACATAGAAACCGGATTCGGCCAGACTCCTGCCGATAGTATCAATAATCACATCGGTAGAACCGCTTGAAGTCCGACTATCGTAAAGAATAAGAGCTTTCATACCTGCTTTTTATCGAAAACGTTATAAGCCTTTATTTAAAAATAAGATAGGGGCAGAATAAAACCCTCAGAACCGGATAAAATCTTACACTGGGTTTACAAATTTATCAATAATCTCGTCCATTGAACTCCTTGAAAACCTAAGGAGTATCCTGAAAAGCAAAGATAAACAAGTAAGTAGAGAGAATAAACTTTTTGAGTGGAAAATTTTTTGCTCTCCTGAACAGGTGGATTTCCGGCACATCGTGCTTCAGCTCTGTGACGCGGAAAAGTGATGCGTCTTCAACCGAGTAAGCGGATTGATGGGCTGGGGAATGGTGCCTTTTTGGTATCGTGGAGTGGGGGTTTTGATCGGCGGACGCTAACAAACTGGCTGACGCAGGGGAAGTGTGAGACGCCTTCATTAGATGGTTATGAGCTGGATGAGGTTGTGGTAATTGGGTGAAGGCGTGTTTTATTTGATATTGGTGGGCTGGATTGGGGGAGCTTGCGAGGTGGTTGATGGCTCGATGTAATGCCGGGGAGTGCGGGCAAACGAAATACGCGGACGGATTTTTATGCCGCGCCATATAGAGCATCGCAAAAAAAGTTAACACCAATTTCGCTCCAGAATTTGTATTTGCTATGGAGTAGAAAATGTTTTAACTTGATTTAATACCGTAGAAAGTTACAGGAAATCTGATTTTTCTCAATTTCTTTCCCAAAACCCTAAACATATACAGCCATGTCAAACGGAAGCAATGATCTATCGGGTGCAGTAAGCAATCTTCTGGAAACATTTGGTAAACTTGCCCAGGCACAGGTTGATGCTCTGAACAGCGGAATCAAAACCGCCTCTCAGCTTATCGACCCCCTAAGCAAAACAGCCACCGACCTTGCTGGTAATGTCGTCAATGCCGCCAATCAGGTGTTGCAGACCGTATCAACAGCTTTGGCTCCCAAGAAGTAAGCCTTGCTTTTTTTCAGGAAAAGCACCTTATACTCTCCGTATAGGGTGCTTTTTTTTTGCCTCGTTTCAGGAAGTTTTCGAACCATTGCCGAATGACCATCCAGAATAACATAATCGACCTTTTCAATACCTGTTATTGCCTTCATACCCCCTCAGCCACACCCTCAATTATAAAAATTCAGGGCGATGCCTCAACCCGCCAGTATTTCAGGGTGACCGAAGGGAACAGCACAGCCATTGCCTGTTACGACCCGGCATTTGAAGCATCTTCAACCGAAAGCTACCCCTTTCTGCTGCTGCACTCTCTTTTTTCGCGTTATCATCTGCCGATTCCCCTCATCCTCGCAACTGATGCAAAAAAAGGGCTGCTGCTCCTTGAAGATTGCGGTGATCTGCTGCTGCAAAACCTCTTCTCTTCTTCAGTAGAGCAAACCATCCCTCAGCGCTATCACGAGATCATTGATATTCTCCTGAAATTGCAGGCTATAGGAGGGGATGAGAGCAAAATTCCGTTCAACATCAGTTTTGACAAGGAGAAGCTGATGTTTGAATTTGATTTCTTTATCGAGCATGCTCTCCTCAATTACTTTGCGCCACTTTTCAACCAGCATATGATCGGTAGGTTACGGCTTGAATTTGAGGCTATTGCCGGGATTCTGGTCAAGCCACAACACTTTGTGCTGAACCACCGGGATTTTCACAGCCGAAATATCCTTATCCACCACAGTAAACCAGTCATCATCGACTTTCAGGATGCCCGCATGGGTCTGCCCCAGTACGATGCTGTATCGCTGATAAGGGACTCCTATGTCAGGCTCGACCCCTCGCTTGGCGAAGAGCTTAAGGCATATCACTACAACGCCCTGCGTACCAATAACCTGAGCCGCATGAGTTTTGACGAATACCTTTATTATTTTGATATTATGGCCTTTCAGCGGAATATCAAGGCAATCGGCACCTTCTGTTATCAGACAAGGGTTCGACAAAACAAAACCTTTGAACACTCCATTGCGCCAACACTGGCCTACATCCCCGACTATATTGAGGCAAGAGTGGAGCTGAAAAGAGCAGGCATGATTCTGCAACCTCTCCTTGATGGAGCTGCTACATGAAAGCATTTGTGCTTTGTGCCGGTCTCGGTACCCGCCTGAGACCGTTGACCAATCATATCCCGAAACCGCTGATACCGGTTCTCAATATTCCGACCCTTTTCTATACCTTTTTTCTGCTGAAACAGGCCGGTATAACCGAGATCATCTGCAATACCCATCATCATGCCGATACAATAAAAGACTTTATTACCTCCTGTGACCTCCCCGGACTGCATATCACCTTTTCAGAGGAGCAGACAATCCTCGGTACCGGAGGGGGGCTGAAAAAATGCGAGCATCTGCTCAATGATGACGATTTTATTCTGGTCAACAGCGACATTATTACCGATATTGATTTCAGGGCGCTTATGGAGCAGCATCAGAAGGGTGGATGCCCCGGAACCCTTACCCTCTATGAGTCAGCAGAAGCTGCGACCATTGGTTGTATCGGCGTTGAGAACAATCTTGTCAAAGAGTTCCGAAACATCCGCAACACAGGGCTGCTCTCATCGCTTATCTATACGGGAGCGGCCATTTTCAGCCCAAAAATCTTCAGTTTCCTCAAGCCTGAATGTTCAGGAATTGTCGAGACCGGGTTTATCGGACTGGTTGATCATGGCGGGCTGAGCTACTATAAGCATAAGGGGATATGGATGGATATCGGCACCATGCCGAACTACTGGCAGGCAAATCTTGATAAGTCATCAATCATTGCCGGAATGGGCGAAAAGATGAATCCAGTAATCGGTATGCAGCCCCATTCAATCGCTCAGGATGCCTTCATCAGCCCTGAGGCAGAGGTTTCAGGCTCCGTCATCGGGAAGGGGTGCCGCATAGGGGATGGGTGCACCATCAGAAACTCTGTACTGCTTCCCGGAGTCGAGATAAAAGCCGGAACCACCATCATCAATGCCGTTATGGATCCCTTCAGCACAACCATACTCAAAGAACCGGAACAAAACAGGAGCCACACATGGTAGCAACAGGACTTGACATTCTGCTGAGAGATACCAGCCGACTTGGCAACAAAAATATTGCACTGATCGCCAATCAGACATCCGTGACCCCTGAACTGAACTACTCATGGAACGAACTGAGAGCGAAAGGCATCCGCCTCAAAAAGATATTTTCTCCTGAACACGGCCTCTTCGCCACAGAGCAGGACCAGATCGCCGTAAGCTATCAGCCGGAGCTGGAGTGTGCCGTAATAAGTCTCTACGGCAATTCAGCGGAGTCACTGCTGCCCAGCATGAGCCTGCTTGATGGCATTGACCTCATACTCTTCGACATTCAGGATGTCGGTTCCCGTTACTACACCTATGTCAATACACTGGCGCTCTTCATGGAGGCGGTCTCAGGCAGGGATATAGAGATTGTGGTGCTTGACCGACCGAATCCGCTGGGGGGAACAATTGTCGAAGGAGCTATGCTCGACCCTGCATTCCGCTCCTTTGTGGGCATTTTTCCGGTCACTGTCCGCCACGGTATGACCGCCGGAGAGCTTGGCTATCTCTACCGGGAGTACAAAAAACTGGATCTCAACTACAGTGTTATCGCTATGGAAGGGTGGCGACGCTCCATGCTTTTCCCTGAAACAGAGCTTCTCTGGATTCCTCCCTCCCCGAACATGCCAACGTTTGCCACAGCCGAAGTCTATCCCGGCATGTGCCTCTTGGAAGGGCTGAACATCTCTGAAGGGAGAGGCTCAACAACCCCTTTCCAGCTCTCGGGAGCACCATTCATAAAACCGGATGCACTTGCCGAACGGCTGAGAGCATTCGGGCTTGAGGGAGTCATTTTTCGCCCGGTATGGTTCAAACCGACCTTTCACAAATTCTGCGGAGAGGTTATCGGCGGCATCTGGCTGCAGGTGACCGACCATGAGCGCTTCCGCTCATTCGCCACCGGAATTGCCATGACGGCGGCAATACATGAGCTTTATCCAGACAATCTGCGCTTTCTGCAAGGCGTTTACGAGTTCAACAACACCACTCCCGCCTTTGATCTTCTTGCGGGAAACAGCACTATCCGAACCTCTATCCTTGAAGGTTGCCATACATCGCAGCTCCTCGCATCTTGGGAGAGCGACGAAGCTGAATTCTCAAAAATCAAATCCGGCTTTCACCTCTACGATTGACCATAAGCGATCTGTGTCACCCGATACCATTTATTAAACTCATTGAACTAAGCGATAATAATGCAGCCAATTGATCTTGCCATCATCATTCTGTTTCTTGCCGGAAACACCCTCTTTGGTCTGTGGCATGGCAAAAGCAACAAAAGCAGCAGCGACTATTTCCTCGGCGGTCATAAACTGCCGTGGATTGTGGCCATGCTCTCCATTGTCGCTTCAGAGACCTCAGTACTCACCTTTGTCAGCGTTCCGGGTCTTGCATACCGGGGCGACTGGAGCTTCCTGCAGCTTGCAATGGGCTACATTATAGGACGAATCCTCGTCAGCTCCCTGCTTCTGCCCATCTACTTCAAACATGGCGTCAGCTCCATCTATGAAGTGATCGGCATCCGATACGGCAAAAGCATGCAGAAGCTTGCATCAGTAATCTTTCTGGTAACCCGAACTCTTGGTGACGCCATCAGGTTTCTTGCTGCCGGGGTTATTGTGCAGGTGGTCACCGGCTGGTCACTGCCCGTGTCGATCATGATTATTGGCATGGTCACCCTTGTCTATACCCTTTCGGGAGGAATCAAGGCTGTGGTCTGGCTGGAAAGTTTTCAGTTTGCCCTTTACCTCTTCGGAGGCATTCTCTCTATTATTTTTATTCTTGACACTCTCGGCACAGGGCTTCCAGAGATTGTGGCCTCGCTTTCCAAAGCAGGAAAACTGAATATTATCAGTACCGACACCCATTTCCTGACCAACCCGCTCACCTTTTTCAGCGCATTTATCGGCGGAACCCTGCTATCACTCTCATCGCATGGAGTAGACTACATGATGGTGCAGCGCGTTCTTGGCTGTAAAGATCTTGGTTCTGCAAGAAAAGCGATGATCGGAAGCGGTTTTTTTGTGCTTTTTCAGTTCTCCGTCTTTCTTCTGGCAGGTTCACTGATCTCTCTCTACATGCATGGCGCCCCAATGGTAAAAGACCGTGAGTTTGCTTTTTTTATTGTGAACCATCTCCCGGCAGGATTGAAAGGGTTGCTGATTGCCGGAGTGCTCTCCGCTGCCATGTCTACACACAGCTCGGCCATCAATGCCCTTGCCTCATCAACCGTTAACGACCTGCTTGGCGGAAAACCGTCGCTCACCATGTCGCGAATCATCAGTTTCGCCTGGGCCGTCGTGCTCATCATTATTGCCCTGATGTTTGATGAAAGCAACAAGGCAATTGTCATGGTCGGCCTTGAAATCGCCTCCTTCACCTATGGCGGCCTGCTCGGGCTCTTTCTCTTGTCGAAAAGCAAGCGGAACTTTCACCCGTCAAGCCTCAGCGCAGGGCTGATTGCCAGCCTTGGAATTGTTTTTGTGTTGAAGCACTTCGGTCTTGCATGGACATGGTACATTCTTGTATCCGTGACGCTCAACGTCATGGTGGTCTGGATTTCAGATCTCATCTTCAGGCGTATGGTGCCGGAAGATCAGGTCAAAAAATCTGGCAAATAAGGATAACAGGCAGGAACTTTTTTTTATAAGGTTCCTGCCTTATGAACAACAGGAGATCAAAACCCTTGACAGCGGAAAAAACAGCTCAGGTTAACCGGCAAGAGTATCATAGTATTTCGCAAGACCCGACTGCTGCTCCTCGCCATCACTGACCACTTCAAAGGTCCTGTTTTTTGCCTTGTCAATCCATAACGACAACACAAGAAGCTCCGCAACATCGGAGCGGTCAATAAAACCGTTCCACAGCCTGTCACCGGTATCGACATGCAGTTTATGGCACAACGGCTCCCCCTCTTTCAGCCCTCCGGGCCTGACAATCGTATAGGAGCGTCCCTCCTTTGAGAATATCTTTCTGAGATGCTCTTCAGCTTCCCATTTTTTCATCAGCACCCCGCCAAAAAGATTGAGCGGGTGATACCATTTGGTTACCGCCAGTGAACTTACCAGAGCAAAGTGCTTCACTCCAGCCCTGGCCGCTTCATCGACGAGGCGGATAACCCCGTCCCGATCAACATCACCCGGTGATGACTCCCCGGAGAGAGAGCTGGAACCAAGTGCAGAAATCACAGCATCGCAGCCCTTCACCGCAGCAGCAATCTCGGAATCACTCTGAATCCTGCCCGTAACAATCTCAACACTCTCACCAAAGAGAGCTGATGCTTTTTCCCTCTCCCTCGAAAAGACCCTCACGGCTATGCCGTAATGCAGAAGCCGTTTCACCACCCACTGACCCGTCCTTCCTGTCGCTCCGGCCACAAGCACCCTGCCATTATATACTCTTTTGGATTCCATCGCACTACATTTATATGATTTCAAACAACTTCTTTTTTAATAAGACCTTACCATATAAACCCGTTATGGATGCAATAAAGTTTCTTTACACCTCGGTAATTTTCATTACTTTTTATGAAAAGCAGCTTCATCTTTGCATGAACAAGTTGGATGATAAGCAGTTACAGCAAACAACCAATCAAATCAACCGATTATGAGGAACTCACCGCTTAAGACCGCCATCCTCTTTTGTTCTCTTGCCATCAGTAACACCGCATCCGCATACGACCAGGAGGCGCTCGGTCAACTGAAAAAAAGCATTTCTGAATGGAATGCACAGCGTCAGGCAAAACCGGCAGAGACAATTGACCTTTACAAGGCAAAGCTTGAGAATATTGACCTCAGTGGCGCAAACCTCAGCAGAACCATTCTGGTCAGAGCAGAACTCAGCGGTGCAACACTCAATATGGCCGACCTGAAAGCGTCAAACCTCTCCATGGCATTTATTACAAAAGCCAACCTGAAAAATAGCGACCTCAGCGGCGCCTTCCTTGTCAAGGCAAACCTCAAAGGCTCGTTTATGAAAGGAGCAAAATTCCGGGAATCCAACCTTCAGGGAGCCAATCTCAGATGGAGCGTGCTCGAAAATGCAGACTTAAAGATGGCGAACCTCGCAAACACGATTCTGTTCGATGCTAATCTTGCCGGAGCTGACCTGCGAGGCACCAATTTTAAGGGAGCCCTCTTTCTTGAACAGGCAAATCTCGACAACGCCGCCCTTTCAAACAATACCATCCTCCCCTCGGGAGAGAGAGCCACAGCGCTCTGGAGCGCACTGCACAACGCTCGATTTGCCAGGGAAGCGGAACTCACCATAACCAGTTATGACAATCCGCCCCAGGTTCAACCTTTTGAGGGCAAAAACAGCGTCGTCTCCCCCCCGGAGTCCCGAAAAGCGGGAGCCACTGTAACCAGCAGCATACAGCAGCAATCACCGGCCATTGAAGATGTGGAATCATGGAACAGGATGCGCAGCAACAACCCCGAGGCAAACATCACCATGCGCGAAGAGAAACTTGAAAACTCCACCCTGAAAGGCGTTGACCTGCATCACACGGTAATGGCAGGCTCCAGCTTTGAAAATGCCACGCTCGACAATGCCAACATGGCTGGTGCAGATCTCAGCAATGCCAATTTCCACAAAGCAGACATGAAAGCCATCCGACTGCAGGGCGCAAACCTGTCGGGGGCAAACCTTGATCGTGCGTTTCTGAAAGAGGCCGATTTGAGTAATGCAAATCTCTCCAGGGCAATCCTTTATGGAGCAACGCTCGCCGGTGCAAACCTCAGCGGAGCTAATCTTGAAGAGGCATCCCTTTTTGAAGCTGATCTTGAGGGAGCTAATCTTGAAGGGGCAAACATGAAAGGAGCAAACATCATGGATGCCAATTTTAACAACGCAACCCTCTCGCCCCTTACCATCCTCCCCTCCGGCGAAAAAGCCTCATCCGGCTGGAGTTCTCTGAAACGGGCAAGATTTGTCAACAGACAATAATCGGTTCTGTAACCATCAGGCCCCTTCGCTCAACCCCGGGAAACGTTTGCGATAGAGAATGTGGTGCAGAAGATGGGCCTTGGTTATATTCGGATCACATGCATCAATTCGGTGCATTTTGCCAGTGCGGGTAACCACTTCAAGCGTCCCGTCATCATTGACCTTGGCAACTTTCCAGAACTTGTCCACCACATAGTGATAGGACTCTCCGTGCTCAA
>SESG01002712.1_pt1 | contig 10728 bp, 7 predicted proteins | sample 3171421 | NCBI WGS metagenome assembly SESG01 (sample SAMN10866946, study PRJNA518727) | freshwater metagenome | biome: subpolar coniferous forest; feature: holomictic lake; material: water; isolation source: holomictic Lake 227, 6 m and 8 m depth | place: Canada: near Kenora, Ontario | collected... | reverse complement strand
ATGCCTTCATTGCTTCTGCGCTCTTAAGTGCCGAAGGAATAGACCACATCTGTGTAGATACATAAGGCATAAATTCCATCATTTTTGGTATCTGTAGTGTTGCTGTAGCAGCACCACCCATAGATGGATTTATTGTATATTGCAATCCGCTTACATCAGAAAACGCATTGGCAGTAGGGCTGATCAATTTACTAGTAGCCCAACCCTCACTTGCAGAAAAAGAAACCTCTGTCAATGATGCTGCCTTAGGAAAAGATGTCATTAGACCAACGTCATGTAATGTAGAAAAGACATTACCTACAGTACTAAGAACACCATAATATGGATGAGGAAGTTCTTTGCCTAAGAATTGTGCGGCAGTATTTAATGCCATTTTATTCTGTCCAAAAGCTGAATAGCTATTTAAAAAGTCATTGTCTCCTAGCATTCCCAGGTACATCATAGCTGTAGCTTGTTGTTTTTCTGTTTCATTCCTTGTTGTTCTATTTATATCTACGACACAGTTTACATTCGGTTTTCCAGCTAGTGGATTGTAATAAACCAACCAATGTAAAATATTTATGCTCTCGATGTCCTTTATATTAGCTGTTTGTCCTAATTTTTGTTTTTCTGCGTTAGCGATACAAGCCAAAGCCTCTAATGCCTTGTATGACAGTTCGGCATCTGTTCTTTCTACAAGTTCTTGTATTGCAGCAAGCCCTCTGGATCTGCTTGTGTTGTTTATATCTAGAAGGGTGTTGGCTGTCTGTTCTTGTTTGCCGATACTTCCGTCTATATCTAGAGTTTTTTCTCCGTACCCTACAGCGATACTAGCAAGTATTTTTGTAAGTTGTTCTGCATCATAAGCATTTTTATCAGCTACAAAGAATTTTTCAGAAACAAAATCAACTATAGTATATAGAAATCCCCATTGTTTTTTATTCTTATCTTGTGAACTAAGGTTTTCATTTACTAATTCCAGAACGTCTGTTGCCTCTCTTGCTGCTAAGAATATTTTATTAGGATTTTGGATAGCTGCATTTCTGAAAAGTTCTGTTAAAGCATATGTCTCCCAATAATAAAGATTCTGGTCAGCCAATAAAGAGCGTATTTTTAGCAATTTGGAATCTACATATTTTTCTGGGTCTTGCTTTGCATAATTAAGTTCAGTCTGACACGTTTCATACATATGGGCTTGTGCTTCTGGACCAGAATTATCTACTTTTGTTTTATCTGCTACATGTATTTGGTTGTTTGTCTGTGTTTGAAAATTTGTCTGCGCAAATAGTCCAGTACAAAAAATAAAAATGTAAAACAAGCCAAATAGTTTTACTTTATTCATGGATATTAAATTCCCCCTAGTTGTATATAACAAGGCATACGCTTTTATTGTGAATTTAATGCAAAATAAAGACCAAAAGAAAAACATAGTAAAAACAGTAGCTTGTATGGCTGTTTTGTCTAAAAGACGTTCTCTTAGCTGGCACATGGCTAAAAGGTATACAGCTTGATAATGTCTGGTACAATATATTAGCTGTGAGTATATTTTCTAATAAAAACCAATCAAATCTTTTAAGTAAATTTAGAACCTCTATTGGTAAAATACAATTTAGTTATCTTAATGTCCTAAATGTTGGTTGGGAAGGCGGAACGGTTAAGTTAAAAAATAAAGAAGGAGATTCTTTATTTGTTAATATAAGTAGAGCTGGCGGAATGGCTGTGGTTGTTGGTGAACTTCCTTCTGCTTTGGTCAATTATGGTAGAGAATCAAAAATAAAAATAAGAGTATGCAGTGTTGCTCCATACATAGGTGGAGCTATGAGAGACAATAGTCTATCTTCTCTTGTTAAAACTGGGTACATGAAAAAGATAACGGATGTAGAAACTGTTTATTCAGGAGAAGTTTATAATGTTGAAGTTTACGAGGGGGAATCAGATTTTGGTAAACAATATCTTTTAAAATCTGATGCATGGGCTGGAAAATTTGGTGGAAATATGAGCCCATATATTTTGTCTCTTATTGGCAGAGAAGAGAAGGAAAGATTAGAAAGAGATTTTATCTCTAATACTCCTCATTCTATAAATTTTATGGAAGAAAGAGCATACATAGTTTTTTCACAGGCAGCGGCAAAATTATATGATATTACAGACTCTAATGTTGCTATTTTACATGATTATCATTCCTCACTAGCCCTGTTTTATAACGACGATATAAATCCTGTAATAATAGGTCATAATCTTGCTTATCAGGGAATAATGGGTATAAATTCAAAAAAAATAAATAATTTAAAAAGAAAAAATATTCATTCGATAGCTACTAAAGATCTTTCTAAAAGACTTAACCTAAGCGAACAGATCATAGATAAATATTTTAAAGCATGGGTTACAAATGATTATGTTGGTACTGGAAATATACTTCAGGCAGTAATAAGAAAATCAAAAGAAAAGAATGGTATAAGCGCTACTACTGTCAGTCCAGGTTATGTTAAGGAGCTAAAAGAAAGTTATCAAGACATAAAAAATAGGATTATAGAAAGTTACCCTATCCGTTTACCAGAGGATCATTTTGATGTGGGGCCTACGAGAAAAAGAATAAAAGATTTTTATCTTAGGCATTTTGATTTTATGATAAATGATGAAGAGGCTGATAGGTTCCTCTTGTGTGAAGAGAGTAGAGGATTAGAAGAACTTAGGAATGCTAACATCATTGGTATCCTGAATGGACTTGATACAGACAAGCATGCATCTAAGCATTGGATGTTGAAACAGATAATATTAAATCCTTATGATTTCGAGTGGAATAACTTACAAACCCCTGCGTATTTAAAAAACGTTATTTCTAAGACTCCTTATTTTAGCAAAGGACTTAATTTTGATCCGTCTGACCCAGAGCGTGTTTTTAAGTGTAAAAAAATACTAAGAAGAATTTTGTTGATGGAGTTTTTTCCAGAAAAGAAAGATAGTGCGATATGGAGTGATGAGACATCATTTATCCATTATTCCTGGGGAAGACTTGTAGATCAAAAAAATATTCCTTTGATAATAGCTGAAGCAGAGAACTTAACAAGAAATGGCGAGATACTTATTGTAATAGCCGCTAATCCTGATGATAGATTATCCAGAGAAGTAGAGGACTACGCTATACGAAAATCTGAAACGATGAAGATGGCGGGGCATAGCTTTGCTTTTAGTTCCAAGTTTGATTGTAAGGGGTCTATATATGCAGCAGGTGCAGACCTTGTGCATGTCCCATCAAGATATGAACCCTGTGGTTTAACAGATATGGAATCATATTGGATGGGGACTCCTGTTGTCGCAAATATGGTCGGAGGCTTAGGTAAGGGAGGTTACGCTGTAGCTGGTTTTAGCGCTGATCCAACGTCTCTTGATGCGATGTGTTTAGCATATAGGGGGGTTTATAATCGAGCTGTTAATATAAAAAAATATTTTCCAGACCAATGGAAAGAACTCTGTCTTGAAGCCTTGAAGCTAGATTTTAGTTATAAAAAAACAGCAAATGATTATATTGATACTATGTATATTTCTATGACAAAGAAAATAATGGATATAGCTATTTGGATAGCTGAATCCTATGATACAGGTGTTGTGACAGAGAAAGAGATGAGAGAACTTATAGGTAGTATCGCTATATTACCAGAGAGAGTTAAAAAAGCTTATTGGGAAGCTTATTGTCTGTTTCCTGAGTCAAATGGTCCAAGGTCTTTTTTTAATAATGTAAAAACCGAGACGATCAGATTACTGTTCAAACCTTGCGGTTAACCAATAAGATCGTCCTGGCTGTGGATACCCATTAAAATCTTCGTAATGATCATTACCTATGTTCTTAACTTCAGCTGTTAGAATAAAACTATTCATAAAGAATGTTATACCAAGATTATGTTCTCTTTTAATTGGTGCAGGTAAAAGATTTGCACTGTCGTAATATAGCCCACTAGCATAGAGCAGTTCATAATATGTTTTAAATAGATGGGCTGTGTATTCAATTTTGTTTGATGCTGAGTGCTGAAATCTTCCTGGTAATTGCTTTCCATTGAAGGCTTTAATTATGTTATCGTTAATTGCGGATTGCCAGGTATAGTTACTTGTTAAAGACACATTTTTAAAAAATTCCATTACTAAACTATTCTCTATACCGTTAATTATTGAATTTGAGATGTTTACAGCTTGTCCTACTCCTCTTGAATTATATACATAAGATATTACATCGCTGACACCACTTCTGAAATAAGCTGTATTAAAAGAGATCCTACTAAGATAATAGCCGTATGGAGAATATTTTATCTCCGTTCCTGCATCAAAGTTAAGTCCTCTTTCTGCTTTTAGATCTGGATTGCCATTAAAGAATCCTCTGTCTCCAAATAGTTCAAAAAACGATGGTTCACGCACATACCTTGCTACATTGGTCTTTAGATCCATCCAATTTAGCACACTGTATTTTAATCCCATCTTTGGATTAACATATCCATGAGATTCGTTTCTTGGATATGAAGATGATTCAAAATTATTATAATAATATTCAAATATTAGAGCAGGGCTTAGTATTAATTTGTCATTAAATAGGATTATTTTATCCTCTGTAGATAGGGAATAGAAATTTCTGGAACTTGGAGAATATTTTTGAATGTTGAGTAGGTCTTGTATCTTATAGTCATCTCTGTGTAGATCTAAGACTCCTTCAATAATGTTATGTTGTGTTGGCCACTGAAGGTACTGGTTATATCCATAAGAACTGGTTCTATATTCATTATACTGAGAGGCAAGACCTATGCTGTTGCTCCTGTCGTCATAAATTTCTTTTTTATATGAATAATCAAAGCGCGAGGCAGAGTTTAAATTTGATGTTCCGACGTTATTAACTATTAGTTTTAAATTTGCTAGGTTCCTTTTTGTGTCTAAACTGGTTTTTGTATCTGGACTGTTATTCCATGATGGGAGATTTTGATCTTTGGAAAAATATTGATTAGAAAAGATAAGTCTTGTGTCTTTAGATAAATCATATCCAAAGGAAAACAGTATATTCCCCTGAATAAACTGGTTATTATTCCTGTTTTCCCATCTATCATCTAAGTTGTTCCATTGAGTTCCATTGTTATTAAGAAAACTAAAATTGTTTTTACTACTCTGGTAATCTCCACTAATAAGATAATCAAATTTTCCTGGTTTATAGCTTATGAAAGGAGAGAATCTGAAAGTATTAAAAGATCCATATCCAGCAGTTATGTCAGTTTTAAATTCATCCTGAGAACGTTTTGTTTTTATATTTACGGCTCCTCCAATAGAGGATTTGCCAAAATTTATAGGTGTTATTCCTTTATAAATTTCTATTGATTCAACTTCAGACATAGGAATAGTACTCAAATCTACTGACCCATTTGAGGCATCGTTTAGAGGAACTCCATCCATAAAAACCATAACCTGATTACTTGTTGCTCCCCTAAGTGATAAGCTAGAAAAACTTCCTAATCCTCCAGATTGTTTCGTCTGAACACTAGATTCTTGTTCTATTACATCAGACAAGCTGCTTGATCTGGTCTGGAATGATTCTTTTTTTATAACTGAAGAAAAAGATGAGAGATCTTCTCTTGAAACATCTCCTGATACACTAGAGTTAGCGTTACTGTTTACTATGACTGTACCAAGTGATACTTCGTTAGCATTTGTAAGGTTAATTACTAGCGCTAATGTAATTAAAAAAGATAACAAACCTTATAACTCACAAAAAGTTATATCTAACGGATTAAGGTTAGTAGATATAGGACCTTCCTGTAGGGTGTCTGTAGCTGTGTCTACTATGTATATCCCAGGGTTTGTAAGAGGAGCTTCAGCTATCCATAATAAATTATTACTGTCTTTTATAATATCTTGTATGTTACTTTTATCATTATTTCCGATGTCAGCCACGTTATTTGCGTCTATGACTCCATTAGCAGGATTAAATGATTTTAAGTAAGTCTTTCCATAAGGAGGAACCCAAATAGCATCATACTGGACAAGATATCCCTTTGTGTTGGAAATTATTTCCACATTACTTATATTTTTATTTGCTGCAATAATAGTTGGATCGGCTGCATATGTTGAAGTATCAACTCTTTGTATTCCACCATTAATAGCTGTTCCTCCATACATATTGTCAGCACCAGGTATATATATATATCCATCATAATATTTTATTTTTCCGCTAGGGTTTCTTACAGCAAGAGGCAAATCTGTTATTTTTGTATCTGTATTTGTATCAAAGACAACTAGATAAGATATATTGTTTGGTCCATAGTTGATCATATCGTATCTTTGTAATGCAATGAATAATCTGTGATCAACAATTACACCACTTGCCATTTCTGGAATTCCGTCGTTATCGCCATAAGCAGACAGATCTAGTTCCCCTATCTTAAACTCAGATTGTGTGGCTGCAGAAGGATTAACGATCCACGCCTTAGTACTGTTATAACGAAGTAAATATGCTTTGGTTTCATTTACGAATATTATTGCAGATGGATTTGAATTAGCATCTCCAGCTTCATCTGTAGAAAATTGCCAAATAGGTTTTGAAGGAGCTTCTATGCTAAATTTTATTATACTGTTAGAATTTGACCTCTCTATTCTATAAAAATATTTACCATAGCTATATATCTTTAGATCACTATTAACAGTTGGTAAAAGATCATTCATCGATGAACGTGGCGAAGTATAGTTTATAATTGAATGTGCACCACTTGAATAATCAGAAGCAGCAGTTGCAATGACTGCTACGATGTTTGAGTTTGATGAGTTTATTTTACCTTGTGGGTCAGTAGAATCGTTGCTTGAATTGTTCTTTGCACATGAGAACAAAAGCACAAAAGTAAAGATCGAAACGCTAAGTTTAAGATAATTCTTGAAAAAAGATTTAGAGATTTTCATACGTTCCTCCTCGGGATACTCTCTTATCAATAGAACGGGCTAGGTTAACTCACCATTACCGTTGCGGGACAGCTCCGGAATCTCACCGAAATTCCTCTGATAAGAGGTCTTGATCTGACAAGTGTTCTTTTATGTTTTTAAAAAATGTTAGTCAACTGCTTATTTACAGGACGAAGTCTATATCAACTTTAAAGGTTAGTTCTTGTTCTTTTATATCGTTGGGGAAGGGAGGGAAGGGCGCAGCGTTTTCTACTGTTTTTACGCCGGCCTCATCTAATATGTTGTTTCCGCTTAGTTTAACTTTTTCTATATTGCCTTTTATTGATCCATCTTTTTTTAAAGTGAACCTTAATGTTACTACACCAGTTATTCCTTTTTTCTGTGCATATATAGGATAATGCTTATGTGAATGAATTTTTTCTATTACCATACCAGCGTAATTGGTCTTTATGCCAAAACCAGTTCCACCGCCTTCTCCATCGCCAGTTGTTGAAGCACTGGTTTTGCGTCCATTATCTTTAGTTTTTTTTAATCCAGAGATATCAATATCTTTGAGTATAGTAGAATTTTCTGTTTTATTTTTGTTAGCAAAACTTCCTAGGCCTATCTTTTTATTTGGATCTCCTTCTATACTTATGGAAGTTACATCCTCTTTGTTCTTAGTTCCTGAAATAAAGTGACCAGACATCAACAAGAATAATGATATTGCTGCTACATGTATAATTACTGCAATTGTTATAGGTAAGAACTTTTTCACTTTTTGTTCCATAAAAAAACACCCCAGTCTTTTTCAAGACCGGGGTGTTCATTAAAACTAAATGTTTTTTAAATTATACAAGACCCTGTTCCAGCATAGCGTCTGCAACTTTCTTAAAGCCTGCAACGTTAGCACCAAAAACATAGTCATTCTTTCTGCCATATTCTTTTGAAGCAGCTAAACAATCATCATGAATGCTCTTCATGATCTGTTTTAGTTTTGAATCAACTTCTTCTTTAGTCCAGCTCATTCTGATGCTGTTCTGTGTCATTTCTAGACCACTGCATGCAACACCACCTGCGTTTGAAGCTTTTCCTGGAGAATAAAGTATACCGCTATCTCTTATAACTTTCATAGCATCAAGTGTAGTTGATAGGTTTGATCCTTCGCCTATGCACTTACAGCCATTCTTGATAAGTTCTTTTGCATCATTATCATCAAGTTCATTTTGTGTAGCACATGGGAGAGCAACGTCGCACTTAACACTCCATGGACGTTTTCCAGCGTAGAATTTTGAACCTGTAAACTTATCTGAATAATCTTTTACTTCATCTCTGCAGCTTGCTCTCATTTCTAGCATGAAGTTTATTTTTTCTTCATCTAATCCCTTTTCATCATATACAAAGCCATCAGGTCCAGACAATGTAACAACTTTTCCACCTAATTCGATAACTTTTTGAGCAGCGCCCCAAGCAACGTTACCAAAACCAGATACTGATACAGTCTTTCCTTCAAAACTTTCATTCTTTGTCTTTAACATTTCATTTGCAAAGTAAACAAGGCCATAACCAGTCGCTTCTGGTCTCATTAAGCTGCCGCCCCATTTCTGACCTTTACCTGTAAGAACGCCTTCAAAACTCTTTGTAAGTCTTTTGAACTGCCCATACATATAACCTATTTCACGTCCACCAACACCAATATCTCCAGCAGGAACGTCTACGTCAGCACCTATGTGTCTATAAAGCTCTGTCATAAAACTTTGGCAGAAACGCATAACTTCCATTTCTGTTCTTCCCTTTGGATTAAAATCTGAACCACCTTTTCCACCACCCATAGGAAGTGTAGTTAGTGAGTTCTTGAATATTTGCTCAAAACCTAGGAACTTGATTATGCTAAGAGTAACAGAAGGATGGAATCTTAGTCCGCCCTTGTATGGCCCTATTGCACTGTTGAACTGTACCCTAAATCCTCTGTTAACATGTACCTTTCCCTTGTCATCCATCCAAGGAACACGAAAGATTATCTGTCTTTCAGGCTCTACGATTCTTTCTAGGATGTTAGCTGTTCTGTACTCTGGGTGTTTCTCTATTACTGGCTCCAAAGAATCAAAAACTTCTCTTACAGCCTGTAAAAATTCATTTTCTCCAGGATTTCTTTTCTTTACATTCTCAAAGATTTCATTTGTGTAAGACACGTCAGTCTCCTCCTATTAATTATTGGAAGCTTTAAATTAGGGTGGAAAGAACATCCCCCTTACAAGGAAAGATGTATAGAATTAAAGTGGCTTTATGTAAAGTGATTTAGATAGGTTTTAGATTTAAGTCGCTGTTTTTTTTGATTTTAGCCTATAAAAGCAAAAATTGCCTGGGTTTATAAGCCCAGGCAATTTGTTGTATGGTGTCTGGCCGTTATATCAGTTATTGATAAGCTACTCTAAGAGTTGCTGTTCCAGCATAGTTTCCATCTTCACTTGCAGCTAGAATATGAGCTACTGCGCCGACTTTTATACCATTAGCGTCTCCACTAGCATCAAAGTGTGCAGGTGCTGCTATAGCCCAACTATCTACAGTTAGAGTACCTGTAACACCAGGTGCTGACATAGTGATGTTTGGTTCAACTATTGATGTTGCTATGGCTCTGTTTTTTCCACCCTGTACGTTAAAAGTTGCTGCGCCTGAGTCTGCTGTTGCAACTGATACATCGTATGCTGCTCCAGTTAATGTAGTGTCAGGGAATGCTAGATCTTGTAGCTTTGTTATTGTGATAGGTTTAAATAACTTAAGCGTAAGATTAAAAGCCTTTTCTGCACTAAAAGATGCATCGATTGCGTGTACATTACTAACCAACAAAAATGCTAATCCTGTTAAAACCATCAATTTCTTCATGACAAATCCTCCTGTTTTTTTTTCTTACCTCTCCCTCTCTCTCTCTCTCTCTCAATTTGGACATTATTTATTAACGAGCTGTCCTGCAAAGTTAATGTCCAGATATAATTCAGTCTTTACTTGTACTTAGTAGATTAACTACTTCTCCAAATTTAGACGTCATTATTGATAAACTACTCTAAAAGTCGCTGTTCCAGTGTAATTTCCATCTTCGCTTGCAGCTAATACATGGGCTACTGCTCCAACTTTAAGACCATTAGCGTTTCCGCTAGAATCAAAAGCTGTAGGTCCTGATATGGCAAAAGTATTTACTGCGATACTTCCCGTAACGCCGGGAGCTGACATATTGATGCTTGATTCAACTATTGATTTTGTTATGTTCCTGTTTTTTCCACCCTGTGCGTTAAAAGTTGCTGCACCTGAGCCTGTTGTTGCCACTGTTATGTCAAAAGCTGATCCGGTTAAGGTAGTGTCAGGGAACAACAAGTCCTGAATTTTTGTTATTGTGATAGGTTTGTAAAGCTTTAGAGTGAGGTTAAATGACTGATCAGTTGCATGTACGTTACTAGCTAATAGAAGTCCTAATCCAAGCAGAGTTGATATTTTTTTCATATATAAATCCTCCTGTTTTTTCCTTTATCTTTACATTTATCTTGTTCTTGTTTTTACTTTTGCTATGTCTCTATCGGAAACTTTGTTTATTTATTTATTTATTTATTTATTTATTGATAAACTACTCTAAAAGTAGCAGTTCCAGTGTAAGTACCGTCTTCACTTGCAGCTAATACATGAGCTACTGCTCCAACTTTAAGACCATTAGCATTTCCGCTAGAATCAAAAGCTGTAGGTCCTGATATACTAAAAGTATTTACTGCTATATTCCCTGTTACGCCTGGAGCTGACATGTTGATGCTTGATTCAACTATTGATCTTGTTATGTTTCTATTTTTTCCACCCTGTGCGTTA
>SESG01003230.1_pt1 | contig 10733 bp, 8 predicted proteins | sample 3171421 | NCBI WGS metagenome assembly SESG01 (sample SAMN10866946, study PRJNA518727) | freshwater metagenome | biome: subpolar coniferous forest; feature: holomictic lake; material: water; isolation source: holomictic Lake 227, 6 m and 8 m depth | place: Canada: near Kenora, Ontario | collected... | reverse complement strand
TATTTCCATTTGCCGTTGAAATAGATGGCATTAATCAGAAACATGATCTCGTTGCTGGCGATGCTGGTCAAAATGGTTGGGATCTTTCCGTTGGTCTTGTCGCTCACCCAATTGTTGATGGTGGAGACCGCTGCCGGATTGAAATCCAGTTTCGAAACCTGAGCGCTGTAATAGGTTTGGTTGGTGGTAATAAATGGATCCAGTACCGCAAAACCATTCTTGATCCAGATGGAGTTGGCGATGTTCATCACCACATTCGGATCGGATTTTTGTAAAGCGGTAGCCAAATCAAGATTGATTTTATTGATCTCATCTTTTGTGAGTCCGTCGAGGCCGAGGGTCTTCTGAATGCCAGCAAGAGTTGTTCCTGATGCACCGTTAAGGGTCATCGAAAGTGCCGTTGTAACACTCAAGGGAGAAACCATCCTGTTTTGGAGGGTTCCGTCCAGGCTCTTGCTGAGTAATGAGAAACTGAATGTATTGCTGGCACTGACCAATTTCAGCGACTTGTCGTTCATGACGATTTTTTCCCCTTCAGGTGAAGGTATTGTCTCCTTTGTACAACCTACTGTGAAGCAGGCAAACAAAAGAACCACCACAGAAATTTTTTTAATCATATTTTTCACATTTCCACATTATTTAATTTTCTCCATCCAATCAACAATCGCTCCGGCATTCGGTGCCAGGTTCTCCTGAGACCAGTCTCCGGTCATGTTCAAAATGATCCGCTTGTAACGATTGCCGTTGAAGTCGTAAAGAAAGATGGCGTAAAAGCGTTCTCCGGCATCGGCCATTGTGTTCTTTGGCTTCGACATTGGTCCGTTCGCGCAATTAAGTGCTTTCGCCAAATAATTGGTAAAATCACTTACTGAAACTTTAGCCATCACAGAGTCGCAGGCAGCCATATTTTTCTGCATGTCCGAAGCTGAGACATATCCCAGCGAATCAGGGAATACCCACTTTGCACTTTTTTGAAATCTTTTGACCTGGCCAGTATTGTCCAGCATCCATCCATTGTGGTTGTAGCCCCAGGCATAGTTAGTATACTCAGACTGGAAAATCAGAGTACTCTTATCCTCCGACACGATATCATTTGGCACGAGACATCCTGATAAGGTGGTTAGCAAAACTATCCCGAGAACAAGGTTCTTCATCGAACAATCTTTTTTGTTTTTAATCAATACGAAATTTGAGGAGCGAAACGCTACAAATTTTTTACACAAAATTTGTACCAGTTTTTATGATCTCAGAAAATGTGCAAGATCCCTTTCGTGTCAGAATGAAATCTTAAAATTAATTCCGGAAGTGGTGTGGTTCAAGCTTCCCGGCGACTGACCTGAAGTTGGAATTTTTGTGTACGGTTCGAGATGAATGAAGAATCTCTCAGTTATCTTTCTTTCAAACCCCACCATGATATTGATCCGACCCCCAAGATCGAATGTTTGGTTCGGAGTAACTGTACTCTGAGTCACAAATACCTGGTTAACAACACTATATGTTTTTGAGACATCCCCGGTAACCACAGATGATGATGGAACCAGCAGTTGCGTATAGTTCGTATTTTTGTTTTCCTGCCTAAGATAAACCAACGAAGACAAACCTGCCGAAACATAATACGAATGGGATTTTTCAGAAACGATTGTCCAGGTAAGGTTTACCGGAACATCCAGATTGATTAGTTTGGTTCTGGTTTGATTCAGCGGGGCGGTTGATGAACCAAGCGCGGATGAGGAAGCCGCACCTTGAAATTCGTTCAAAACGCTTTGGTTCTCAACTTGTAACCCGGTTGATAGCTGGAATTTCGAAAACAGCGGAATGTCGGCACTTAGGCCTCCCATGTAATTTATCGAACCCGACGAACGGGAAGTGTTAAGGCTAGGGGAGAAGTTGACCCCAAACCGCACTTTTCTTTTGGTGGCAGCCGCAAAAGTTTGATCCTCTTTTTTGGGACTAGCGTGCTGAAAAGCTTTGAGTGCCTCGGTTTTAATCGTATCCTTTATGCCAGAAATTGTATCTTTTCTGCCAGCTGTTTGTTGAGAAGCAATGGTTTTCGAAGGCTCAGGAATCTTTTGTGCGGAGTCAGCTGCCACACTCAATGCCACCGGATGACCTGCAACAGTATATTTTTCAACCTTGACTGATTTTTTTTTCTGACCGGCTTCTGCAATAAATTCTTTTACGCGGATCGGCTCTTTTCCGATTTCCGTTTCTTTTTTAGCAGATATTTCCGTGGCCGCATATTTGGATGGCTGAATGTTGGAAAGAATGGCCGCAGTTAAAGGAGCATTTTTCGCAACAGCGGTTTTTTCAGGTACTACATTTTCCTTTGAAACCTTCTCGGATTGTTGGGCAACTGAGATAAATTTTTCCGGTTTCTCAGAATGGAAATAGTTCAGTCCGACGAACCCAACCAGCAGGCAAGCGGCAATGCCGGAGGCAATCCGCAGATAAAGCCTTCTTCTGCCAGCCGCTCTCTTTCGCACAAATCCCTCCCAGGAGCCCGGGATATACGCCTCTTCGTAATTCTCCAGGGATTGCTTTATCTGCGCAAAGATTTCGCTTTCGGTTGTATTCTTCTTTTTCATTCCTTTAAATAATTAACCGGAAACAATTCCCTTAGTTGTTGTTTTGCCCGCGTCAAATAGACCCTCGATGAACTTATCGGAATACCAAGCTGTCCGGCGATCTCATCATGACTGTATCCTTCAATTTCGTACAGGCAGAATACTGTTTTGTGGAGATGAGGCAACTGGTTCAAAATTCCAATGATATCCTGAGTAGCCAATTGGCTTAAGGCACCCGGCGTTTCATCTGCTACCGTGGATTTCTCTGCCTCAACGAACCGGTGATCTTTGTTATTTCGTCTGATGGCATCGATCGAAGTATTGATCAAAATCTTTCGCAACCATCCCTGAAATGGTTTGGATGGGTCATAATGTCCAATTTTGGAAAATACTTTCATAAAACTATCGTCAACAACCTCAAGTGCCTCACTGCGATTGTTGTTATACATCATCGCAACACTTAGGGCATAGCCAAAGAATTTTTTGTACAGGAGTTCCTGGTATTTCTCATTCTTGTGGATGCATCCCTGAATGATAAATTCTATGTTCTCCTCTTTACGACTTTCCAAAATGCATTTTAATTGATGAATTCTCCCGGCTTAAATTACTCAATTACCATGATATTGAATATCGTCTTCATGCGTTTATATCAATATTTGTTCTGGTGACAATACGATAGCCGAGGTATGAAACGCTACACGCAGGAGAATTATTTATGCTCCTCAAGGAATATCTTCCCAATATCCTGAATCGTTTTGGCGATGGGAGTATAGCCAAAATCGATCGTTCTGGTGATTTTTGATCCGTCGTATTTGGAATGTTTTCCGGCACTTCGGGCAGTTTCTTTGGTCAGGGCAGGATCTTTGCGGGTTATCAGGGAAACAAGCAGGGAAGCTCTCCAGCCAAGTTGCAGAAGAATCCGGTTGGCCCGGATGGTTGGCTTTTGTTGGTTCAAAGCTACCGCGATGCCATCAAATACTTCACGGAAGGTGAGGTTCTCTCCTGAAATAACATAACGCTGGTTTTTGATTGACTCCCAATTTTCCGATTGCAACAGTCCGATGATGGCTAGTGATACATCCCTGACATCCACGAATCCGGTGCTGCCATCTGTGTAAAATTTCATGCCTTTGGCAATGGTTTGAAAGAAGCGCGGCGAGCCGCTTTCCCATTTCCCCGGACCAAGAATCACCGAAGGATTGACAATGACAGCCTGCAATTCCTCTTCAATCCCACGCCAGACTTCCATTTCGGATTGAAATTTGCTTTCGGAATAGGCCGATCGCCGGCTGTCGTTTTTCCACGATAAATCTTCGTTAACGGGAATCCCGAAATCCTGGTTTCCCAATGCCGAAACAGAACTTACCTGACAAAAGCGCTGAATATTGAGCTCCAAAGCCAGATCAACCAGGTTGGCCGTTCCTTCTACGTTTTCGTGCAACATTGTCTCCCGGTCGCGCGGATCGAAGGAGACCTTTGCCGCGGCATGAATGATAGTATCCGCTCCTTTAATGGCTTCGCGCAAGGAGTTTTTGTCCATCAGATCACCTTCCACCCATTCGATTTGAGCGAAGAGTTTGTCGGCATCTGCAGTATACCAGTAGAAGATTTTTTTTACGGCAGGCAGATCCGAATTTTTGCGTTTCAGGGCTCGGACTGGGATACCGCTTTTCGTTAAATCAAGAAGCAGATGTGCTCCAAGCATGCCAGTGCCTCCGGTGAGAAATATCATCTGTGGGGTTTATTTTTTTGGGTTGACAGTCCGGTCGAGCTGTTTGCTAAGGATTTTATCAATATTTTTCAGCTTTTGGTGGGCAGCCTGCAGCTCCATCGAGAGATCGTAGTCTTTGGCTGCATCGGCAATTTTCATTTTGTTCTCAATCTGGTTCATCATGACGGAGACTACCCGAAGCTTGTATTCGCGAACCAATTTTGGCACCACCACCTGCAAAAGGTCTTCCTCTTTTTCGATGTGGCTGCCTCCCCGTTCCCAGAAAGGACTCAGCGGATGCCGTTCGGAGATGATGTCTGAGGCAAACTGACTGATCCGCGGATCGGAATGAACGGTAAAATAACGCATGGCATCAAAATCAGGCTCGCTCAGATGTGGACGGTACTCTTCCAAAATGGTATGGATAATAGGATTGACGGAAACCATGTTGTCGATATCCAGCTCAGACACAATATAGGCAGCCACAGTTTCCGAGATCCATTCGCCGCTCTCTTCATGCTCATAATCAAATATTTTGAGCGATCCGCATTTGAGCAACACCCTCAATATCTCCTTCTCTTCGAGTTCGAATGGGTTCTCTGCGGGAGCTGCCACGGCAGGTCTTGGCTGTTCAGGAGCGGTTCTTTGATCTGCCTGCGGCGGAATGTCACGGCTGACCTGTGCCTCGTTCTTCTTCAGTTTCAGTTTCCTGATTTCGTTGTAAAGCACATCTTCACGAACTTCGAGCAACCGGCTGCACTCTTTCAAATATTCGGTCCGGACAATCTCCTCTGGAATTACTGAAATGGAACTGACAATATCGGTAATCAGTTTCGCCCGTGACAAAGGGTCGTTTTCGATTCCCGTCAGCAGTATTTTGGTTTTGAACTTGATAAAATCAGTCTCATTCTCCTTGATATAATGCAACAATTCAGTGGAACTCATTGCCTTGGAAAAAGAGTCAGGGTCCTCTTTTTCCGGCAAAGGCAGAACTTTCACATTCATCCCTTCCTCCAGAACCAGATCGATTCCGCGGAGTGAAGCTTTGATCCCGGCTTGATCTCCGTCGTAAATAATGGTGATATTCTTGGTAAATCGCCGGATCAGCCTGATCTGGTCGACTGTCAGGGAAGTGCCCGAAGAGGCTACCACATTTTCGATGCCAGCCTGGTGCATGGCAATCACATCGGTGTATCCTTCCACCAGATAGCACTTGTCTTCCTGGATGATCATCCGTTTTGCCAGGTAAATACCGTATACGACCCGGCTCTTGTGGTAAATGTCTGACTCTGGGGAGTTGAGGTATTTGGCAACACTTTTCTCCAGGGAAAGGGTCCTTCCGCCGAAGGCTATCACCCTACCGGAGATACTGTGGACGGGAAACATCATCCTTCCGGCAAACCGGTCACGCACCCAGTCTTCGCGCTTGATGGTCAATCCGGTTTTTTCGAGGAATTCCATTTTATATCCCTCCTTCAAGGCCGCATTGGTGAAGGGTTCCTTCCCATCGGGACAATAGCCCAGACCGAATTTTTTGATCACCTCATCCCGAAAACCACGTTCGTGGAAATAGCTGAGGCCAACGGCCCTGCCATATTCATTCTCCCACAGCTGGGCAGCGAAATATTTCTGGGCAAATTCGGAGACGATGATCTGACTTTCGTGGTCGTTGCGCTCCTGGATATCTTCGGGGCGCTCCTCTTTTTCCTGAACTTCGATGTGGTATTTTTTGGCCAGCCATCGCAACGACTCCACAAAATTGAGGTGCTCATGCTCCATGATGAAGTTAACCGCCGACCCGCCTTTGCCGCAGCCAAAGCATTTGTAAATCCCCTTGGCGGGGGAAACGTTGAACGAAGGCGTCTTCTCATTGTGGAACGGACAAAGTCCCAGCAGGTTCGTTCCCCGCCTTTTCAGGGTAACAAACTCACCAACAACCTCTGTAATTTCAGCGGTATCGAGTATTCTCTGGACAGTTGCCTGGTCGATCATGCTAGCAAATGTAAGCAAAAAACGAAGAAAGGAAACGGGGAAATGAAGAGAGAAACGGGGAAACGAGAAACGGAGATGGGAAAATGGAGGGGGTGACAGGGGCGAGGGGGCGAATGGAACTCCCGAATAATGTGATTATGCCAATGTTTAGTTGAAATACAAAAGACCTTATTTTTTTCTTTTTACATGGATTTTCCGTAAATTGTAGGTATGGACAACCTAGAAAACCCTCAGGATGCACTCCTGTATAAAATTGCCATCTCCCTGGTTCCCGGCATTGGAAGCATCACTGCAAAATCATTGATCGCTTATTGTGGCAGTGCCAGGCAGGTTTTTAATGAGAAGGAAAAAATTCTGCGGACCATTCCCGGGGTCGGTACTGTACTGGCAAAAAACATCCTGCAATCCAAAGTACTGGGACGCGCTACCAAGGAGGTGGAGTTTATCAGCCGAAACAACGTCACGGCTCATTTCTATCTGGACGAAAGTTATCCGCAACGGCTTAAGAACTGCGTGGATGCCCCCATTTTGCTATTCTCCAAAGGGAATGCGAATTTAAACTGCCCCAAAGTCATCAGCATCGTCGGAACAAGAAACGCCTCCTCCTATGGCAGGGAGCTTGTTGATAAACTCATAGCCTCCATCGCTGAGCGGGGCTATGAAATTCAAATCATTAGCGGACTGGCGTATGGCATTGACATTCAGGCACATTTGGCGGCTTTGCGTAATAATTTGTCGACGGTTTGCGTTCTGGCCCATGGGTTAGAGACTATTTATCCATCCTTGCACAAATCAATTGCACAGGAAATGTGTGAAAAAAACGGTGGAATGGTCAGTGATTTCATGAGCAATTCTGTCATCGACCGCAAAAATTTCCTGCGCCGAAACCGCATCATTGCCGGTTTGTCTGACGCGGTGATTGTAGTGGAATCTGCCAAAAAGGGCGGGGCATTGCTTACAGCTGAGCTCGCCATTTCATACAACCGCGATTTGTTTGCATTCCCCGGTAGGGTAGGCGAGACCTACTCGGAAGGCTGCCATTTTTTGATAAAAAGCAATCGTGCAGGATTGATCGAGAACATCGGCGATTTGGAATATTGCATGAACTGGCAACCTGGATTAGCGGCCGCGGATGGTTGTCAACCACGTTTGTTCACCGATTTATTGCCTGATGAGCAAAAAGTGGTGGACCTGCTCCAGTCGGAAGGTCCATCTGCCATCGATCTGATTTGTCTGCAGACCGAATTGCCCATGAACAAGGTCTCTCCGATGTTGCTGGCCCTCGAATTTTCGGGTATTGTGAAGTGCCTCCCCGGCAAAGTGTTCAAGTTGGCCTAAAATGTTGTTACTTTGCAGCTAACAGCTAACGGCTAATAGCTAATAGCTTTTAGCCGTTAGCTGTTAGCATTTAGCAAAAATACAATGAGTACTACTTTTGAGAATTTTGGGATCGGAAAGTCGGTCATGAAGGCATTGGACGAGATTGGTTTTCATGAGCCTACACCTGTTCAGGAGCTGGCCATTCCGGTCATCAAATCAGGTCAGGATATTCTTGGCATCGCCCAAACAGGCACCGGTAAAACGGCAGCCTACCTGATTCCTATCCTGATGAAACTGGTGAAAGCCGAAGGCGAGGATCCCCGCGCACTCATTCTGGTGCCTACCAGGGAACTGGCTATCCAGGTAGGTGAAGACATCGAAGAACTGACAAAATATACGAATATCCGGTCGGCCGCTGTCTTTGGCGGCATCGGCTGGACCAAACATGCCGACCTGGTGAAACCCGGCGTAGACATTGTTGTCGCTACACCCGGCCGCTTATGGGATCTATACACCGTTGGCGCCCTCAGGTTTAAAAAAATTAAGACACTGGTCATCGATGAGGCAGACCGCATGCTCGACATGGGATTTATGCCGCAGCTGAACCAACTGTTTGAGGTAATCCCACCCAAAAGACAGAACCTGCTTTTCTCCGCTACTTTCTCCGACAAGGTGGAGCTGATCAGCAACGAATTCCTGACTTTCCCCGCCAGGGTTGAGGTGGCACCTTCTGCGACTACTGTGGATAAGGTGGAGCAATATTACTATCGCCTTCCTAACTTCAGGAGCAAGCTGAACCTGATCAACTTCTTGTTAAACGATACCGAAACATACAAAAGAGTGATCGTTTTCTGTGCCACCAAAGAGAATGCCGAGCTTGTCTTTAAGGTGCTCGACCGCAAAACTGACGGTGAGGTGCGCGTGCTGCATTCCAACAAGGCACAGAATACCAGGATCAATGCCCTACAATCTTTCAAGGAGGGAAGTGTCCGTGTTCTTATTTCGACGGATGTCTCTGCCAGGGGTATTGATGTTTCCATGATCAGTCATGTCATCAATTTTGACCTGCCTACCAATTATGAGGATTATGTGCACCGGATCGGGCGTACTGCCAGAGCCAACCATGAAGGTGTCGCCATCTCCTTTCTGAAGCCTGATGAGGAGTTCCACCTCATTAACATTGAAAAGCTGATCAGGATGGAGCTGACAGAATTACCAATCCCCGAAAAGGTAGAACTGGTCGAATCCAGCAGAAGCGAGATGCAGGAAATTGCCAGGGAGATGGACCGTCAGAAAAAACTGGATGATACCGGATTCAAAGGTGCCTTTCACGAGAAAAAACCACGAAAGAAAAAGAGCCCGTTTACTTTTAACGTCAAAAGCAAAGAACTTCGACCCTACAGGAATACAAGAAAGGGGTAAAGAAAAAATTACGAAGTAATATTTTCTTTACGGCGCTAGTCGCGAAACTGTCCATTTATCCTCATCTTTCACAAAAAGAATGCGGTCGTGCAGCCGATTCGGACGCCCCTGCCAGAACTCGATGCGCTCGGGCTGCACAAAATATCCTCCCCACCCGGCAGGTCGTTCGAGTCTTTCGCCCTTGGAAGAGATCTCCTTATTTTTCCACAATTCTTCCAGTGTCCCGCGACTCTCGACAGGTTCGCTTTGAGGGGATACTATCGCGCTAATTTGGCTTTCGTATGGTCTTTCGCTGAAATATTGATCTGAAATTTCTGAAAGAGAGAAACTGGCAATGCCTTCTATACGAACTTCCCGCTCAAGTTCAGGCCAGAAAAACAATAAGGCCACCTGACTGTTTGCCTCAATCTCCTTGCCTTTTCTACTGTTATAATTGGTGAAAAAATGAAAACCTTCCCTGGAAAAGAGCTTGAGCAGAACGATTCTCGAAGAGGGTTTGTGCTCTTTGGAGACTGTACTTAGCATCATGGCAGTCGGCTCGCTGACCTCGCCCTCGATGGCCTCTTCTATCCATTGTTGAAAAAGAGGAAAAGGCTCACGAAGCGACTTTTCGCTGAGAGTCGCCAGGGAGTAGCTGGTGCGGATATCTTTTAAGTTCATAGTAAAAAGTGACTAAAGTGAACTAAAGTGACTAGAGTGAACTAAAGTACTTAAGCCGCAAGCTTGGTTTGTTCGGAGTTCCAAACTTTAGTCACTTTAGTTCACTCTAGTCACTTTAGTCACTCATTTTACGATTTCGGCCTATTCAGGTTACAATTCAAGTTTCCTGCAGGAAACTTTTTGATAGAGGGCAAAAAAATTCTAATATTGTAGATTATAACAAATAGAGCAGCACCTATGTTAACTCAGGAAAGTCCCAAAACCCAATCCGATCCAAGGAAAAATGCACTGGTTATCATTCTGGCCGTATTGTTGGTCGTCGTTGTCGTCATGCTTTTTATGCAGCGCAGTGAACATGCACAGGTAACGTCTCAGATGAAGCAGGAAAAGGCTGCAATTGAATCCGAGTTGAACAACATGGTTCTGGGATATGACACACTGAAGCGAAACAATACCAACCTAAACGTTCAGTTCGAAGGGGCTCAGAACAAAGTCAAGGATTTACTCGCTGAAATCGAGCAAGTAAAAAGCACCAGTTTCAGGCAAATTTCGAAATATAGGGAAGAGATGACTACCCTAAGGAAGATCATGCGTGATTATGTTATTCAGATTGATAGTCTTAACCAGAAAAATCAACGCCTGATGACCGAAAACAGCAATGTTAAGCAAGAGGTTACTGAAGTGAAAACCCAAAACCAAAGTCTCGAGCAGGAGAAGAAAAAGCTTGAGCAAACAGTTACCCTTGCTGCTACTTTGGAGGCGAATAATCTCAAAGTGACTGGCATCAACAAAAGGGGAAAGGAGCAAACAAAGGCATCCAAAATAGAGAGTATCAAGATCGACTTTACCCTTGGCAAAAACATGACAGCCAAAAGAGGAGCCAAAAATATTTACGTTCGCATCCAGCGTCCGGATCAGCTCCTGCTGACCAAATCGGACAATGACCTGTTTAAATTTGAAGGATTGAAGATTCCGTATTCCGCTACCCGGGAGGTCGAATATGAAGGCCTTGACTTACCGGTGAGCATTTATTGGGACAATGCAGGATCTCCTGCTTTGGTTGT
>SESG01031573.1_pt1 | contig 10734 bp, 9 predicted proteins | sample 3171421 | NCBI WGS metagenome assembly SESG01 (sample SAMN10866946, study PRJNA518727) | freshwater metagenome | biome: subpolar coniferous forest; feature: holomictic lake; material: water; isolation source: holomictic Lake 227, 6 m and 8 m depth | place: Canada: near Kenora, Ontario | collected... | reverse complement strand
AGTTGAGACAGGCCATTCGCCAGGCCATCCGCGCCAATCCAGAAGCCAGAATTCTGGTTACCGGCTGCTATGCTCAGACCGAACCCGAAGTCATTCAAAAAATCGCCGGAGTCCATGATATTGTTGGTCATAGCGACAAGTCGAGAATTCCGGAAATACTATCCCTGACGGAAGAGCCTAAGAGTCGAAGAGCCGAAAGGCCGATTGTTACTAACTTCCGCTCTTCTGCTCTTCCCAACTTCCATTTGCAAGGGCGGACCCGGCCATTTTTGAAAATACAGGATGGCTGCAATGCCTTCTGCGCGTACTGTATTGTGCCTTTTGCACGGGGCAAAAGCCGAAGCTTGCCTATAGAATCCGTGCTGGAATCCATAAGCAGACTAAAGGCAGACGGAATTCATGAAATCGTTCTGACCGGAATTCATCTTGGCCACTATGGCCTGGATCTCGAGCCTGGAACCTGTCTGAACGATTTGCTAATCGCCGTCGAAAGCGCTGCTCTTATGGAGCGAATTCGCATCAGCTCCATTGAACCTGCCGAAATTTCCAATGAATTGATTGATCGTATTGCTGACTCTAAGATATTCTGCCATCATTTTCATATTCCGCTTCAAAGCGGCGACAATGAAGTGTTAAAGCGAATGAATCGGCCTTACACACGGGAGATGTTTCATCACATAGTATGCAGAATCCACGACCGGATCCCGGATGCCGCCATCGGCGCGGATGTTTTGGTCGGATTTCCAGGCGAAAGCGACGCAGCGTTTGATCAAACGGTTTCCCTTATTGAGGCGCTTCCAATAACCTATCTGCATGTATTTCCCTTTTCACCCAGAAAAGGAACGCCGGCATACAGCTTTGTGGATCAAATTCCCCATTCCGTTGTCAAGGCTCGGTGCAGTACTCTCAGGGCGCATGGCAAGGCCAAAAAAAAATGCTTTTATCACAGCCACATCGGAAAGGAAGTAGAAATCCTGGTTGAAGGTGTGCGAGACAACACCACCGGCCACTTAAAGGGCATGACTTCCAATTACATTCCGGTGATGGTCGAAGGCAAAGACCATATAAGAAACACGCTGATAATGGTCCGGATTATTCGTCAACAAGGTGAAGCCGGGATGTTTGGCGTTATCTCCAATTCACACCAAATTTCTGCTTGACCAACTCCTAAAAAATCAAACGGACTGCTGGCTCTCCTTGATGGTTACACTTTTAACCGTATGCGTGTAAATCATGGTGGTTCTGACATTGATGTGTCTCAGCAGCGCATTGAAAGCCATATTCTGGGTTGACGCAGAGAAACCTTTTTAGTTACTGCCAAGAAAGTCAGGAATGCGTTGACATGATATGTTGATAAGGATTCAGTATCCAGACTTTTGGTAAATATTTGAAAATGTCTAACCCACTGCGTGTAGGTTTTCAACGTCTTTGGGGAATAATGTCGAACCTGTATTTCATTTGCCAGGCGAGAATATTCTTCGCTCCAGGACATCCCTGTTGCCGGTTTTTCAGACTTGGGCGGCTGAAAAGTCGTTTTGGTCGGCTTCTCTGGGGTCTGTAACATTTGAGCAATGTCTGAAGAAGTTTTTGATGCGTTGTTTTGATGGCTTGCAGGCTGTTTATATTCTGCGGTATTCATCCTTGGAGCAATTACTTCCAGAGGTAAAGGGGGGGTTATCGCGATTTGTGTCACGGCATTTAACGAGTTCATAATAAAATGTAATTGCATGAGAAGCCTGCTGTTGTTGCACATCAGTTTGCTTTTTTTCTTGCAATTTCAACAGAAAATAATCCAGGCTTTTTCGTTCAGTTTCTGGAAAACGATATTTTCGGCAAAAATCCAGATAGAAGCGCAACCATTTTCCATAGAATGAATGCAAGCCAGTTGGAACCGACCTGTTTCTCAAAAGCGTCTCAAATTCTGTTTGCAACTGCAACGGGATGCTGTTCATCGATAATATCCAGAAGCTGTTATATTCATTTTTATTGCATGATATACAGAAACAGATAATGTGATAAAAATGTCTTGTCAAGTATTATTTTATAATGTACAAAAGGTCGAAATGAGATTGTGGATTACCTGCGGGCAGAATTGAAAAACAGATATCGCTTGCACATCCTGAGATCGTTTGCATTTTGGAAAGATATACAGAAGCTGTACAATTACTTGTTAGCACTCTCGTTGTAAAGTCATCGTGAATGTAAGCGCGAAGTAATGAAAATACGCGATTAATAGCAAGCATATCTCTGGAAACCAACTAATGAGCGACTTTATAAAAGAGACCAAGGAAGCAGTCACCGTTTACAACGGTGACTGCTTTGCATGTCTTGCCGATGTCGAAGATCAATCTGTAGACCTAATTTTTGCCGATCCTCCGTACAATATCGGAAAGAAGTTTGGCGATTTTATGGATATATGGCCTTCCGATAAGCACTACGCCGAGTGGTGCTACAAATGGCTAGAAAAGTGCATAAAAAAATTAAAATCGAATGGGAGCCTGTACGTTATGACAAGTACGCAGGCAATGCCGTATCTCGATTTATGGTTGCGAGATCGGATTACCGTTTTATCGAGAATTGTCTGGTACTACGACAGTTCAGGAGTTCAGGCAAAAAAATATTTTGGCTCATTGTATGAACCAATTATTTTTTGCGTCAAAGACCAAAAAAACTACACATTTAATGCTTCAGATATAGAAGTTGAGGCTAGAACTGGAGCAACTCGTAAGCTCATTGATTATAGAAAAGAAGTTCCAACACCTTATAAAACAACAAAGGTTCCTGGTAATATATGGTATATGCCTCGCGTAAGGTATCGCATGTCTGAGTATGAGGTGCATCCAAGCCAAAAGCCGGAAGCATTATTAGAGCGAATCATCAGAGCTAGCACCAACCCCGGCGATTTAGTACTTGATCCTTTTTCCGGCACATTTACAACATGTGCAGTAGCTCAACGTCTTGGCCGAAATTCTATAGGTATTGAAATGCAGTCAGAATATTTCAAAATTGCACTTAGAAGGTTGAACATAGCCAATAACTTCAATGGTGAATTATTAAAACCACTTGATAAGACCTTTATCCGAAAAAATGGAAATAGCGTTCGGCAATCTTGCGTATAATAGGAGTGGCTTTTTGATGTCAAAATTTGAAATAACTAATCATTCGTTTACCGCATCAATAAATTCAATACTTGAGCATCATTTTGGCGAGTACGCTAAAGACGTATTTGAAGCCAGTCCGTTACTTGGCTATCTAAATAACAAAACAAAATCGGCAAATCGTGGTTCAAAAGCACGGGGCGCTTTTGCAAATCACTATGCTCTCTATGTAGTAATAGAAGATTATTTAGCGAAAGGCTTTCTTAAAGAGAAAGACAATATCCCATATTCAAAATACGAAGGAGCTAAGTTCTCTGACCTTTTTCGTAGGCAGCGAGAATTGCCTTTTGGAGCAAAATTGCAGAATCACGGCCTAAATGCACGTCTAAATGACGAATTTAAGAAATTCTATCCAACTGTCGGTAAACCTCCAATTGTTCGGGATGTCGAGAGCCAGCGATATTGGATTCAAGAAGATTTATTGCAGGTGAAAATACGTCAAAAGAATGGGAAGGATGTTATATACAACATAGCCGAAGCAGTTATTGAAGTAATTAACGCGTATGTGGCTACAAAAAAAGCAGCTTTTGAAGGATTCCTTGAATCCTGTAGAAAAATTGCAGAACTCGGAAAGGAAAATCCCGAGCAAGCTGTTGAATTCGTAATTCAGCAATTGATGCCAAATGTCGATGCCCGCGTCTTTGAAATAGTTAGTTATGCCGTATTAAAAGTTAAGTATGGGCAAAAAACTGTTTGGATTGGTGATGCAAAAGAAACCGTATCTGAAGAGGCGCTAATTCTTTATAAAACAGGTCGTACAAATGCAAATGATGGTGGTATTGATTTTGTCATGAAACCGATAGGTAGGTTTTTTCAGGTAACGGAAACAATTGATGTTAGCAAGTACTTTCTTGATATTGACAAAGTTCAACGTTTTCCTATCACATTTGTTGTCAAATCAGATGAAACCACAGATCAAATACGATCCGCTATTAGAGTTCAAGCCGTATCAAAATATAAAATTGAAGCTGTCGTTGAAACCTACATGAAAGCCGTTGATGAAATAATAAACGTTAAAGATTTAGTCAAGGCATTTACTGAAATCGTCAAATCAGGAAGTCTTCAAGAAGTTATGGATGAAATAGTCACCCAGAGCAAGGTTGAATTTAATTACAGAGATGAAGAAGAATCAGACTCTGATGATCTATAGCCAGTGAAAAGAGGGCTAACCCATCATTCAACACAAATTGGCGCGATAAGGTCTCGCCAACTGGTTCATTCAGACGTTAGCTGACTGAGATATCACGCTGGACGATAATGAAATTGGATAGTATAGGAAGTAATCCACCCAAATAAATGTTGATTCTCCTGTCCCATACAATCTTGATCGATTTGTTTTCCATGTCAGAAATAGCACACATGCCACCACAAGCCAGCAAGCAAGACTCATGGAATTCCATACTCAACAAGATTGAAGTCCTGAAAAACGATTCCAGGCTGGCGTTCATGATGCAAGAATGGGACGGTATCGCTGATTCTTTACCAAAAATCGTCAAGCAATTCATTGGTGACAGCGATCCAATTCGAATTGTGGACTTGTCCGGTGTCCCAAACGAAATTGCGGGTGCGGCAAGTTCCGCAATTGCCAGAACATTATTCTCGATAAAACTTTGGCAGACGCGGGAAGAGCGCGAGAGCAACCCGGTGCTTCTTGTGTGCGAGGAAGCGCATCGTTATGTGCCCAACAGGGGTGAAGCGCAATACGAGGCCGCGCAAGATGCAATTCGGCGACTTGCCAAGGAAGGGCGCAAATACGGGATCGGCTTGATGCTTGTATAACAACGCCACAGTGAAGTTGAAACGACAGTGTTATCCCAATGCAATTCTTGGATCGTCTTACGCATTACTGGTTCTAACGGATTTTGTGGTTCTGCCAGTGGGTGCAATGTATGTTATGAGATAATCTATGAATTTTCAGGCTCCGGAATGACTGAAATGTCCTCGAAAGATTTCCCTGAACCGCTTCCGAGATCATTTTTCAATTCATAAGCACCTGAAAATACATGACCGCAAAATCCGTTAGAACCAGACGCATTACGAACGAATCGGATCGGAGTCATGTGCAGGGCATATTGCCTGACTCACTTGCAGGATTGACAAAGGTTCTCTCGGGACTTCGATGCCGTGAAGCTATCTTCGTTGGTCAAGCCGCTGTCTTGTCATCCCGCATCCTTATCCGGGATATTATTAAAGATGGCAAACCGCTTCCCAGATCACAGGACATCTATTATGACAAGGGCTGGCATCCGATCCGATAACGGATCAACATTTGGCGGAAGTAGGGAAACGATGGCGTTTGCAAAGCCGACAAGTTAAAGAATGAAGATGTAATACTCGATGTTCAAGTTTTTTTTAAATGCTTTAATTTCAATAGGTTAAAATTTAATAAAAAATCATCATTTCCGGGTTTCAAAAAAATAACCTGCTGAATTTATTGATTGAATAAAAAATGATGATTTTAAAAAAAGCCAATATACTCAATCAAATTCAAAAAACTTGAACATCGAGTAATAGCAGCATGAGGGTGGATAAACTATCAAAGTAAGGAAGGTTGAATTCATGGAGTGGTACGTCATAGTATTAATTGCGGTCGCTATTGTTGTTGTTTCTTATATAATAGCCAGGTCGCCTGATGAAGAAGAGGCATTCGAGCGCCAACTCACCGCAATTCCCGACTTCAACCCTACACAGAAGATCATGGGTTTGCACGGCAAATCTGGTATAGCCATAGACGAAGATCACAATAAAGTCTGCCTCCTTGTAAATCGGCAAGGAACAGAGATTCTGAAAGTAGTTTCAAAGGAGAAGCTGGCTGCAATAAACGTTGAATCAGGGCTGATGGCCGCACAGAAGAAACGGGATTACCTCGATAGTTTGAAGATGAGTGTTAGGGTTATTTCTTCCCAGGATATTCTCAGTACTGAATTATTTGAGGATGGTATTACAGTCACGAAAACCGTCCGGTCCAGTCAAATAGGTCTGGCTTTGATCGGAGGCATTGCTTTCGGCGGTATAGGAGCGGTTATAGGTGGTCTGTCAGGGAAAACCCATTCCTCGAAGAAGATTCAACGTGTAGCTCTTCGCTTGATTGTCAACGACACTGTGGAGCCTCTGCACGAGGTCACTTTTCTGGACACTGAAACAAATAGGGATGGGATATTATACAAATTGGCTATGGAAAAAGCGCGTCATTGGCACGGGCTCATGGAAGTCGTCATCAAACGAGCAGACATGGATGACAGGGAACTATGTTATAGTCCTGAAACCATGGCAACAGCCCAACCGTCCATCGCCGATGAACTAAATAAATTCGCAGATTTGCGTGGCGCTGGAGTCTTGAGTGCGGAGGAGTTTCAGCAGCAGAAGTTCCGCCTTCTTGGTATTGATCAATAATCAGAACAAATAGGCTAAAGAGCGCATAACCCGTCATTCCAGACGACTGGTAACAAGGGTGGTCAATATCCGAAACTCAGACTTGATTAACACACGGTGATTTTATTCTACTCAAATTCTCTCAAACAGACCAACCGTTACAGTACTCCTAACCATCTGTTGCACCTGACTTCGCAGGTGAACATTGTGTTGAACAAACAGAGGATTATTCTTATCTTGCCGAGAGGTTGCGGTAGATGTCTCTTTTGAAAGTAATCAGCACAGAATAAATATCAAGGAGAAATTAGTGAAAACAATTTCAGTGTTTAACAATAAAGGAGGCGTTGGCAAGACTACGCTGACATATCACCTTGCCTGTGTACTTGCAGAACTCGGACACAGAACCCTAATAATAGACTTGGATCCGCAATGCAATATGACAGTTCTGTGCATGGATCAAGAAAAGCTACACGAAATTTGGGCAGAAGAAGATCCTTTTATTGAAGACTATAAGTCTGCAAAGGATCAGATTTCATCTGCTGATTTTGATGCAATTGTGACTGCAAATAGATCAATCCATTTTTTGCTAAAACCTGTAGAAGATGGAGTTTCTGAAACAATAATGTCAGCTCCATATGCGGTTGCTCCAAATCTAGACCTCATACCAGGTCGACTAAGTCTCCATCTGTTTGAGGATAAGATTGCGAGTAGGTGGAGTGAAGTATATCAAGGGGATCCACTTGCGATTAGAACGGTAACCAATGTTAGGGAAATTTCCGAACGATACGCTAAACAGCATAAGTATGATTTCGTCATTATTGATACATCACCCAGCTTGGGAGCTCTAAATAAAGTAATCATTTCTACTACAGACTGCTTTATAGTCCCTTGTATGCCGGACATGTTCTCGTTGTATGGAATTAGAAATATTGGTAATTCCTTGAGTATTTGGAAAAAACAATTTGATACCATATTTCATTTTTTGTCAGATGAAAAACGCAAAAACTTTCCGAACAAATTCGTTAGATTCATAGGTTACACCATCTATAACGCTCGTAAATACTCAGGTGGCTTAAATGATTGGGATTTAGCTAGAGCACAATTTAATTACGCAAAACAGATTCCAGATACTATAAGAAGTTTTATGAAAGTCGAAATTAGAGAGCATTTGCCAGATGACTTATTAGAAAAGCCGATAGGAGAGACATCAGTGATGCACTCGCATGCAACTATGGCAAATATGGCTCAAAAATATAGAGTACCGATCTGGAAGGTGCCAGAAATTCCAGAATTAGAGCGTTCTGATGTCTCAACAATAAGTGGAAATAGTGCTCGCTACAAAGAAACAAGGGCTCATTACTTGCTATTTGCTAAAGATACGCTTCTTCGAATTGCTACATTGGAGGGTTGAAGTATGTTAAAAGAAGCGCAAATAGAATCTGCAATTTCTGCATTTAGTGAGTGCATGTATGAGTTTGATATATTTAAAGACTCTGTGGCGAGTTACTTTACAAAGTCACCAACATTGAAGCCCGTTATTCATTCGATAAAATCAAGATTGAAAGATACTGACCATTTGAGAGAAAAAATTCTCAGGAAGTGGGACGAATGCGGACCGATTGATGGTGCTAATATATTCCAAAAAATAACCGATTTATCAGGTGTACGTGTGTTACACCTTTATCAGGATCAATTTTCATCTATTCACCCTGAGATTATAAGAAAAGTTGCTGCAAATGATTGGGTATTACATGAGAATCCAGTTGCCTATACTTGGGATCCTGAATCCGAAGTATTTTTTTCAGGTATAGGTCTTGCCGTAGAACGAAAGGAAAGCTTTTATACGAGCATCCACTATGTGATCCGACCACGCATTGATTCCCCTATTTCTTGTGAGATTCAAGTTAGAACCTTATTTGAAGAGATTTGGGGTGAAGTTGACCATTCTCTCAATTACCCAATGAAGTCTGAAAACAAATCATGCCGTGAACAATTATTGGTTCTAGCAAAACTTGTTGGGGCAGGTAGTCGCTTGGCAGACTCAATTTATCGAAGCAGCAATTGATAGTGGAGGCAAGCAGGAACTCTGAGGTGTTTGACCCTTGAAAGCGCATCACAAGGGGCACAGCACATAACAGGGGTCTGACTTGACTTATTGACATTCACAGCCAGAGTCGGACTTTTTCTAACAAAACAATGCACCGGATAAACCGGTGATTTTGGCATTAAACAAGGCTGAATAATAACAATCAATATAAGAGAGGCGAATCTAATGTATAAGATTAACCATATAAAAATCGAAGGTTTTAGGCGACTAAAACACATCGACCTGCCAGTATGTCCTTTCATGGTACTTATTGGGGCGAATGGCGTTGGCAAGACATCTTTACTCGACGCTTTCTCCCTGCTTTCAGCATCAGCCGCAGGAGGATTAAACAACAAGCTTTCTCAATTGGGTGGAGTAGCAAATGTTCTAACCAGGGGAAAAGCTGAGTCTTTATCACTTAATGTTGACATGGATGTACCTGGATATCGCCCGATTGAATATGATCTAAAATTGACGACAAAGGGTGTTGGATATGCAATTTCCTCTGAGGTTTTATCTCAATCACGCGATGGATTTTCCGATGCCTTCAAACATATAGACTCGCACGATGGTGATATTAAGTACTTCGAAAAAGAAGAAAGCAACCGCCTGGTTCGCCCGAACTGGGAATATAATCCGAATGAGACGTCGCTTTTTCAAGTACCAAAAATGTTTCGAGAACCGGAGGAACTGCGACGAATTCTTGGCTCAGTGACCCAATACCATGCTTTAGACGTAGGTTCACGCGCCCCTGTTAAACTGCCACAACAGATGAAACCGGCTGATTTGCCAGGTGCAGATGGAGAAGATTTAATACCTTTCTTGTATTACCTACGGGAAAGCAATCGCGACCGCTATGAGGCAATTGAAGATACCTTAAAGGCTGCGTTTCCCGGTTTTGAATCACTCAGCTTCCCCCCTGTCGCTGCTGGTATGTTGACGATGACATGGAGAGATAGCAACTACAAAAAGCCTTTTTTTATGCAAGAACTTTCTGAAGGCACCCTCCGTTTTATTTGGCTGGTTTCTCTTTTGCAAAGCCCTGGACTTTCAACTATCACAATGATCGATGAGCCTGAAGTTAGTTTACATCCTGAGTTGCTGAGTATCCTTGCGGATCTTATGCGCGAAGCCTCTAAGCGAACACAGCTTATCGTAGCCACCCATTCAGACCGTTTTATCCGGTTTCTTGAACCTAAAGAAATTGTCGTAATGGATCGCGACGACGATGGCGACACTACTGCCGCCTGGGGGAATAGCTTAGATCTGGATGAATGGCTCAAAGAATACGGCCTTGATGAAGTCTGGCGGATGGGGCGGATGGGAGGACGATCATGAAAATAACCTTGATCGTTGAAGGAAAAACCGAAAAGGCCTTTTTGCCTTATCTCAGAAAATTCCTTGAATCCCGATTGCCAAATAAAATGCCGAGACTTGATGTCAATCCCTACGATGGTCGAATTCCGACTGGAGATAAATTGAAACGCGATGTTCAGAGATTGTTGAGTGGTCAGTTTCCATCTGATTATGTTATTGCTTTGACGGATGTTTATACGGGTAGCCAGCCTCCGGAGTTTGTAAATGCTAACGATGCGAAAGAAAAGATGCGATTATGGGTGGGACAAGAACCAAGATTCCATCCTCATGTTGCACTTCACGATTTTGAGGCATGGCTCCTGCCTTATTGGACTTCTATTCAGAAGTTGGCGGGGCATAATAAGACTGCTCCTACTGGTAAACCTGAAACAGTCAACCACACTAATCCACCTGCATATCGTATAAAGGAAATCTTTGAAATAGGAAAGAGTAGAGACAGCTATGTAAAGCCGCGTGATGCGGGACGCATATTGAGTAAAAACGACCTGGGTGTGGCAGTAGCCGAGTGTCCGGAGCTAAAAGCCTTTGTGAATACCATAATTTCTGTGTGTGGTGGGAAAATCCTATGATGAAAGAAACCAAAATGGGTCATCCCTTTTGAGAAAAGAAAGACCCCCGTTGTTCATCATGCGATTGCGTACACATACACCGATCAAAATGGTGAATCGCCTTGGAACAAATAATCTACACAAAAGACTCCCCATTGTATGAAGGAGAGACAGATGAATACAGATATCTTAA
>SESG01021405.1_pt1 | contig 10738 bp, 8 predicted proteins | sample 3171421 | NCBI WGS metagenome assembly SESG01 (sample SAMN10866946, study PRJNA518727) | freshwater metagenome | biome: subpolar coniferous forest; feature: holomictic lake; material: water; isolation source: holomictic Lake 227, 6 m and 8 m depth | place: Canada: near Kenora, Ontario | collected... | reverse complement strand
ACAACCTGAACAGGGGCCGCAGGTTTCTATCGGGGCCGGCATTCTGGCGGCGCCGTTTGTGTTTGTTTTTTCCGGGATTGACCGTTTGGAGGGGTCGAGCATCGCTGAGAGAAGGACGGTCAAGAATGTCAAGGCCAGCTGGTCGCAGTTTGGATTCATGGTATCGACGGTTTTTTATTTTTCACTGGCGTGTTTGCTTTTATACCGGATATTAAGTTCTTTGGTGGGGCCATCTGCAGCTGTATGGGCGGTGATCCTGATGGCCATTTGCCAGGGGATGCCGCTTTTTGCATTCCGCAGGCCTATTTTCAGCCAGGTGCCAGAATTCTTTTTACAATGCCTGTGCGTATATCTTTTTCTGCGGAATGAAAAAGCAGAGGGGCAGTTTATCCGGCGGTGGTGGGCTTTTGTCCTGCTCGGGGTTGTGGCGGCGCTGGTTTATTTGATACGCAATAATAATGTTCTTTTTGCGTTGGCCTGGCCGCTTTTTTTTGTGACAACGGGGTTGTCCTGGAAAGATCCGGGGATCATGGTGCGTCGCTTGTGCGCTATTTTTATTCCGTTTACGGTGTTGCTGATGGTTTTTCAGTTGTGGCCTGCGGTTTACGCGCAGAAAACGATTTATTCCAATGCCTTTGATTATGTCAGGGTCCATGCAACTTGGCTGGAAATTCTCGGCCGTATCGTTCATGTGTTTATAGGGGTTGACTGGGGCCTTGTTTTTACAGCGCCGTTTTTATTGCTGGGGGTTTTAAGCCTGATGTTTTTCAAGATGCCGTGGAAGAAGCGGCTGGTTCTTTTTTCGCTTCCAGTGCTTGTGAATTTTTATATTATCGTATTTTTCGGGACACAGGGAGGGTGGTACGGGTACCGTTATCTGATTGCTTCCGCGTTTCCGGTCTTTGTTTTTCCTCTGGCATTTGCTATCAAAAAACTTGATGACAAAGGTTGGGGGGCTTTAAAATTTGCCCTGGTTCTTCTGGCTGTCATGCCGGTGGTGTCCATGTGGTTTTTTGAAGGAAGATCAACCTGCCTTTCGCTTATCACGCAGTTTTTCGGCCGGAAAGACTGGGGGCATGCGACGTATCAGCTATGCGTTTGGAAGGCATTGTTCAATGTGAATGACCTCGCGTATTTTGCTTATAAAGGGGGGGCGCAATATTTTCACTACCTTTATTATTTGGCAGGCAGTTCTTCCGGGTTTTCAAACTCTACGGATGAGTTTTCGCTAATAACAAGGGTGCTGGCATCCTACACGCCATTCAAGTTGAAAACTGTGGTGCAGGTTATTATTGTCCTGGCATTGCCTTTTATGACGGTCCTTATGTTCCAGTACGGCCCGGCCCTGCTGGCTTTCTGCCGGGGACATAAAAAACATCCTCGACAGCCGCAGGAAACTCTGGTATAAAAGATTTTCATTTGATGGTGGTAACAGCATTCACGCCGATGTAGCTCAGCTGGTAGAGCAGCGCATTCGTAATGCGCAGGTCGGAGGTTCGAACCCTCTCGTCGGCTTGTTTTAAGATCCCCGTTGTTCCGTCGCAAGCCGGATTTAACGGGGATTTTCTTTTGATTTTCACGTGAGGTGGTATAATATTTTTTCTTGCGGCACAAATTTATTTCTTTCAGGATAAGGCAAATGGGTTTTCGTAAAAGTTTTCAAAATCGCAGTTTCTTTTTGTTCTGGCTGGCCCAGCTGGTGTCGCAGTTCGGCGACCGTATCAATCAGATGGCCCTTGTCGGGCTGGTGGCCGGGCGGCAGTTCGGTTCGGCATCTACCATGGAGCTGGCCAAGGTCTTGGCCTTTACCATTATTCCGGTATTTATCGTCGGACCTATTGCCGGGGTGTATGTTGACCGCTGGGATCGCAAGAAGACCCTTTTTGTCTGCGATATTATTCGTGGATGCCTTATCTTGACCATCCCGCTTGTGTTTATGGCGCGGCATTCGATGATCCCGATTTACGCCATTGTTTTTCTGGCGTTCTGCCTTAGCCGGTTTTATGTCCCGGCCAAGATGTCGATTATCCCCGAGCTGGTGGAAGAGGAACATCTGCATATTGCCAATTCGCTGGCGACGGTCAGCGGCATGATTGCTTTTGTGCTGGGAGCTTTGCTGGGTGGGCTTATTGTGGAATACGGCGGCGCCCGGGGCGGGTTTTTGTGTGATGCCGGTACCTTTTTCATTTCGGCGGCTTTACTTTTTTTTATCACACGCGACCGCAACAAGGCGAAGCTGGTCGATGTCCGTCCGGGTGAAATCGTGACAGCCGGGAAAGAAATGGCCGGCGCGTACCGGCATGTCCTGGCAGAGGCGGGTGACGGCATCCGCTATATTCTTGCCCACCGTGATATCCGGTATATCATTTATCTGATGATGATCCTTTTCATGGCTGTGGGGGCAATTTATGTGGTGATCATTGTCTTTATCCAGGGCGCGTTCGGGAGTATCACCAAGCATCTTGGATTCCTGGCGGTAGGGCTGGGGGCTGGTCTTTTCGCAGGCAGTCTTGCTTACGGGAAGTGGGGCGACAAGAAAAAACAGGTGGAGACGATTTTCAAGTGCCTGATCGCGGGCGGTATCATGACCACGGTCTTTGCGTTTGCGGTTGAGGCCATGCATAATATATGGGTGGCGCAGGCATTGGCTTTTCTCCTGGGTATTGTTGTCGGGCCGATAGTTATTGCGGCCAATACAGTTGTGCATAAAGTGGCAACGCCTGATATGCAGGGCAAGGTTTTCAGCGCGATGGAATTTGTGATCCATTTTGCTTTTCTGGTGACAATGCTTATCAGTTCAAAACTTTCCGAATATATCCCGCATGCGTGGATCCTGATGGCAGTCGGAGTTATTTTTTGTTTTGTCGGTGGATGGGGAATGTGGCGGTATCCGCAAACATGTTTATCGGCAGAAGGAAAAGCATGAGTTATTCTTGCGATCGGAATCGTATTCTTATTAAGCATGGGGCTGATGATGATGTCTTTATGCCAGGTACGCCACAGGAGCGTATCGGAGTTGTTTGGGATTTAACCTGTGAGGCGTATGCGTTGAAAGGAGGCGTTGATGTTGAACAGCGACTACAAAGACATATTGCGCAATTTGTTAGAAAATAATGTGCGTTTTCTTGTAGTAGGGGCATATGCCATGAGTGTTTATGGTTATCCGCGCTCAACCGGGGACATTGATATTTGGATTGATCGATCGGGAGATAATCCTTTACGCGTTCACAGGGCGTTGATTGCTTTTGGCGCGCCGATGGCAAATATTTCAGTTGAGACATTCGCCGCAGTAGATGTTGTTTTTCAAATCGGAGTGATCCCTTGTCGGATTGATATGATCACGACCATTGATGGTGTTGTTTTTGAATCAGCCTTCGCGGCACATAAAACGTTTGATGTAGACAATATGATGATCCCGTTTATTTCGGTGCAGGACCTTATTGCGAATAAGCATGCGGCTGGGCGGCCTAAAGATTTAGCGGACATTATTAATTTGACGCGTATTTTGCAGGGAGATAAACCTTGAACTTCGCGGTGCTGGCCTCAGGGAACGGGAGCAATTTGCAGGCGATCATTGAGGCGTGCCGGGCAGGGCGTATCGGCGGTAGGCTGGCGGTGGTGATTTCTGACAAGGCGGACGCGTATGCACTGGTGCGGGCGCGTCAGGCGGGTGTTCCCGGCGTCCTTTCTGTTAATCCTAAAGATTATCCTTCACGCGAAGCCTTTGACCTGGAGCTTGTCCGTTTATTAAAAGCCGAGAATATCAGCCTTGTTGTCCTGGCAGGGTATATGCGGATCCTCAGCCCTGCTTTTGTCTGTGCGTTCTCCGGCAGGATCATCAATATTCACCCGGCACTCCTGCCGGCGTTTAAGGGCGCCCACGCGATCAAGGATGCGCTGGCGGCCGGAGTTGATGTGACAGGGGTTACGGTTCATTTTGTTGATGAGGAAGTGGATCATGGCCCCTTGATTGAGCAGGTGGTTGTGAGCCTGGTCCCTGGAGATACGCTGGAGTCTTTGGCTGCGCGCATTCATCAGGCGGAGCATGTGCTGTACCCGCAAGTGATAGATCGCGTGCTCAAAGGGCTGTCGTCGATTCCTGTTGATGGCAGGCAGGGATAACCGCCGATTATTTTTTGTTTTGCGCGGCGGGTTCTTTTGTTTCAGCTGTCGATGTATTGGGATTTGGCAGTTCAAAGCGGATGGTGGTTGTTTTTCCCTTATCTTCCCATTTCTGTTTCTCGGCGTAAGATTTGAGTTTTTCTTTGTCGAGTTTCAATTCTCTTACTTCTTTCACTTCACGGCTGATAAAACCTTTTTCGTCTCTGATGGGGCTTGGCCTTCGTGCGTAAAGGATGACGCCGTCATAATTGGTGAAAGGGTACAGCTTCAGGGTATTGGCCGCAATCGCCGCAATGGTTCCCTGAGGGTCTTCTTCCGGCGGGAAATCGCTTGAAGTAAATTTGTATTTGATGCGGTTTTTTATTTGTTCGGTCAGAAAATACGGCCAGCTGATACGGGCAAAGGGCACGCCGCGGCCGGTGGTATCATTGATCAGGGAATCCCTGCCGATAACTTCATTCAATTCGCGCATGTAGTATTCTTCCGAAGGGATGGCTTCGGTCAGTGAAGCTTGCAAGTCTTGGAGGTAAATGATTGACCGCGTGGCAATGCCCCGGGTGATGTCCGCGGCCAGGATGACAATGAACTCTGGGAGCTTGTCGGCAGGGGTTTCTTCAGCGCTCAGGATTGATTCCTGGATCGCTTGATAGATCAGTTGGCGTTTTTTGGCGTATTCTTCGGTGTAGGTTGAGCCGTAAGAAACGCTTTCGTTCGGTAAAACATCAGGGACAACATCATAGCTGAATTTGAAATAACGCCGGGCAAATTCGGCCTGAAGGGATAAAAGGGCCAGCGGTTGAACCTTGCGTTCGGGCTTTTCCGCGTTTTCTGATCCGGCCTTCATATCAAAGATGGCAAATTTGAGCGGGGCATAAATCCACAGGGTATTGTCCACGCGGCGGACGATGATTGGAAGATTGCCTTCTTTGAGGCAGAAGGCGATTAATTTTTTTTCCGCTTCTGAGGGCGGATAGGTTTTATTTTTTGGCAGGGCGCAGCCCGCCATGGTTAAAATGGTGAAGAACAAGAGAAAAACGGCCTTGTATTTCATGCCGCGGCTTCCTCATCAAGAAACGGCGGTCGGTATTTGGGTTTCACGCCGAACTTTTCAAATATCGCTTCAATTTCGTCATACTCCAATTCTTCCTTGCGCAAAAGTTCCTGGGAGAAATGTTCCAGAAGATCCCTGTGAGCATTAAGGGTTTCAAAACATTCTTTCAGGCAATTTTGAAGAACATCCTGGACATCCTCATCAAGTTTTTCACGCGTTTTTTCGGAAAGGAAGCTTTCATTGCCGCCCCAATGATTCACGAAAGCGTGGAAATCACCGATCAGCTTGGATTTGCCCATGCCAAGACGCCACACCATATGATGGGCTTTTTGCTGCGCATGAAAGAAATCTGACCCTGGTGAACCGCCGACACCGGCACCGGTCAAGCCGAATTTGATTGTTTCCGCCGCGTAACTTGCCAGAGAGGATTTAATGGAGGACAGCATTTCCTCTTTACTGCTGCTATGTCTTTCGACGCGTCCACGGTACGAGACAAAACCAAGCGCGCCGGCTCTTGGGATAATCGTGGCCTTGATGACATCCTCATGATGGAGGTAGATATAGCCCATGATAGCGTGTCCGGCTTCGTGATAAGCCGTCCATATTTTTTCGTCTTGGCTTTGGAGAATATTTGATTTTGTGCCGTAACAGATGCGGTCATACGCTTCAGAGAGGTCTTTGAAGGTTATGGCTTCGCTTTTGTTGCGCATGGCAATCAGGCTGGCTTCACGGATCATGTGATCAATGTCTGCGGGCGAGAACCATAGTGTCTTGCGGGCCAGGACCTTGACGTTGACATCTTCAGCCGCTTTAACTTTTTTCAGGTAAAACTCGAAAAGTTGACGGCGTTCTTTCAGGTTCGGATGATTGATATGGATCACGCGCTCAAAGCGTCCGGAACGCATGATGGCCGAATCGATTTCGCTTTCGTATGAATTGGTGGCGGCCAGAACAATGATGTTGTTTTCCTGTTTGCGCAGGCCGTCGAGTTCGGTTAGGAATTGATTGATCGTGGCGTTATGTGATGTTTCAGCACCGATATTGCCCAAAGCGTCAGAACGCCGGGGACGGGCGAATGAATCGATTTCATCGATAAAAATGATGCAGCCGCCTTCGGCCTTGGCCAGGGACCTGGCTTCATGGAAAAGTGTTTTCATGCGCTGCGCACCGGTCCCGACATAAATCCCGACGAATTCGCTGCCGGCCACAGACAGAAACGGCAGGGCGGCTTCCGTGGCCATGGCTTTGGCCAGGTAGGTTTTACCGCAGCCTGGCGGTCCGATCATCATGGTGCCTTTGATGACTTTGCCGCCGACAGCCTTGATCCGTTCGCTGTCTTTGAGGAGTTCCACGACCTCCCAGGCGTCTTTCTTGGCGCTTTCCATGCCGATGACCGTGTCCCACGGCACATTGACGCGTGTGGCCATGATAAAATTGTCAGCTGCTTTTTCAATGATCCCGATGGTTTTGTCAACGGCTTTATCAAAATGATCGTCGTTGAGCGGTTGGGCGCTATGGACGGCCAGCAGTTGGGCTTCCCGGATCATGCTGGTGAGGTCATTGACGGAAAACCACATGGTCTTGCGCACAAGGGCGTCGATGTTGACGGGCGTGTTGACGCCGGCTTTTTCGAGGAAGTGCCGTAACAGCAACAGCCGGTCCTGGGTGCCCGGGCGATTGATTTGGATTTTCTGGGTAAACCGGTTGGGTTTAAACAGTTGTTTGCTGAGGTTTTCTTCGGTTAGGCATGTTTCGGCGAAGATGTAAATATTGTTGTCGTCTTTGAGGATTTCATCAAGTTCGCTCAGGAAGAAGTTTTGCACGGTGTCATAGAAACTGACGTGGCGCTCATCCCAGACGAGGGTGTCGATGTTGCTGACATAAAGGATGCAGCCGTGTTCGGTTCGGTTGAGCGCGCGCGCTTCTTCAAATATTTTTTTGATTTCGGAGCGGGCTTCGTTCGGGGGCATGGCCAGGATTTCAGAGGAGGACATCGGGACAACAGGGAACAGGGATTCTGTGGCGATGGCTTTGATGAAATGGGTCTTGCCGGTGCCCGGCGCGCCGTAGAACAGATATGCTTTGGCCAGCTTGTTGCTGGCGCTGTTAGACTGGCGTGAATCGCGCAGACGGGTGACGATCTCCCAGAGGTCTTTTTTGGCCGCGAGCATGCCGATGATATGGTCCCAATAAACGTGTTCTTGCGCAAAGAGCATGTTTCTGGATCCGTTCTTGCTCAGGAGGTTGACCAGGTGATCTTTGGCGCTGCTCAGGTGGGCATAGGAAATCTTGAGGGCTTTTTCACGCTGGGCAAAGATGGCGGCTTCGCGCACCATGGTGTCGATATCCGCAGGAGAGAACCACATGGTTTCTTTGGCCAGGGTCAAGACATCGACGCCGTCGTCATGCTCGATCTTTTTGAGATAGAAGTTGAGGATGTCTTCCCGGTCTTTGCAGCTGGGGTAATCAAGCCGGATTTTACGGTCAAAACGGCCCGAACGGATGATGGCCGGATCAAGCCTGTCTTCGTTAAAATTGGTGGCTGCGAAAACAACAATATTATTTTCTTGTTTGCGCAGGCCGTCGATCTCAGTTAGAAACTGATTAATTGTTGCGTTGTGGCTGGTTTGTCCGCCGAAGCCGATATCTTCCCTCCGCGGCGTGGCAAAAGAATCCATTTCATCAATAAAAATGATGCAGCCGCCGTAAATCCTGGCAAGTTTGCGCGCTTTTTTAAAGAGTGAGCGCATGCGGGCTGCGCCTTGACCGACGAGCATGCCGACAAATTCGCTGCCTACGGCAGACAGGAAGGGAAGGTCAGCTTCGGTGGCGATGGCCTTAGCGAGATACGTTTTGCCGCAGCCCGGGGGGCCCATAAAGAGCGTCCCTTTGATAATCTTGCCTCCAATGGCCTTAAGGCGTGTCTGATCGCGCAGGAATTCCACGATTTCCCAGGCATCGCGTTTGGTGGTTTCCATTCCGATGACATCTGTCCATTTGATATTTGCTTTGATCGTGCTGGAATCATCCGTGCCGAGCATTTGTGACATGCCGCCGCCCATGAACATGTAATAATACATGACGCCGTACATAACGGTCATGATGACGCCCTGCACGATACCCATGAACAGGTACATGCCCATTTGGGCCATCATTTGTTTCCGTGAAAAAGATTCCAGGGAGGAAAAGCTTCCGAATCCGCTGATCAGGAGCGCGGTGACAATGACAAGGAATGTGACAGAAAGAAAGACTATGAGTAGCTTGAGCCAGTTCAGCTGCAGCCAGATAAAAAATTTTATTTTTTGCATGTGTAACCCTTTGTCATAAAAGTTTTTATAAAAATACAAGAAAGGATAACATACTGCAGTGCGGGCGTCAATCATCTGTTGGTTCCTGCGTTCCAGACAATCGCTTGACTTTCCGAGAGGCTTGTGATAATTTGTCTGCATTCTTAAAAGAGAATTTTAAAGAAAAAGAGGTCTATTTATGTCAAAGATCAAGAATGTCAAGGCAAGAGAGATCATTGATTCCCGCGGCAACCCGACGGTTGAAGTGGATGTTATTTTAGATAACGGCGTACTCGGCCGTGCGGCAGTCCCTTCGGGCGCCTCAACGGGCGAGCGCGAAGCCATTGAATTGCGTGATGGCGACAAGAAGCGTTATATGGGCAAGGGTGTTCTTAAGGCGGTTGAAAATGTCAACACGCTTATTAAGGAAAAGGTCGTCGGGCAGGAACCTGATTTCCGTGCGTTGGACAAGGTGATGATTGCGTTGGACGGCACAGAAAACAAGAGCAAGCTTGGTGCCAATGCGATCCTCGGCGTGTCTTTGGCTGCGGCCAGGGCCGCGGCGGTCAATGCCGGTCAGCCGCTTTACCGCTTTATCGGCGGCGAAGATGCCAAGATCCTTCCGGTTCCGCTGATGAATATCGTCAATGGCGGCGCTCATGCGGATAACAATCTTGATATCCAGGAATTCATGATCATGCCTATCGGCGCTCCGACGTTCAAGGAGTGCATGCGCATGTCATGCGAAGTGTTTCATAATTTGAAAGCGCTGTTAAAGGCTAATGGATTGAATACGTCTATTGGTGACGAGGGTGGTTTTGCGCCCAATTTGAAGTCTAATGAAGAAGCTCTTTCCTATATCATGCAGGCCATTGAAAAAGCTGGATATAAGCCTGGCAAGGATATTTTTATTGCCATGGATTGCGCGTCTTCCGAATATTATGCGGATGGCAAATACAATTATGACGGTAAAGTTTTCTCGTCAGTTGAAATGGCCGCCGAGTATGCCAAGCTTGTCAAGAAGTACCCGATCGTATCGATCGAGGATGGACTTGATCAGAATGACTGGCAGGGTTGGAAAGAACTGACCGCCAAGATCGGTAAAAATGTCCAGCTGGTGGGCGATGATCTTTTTGTCACCAATGTCAAGTGCCTGCAGCAGGGTATTGATCAGGGTATTGCCAACTCTATCCTTATTAAAGTGAACCAGATAGGTTCCTTATCTGAAACGCTGGATACCATTGCTTTGGCGAAGAAGCACAAGTACACATCGATCATGTCGCACCGTTCGGGCGAAACAGAAGATGTCACGATTTCTCATTTGGCTGTTGCGACCAATGTGGGACAGATCAAGACAGGTTCATTGTCGCGCACGGATCGTTTGGCCAAGTACAATGAACTTTTGCGCATCGAAGAAGAGTTGGGTTCAAAGGCTGTATACGCGGGCCCGATCTGGGGCAAGATTTGCTAAAGCCGTAAGGCTTCATGATTAAAAATACGATTTTTATTTTTGTTGTATTGGTGGCGGTTTTTGTGTTATATCTACCGTCATACTTGCAGATGCAAGATTTAAGGGGCCGCAACGAGGCTGCTGAAAGGCGTATTAAAGACCTTGAGGCAGAGAATTCGAAGTTTACCATTGAACGTGAACGCCTCAAGAATGATCCTGAGTATTTCGAGAAAGTCGCCCGTCAGCGGATGGGGTTGATTAAAGAGGGCGAAGTTATTTACAAGGTTGTTCCTCCGGGCGGCAAGACACCTGAGCCTGTGGAAGAAGTCAAAAAGCCTGATGCGGCGAAAATTGCCGTGAAGAAAAAGATATTGAAGAAGGCGTCCAAGAATAAGGCCAAGGACGTGAAGAAGCCGGTTGATAAAAGTGCGGCCGATAAGAAAAAAGTTTCGATCAAAGATTAACAGGCGCTTGCCAGGGCGCTTGGAACAGGCATCGCGGGGTGGAGCAGTCTGGTAGCTCGTCAGGCTCATAACCTGAAGGCCGTTGGTTCAAATCCAACCCCCGCAACCATCAAGCAAAATGTGGAGTAGGAATAGTTCGCACGACGAGCTATCAACCTGCTCCACTTTTGTTTTATAGCCAGTAGCGATAAGCATAGACACTTTAAGCTATTGGTTCATGAAAATCCCCGACTTATTCAAACAATTCACCGATTATGCCGTACTTGAGAGATGTTTGGAACCCACCACAATACGGTGGTATAACAACAGCATCAAGAGCTTCTACAAGTATCTTCGTCGTCGAGTGCGTATTTTCTTAATTCAT
>SESG01001299.1_pt1 | contig 10742 bp, 7 predicted proteins | sample 3171421 | NCBI WGS metagenome assembly SESG01 (sample SAMN10866946, study PRJNA518727) | freshwater metagenome | biome: subpolar coniferous forest; feature: holomictic lake; material: water; isolation source: holomictic Lake 227, 6 m and 8 m depth | place: Canada: near Kenora, Ontario | collected... | reverse complement strand
CGAACACCTGAGGTGGCTTTCGTCGGCCCCAAACTGGCCGACAACGCCCAATGGCGCGACGAGTGCGGCAGCTGCCACCTCGCGTTTCACCCGTCCCTCTTGCCCGCGCGCTCGTGGACGCGCCTCATGAATGAGCAGGCACAACACTTCGGTGCCGACCTTGGCTTTGATGCACCGACCAGCGCTGCCTTGCTGGCGTTCATGACCGCCAACTCCGCCGACCTGAAACTAACCGAACCCGCTTTCAAGATTGGGGCTTCCCTCAAACCAGGTGAATCACCGCTGCGCATCACCGAGACACCGTACTGGGTCAGAAAACACAGCGAGATCACGGCGGCTGAATGGAAACAGCCGCTCGTCAAGAGCAAAGCCAATTGCGCCGCCTGCCATCTGGACGCTGATGCTGGCACGTTTGAAGATGCGGCCATGCAAATGCCCAAGAGCCAAGCAGCGGCCAAAGCTAAACCTTAAATCGTTACTTCGAATCAGCATCACCGCCGCGCCCCTTTATCCATTCTATTTTTGGCTGGCCTTGATTTCATTGACCCGCCTGATGCTGCGACAATTAGCCCATGAACACATCCGCCAACACCAGCGCCTACGCGCCACTGCAAAACGACACTTTCATCCGCGCTTGCCTGCGCCAGTCCACGGACCACACCCCGGTCTGGCTGATGCGCCAGGCTGGCCGCTATTTACCGGAATACCGCGCCACCCGCGCGCAAGCGGGCAGCTTCATGGGCCTGGCCACCAACACCGACTACGCGACCGAAGTCACGCTGCAGCCGCTGGAGCGCTACCCGTTGGACGCCGCCATTTTGTTCAGCGACATCCTGACCATCCCTGACGCGATGGGCCTGGGCTTGTCGTTTGCCTTGGGCGAAGGCCCCAAGTTTGCGCACAACGTGCGTGACGAAGCGGCCGTCGCCAAGCTGGCTGTGCCCGACATGAACAAGCTGCGGTACGTGTTTGACGCCGTCACCTCGATCCGCAAAGCGCTCAATGGCCGCGTGCCTTTGATCGGTTTCTCGGGCAGCCCCTGGACGCTGGCTTGCTACATGGTGGAAGGCGCGGGCTCCGACGACTACCGCCAGGTCAAAACCATGATGTACAGCCGCCCTGACCTGATGCACAAGATGCTGCAGATCAACGCCGACGCGGTGGCCCTGTACCTCAACACCCAAATTGAAGCCGGCGCACAAGCAGCGATGATTTTTGACAGCTGGGGCGGTGTGCTGGCCGATGGCGCATTCCAGGAATTCAGCATGGCCTACACCGAGCGCGTGCTGTCGCAACTGAAAAAAGAACACAACGGCGTGCGCATTCCTAGCATCGTCTTCACCAAGGGTGGCGGCATGTGGCTCAAGGAAATGGGCAAGCTCGACTGCGATGTGCTGGGTCTGGACTGGACCGTCAATCTGGCCAAGGCGCGCGCGCTGGTCGGCGAAACCAAGGCACTGCAAGGCAACATCGACCCCAACGTGTTGTTTGCCAACCCGTCGCAGATCGAAGCTGAAGTGGTCAAGGTGCTCAACAGCTTTGGCACACCCCACACCGGCAGCGGCACAGGCCCGACGCACATCTTTAATCTGGGCCATGGCATCAGCCAGCACACCCCGCCCGAGAATGTCGCGGTATTGGTCAAAGCAGTGCATGAGCATTCGCGCAAGATGCGCATGTAATTGTTCTGACATAAAAACCCCTAGCATCTTTTGAGGGGTTATTTAGGGGTCGCGCTGAGACTTATGCACAAAAACCTTGATGTACCTCACCGACCCATTGCCCCCTTGAAGATTTCGCTATAAAACAAATAGCAATCGTAAGTCATTGATTTATAACGATTTTTAAAATTGCCTTTTTTGTGGGCATTTCAATGAAACCCTTGAAATACGTGGGTTTGAAGGCCACAAAGGCAATCTATCAACAAAGTTATCCACAGAAAACTTGGATGCCTGCCAAATCGTTTATGAATCAAGCACTTAAGGCGGTTTTCGCAAGTTCACTTCAAATAGGCTTGCCAACTCGGGGTTTTGCATGAGTAGCCAGATCCCGGTTTTGGTGCATACGCCGGTCCATAGTCAGGTGGCCGGCCCTCTGACTTATTTGAGTGAGCAGGCACTTCCGGCCGGCACCTTGGTGCGTGTGCCACTCGGCAAGCGCGATCTGCTGGGCGTGGTGTGGGATCGCGCTGATGCGTTCCCCAGCGCCACGCTCAACCCTGAAAAACTGCGTCCGATCACAGCCACGCTGGACGGCATTGCACCCCTGAGCCCGGCCTGGCGCCAGCTGGTCAGCTTTGCAGCCCGCTATTACCAGCGCTCGCTGGGCGAAGTGGCACTGGCCGCCTTGCCACCCCAGTTACGCGACATCAACACCTTGCAACTGGCGCGCAAACTCAAGAAACACGCCAAAGTGGCAGAGTCAGCGCCAACGGACACCTCAGACGCTATCACTACAGTAGCGCTCACCGCAGAGCAGACGGGGGCTATCGCTCGATTTGAGGCTGAAGCCGGGCCTTTCCTGCTGTTTGGCGCCACCGGCAGCGGCAAGACCGAGGTCTATTTGCACAGCGTGCAACACATGCTGGCCCGTGACCCAACGGCGCAGGCGATGGTGATGGTGCCCGAGATCAACCTGACGCCGCAGCTGGAAGCACGTTTCATGGCCCGCTTCGGCCCGCTGTATGGCGAGATTGCCGTGGTCTCGATGCACAGCGGCATGACGCCAGCGCAGCGCCTGAAAAGCTGGTTGGCCGCCCACAACGGCACGGCGCGCATTGTGCTGGGCACCCGCATGGCGGTGTTTGCCTCGCTACCGAATCTCAAGCTCATCATCGTCGACGAAGAGCACGACCCCAGCTACAAGCAGCAGGAAGGCGCCCGTTACTCGGCCCGTGATCTGGCGATTTACCGGGGCCGGCTTGAGGGCGCCAAGGTGTTGCTAGGTTCCGCCACGCCCTCGCTGGAAAGCTGGCACCACAGTCGGCCAGCCGCCGAGGGGGGTCGCTATGTGCGATTGGAGATGCCGAGCCGCGTGGGCGACAACGCCGCCCTGCCACTGGTGCGCCGGGTGGACATGAACCACCAGCCCAAGAAATGCGTATTTGCCCCGCCGCTGCTCAAAGCCATCGAGGAACGCATCGGTCGCGGCGAGCAAAGCATGGTGTTTTTGAACCGGCGCGGCTACTCGCCGGTGCTGCACTGCGGAGACTGCGACTGGAAAAGCGAGTGCCCCCACTGCAGCGCATTCCGGGTGTTTCACAAAATTGACCGCACGTTGCGCTGCCACCACTGCGGCTTTGCCGAGCGCGTGCCCCGCGCCTGCCCCGCCTGCGGCAACCCCGACATCGCGCCGATGGGTCGCGGCACCGAGCGGCTTGAAGAACACCTGGCCGAGTTGCTGGCGCACGTTCGACGCCCCAACTCCGTGAGTGAGCAATGGCCCGAAGGTGAGCCGGTGCGCATTGCCCGCATTGACGCCGACACCACCAAGCTCAAGGGCGAGCTGGAGTCACAACTGGCACGCGTGCATGCCGGCGAGGTCGATGTGCTGGTCGGCACGCAGATGATTGCCAAGGGTCACGACTTCAGGCGCATCACGCTGGTGGCAGCGGTGGCACCCGACAACGCACTGTTCTCCAGCGACTTTCGGGCGCCGGAGCGCTTGTTCAGTTTGCTGATGCAAGCGGCGGGCCGCGCCGGGCGCGATGCCGGCATCAGTGGCCAGAGCGAGATGTGGGTGCAGACTTTTCACCCCGCACACCCGCTGTTTGAGGCCCTGAAACGCCACGACTACCCGGCCTTTGCCGCGCAGCAACTCCAGGAACGCGAGCAAGCCGCCATGCCCCCCTTCAGTTTTCAGGCGCTGGTGCGGGCCGAGGCGCGCACGCAAGAGGTGGCGCAGTCGTTTTTAACCGCGGCCAGTGCTGGTGCCGCCAGCCTGCCTGATGCCGGGCACTACGCACAACACATCACCCTGTACCCTGCCGTGCCCATGAGCATGCAGCGCGTGGCCAATGTGGAACGGGCCCAGATGCTGATTGAGAGCCCGTCACGGGCCGCGCTGCAGCACTTTTTAAGCGCCTGGCAAACGGTGCTGCACGCCACCCGGCAACAGCCCGAAGGCAAGGGTCTGATCCGCTGGGTGGTGGATGTAGACCCGCTGGCTATTTAAGCCAGACGAAACACCATCGCGCTGCGCTCCAGCGCTTTGCCATGATCAGCCAGAACAAGTGAGGCATGGGCAGCGGCCTCGGCAATCGGCACGTTTTGCTGGGTGGCTTCATCAATCTGCACCACCAGTTGCGCGACCCGGTGAATGGCAATACCTTGCTCATCGGACGAATGCAATATTTCTGCCATCAGCGTGCCCACATGCTGGACCGAGTTGATGGTCGCCTCCAGCGTTTCACGCGCGCCGCTGACCTGAACCAAGCCGCCTTCGACCTGATGCACCGAGTCTTCGATCAGCGTCTTGATCTCCTTGGCCGCATCGGCACTGCGCTTGGCCAGGCTTCGAACCTCGCTGGCCACCACGGCAAAACCGCGTCCCTGCTCGCCTGCGCGGGCCGCTTCCACGGCTGCGTTAAGGGCCAGAATGTTGGTCTGAAACGCAATGCCATCAATCACGCTGATGATGTCCGTTATTTTTTTGGAACTGCTGGCGATGGAGTCCATGGTGCCGACCACCTGGCTCATGGCCATACCCGCCCGGTTGGCAATGTCCCCCGCCTCCTGCACCAGTGCATTGGCGGCTTTGGCGTTGTCGATATTTTGCTTAACGGTGGTGGATATCTCCTCCATGTTGGAAGCGGCCTCCTGCACGGCGGTGGCCTGTTCCTCGGTGCGGGCCGCCAGCGACTCATTGCCCCGCGCAATCTGCAGCGCTTCCATGTCAATGTGGTAGGCGCTGGTCATGACGCCTTGCGCCAGCGACGACAGACTGCGCTGCATGGCAAAGAGTGCAGCCATCAACTGGCCTGCTTCATCAGAACCTTTGGGCGTGATGGTGTTGTTGAGTGCACCCACGGCAATTTGTTTGGAAATAGCCACCGCTTCGTTCAGCGGGGCCACGGTGCTCAAGCGCAAGCGCCAGCCCATGTACAGGGCCAGTGCCACGCCAGTGAGCATCGCCGCCAACATGCAGGTGAGCAGCATCTGGTAGTGGGCCTCTGACGCCTGCATCGCAAGTTTGGCGTTGACATCCTGGGCCGCTACGCGGTACAGGGCCGCCACCTGCTGATTGGCCGAGCGCATGCCCACGATGCCCGCCAGACCCATACCCAGCATGGCCAGAATCATTACACCCACCATCAGATTCACGCGACCCGAAATACCCAGGCTGGTCAACTTGTCCCACGCACCGATCAGCCCCGAGCGCATCACTTGCCCGCGCACAATGCGCAGCCCCGAGTTACCTGCGCGAATTTTGCTGTAAGCGGCATCGGCCTGCCTGATCTGCTCTTGTGAAGGCTTCATGCGCACCGAGGCGAAGCCCACCACCACGCCGCGCTCCCACATCGGAGAGGCATTCGCCATGACCCAGTAGTAGCCGCCATCTTTGCGCCGGTTTTTGACCATGCCGGTCCAGGACCGTCCCGCCTTGAGGTAACGCCACATATCGGCAAACGCCTCGGGCGGCATATCAGGGTGGCGCACCATGTTGTGCGGTTGCCCGATCAACTCTTCTTCGGTGAAACCGCTGGCCTCGCAAAAGTCAGCGTTGACAAAGGTGATGTTGCTGTTGACGTCGGTGCGAGAGATGGGCGATTGGCTCTCACTGAGCACATATTCGTGGTCGTGGACGGGCTGGTTGTTGCGCATATATTTTTCTTCCAGGGTCAGGGGGAGAAGTTATTTTTTATTGGCCAAAGTTCCAACGAAGGCCAGCTAGCCAAGAACTATACCAACAAATATTGTTGAATTTTGTCAAATTCAAACCCGTGAAAACCGGCATCCCCTGACCACGACGCACTCGAAAATTTATAACAAATCAGCCTCTAGCCCCCGCAGTACTTGCGGGAGTAGCTATTAAATAGAGAGTGAAACGCTTTTTTCGTAGGAGCCAATATCGGGCGTGACCGGGCTCATCAGCATCGACCCGGTATCGCGGTAACGGCTGTGCCACGACAGCGCCTCTTCCAGAATATGCGGCGTGTGGCCACCGCGTTGCTGGGCGCGGGCCACGTAGTCGTGCAGCATGTGGCGGAAGGGCTCGGCCACACATTTTTCGATAATGACCTCGGCCCGTTCACGCGGTGCCAGGCCGCGCAAATCCGCCAACCCGACCTCAGTCACGATGATGTCGACGTCGTGCTCGGTGTGGTCCACATGCGAGACCATCGGCACGATGCTCGAAATCTTGCCGCCCTTGGCAATCGACTTGGTGGCAAACACCGACAAATAGGCGTTGCGCGCAAAGTCGCCCGAGCCGCCAATGCCGTTCATCATGTGCGTGCCCAGCACATGGGTGGAGTTGACGTTGCCGTAAATATCGGCCTCCAGCGCGGTGTTGATGGCGATGATGCCCAGCCGCCGGATGATTTCAGGGTGGTTGCTGACTTCTTGCGGGCGCAGCACCAAACGGTCTTTGTACTTGCCGATATTGCCAAACACTTCGGCGCTTTTCTTGGACGACAAGGTGATGGACGAGCCCGAGGCAAAGTCCAGCTTGCCGGCGTCGAACAAGTCAAAGGTCGAGTCCTGCAGCACCTCGGAGTACTGCGTCAGGTGCTCAAACGGGCTGTTGATAAAACCCTCCATCACCGCATTGGCGATGGTGCCAATGCCGGCCTGCATCGGCAGCAGGCTGTTGCTGAGGCGGCCCGCCGCCACTTCTTGTTTGAAAAAATCTACCAGATGCGCGGCGATGGCAGCGGTGTCTGCATCCGCGGGCAGGATGGTGGAGGCGCTGTCGAGCTTCTCAGTAATGACGATGGCCACAATCTTGTCAGGCGAAATCTCGATGGCGGTGGTGCCAATCCGGTCTTGCGGCGTCATCAGCGGCATCGGTTCGCGGCGGGGGCGGTGCTTGGGGATGAAAATGTCGTGCAAGCCTTCGAGCTCCAGCGACTGCGTCAGGTTGATCTCCACAATCACCTTTTTCGCCAGAATCGCAAAACTGGCGCTGTTGCCCACCGACGTGGTCGGAATAATGGCACCGGTGGCGGTGATGGCCACGGCCTCAATGATGGCAATGTCGATCGGCGCGATTTGCTGGGTGCGCAGCAACTCCACCGTCTCGGACAAATGCTGGTCCACATACATGACCTCGCCGCGGTTGATGGCGCCGCGCAGCACCGGGTCGGCCTGAAACGGAATGCGCCGCGCCAGCACGCCGGCTTCGGTCAGGGTGCGGTCAACGTCGCTGCCGAGCGAGGCGCCGGTCATCAGCGTGATTTTGAGTTTTTCGCTGCGCGCGCGCTCTGCCAATGCCATCGGCACCACCTTGGCGTCACCGGCGCGGGTAAAGCCGCTCATGCCAATCGTCATGCCATCCTTGATCCACTGGGCGGCGTTGTCGGCGCTGGTCACCAGCTCGCGCAAGGCGGGCAGGCGGATACGGTCTTGAAGGTCGTCGTGCATTTTCTTTACCTCTTATGTCAAACAAAAATTGACCGGTGTCAGCGGCTCGGGGATCTGGTCATCGTCCAGCGATTCGCGCAGATTGATTTCGATGGTGCGGCAAATGGCCGTCAAAGGCAGGTCGTTGGCGTCATTGCCAAAGGGCTCTTCAATCTCATCGCCCAGGGCATCCAGACCAAAAAAGGTGTACGCCACGATGGCGACCACAAACGGCGTCATGAAGCCAATGGTGTCGACCAGCCCGAACGGCAGCAGGAAGCAATACAGATACGCGGTGCGGTGCAGCAACAGCGTGTAAGAGAAGGGGATCGGGGTACTTTTGATGCGTTCGCACCCGCCGGCGGCCCCGGTCATGGCCGACAAGGTGGTGTCGATGGCGGCGAGCAGACAGGGGTCAATCCGCCTCGCGTGCAGGCAAGCGCCCAGGTCCTCACCCATTTTCCGCATCAAGAAATCCGGCTTGTTGGATGCTTTTTGCATTTGCTGCCATTCAGAGGCCACGAGCAAGCTCTGGAGTTCGGTCTCCATCGGTTCGCCACGCAACTGAAGCCGCAAGGCATGGTTGTAGGCAATGGTGCGGTAAACAATGCGCACCCGAACATCCGACAGGCCCAGACTGGCTTTGACAGGCTCGGCGCTGGTGATCAGACTCAGGCATTGCCGCGTCAAACTCCGGCTCCGGTGAACCAGTTCACCCCAGAGCTTTCGACCCTCCCAATAACGGTCGTAGGCCGTGCTGTTTCGAAAACCAAGAAAGATGGCCAGCGGCAAACCAATCAGGGTGAAGGGAATCGTGGTCAGCGTGATCTTGACTGAAAACAGGTCGCCATGGGTCATGGTGACGAAGGTGGCAATCAGCGTCGTGGCGAGCAAGGATGGCAAAATCCGCGGCAGGATGGACCCGCGCAGCAGCAGAAACATCTTGAAACCGGAGGGCCGGTCTCTGACAATCACGCCCAGTCCCCTGATGGGAATCTATTTTCAGAATTATTTACTAACATCTTAGTAGTTTAATCACTAATATATTAGTGAGTCAACCTACCCCCTGGAGCAACCTTTGAAGCCACGGATCACGTACCGCAACCTGCCCCAGAGATTTTTGAAAGCCCGCGAGTGCCTGATGTCGCACTTTCGCCCCATCCTGAACCACTTTGGGCTGACCGATCAGCAGTGGCGCATCCTGCGTGCTCTGGACGAGCGTGAGAGCCTGGAGCCGCGTGAAATTTGCCACCTGTGCCAGATTCACAGCGCCAGCATGACCGGCGTGTTGGCGCGCATGGAAGAGTTGGCGCTGATTCAGCGTAGCCGCATGGAAGGGGACCAGCGCCGGGTGGTGGTCAGGTTGTCGCCCAAAGGCGACCAATTGGTGAGTGAGATGGCGCCGCTGATTGACCAGCAATACCAGCAGATTGAAGACGCGCTGGGCAAAGACAAGGTAGACGAATTATTCAACGCGCTGGAGACCTTCATTGCCGCACAAAGTCTGCCGGTGGCACCGGTAGAACTCCCGCCCAAGCGGGTCTAGCGTCAGGGCAGCAACGAGACGGCAAGTGAAAAGGTAAAAAACGCCGCCGCCGTGGACACCAGAATAATGCGGGCAATGCGCCCGTTGTCAGCCCCAAAGCGCTCGGCCAGCAAGGACACATTGCTGGCACTCGGCAACGCCGCCGCCAGCACCATGACGGTCAGTGCAAAGGGGCTCAAAGGCAGGCCCAGCGCCACCGCCGCCGACCCCACCCCCAGCACCAGCAACGGATGCACCACCAGTTTGATGGCCGCCACCGGCACGTAATCGCGCAGGGGAATCGGGGGATGGTTGTGGGCCGCCGCCAGCATTTGCGATCGCGCCAGCACGGCACCAATGGTGAACAGCGCCACCGGCGAGGCGGCATCAGCCAGCAGGCCCACCGTCTGCATCACGGGTTTGGGCAAGGTAAAAGCGAACGCCGACGCGACCCCACCCAGCAAGATGGACCAGGGCATCGGGTTGAACAACATCCCCTTAAGCGCTTTCTCGGCGGCGTGGGCAAAGCCGTGCTCATCCACGCCATCCAGCCGCGAAAGGGCGATGCACAGCGACGTGGTGAAGAGCATGTCCACCGCCATGGTCAAGATGGTGGGGCCCGCCGCCGCCGGGCCCAGCAAGGCCACCAGCAGCGGAACACCCATGTAACCGGTATTGGGAAAAGCCGCCACCAGTGCGCCAAACGACGCGTCGTTCCAGCGAATACGGTGATTCATGCTGACCGCCACCGTCAAGGCCACGATCACGCCGGCACACAGCAGCCAGATTAAAAACACACCGCCATCGAACAACTGCGCCACCGGCGTGGTGGAGCCAAAGCGGTACAGCATGCACGGCAGGGCGAAAAACAACACAAAACTGTTCAGCCCCGGAATCGCGTCGAGGGACAGCAGGCGCCGACGTGCGGCCACGTAGCCGCACAGCACCAAGGCGAAAAAGGGGAAAGTGATCAAAAATATTTTCAGCACGCGGGACATTGTCGTGTGCCCTGACCGAAAGCAGCCGAGTTGCAAATCTGCAACATTGAAACCGATAAAACTCAAGGGCTGTTGACGCGGCATCGGGGTACCCGGATATCTAAAACCGCCAACTCCCCCAAATGGGGGATATTAATTCGAGCTTAAATAAGGCATGCTTGACTCTAAATTTTTAATTACTGTCAATTAATATTGTTTATTGACGATAATTTCTGCTGTACAACCACCTTATTCAAAATAAAGCCGCTCCCTCTGGTCGAATCCATGATGAAAAAACGGTCAAGAATCCTTGTCATTGACGATGCGCATTTCAATCAAGTGCTTTTTTCAAAAGCATTGGGTACCGAGTTCGACATCCAGCTTGCTTCCTCCGGCATGGAGGGATTGGCCATGGCAGAGGCCTCCCCGCCTGACTTGATTCTGCTGGACGTGAGGATGCCGGAGATCGATGGCTTTGAGACTTGCCGCAGACTGAAGGCCCATTCCGAGCTTCAAGATATACCCATCATCTTTGTCACGGGTGAAGTGGACCCGGTGAGTGAAGTCAAGGGACTGGCATTGGGCGCTGTGGACTATGTTCACAAACCCTTCAAAATTGCCATCACCACACAGCGAATCCGTAACCTGTTGGAGCGTGAAAGCCTGCGTAAGCAGTAT
>SESG01018312.1_pt1 | contig 10752 bp, 7 predicted proteins | sample 3171421 | NCBI WGS metagenome assembly SESG01 (sample SAMN10866946, study PRJNA518727) | freshwater metagenome | biome: subpolar coniferous forest; feature: holomictic lake; material: water; isolation source: holomictic Lake 227, 6 m and 8 m depth | place: Canada: near Kenora, Ontario | collected... | reverse complement strand
ATTATTATTTTTATATCAAACCATAATGACCAGTTTTCAATATAATATAGGTCATATTTTACTCTTTCTTCTATGGAAGTATTTCCCCTTAAACCGCTAATAGCTGCCCACCCCGAAATCCCTGCTTTTACTTTATGCCTTTCCATATATCTTGGAATAGTCTTACTGAACTGCTTAACAAAATGAGGCCTTTCTGGTCTCGGCCCTACTACACTCATATTACCAAAAAAAACATTTAAAAACTGCGGTAATTCATCAATACTCGTTTTTCTTATAAAAGTTCCAAAAGCTGTTCTCCGCGGATCATCTTTCCTGGCCCAGACAGGCCCACTTTTATTTTCCGCACCAGATTTCATACTTCTAAATTTATACATAAAAAAAAGTTTGTTATTTTTGCTGATTCTTTCCTGTTTATAAAAAACAGGTCCAGGAGAAGTGGTTTTAACCAAAATAGCTACCACAATTAATAATGGGGAAAGCACAAGCAATATAAAAAACGATGCCACAATATCAAAGGTCCTTTTAATAGTTCTGTTCAACATTTTATCAAGTGGCAGTTCTTTTACAGTAAATACTGGTAGTCCGCAAAACTCATCAAATTCTATATTTTTTGTTATTATATTTAAGACATCCGAGACTATCATAAACTTCACCTTGTCATTTTCCATTATTATTTCAGCTACATTTTGCCTGTTATATTCCGAAAGGCCTAAAAACGCTTCATCCACATTCATTTTTTTTATAATTATACTCAAACTTTTTATTTTTCCTAAAACAGGCACTCCCATAACTTTCTTTCCTTTTGTCAGTTTATCATCCACTATTCCTATTATAGAATACCCTAAATTCGGTTCGCGTTGTATCCTACTAATAAGTATTTTCGATATCTCGGTGGCGCCTATGATTATTATATTTTGAATTATAAGTTCTTTTCTTTTAAAATACCTAAACACATTCCTGTAAACAAATCTCCAACTGCCTATCAGCACAATTCCCACCAGCCACATAGTAATAAGCACTATGCGCGAATACGAAAAATTGCGTATTAAGAAAGTGCTGGACATTAAAATTATTATAACCGCAGTCGTGGTTAAAAAAACTTTATAAAATTCATCTATTCTGGAAATATTCCGCGCAAATCTATAAAGACCTGCGTAATTAAAGGCCAGCAGATATACAAGAATTACATATGGTGCTGCATACAGGTAGTATTTCAAAAGAGGAACATCATACAGGACAGGAACTACCTTCCAATAAAACCTTATATTATAAGCCAATAAAATAGACACCAGCACGAAAAATGCATCTCCGCCTATCAAAACCGCCTTAAAGAGCCCTTGTATTGTTTTTTTATCCACTATTTTGTATTCTCTCTTTGAGCTTTTTGGACATATTCAAAATATTTTTTTTCAAAAATTTGTCTTGAAAACTTTTCGCTATTTTTTCGTATTTCAATACCATTATATATTGTCTTATCCATTTTCTCAAGAGTTTTAACAAAATCTTCTTGTGTGCCATCAAAAAACTCCCCTGTCACACCTGCCACCACTGTTTCAACTGCCCCCCCCTTATGGAAAGCCAGCACAGGCGTCCCGCAGGCCTGTGCTTCCACTACAGTTATTCCAAAATCCTCTTCCCCAGGAAAAATAAAAGCCTTGGCTTTTCTATAGTGTGCTAGGATTTCAGCGTTTGAACAAAAACCTAACATTGAAATATTAGGTCCAGCAGTCGCTTTGAGCTTATCAAAAAGTGGTCCCGTACCGATAATCACAAGTTTCTTATCTTTAAGTTTATTAAACACATTTATAGCAAAGTCTACTTTTTTATATTCTGTCAAAGCACTCACCATAAGATAAAAATCCTCTTTGATTGTCTCTGGAGCCGCTTTGTAAAAATCAGTATCCACAGGTGGATAAATAGTCACTGCTTCTCTTTTATAATACTCCTTAATCCGCGCTGCGACCGTATCTGAATTCGCCACATAGTGTGTGACTCTGTCCGCAGTTTTGACATCCCAACTACGCAACCACGGCATTATTAAACTTACTAATTTATATTTCAATCTGCCAGTTCTTTCTAACGAAAAATATTCGCTAAAATGACTCCAGGCATAACGCATAGGAGTGTGACAATAACAGATATGTGTGGTTCCTTTGTGCGTTTTTACGCTTTTAGCCACACAATGACTTGAGGACAAGACTAAATCATATTTCCCCAGATTAAAACTTTCTATAGCCAACGGAAATAAAGGAAGAAAGTTTCTGTAGGTTTTGAAGACTCCTGGTATGTGCTGAAGAAAAGATGCCGTAATTTTATGTTTTTTTATTTTATCAGATACTTTTTCTTTATTGTAAATCAGAGTGAATATATCCGCCTCAGGATAAAGTTCACACATAGACTCCAGCACTTTTTCTCCGCCACGCATTCCCGTAAGCCAGTCATGTATTATCGCGACTTTCATCAAGGCTCCTTTTGCCAATCCTTAGAATTATACTTTTCGCTCCACCATTTCATCCACCACCGCTTTTAATTCCATAACCGATATTTCTTTCATACATATATTATCTTTGCATTTCAAATACCCTTTGTAATGTACAGTATCTGGTTCGTAACACGGCGCGCATTCTGTGGATTTCCAGATATTGTAGCAATGTACGCCTCTTGGCGCCACGAGTTCAGCCGAAGATGGTCCGAAGAGTCCTATGGTCTTTACTCCGAGCGCGGCTGACATATGCAGAGGCCCTGTATCTCCAGCAATAAATACGGTCATTTCAGGAATATAATAAGCCAAGTCTTTTAAATTTTTAGTTACTACGAGCTTCGCTTCCGGACAGGCCTCCAAAAAGGCACCAGTCACATCTGCATCTATTTCTCCGCCGAACACACACACTTCTTTGCCTTCCTTTATCAAAAGACCTGCCAATTCTGCAAAAAATTCAACCGGCCATCTCTTTGTTGGCATAATGGTTCCCGGATTTTTACCACCTCCAGGAAATATGCCTATTTTAACTTTATCCTTATTAATTTCAATTTTTTCCTCAGCGCTTTCCGGACGCTTTATTTCAGTATAATCATCCGCAACAGAAAAACCTAATTTCTCAACTATACCAAGATAGCGAAGGCTTTCGTGCATTTTCGCTTCAAATTCAAAACGATTGGTGAGATACACGCCCTGCCCCTTCCAATTAAACCCCGCCCTGTATTTTGCCCCACACAGCGCTATAAATATATTACTTGCTGTGTTTCTGTGAAAATTTATTATGAGATCATATTTTTCTTTTCGCAATTTAAAAAGTGTAGCAAAGATAGAGCCTGCCTTCCTCTCGTTTATTACAATTTTTTTGTCCACAAAAGGTATCATATCTACCAGCTCGCTCACCCAAGGATTACAGAGAAAATGTATTTCTTTGCCCGCGGCTTTGAGCGCTTTTAAAGCTGGAGTAGTCTGAACAATATCTCCGATACAACAGAGTTTTACCACAAGCACTTTTTTTATCACTTCAGTTTTAAAAAACCGCTGAGGCGTAAAATCAAGTTTGTTAATGCTCCAAGTAATAATTTTTTTTAACATTTGTCACCCTCTTTTACAACCATAGTTATGACATTGTTTTTTTACAACCAGTGCTTAACCGCATTAAAGACTTCCTCTACAGTTATGATATCCATACATATGTGTTTTTTATCCTTATTTACACATATCGCACTCTCGCACGGTCCGCATTCCACTGGTTTACTGAACGCTATAAAACGGTCTTTTTCCACCAAAGGTTTCCATCTTTTATTATTAACGGTATATCCGTATATCACACAGGCACGGACTCCGGAATAAGCCGCAAAATACTGCGGTCCTGAATCATTTCCTATAAAGACTGAACTTTTTTTAATAAGTTCAATACTTTCGTCCAGAGTTAATTCTCCGGCCATATTATGCACCTGTGCCCCAAAAATATATGGCAAAAGTTCTCTGTCTTCTTTGGAACCAATAATATATATCTGCATTTCCCTGTTGTACTCTGCTATTCTTTTAATCAATTCGGTATATTTTACCATTCCCCACATTTTAGAAGTCGCCCTTGTGAAAGGATGCATCACCATCGTCTTCTTGTTTTGCGCTATAATCCCCGATATCTTAACCACACTCTCCTTAGTTGTTTCAAAATTCATATATATTTCTGGAGCAGGTGTCTCTCTGATAAAATTTAAGTTTTTCGCTATTTCATGCATATCCCTATCGTATTTTATGCTTTCATCCAGAAGAAAGCCACCGCCGCCATTGGCATATCCTATGTTCCATTTAATACCGCAAAAAAACATAAACACAATATTTCTGATGTCTCCCCGCAGGTCATAGGCAATGTCGTATTTTTCTTTGTATATCTTTTCTACCATATCTTTAAGGGCGGCGCCTTTTAATTTTTTTTCAGAATAAAACCAGGACCCAGGCAAGGTCAAGACATTATCGGCCTTTCCTTTCAGCAAAAACTCATTGCCCTCTACCACCAAAGCGGTTATTTTTGCGAGCGGGTATTTTTGTTTTATTTTTTCAAAAAACGGAAGGGTCTGAATAATATCTCCCATTTGGTCCAAGCGCAAGACAAGTATTTTTTCAACCTTGGAAGGTTTCTTTCTGAAAAAATTCCTAAAGAAAAAAATAAATTTCCCCGCCGCATCCACAATACCTGCAGCGCTTCTTTTCCACTTCTTTTTAAAAATATATTTCAACTTATTTTCCCTTTTTACCATACTTGTGTTTTATGTTCAGGGCTATCTTTACCACTTCATCCATAGATTTTACAAAATAGAACTTGATATTTTTTCTGACATATTCCGGAAGTTCTTCATAATCTTTTTTATTATAAAAAGGCACTATGATTTCCTGTACCCCGTTTCTATGAGCCGCAATAGTTTTTTCTTTAAGCCCGCCTATAGGCAACACTCTTCCCCGCAGGGTGATTTCTCCAGTCATAGCTAGATTCTTCTTAACAGGCGCGCCTGTAAAAGCAGAAATAATAGCCGTAGCCATTGTGATTCCAGCAGAAGGCCCGTCTTTAGGGATAGCGCCTTCAGGCACATGAATATGAATATCCGTCTTCGCGAAAGCATCCTCTTTTATTCCAAAGTTAGTTGCCTTTGCACGAGTATAACTCAAGGCCGCCTGTGCGGATTCTTTCATAACATCTCCGAGTTTACCCGTAAGCAACACTTGCCCTTTTCCTTTTACTATGCTCACTTCTATAGTGAGCACATCTCCCCCAAACTCCGTCCACGCCAAACCCGTGGAAATTCCCACTTCATTTATATCTTTTGTAGGCACATCCATATATTTGGGGGCACCCAAAAAGGTCTTTATGTTTTCTTCTTTCACTTCCATTTTTTTAAATTTTGCTCCGTTGCTCACTTTTTCTTTTGTCACTTTTCTACAGACAGTTTTTATTTCGCGTTCCAGCCCTCTGACGCCGGCTTCCTTTGTATAGTTCTGCACTATGTAGTGCATACCAGCTTCTGTAAACTCTATATCTTTTTCCGTCAGACCGTGAAACTTAAGTTGCTTTGGAATAATAAACATTTGCCCTATTTTTACTTTCTCCAGTTCTGTATAAGAATTTATTTCTATTATTTCCATTCTGTCCTGCAAAGGTGCTGGAATATTATACAGCACATTAGCGGTAGTAATAAACATTACCTCAGAGAGATCAAATTCCACTTCCAAATAGTGATCCATAAAAGTCATATTTTGCTCTGGATCAAGCACTTCCAGAAGCGCTGCCGCTGGATCTCCTCTGAAATCAGCTGACATTTTATCTATCTCATCCATTAAGAATACAGGATTTTTTGTTTTCGCTTTTCGTATTGACTGTATTATTCTTCCAGGAAGCGCCCCCACATATGTTCTTCTGTGCCCGCGAATTTCCGCTTCGTCTCTTATGCCTCCCAAAGATACCCGCACAAAAGTTTTACCTAAAGCCCGCGCTACAGATCTCGCCAGAGAGGTTTTTCCCACTCCAGGAGGCCCTACTAAACAGAGTATGGGCGACTGCATTCTGTCCCCGACAAGTTTTTTTACGGCAAGGTATTCCACTATTCTGTCTTTCACTTTTTCAAGTCCGTAATGGTCCTCGTCCAATATCTTTTTTGTTTTTTCAATATCTATTTTTTCGGAAGACTTTGCATTCCACGGAAGGGCCACAAGCCAATCCAGATAGGTTCTTATCACTGTAGCTTCGGCCGACATAGGCATCATTTTTTCAAGTCTGGCCATTTCTTTTAAAGCCTTTTCCTCGGCTTCTTTTGCCATTTTAGAACTTTTTATTTTATCTTTTAAATCCTGCATTTCACTATATGAATTGTCTGCCTTGCCAAGCTCTTTTTGTATCACTTTAAGTTGTTCTGACAAATAGTATTCGCGTTGGGATTTCCCAAGCTGATTTTTTACTTTTCCTTCTATCTTTCTTTCTATCTGAAGAATTTCATTTTCTTTGCGTAAAATCATAGAGATTTTTCTTAATCTTTCCTGTGCCGACAAAATCACAAGCAGTTCCTGTTTTTCCTCGTGTTTTAAAATTATCTGCGCCGCTATCACATCCGCCAGTCGTCCTGGTTGATCTATTTCCGCCACAGACATTATCGTTTCTGGCGGAATTTTTTTATTAAGTGCCACATAGTTTTCAAACTCATCCAATACTATGCGTTTTAAGGCCTCTGTCTCCTTGCCTTTATCATCTTTTTCTTCCACTTCGCTGGTAGAGACCTCAAAGTACGGAGCATCCTGTAAATAATCTTTAATTTTTATTCTTTTAAGCCCCTCTACGAGCACTCTTATGGCGCCATCAGGAAGTTTTAAAATCTGCAAAATTTCGGACAGCGTCCCCATTTCATAAATATCATTTCTATTAGGTTCATCTACTTTTGAATTTTTTTGTGCGACTAAAAAAATTATCTTATCTTTTTCCATAGCAGCTTCAAGCGCTTTAACAGATTTTTGTCTGCCTACAAAAAGTGGTATGACCATATTAGGAAATATCACAAGGTCACGAAGTGGTAATAATGGGATTTTATCCATTTTGCTTATTAAAGAATTTTTGTCCACCCTCTCGTTTTTTTCGGACATTTTTTCCTCCTCGACGGCAGTTTGCTGTCATTTAACTTCGGTCTTCCAAACCATAACGGTTTTAGATTAAACCGCTACGCTGTTTTATTCTTGACAATAGCCAGCAACTTATCTTTTTTTCCTTCAACAATATCTTTGTCTATGACCACTTCTTTTACATTTTTCATAGATGGGAGTTCATACATTATATCCATCATTATGTGTTCCATTATTGACCTTATGCCTCTGGCGCCAACACCTTTATCAATAGCCAGTTGTGCCATAGCCTCTTTGGCTTCCTGAGTCACAATAAACTTTGCGCCCTCAAGTGCAACTATTTTTGAATATTGTTTGATAATTGCATTTTTGGGCTTGTCCATTATTTCCACGAGATCTTCTTTTTTAAGCTCCGAAAGTGCAGTAAGCACAGGCACTCTGCCGATAAACTCTGGAATCATACCATAGCGAATCAAGTCCACGGGCAAGGTTTCAGAAAGAATCTGGAACTTATCCACTTGTTTCGTTTCTTCAGCCTGTTTATAGCCGTATGCTTTTTTTTGGAGGCGTTTGGACACTATCTTATCCAGCCCTACAAAAGCACCCCCCAATATGAAAAGAATATTTTTTGTATTTATTTTAATAAACTCCTGATATGGATGTTTTCTCCCACCCTTAGGCGGTACATTTGAAACTGTCCCTTCAATTATTTTAAGTAATGCCTGTTGTACGCCCTCACCTGAGACATCTCTGGTAATTGAAACATTCTCGGATTTTTTAGCAATTTTATCTATCTCATCTATATAGATAATTCCCTTCTCAGCTTTTGCCACATCAAAATTCGCATTTTCCAATAATCGCAGAAGAATATTTTCTACATCTTCACCAACATATCCAGCCTCTGTGAGGGGGGTCGCATCCGCCATAGCAAAAGGCACATGCAGAATGTTTGCCATAGTTTCCGCAAGAAGCGTCTTCCCCACACCAGTGGGGCCTATCATCATAATGTTACTTTTTTGTAATTCCACTTCCGCGTCTGCCTTTATATTGGTGATTCTTTTATAGTGATTATACACTGCTACCGCTATAACTTTTTTTGCCTGTTCCTGCGAAATTACATGCTCATCAAGAATTTTTTTTATTTCTTTGGGGACAGGTAGTTTTTCAAATATTTTATCCGCACCTAAAGGCTCAGTGTTAACAGTCTCAGAAAACGCATTTACGCACTCAAAGCAGATATCCGCTTTGTCGCCTATAATAAAAGCTCCAGCGCCCAGTTCTTTTTCGGTTTTTCCACAAAAAATACATTTTAACATTTTTGCCTCTTTCTCCCAAAAATTAAATTTTTTAGTCCTTAACTTATTTAGCGCCCAGGGCTTTCCTTGACACTATCACTTCATCCAATATGCCATATTTCTTGGCCTCTTCCGAAGACATAAAATAATCCCTGTCTGTGTCTTTTTCTATTTTTTTAATTGTTTGCCCTGTATGTTTCATAATTATCGCATTCAGTTTTGACCGCAGTTTCAAAATTTCTTTGGTATGAATTTCTATGTCGCTTGCCTGCCCCTGTACTCCGCCCAGTGGTTGGTGAATCAAAATGCGTGAGTTCGGTAGTGCATAGCGTTTTCCTTTATTTCCTGATAGCAAAAGAACTGCCGCCATACTTGCCGCCTGCCCTATACATATAGTACTTACTGGTGCTTTGATATACTGCATAGTATCGTATATGGCGAGTCCAGCAGTGACTACTCCGCCCGGACTATTTATATACAAAGAGATTTCCTTATCTGAGGACTCTCCGTCCAAAAACAGAAGCTGGGCGATAATCACATTTGCCACATCATCATCAATAGCATCCCCGATGAAAATTATTCTTTCTTTTAATAGGCGGGAGTATATGTCATAAGCCCTTTCGCCTCTGTCGCTTTGTTCTACTACCATTGGTATCAAACCCATGCGTGTCCCTCCAATATTTTTAATCCCTTTCATTTTACCTGTCCGAGCAGATAATCAGTTACTTTGTCTTCAAGCAATTTAGCCTTCAAAGAGTCCCAATTTCCTTTTCCTTTTGCCTGCGCAAGCAAGGTCTCTGGATTTTGTCCCATACCTTCTGCGATATTTCTTATTTCTTTTTCCACATCTGCGTCTGCAATTGTTATATTTTCTTTTTCAGCTATTTTCCTGAGCACATAAATCAAACGGACATTTTCATCTGCCTGTACTTTATTTTTTTCAAGCCAGTCTTTAACTTTTGCCTCGGAGTCAAACCCAGCGGCTTTCATATCCAGCCCCTGCTGTTTTAAATAATTTTCAAACCGATAGAACATATTTGACAATTCTTGATCCACTAAGCTATCAGGCACTTCAAACTTATTATCATCCGATAGTTTCTTTGTTAAAAGTGTAATATTGGTATGTTTTACTTCATCTTCTGCCTGTTTTGCCAAATCCTCTTTTATAGCAGTTTTCAGTTCCTCGACAGTGCTATATTTGCCAAGTGTTTTTACAAAATCATCATTCAGTTCTGGTAAATCTATTTCTTTTATCCCATTCACTTTCAACTCAAAAACTGCTGCCTTTCCTGCCACTTTATCATTATGATAATCTTTAGGAAAAACCAGTTTTATAGTTTTTTCCTGACCAAGTTTCATACCTTTAAGCCCATCTTCTATTTCTGGCAGCATTCTCTTTGAGCCTGGATTGATTACTTGTTTATCCGAAGTCATGTCTGCCTGCACTTGTCCATCTACCGACCCCTGCATATTTACTGTTACAAAATCACCTTCACGGACTTCTCTGCCTGCTGTCTCTTTAAGTTTACCTCTGTACTGTCTAATACGATTAAGTTCGCGAGTCATATCTTCATCTGTTACTTTTTCAAACTTTTTCTTATCAATTTTTATATTTTTATAATCTTTTACTTCAAATACGGGGTTGACTTCCGCTCCGATAATATAAATCATCCCATTACCTTCGCCCTCATACTTTATTTCCTGAATATCTGGATAAGCCACTGTCTGAAGCCCAAGCTGTTTTATAACTTCGTTATAGGTGCTTGATACCGACTCCTTTATAACTTCATCCTTTATGGTATCTTTATAAGATGTTTTTATTATACTTTCTGGAACTTTTCCTTTTCTAAATCCGTCAACTGCAGCGTTTTGTTTAACATTGTTGAAAACTTTAACATAATTTTTTTCTACTTCTTCTTTTTCCAGCGTCACCGTAATAATCTTCTTACAATTTTTCTCGTCTTTAACTTCCCACTTCATGTTTGTGTGCTCCTTGTCAATTTAGTTTAGAGTTTTTTGGTTATTAAAACTCTTTAAAATCTACTCCAAAAACACTATCTTCAATCTATTGGTGCGAGGAGCGGGACTTGAACCCGCAACCCTTTCGGGACCAGATCCTAAGTCTGGCGTGTCTGCCAATTTCACCACCCTCGCGCAGTTACTAATCAGTTTGCCTTTTGTCTATGTTTATCAAAACAAATAAATAAAATAACAACAGTTTATAAAGCCTGTTGCTTCTCGCAAACATTAATTTTACTACATTTTTGGAATATTTCCAGCCTTTTATGTGTTTTTATATGTTTTGTCTTTACCCTGTTAAAAAGTTTTTTCCCTTGCAAAAAATAGGGGTTTTTGGTATAAACTATGTGTTTC
>SESG01034573.1_pt1 | contig 10753 bp, 14 predicted proteins | sample 3171421 | NCBI WGS metagenome assembly SESG01 (sample SAMN10866946, study PRJNA518727) | freshwater metagenome | biome: subpolar coniferous forest; feature: holomictic lake; material: water; isolation source: holomictic Lake 227, 6 m and 8 m depth | place: Canada: near Kenora, Ontario | collected... | reverse complement strand
GATTAAACCCTATGATATTAAAGTTGAAACAAAAGGAGAATTAACTTCAGGGATGACGGTTGTTGAGAGAAGAAAGCGAACAGAAAAGAAAGAGAATATTGAAGTTGTAGAATACATTAATCCGGAAGAATTTAGAAAAGATTTGATTGAGGTTCTATCAAAATAGCATGACAAATATAAAAGTAATCGAGAAGAAAGGAAAGTTTCCTGGAAAAACAGTAGTTATACTTGTAGGTGTGCATGGGAATGAGGTTTGTGGACCTAAGGCATTGGATTCTCTTCTTCCAGAGCTTCAAATTGAGAATGGAATTGTTTTTTTTATTTATTCCAATCTCGAGGCAATCAGAAGGAATGTTCGTCTTGTGGAAGCAAATTTGAATCGGTGCTTTTTGAAGGAGCAACCAGAGGAGATTGTTAGATCTCTTGAAGGTAAGACTGCTAGAGAGATAATTCCATATTTGGAGAAAGCAGATTTCATGTTGGATGTGCACGCAAGCTTTACTAAGGATTCAAAGCCATTTGTTATTTGTCGTGAATCTTTAATCGAAGAAGCTAGAATCTTCGATTCTGATTTGGTTGTATGCAATTTTGATCCGTTTGAACCAGGTTCAACAGATTATTACATGAATTTGCTGAATAAACCTGGATTTTGTTTTGAATGTGGTTATCTTGGAGATTCAAAGACTCAGGAAATTGCTGAGAAGGCCATATCTTCTTTTCTGATATATTATGGATCAATAAATAGTAATTTGGAAAAGCCAAGAATGCAGAAAGCATTGAAAATAAAATCTCTTTACAAGAATATACAAGGACAATTCAAAATGGCTAGATATTTCCCAGATTTTGAGCAATTGAAAGAGAGAACACTCATTGGCAGAGATGGGCAGAAAGACGTTTATTGTGAATCTGGAGATATCGTGCTCTTTGTAAGAGACATGGACAGAATAGGAGAAGAGTGCTTTCTAGTTGCTGAGGAACGGATAACATGAAGATAGTTAATAGCTCGGAGTTCAGCCAGAGTAATCTTACATATGATGACTCAGACATAATCGAAAGTGTAAGAAAGATTCTGAAGGACGTGAAGGATGGCGGAGATAAATCAGTCAGAGAATACGCAACAAGATTTGATGGTTTAAGAGATGAGAAATTTCAGGTTTCAAAGGAAGAAATTGAAAATGCATACAACGCCGTAAGTCTGGAAACTCTCGACGCAATAAAAAAAGCTGCCGAAAACATAAAATTCTTTGCAGAGAAACAGTTTGAACAACTAAAAGAGTTTCAAACTGAGAAAAGTGGAGTCGTTATTGGACAGAAAGTTGTGCCAATTGAAAGAGTGGGATGTTATATCCCTGGAGGAAGATATCCGTTGCCTTCGACTGCATTGATGACTGTTATTCCTGCAAGGGTTGCTGGCGTAAATGAAGTATGTGTGTTTTCTCCAAAGATAAGTTCAGTTACGATTGTTGCTGCAGATATTGCTGGGGCGGATAAAATATATAGAATTGGTGGAGTGCAGGCAATTGGTGCCATGGCATACGGTACCGAGAGCATTGGTCGTGTTGATAAAATTGTTGGACCTGGAAATCGATATGTTTCCGCTGCGAAGAGGGAAGTTTATGGTGTCGTTGGAATAGATTTCATCGCTGGGCCAAGTGAAGTTTTAATAATTGCTGATGAAAATGCAAATGCGCTTTTTGTTGCTGCAGATTTGCTGGCTCAGGCAGAGCACGATCCAAGTGCAAGAGCTATTTTGCTGACCACAAGTAATGATTTTGCTTTGAAGGTAAGCACGGAGGTTGCAAGCCAGCTAGATATGCTGAGTACAAAGCAGACGGCAGAGGAATCCATATCAAAGAATGGGATAACTGTCGTTGTGGAATCTTTGGATGAAGCGGTGGAGCTAGCAAACAAAATTGCTCCCGAACACCTCGAACTTCAAACAAAAGAAAACGATAGAATTGCAGGCAATTTGACTAACTATGGTTCTTTGTTCATCGGAGAGTATTCGGCAGAGGTTTTTGGAGATTATTGTACTGGAACTAACCACACTTTACCAACTGGCGGCGCGGCAAGATATGCTGGAGGACTTTCAGTAAAAGATTATGTTAAGATATTAACTTTCCAGAGGATAGACAAAAAATCTGAAGAATTAATAAATACATCAATTGAACTTGCAAAGGTGGAAGGATTGGAAGCACACGGAAAAGCTGCAGAAATCAGAAGAACTTAGTTTTTATTTTAAATTAATCCTTTCTTCGTGCCTTTTTTATATTGAATTTTCATTCCATCATTGCCTAGTTCCATAGGTATTGGACCTCTAACGTGAGAAGTACGTCTCATTTTTGCAATTCGAACGGCTCGGTCTGATATGCCTCCAAGTCCCGAAGAATAAAGATCGACAAGTCCGTCAACAAGGAACTTAATGTATTGAGATTGTACTTCACTTGCGGCCACGCCGACTTCTTCAGTATCGCCGGAGGCAGTTTCATCTGATATTACTACCGTTACTTTAAGGCGCCTGAGCATATCTGCCAAATCGAAGACCATTTGTCTGAGACGCGTAGTGTTTTCTTCTCCACCACCAAAAAGACTTATTGGGTCGAAACATACTCGGCGTATTTGGAATTTAGCTACAACTTTAGTTAATTCGTCCTTAAGCTCGGCAAGAGAGGTTTTTGGAGAGACACGCATGAATTTGCATTTATCTTTTGAATCGAGTTTCTGGAAGTCCCAACCAAGGGCCATTGCGTCCTTGAACAACTCCAGGACATCTGGCTCAAAACTGATGAACAGGCCATTTTCATCATATATTGTAGAACCGTTGTATAAGAACTGTAGTAGGAATGTGGTTTTACCCGCTCCAGGACCTCCAAGAACTGCATTTACACTGTTACGGACAAATCCTCCGTTGCACATATCATCAAATCCAGGGATGCCAGAAGGACATCTTTCTACAAGTAATTCGCCTCTTTCCATATCCAGTATAGGAAGATATTGTATTTAAACCTTATTTTTATTACTTTGAACTAAACTTTGTCATTAATTCGCTTGTGGAATAAACTTTAATTTGAGTTTGATTCTTCAACAGTTTGTCATTGCTCCAGATTGGGCAGTTTAATTTCAGAGCTAGAGCAAGGTACATAGCGTCTTTTATATCTGGGCTGATTAATTTGGCTTTTTCCAGATATGAATCAAGTTCTTCTTTTTTTACAAATGTAATAATTGAATGTAAATCATATAACATATCGGCTAAGTTTACCCTTTTAGTTTTTCCAGATATTTCTTCTGCGTATTTGAGAATCTCTTCTATAATAAATTCTGGAGAATACAATTCGAAGGAAGGGTTAACTAGGAGTTTTGCCGTTCCGCCCTTTCTTATTAAAGAAGCGATTAGTATGTTTGCATCTACGACCAGTTTCATTTATAGCGTTTCGAAAGGCCTTCATTCACCTTTCTTCCGATTCTGATGGCATCTTCTTCTGTCAGCTCACTGTCTTTTGTGAATTGTCTAAACTTTTCTAGGAGAACTACGCGCTTCCTGATTGATGCTCTGGCTACTTCACTCCAGTTCATATCTGGGAATTGATCCATTTCTTTCTTTAGTTCATCTGGAACTGCAAGGGTTATGTTTGCCATTTTTGTGTAATATGTGTAAACTGTGTAGATATTTAAATGTTTCGTTCCAGCCATTTTGATTCGAAGTTGGAGTATTTTTAAACCTTATTTTCTTTTATTTGTTATGCCCAGCAAAATAAAGACGATCATGTTTGATTTAGGTGAAGTATTTTTTACTTCTAACATAGTTAAATTAAATGAGCATCTGATAGAGAAGACAGGTGTGCCCATTAGACCTCCGCAGGGCAAGCATTTTCAGTTTTATGTCGATTTTGTTGCTGGAAAGCTATCCATAGAAGAGTATTTTGAAAAGCTTAGAAATGCCGCCAATAGCAATGCTTCTGTTTCTTCACTTAGGGAGGCTTATTCGGCAGGTTATCTTAAACATAGTAAGATTGATGAAAAAATGATTAATCTCGCAAAGAAACTGAAAGGAAAATACACTCTTGTTTGCATAACCAATACTAACCTTTTACATATGACTATTAATAAGGAACGTGGTCTTTTTGATGTATTTGATAAGGTTTTTTCTTCTACGAACTCTAAGAGACTTAAGGATTTTTCTTGGTTTAAGGATATCCTATCAGAGTTGAATGTCAAGGGTAAAGAATGCATTTTTGTAGATGATTTAAAAGAAAATATTGAAGAATCTAGTCGTGCTGGAATAAATTCTATTTTATTTACTAACTATGAATCTCTAGTCAAAGATTTGTCAAAACATGGAATTATTATTCAATGAGTCGTTTCTTAAGTAAAATTCTTTATTATATTAGAAGCAAAACAATTAAGAATAATGAAAACTGCATTGAATTATGGCGTTAAAAAATCCAAACGAATATGAGAAAGGAAAGACAATTGTTTATTTAGTTAGACATGGAGATAGAGAAAAATCAGATGATATGAATTCAGGAATGACTCTTCCAGGACCAGGATTGACTGCGCTTGGAAAGAAGCAGGCAAAGTTTGCTGCATTGCAATTTGTAAAGATAAAGGATGAGATAGACTCGCTGTATTGTAGCGAGATGACTCGTGCTAAGGAGACGGCAAAGGAGATAGGAAGGAAGATTGGAAAGAAGCCAAAAGTTGTTAAGGGGATTGCGGAGATTCATGGTTCTTTTTTTAGAAAGGAGTTTCATAACTCTTTTTTCTGGAGAAGTATCCCAAGATATCTTGGAGCTAAGAAGGCATTGAATAAAATCCTTGATAAGAATAAGGGAAAAGTTATTGTTATTGTAATGCATGGGCATCTTATTCATGCACTCCTTGGACATAAATATGGCCTCTCTTTAAAGCAAAGGCACCAGCTTCATACTACAAATTGTCATTTCTATAAGCTTAGATTCGATAGACGAAAATTGGTTAAGGTTTATTGTATGAATGCTGGGACAATTTAATATGATGGAAGTAGAAGTTAGGGGAAAAATATCGGGAAGTTTTGATGAAGCACTTAGCATGATGCATGAAAAGACGAAATTTGTAAAGACTAAGAAAAGGATTAGCTTGATTTATCTTAGAAATGGATTTGTTAAGGACGTGCGAAGCATAAGAGATGATCATGTGGACCTTAGAGTGAGAATTACGAATGGACAGGCAACTCTTGTGATGAAACATGGTGCTTGGGGTGGAAGTGATGTTAGAAGAGAGATTGAAATACCAATTGAAAACGAGAAGTTTGAGGATACCGTGGAGTTGTTGCATATATTAGGATTAAGTCAAGGAGTTATTTCAGTAACTGAAACGAATGTGTTTGACTATAAAGGTGTAGAATTCGCATTCGTTAAATACGCTAATCAGGATGTAAATTACTTTGAGGCTGAGAAGATTGCCAAGAAGGGGCAGGATACCAATGCAGTAATGAAAGAGATAGAATTAGTGTGCAAAGAGCTAGATTTAAAGTTGATTCCTGAGGAAGAGATGTTAGATATAATGAATTTAACTAATAATGCTCCTGGAATGCAATTTGATTTTACGAAGATGGATATAGGGGATGTTAGGAAGAGATTTGGAGAATATTTTAATGGATAAAGTAATGAGATTTAACAGTAAGGCAGCACTTTTTGAATATATTTGCAAGAAATTTTCTAAGAGCCAGCTTATTCTCGTTCGTGGTTCAACAGCTTCTGGCAAAATCAAGAATTTCTCAGATATAGATGTTGAAATCTATGGTAAAAAGGCTAAACCATACTATGAATTTGTTTTATTCAATAACAAGTTAGTATTGATAAGTGTACAACAATATACTTTCGTTTCTGGAAAGGAAATTAAATCACCGAGGGGCGTGCGTGTGCTAAAGGGAGAATTAAATGATAAAATCAGAGCAGATATGTCCAAGGACAGGTATAATCTAAAAGAAAAGATAAAGAGAGAATGTCAACTAACAGTTGATTTCTTGTTGAAATATCTCCGCTCAGGGAATTTAAAATATCTAAAGTGCGTGCAGAAAAGAATCAAATGATTGATTTCACAAAACTAAATAAAAAGTTTTTAGAACCCGAGAAAGCTAAAGGTTGCGTAATTTTAATTCCAGGAATGAGTGGTTCTCCTTTGAATGATGAAAGGTATGACAAGATTGAGAAAGCATTGCTTGGTAAGGGATATGCATTTCTGCGTATAGAGTTCTGGAATAATCCAAAGGAATTGAATAATTTATCATTGCAAGAGCTATTCGATGCCATTGACCAGGCAGTAGCGTTTGCAAGAAGGAAGTACAATAAAGTAATTGGACTCGGAAAAAGCTTTGGAGGAGGTTTGTTGACTGCACATCATGAAGGATTTGATTCTCTCATGCTTCTATCGCCAGCATTTAGATTTGGAGAGAATGAAACAATCAGCATTCTAAAGAACGTGCCATTTTCGCAGATAGAAAGCTTAGCAAAGTTGGTTGTTGATAAAAAATTATTGAATGATATGCCTAAAACACTGATTATTCATGGAACCTCGGATTCCGTAGTAAGCATAGACAACTCAAGAAAGATGGCTAAATCAGCTAGCAATTGTAAACTTATAGAATTACAAGGTCAGGATCACTCCTATACCCAGGAAAACGGCATGGAGCAAGTTGTTGAAAATATTTTATCTTTTTTGGTTTAAGGATTATTTCTAACTAGTCGATATGTTTGCATTGCTTTTTTCATAATTGCCTTGCCTGCCGCCCCCCATTTACAATATTTGAAAAAATCCTGGGGATTAATGAACTTTCTGTCCGGAATGATTCCCTTTGCAGGATCAATTTGTTGTTCTAGAATTTTGTCAATAAGAGCGAAGTATCTTAATTGGTATACAACGTTCTTTGACTGTCCAATTTCCTCTACTTTTTGATATCCCAAAGGAATGATGTTCTTGATGGTGACGCTGCCTTCTTCCATTACCTCTCTTTTGAGTGTTTGAATCGGTTTTTCTCCAGGTTCTATGGTTCCTCCAGGTAGGCTCCAGTTTTTTGATGTGCGAATAATCAGGATTTTACCATCTCCTCGGAAGCAGGCACCATATGCTTGTGTTAATGGTGCAATTCTCGAGAAATCAGGGTTTCCATACCAGGAAAGTTTGAATTTCTTTAATTTATCAGTTTTGTTCTTTCTGAACATTATGTATTTTATGGGGACTTTGTGTTTCATTTAAATTTATTTAATTTGATTAAATTTTCTCTAAGAAATTCTTTAACTTCAGGTATTGGCTTATACCCTAAAAACATTTCCCCACTTTTTTCACCTTGCCCAACTAACGTTTCTATAAATTTATTTAGACCTACTTTTGGCATTTTTAACGCAGAAACAACTATTTTTGTGATATTCATGAAAGCAGTTTTAGTTATCTGATCATAATATTCTCGTTTTCTACTAACGAAAATATTAGGGGTAGTCATTGCATTCAATGCCAACCTTTTGCCCATTTTTTTTGAATCGAGAAAGTCAGAATTTTTTATTATGTCTGGTATGATAAATTTGTCATCTCTATATTCGAATCCTCCCCCAAGAATAGCATCCTCGAAATCTAATTGATTGAATAGTAGTTTTCTGCGGTAGGGAACTTCGTTGTCTATTGGCAAATCATATCTCCTATGTAATTTCTTTGCAAATGTGATTGTTTTATCAAGCTCCGATTTAGTGAATGATTTACATACAAACATAAGGTCCAGATCTGAGAGTCTATTATTCTGTTTGTATGCTGCTGAACCATAGATTAGTGCAATGAGGGCTCTGTCTCCGAACTGGTTTTCCGTAAATTTTCTTATTTTTTTAACAATCTCTTGAGGGATCATTTTCTCTAATCTCGAGAGGCCAGCTCACGCCGTATCCTTCTCCGTAATTGTGTTTCTCGGTTTTTTTGTACTATTTCGGTCATTCTTTGATATCTCTCATTTATGATTGATTCTTCTATATGGTCTGGAAGTTGTGAAGATTTGGTATTACTTCTGTCTCTATAGGCTGTCGCAGTTATGTAATCAAAATTGGATTTATCTAGAACATTTATAGTTTGTTTAAAATCTTCTTCTGTTTCTTGAGGGAATCCGACTATTAATTGTGTATGCTTAAAGACTGCAGGATAATCTCTGTCTATTTCTGAGAAAACTTCTGTAAAACGGTTCATATTTTGGGTTCTATTCATCAAAGAAAGTATCTTGTGGCTGCCTGATTGAAAAGCAGAACAAAGATAGTATATTCGTCCAGATTCAAAATGCTTTTTAAGGTTCTCGAAATTCTTAATTAATGCATCTGGATCAACGTATCTTAAAGCAATCCTTGGCTCTCCCGGTAGTTTATCTAGGGAATCAATCAAACTAATCAAATTAGTTCCAATGTCAGCACCATAGTATCCTACCTCATCACCCAGCAGGACAATTTTTTTGAAACCCCGTTCTAGTCCTTCTTTAACTTCGCTAACAATTTTTTCAGGATTTTCGCTTACCAGACTACCTATTGCAAACTTGGTTGCACAGTATGTGCAGTTTTTTGCACAACCAGAAGAAACCTTTATCTCTAAAAGATTTTCTTCTTTCCAGAAGTGTCGGCCCTTTGTGAGGTAGTCGTAAATCTCTAGGAATCTCTTTGTGCCAAAAACTTGATCAAGTTTTTTAGATATTTTTAACTGCTCTAATTCAGCCGGAGTGTACTCTATCTCTGGATCTCCAAATGAATGTTCTCTTGTTGCTCCGTCTGTATAGCTTATCTTTTCAATACCTATCTTTGCATCTATTAAATCGTTAAGTATATATGGTTCTTTTGGACCGAACATTACCAGTTTATTACTAATCTTTTTTATTCTTTCAGGGTTTATTTTTGGCAGACATCCTCCAACAAGGATTTTCGCATCTTTTCTCGATGTTTGAACAAGTCTCTCTAGAGCTTCAATAGCTTTATCTTCGGTCCAGTTGACAACACCACAGGTAGTCATAAGTACAAACTCTGCATTATCGGGACTAATTGTTTCAACAAACCCATTTTCTCTAAAGAATTTTGCATATCTCTGAGTTTCATGTCTTAGAACTGCACAACCGTTAGTTTCTATGTATACTTTTCTCATGAGATAGAATTTTCCATTCCTCCATTGCAGTTTTTTTTAAACATTCTATAAGCTCAGTTATGTCTTTTTCAGTTGTCAATGGATTGCCAATCATCAGTCTTTGAACTTGGAAGTTTTTCTCTCGGCCTGCACCAATTTTGTTCATAAAGTCATCGATTTTAAATGTATGCACATAAAACTTTCCCTGTTTGAACATTTTTTTCTGAATCCTCAAGTTAAGTTCATTGATTAAGATTATTGTCTCTTGGTCATCAATATTTAATTCTAATTTTTCTTTTGATTCTTTTGGAATATATATGAATACTGAACTATTTATGATAACTTTATTCAACAGATAAAATCCTTCTTGTTTTTTTAGTTCATCTTCAAAGTATCTTGCAAGCTCATGTCTTTTTTCTATAAGTTCTCCTATTCTTTCCTTGCCAAGGTTTTTAATCAAGAACCATACTTTTAGACTATCAAATGCTCTGCTTCCTAGGAATGGTGTTATTTGACCAAAAGAATATTTTTCTTTAGTTATCAAATCGCTGACTCCAGAAATAGGTTTCAAATCAGCAGGATTTTTAACAAGCAGATAGCTGCAGGGATAGGGAACAAATAATACTTTATGTGGATCGATTGTGATTGAATCAGCAAGCTCTATTCTTCCTAATCTACTCTTTAGTTTATCGCTGAAGCAAAGAGAAGCACCATGGCATGCATCTATGTGGAACCAGATATTCCCTTCTTTTGCTATCTCCGATAGTTCTGCGAAATCATCTATTGCCATTGTTCTAGAATCTCCAGCATAGGCTATCAGTATGAATGGAATATCTCCAACTTTTTTACATTCTTTTATTTTATTGATTAAATCTTTTTTATCTATCTTGAATTCATTTGTTGTTTCAACTTCAATAATGTTATCTTTTCCAAGTCCTAACCAGGACATTGCTGCTTTAGATGTATAGTGGCCAATCCCCTTTGGAATAAACATCTTTAATTTTTCTGATTTATACATCCCGCCTTCCATTGAAGAAGGTCTTGCCCTTTCTCTAGCTAGGAGAACTGCAGAAGTATTTGCCATAGTTCCTCCAGGTACGTTAATCCCTCCAACATCTAATGAGGTCTTAGGATTCTTTGTGACTTCATATCCTAATATTTCTCTCAACCAGTTTATCACAGTCATTTCTACAAATGTGGCCGTGGGTGAAGTATGTATTGAGTTTATTAGGTTTTGATTTAACATTCCGGAGATTATATGCCCACACATTGCAGCTGTTGAATTACCACAGTCTGGGAAAGCCATAAAATTTGGGCTAGAAAAGTTCACCGAACCATCTATTATTTTTTCTTTGCATTCATTTAGAACCTTGTCTAAATCTAAAGACTTTTTCGGCAAGGGCTCAATTAAGCTAGTCATTATGTCTTCTTGCTCTTTGAAGTGAACTACACTTTTACTTTTATCAACTTTAAAATCCAAACCCATTTTCAGAGCCTTTGTTAAGTTTTCTATATCTGAATAAGACAAGAACTGCCCCTGGGTGAAACCATATTTCATGCATTTATAAGAAACTAATGGGTATTTAAATAATGTCCTAGACATTTAGGCAGTTTTAGTATCTGTTTTAAAAAAACTTTT
>SESG01012555.1_pt1 | contig 10769 bp, 7 predicted proteins | sample 3171421 | NCBI WGS metagenome assembly SESG01 (sample SAMN10866946, study PRJNA518727) | freshwater metagenome | biome: subpolar coniferous forest; feature: holomictic lake; material: water; isolation source: holomictic Lake 227, 6 m and 8 m depth | place: Canada: near Kenora, Ontario | collected... | reverse complement strand
GGATGAGGAGGGTGCGCTCTTCCTTGCCGCCCTTGATGGCCAGCATGATTTTCTGGTTGGTGCTCAGCTTCGCCACGCGCTGGGTGACGGTGAGGTTGATCTCCACACCCTGGTCGTCCACCAGCGGTCGGGAAGCCAGCAGCCGACGCTCGGCGGCCATTTCCTCGGTCTCCACCTCGGCTTCGACCTCCTCGGCCGAGGGGGCTTTGGGCAGGGGCAGCTCTGACCAGGCGCGATCCAGGTGCCCGGCCTCCACGGCATCGATGATCGCCAGCCGGTCCTGCTTGACCTCTTCTGGGATGAGGCCCAGCACCTCGAAGCGGAACTCGTTGATGCGCCGCTTGATGACGTACTCGCCTTCGGGATGCTCTTCCAGGAGGTCGAGGATGCGCGGCCGCTGCAGCCAGAGCACCTGGTTGTTCAGCACGATCTCCAGCACCGAGCCAGGCAGGCTGGGGATGGACGCTTCAACGATGGCCGGGGTGATGGACGGGTTGAGGAGAACAGTCTCGAGGAGCGCAGGTTCCTTGCGGTGGCAGAGGACCAGCTGCAAGGGGGCCGGTGGGTCAAGGGCCTCAGTCAGAGCGCCCGCCAGCAGGGATTCCGGCATGGTCTCGAAGAAGGCCAGGGCCCGCTGCCGATAGGGGGTCTCCTGCAGCCCGGCATGGGCCAGAGCCTGCAACAGGTCCCGGGTGGGCAAGGGAAGGCTCCCCCCGACCAGGGCCATGACCATGGCTTCAGGCAGGGATCCCTGGAGGAAACGCTGGACGATGGGATGGAGGGTCATGACGCGCCGCCTTCTTCATCATCATCCGGCACCGCAGGCTCCTCAGGCAGCTCTGGCGCCATGGGACGCAGCCACCTTCCCTCGGCGTCGAAGCGGCCCGTCCAGGCCTGGCCGACACTCTGACCATGGGCGATGCGGCGACCCGCCACCTCCACATTCACCACCCCCGCGTTGTCCAGCACGAGGCTGAAGGGGCCTTTCACACGCAGCCGCCAGGGTTCCGAGACCTGCAGGGCGCGGACCTGGGGCGTGCCACCCTCAGGCTCGATGCGCGCGCCGCAGGCGTCCATGACCCGGAGGCTGACCAGAACGCCCTGCTCGTCGATGGGGGCCTCAGGCAGCAGCTCTCCCAGCACGGGATAGGGCGCGCTTGAGGGCGGCGGCGGCGGCGGCAGCGACAGCTTGGGCAGGGCTCCGAGGCGGCTGCTGGCAGCCTTGCGGCCCAGGCTGGGGCCAGGCACCACCAGCCACAGCACCACCAGCACCGACGCCCCGGTCAGCGCGCCCATCACCAGCCGCTCGAGCCGCTCTCGCCGGGGGTCCGGGGGTTCCAGCTCCTGCACGCCTGGCACGACCAGGAAGGCCCCCGTGTGGTAGTCCAGATCCACCCCCAGGCGCTCAGCCAGCTGCCGGGCCAGTGGCCGGGCCCGACCCGGCGGCAGCGAGGACCAGTCATCGCCCTCGATAGCCTCCAGATGGCGCAGGGGCAGCTTGAGCTCCAGGGCCAGAGCCTCCCGGCTGAGGCCTTTCGTTTCGCGTGCCTGCTGCAGCAGGTGACCGACCGTGGCCTCTTCCAGCATCAGACCCATCCCACGGGCAGGTCCTTCAGCATCCGCGCCAGCTGCTCGCGTCGTTCGCTGCGGTTGAGGCGGCGGTCATCCAGGCTGCCCCGGTGGGCCATGGTATCGGCGAGGGTGTCCTGCAAGTCGTCGGGCGTGAGGAAGTCCCGGCCGTCCAGCCAGGCCTCTGCCTGGGCTAGGGCCAGCCAGTGCTTGGCGGCCCGGGTGGAGCAGAACCCGCCGCCAGCCCGGATGTGGCTCACCACGCGCTCGACGTAGTCCAACACGGCCTCGGCGACCCGCACCTGCCGGACGGCAGACCGGGCCTGCAACCAGCCATCGAGTTCTAGGACCGGCACGAGGGAATCCAGCCGCTCAGCACCCGCCTCACCGGTGAGGATGCGGCGCTCGGCCGCGCGGTCGGGATAGCCCAGGTGGATCGTGCAGGAGAAGCGGTCGAGCTGGCTCTCCGGCAGCGGGAAGGTGCCCGCATGGTCCAGGGGATTCTGGGTGGCGATGACGAAGAAGGGATCGGGCAAGCGGTGGGTGCTGCGGTCCAGCGTGACCTGACCCTCCACCATGGCCTCGAGCATGGCGCTCTGGGTCTTGGGGCCGATGCGGTTCAGCTCATCCAGCAGCAGTACGTGGCAGAAGACCGGCCCCGGCTGGAACCGAAAAGTCTGTTCCTTGGCATCCCAGAGGTGCACGCCCAGCAGGTCCGACGGCAGCAGGTCATTGGTACCCTGCACCCGCTGGAAGCTGCCGCCCAGGATGCGGGACAGGCCCTTGGCCAGGGTGGTCTTGCCCACGCCTGGCAAGTCCTCCAGCAGCACGTGACCCCCGGCCAGCATGGCCGCAAAGGCCCGCCGAACCTGGGTCTCCTTGCCCACCACCACGGCCTGTAGCGCCGCCAGCCCGGCTCGGGCCGCCGGCCGTACCGGGTCCGGATCGCGCACCGGCGGGACAAGGATGGGCGGGGGCTGGGTCATGGCGCCTTTCGGGGAAGTGGGCCTTCTCCATCTTCCAGAGAGATGCCATGGTCCCGCAAGCGCTGGGCCAGAGTCCGGACCGTCAGCCCCAGGGCCTCCGCCGCCCGGGGCAGGTCGCCCTGAGCCTCGGTCAGCTGGCGCTGCAGCAGCTGCGCCTCGGCGGAACGGGCCACAGTCTTCAGCATGGTCTCCAGATCGGCTCGCTCCGGCCAGGGGAGGCAGAGCGGCGCGGCACCCCCCAGCCGAAGCTCAGGAAAGGCGCGGAGCGCGCGGCCGTCGCTGGTGCGCAGCGTCTGTTCCACCAGGGCCTCCAGCTCGCGCACATTGCCAGGCCAGGGGTGCTCGAGCAGCTGTTTCTCCGCCGAGCGCTCCAGCCAGGGGGCGGCCCTGCCCTCCCGGCGGCTGCCTCGTTCCAGCAGGAGCCGGGTCAGGGTCAGCAGGTCCTCCCGGCGCTCGCGCAGGGGCGGTATCCGCAGCTCCAGGGAGCCCAGCCGCCCCGCCAGTTCGGGAGGCAGGGAGCCCTCGGGATCGATGCCGCCCATCCAGGCGACCTGCTGCCCGGGCAGGCTATCCATGGCGCGGGCCAGGGCTCCCGTGGCCTCCGGAGAGAGGAAGTCCAGTCCACCCAGGTAGAGGCTGCCGCCGCGCAGGAGGCTCAGCAGCTGCGGCTCAGGCCCCTCCGGCCCCAGGGTCGCGGCGGCCAGACTCCGGTAGGGCGCCTCGGCGTGGCGCAAGACGTGGAGGCGGCGGGCGCAGCGCTCCCGGCCCGCTCCGCGCTCGCCCCGGAACAGCAGCGGCAGCGAGGTGCCAGCGGCCTGGGCCAGAGCGGCATCCAGGACCTGCATGGCGGGGCTGTGGGCCACCCAGAGCTCGGCGGGGTCGGGCGGGGGAGCCCCCACCAGGACGTGGAGCCGTTCCAGCAGCGCCAGGAACACATCCAGGTCGAAGGGCTTGGGCAGGAAGTCGTCAGCGCCCAGTCGCATGGCCTCCACGATGTCCCTGGGCTCGCCGAAGGCCGACATCAGCACCACCCGGAGGCCAGGCTGCAGCCTGCGGGCACGGCGGATGAGCTCGAGGCCGCTCATGCCCGGCAGCCGCAAGTCTGTGACCAGCACCTGGAAAGGCCTGGCCTGAAGCTCCCGCAGCGCCTCCTGAGGATCGGCCACCGCCTGCACGGTCCAGACCGACCCTTCCAGCGCCTGCGCCAGCAGGCGGCGGAAACTGTCCTTGTCCTCGACCAGCAGAAGGTGCATGGAATAAAGCTATCAGCTATCGGCTGTCAGCTCTCGGCTACAGATCCAACACCGAACGCCCGCGCGTATCTTGGGCGATCCTGGTCTTCAGCGAAAGGTTCCAGAAGGGTCCTTCAAACCGCCGAGCCCTTCTTGGCTGACAGCCGATAGCCATATCTGCCCCTACCAACTGGCTATCAGCTATCACAAGCCAGGCCGCCGCAGTCCGCGATGAAGCGCTGGGTCTGAGCCACCGCCTGGGCCTCGAAGAGGGTGGCGCCCGCCACCACCTGGAGTCCAGCCTCCCGGGCCCACAGGGCGAAAGCAGTGTCCTCCTTGTAGATCCACTCCACCGCCCATCGGCAGGTGGCCCTGGCGGCCTCCAGGAGCTCCGGAAAGGGCGCGGGATCCTCTGGGACCATGCCGAGGCTGGTGGCCTGCACAAGGCCCACCGGGCCGAAGGCTGCCACCTGCGCCGGGGTGGCAGGAGCCTGGCGGGACACTTGCAGGACAGCCCGCCCCGAGGCCTCCAGCAGGGACCTGCTGGTGCGGGCCACGCCGCCCGAGCCCAGCAGCAGGACAGGACCGGGCGCCAGCTGGGAGAGGGCCGCTCCAAACGCCTCGGCATCCGTGTTGGCACCCTGCCAGGGTTCTCCGGGCGCACGCCGCCAGAGGGTATTCAGGGGCCCTTCCAGACCCAGCGCCGCGGGCAGGGTGAGCTTCAGCGGCGCTGTGATGCTCAGGCCCAGCACGCCCAGGGCGTCCAGGGCCTCCACGGCCTCGCTGGCCTCGCCACAGAGCAGCGGCACATAGATCAGATCCTTGAGCGCCCGCTGGAAGCGCGGGTTGTGGAAGGCGGGTCCCCGCGAGTGCAGCACCGGCTCCCCGATGACCCCGCAGAGCCCAAAGTCCGGGTGGAGCCGCGCGCAGCGCCACTCGCGCAGGAGGGAGAGGGGCAGCTGCCCGGGCGCGGCGGGGGGCCCGTTGTCCGGGGCCGCGAAGGTGAAGGCGCCACCCCAGGCGGCCTGCAGGGCCCGGCTCGGCAGCCCTTTGGGACCCATCAGGAAGGCCGCCAGGACCACCCCGCGGTCCCGGGCCCAGGCCAGGGGGGCACGGAGGCGGCCACTGTCCCCCAGGCGCCCCGCCCAGCCCACCCACTTGTAGGCCTCTCCGTCCGGCAGGTTGCGCAGACGCTCCTCCAGGTCGAAGACCCCGGGCGCCACATGGACCGACCGCAGCAGGCGGACATGGGTGCGGGCAGCCTGGATCTCCGGTGGGATGGGCAGCTCCCACTCCAGGTCCAGCCAGGCGGGCCGCCCCTGGAGGGCCTTGACCAGCCGGGCGAGACGGCCGGTCTCGTCCTCATCGGGCCAGCGGCCCCCCTCAGAGACCCGTCGGCAGGTGACCAGGCAGCGCCGCTTCAGCGCATCCACCATGGCCTCGGGGTCTTCCTCTGGAAACAGGTCCAGACGCAGCTCCGGCAGGACATCGTCGCCCAGGCGCAAGGCGCAGGCCCGCGCCGAGTCCCAGTCCGCATGGGTCAGGGTCACGAGGTGGAAGGGGAGATGGCTCACGGCGGTCTATCCGGAAAAGGCCATCCTACCCTTCCCCGGGGCCGAATGGCCCGCGAATCCCCATCGGGGCAACCCGGGGCAGTCGCCCCAACACTTGGCAACGGGAGGGTTTTTAAACTTACAAAAGCAGGGGTCCAGTCATTCACGATACCTTCATCTGCTATTTATTGGAGCATCACCTGTCCGGTGGTCAGACCACCGAACCCTGCTCCCAAGGAGAGCCCCCTATGACCCCCGCCTTGATGTTCTGGATCCAATTCGTGCTCGTCCTGGGCGCCATCCTGATCGGCATCCGCAAGGGCGGAGTCGCCCTGGGGCTCATCGGCGGCTGCGGTGTCGCGGTGCTGGTCTTCGGGTTCCGGGTCGCACCGGGGACGCCCCCCATCGACGTGATGCTGATCATCCTGGCCGTGGTGACCGCCTCGGCAACCCTGCAGGTCTCGGGCGGCCTCGACTACCTGGTCCAGCTGACCGAGCGCCTGCTACGTGCCCACCCCAAGTATGTGACCATCCTCGCTCCACTCTCCACCTTCCTGCTGACGGTCTGCGTCGGCACCGGCCATGCGGTCTACGCGCTGCTGCCCGTCATCTCCGACGTGGCCCTGAAGACCCGCATCCGGCCCGAGCGGCCCATGGCCATCTCCAGCGTCGCGTCCCAGATGGGCATCACGGCCAGCCCTGTGGCGGCCGCCGTCACCACCTTCCTGGCCATGGCCGCCAAGAACGGCCACCCCGTGGGCCTCTTCGACATCATCCGCATCACCCTGCCCGCGGGCATCATCGGAGTGCTGGCGGCGGCGGCCTGGAGCTTCAACCGTGGCCTCGACCTCGACAAGGATCCCGAGTACCTCGAGCGCCTGCAGGACCCTGACTTCGCGAAGGCCCTCGACGCCAACGTCACCACCCTGGACAAGGTGATCCCCACCTCGGCCAAGCTCGCCGTGGGCCTCTTCTTCGCGGGTGTGCTGGCCATCATCCTCGTCGCCATGAAGCCCGGCCTGCTGCCCCTGGTGAACGGGAAGCCCGTGCCCATGACGACGGTCGTGCAGATGGTCATGCTGGCCTTCGGCACCTTCATCCTGTTTGCCACCAAGGTGAAGGCCCCCGAGATCGCCCGCTCTAGCGTCTTCATCGCGGGCATGATCGCCGTCGTCTCCATCTTCGGCATCGCCTGGATGAGCGAGACTTTCATCAAGGCCAACGAGAGCTACCTGATCGCCAACATCAAGACCATGGTGCAGCTGGCCCCCTGGACCTTCGCCCTCGCCATGTTCGCCGTCTCGGCCTTTGTGAAGAGCCAGGCCGCCACGCTGACCATCATGCTGCCCTTCGGCTATGCCCTGGGCCTGCCTACGCCCCTGCTGCTGAGCCTGATCCCCGCCAGCTATGCCTACTTCTTCTTCGCCTTCTACCCCAGCGACCTGGCTGCCATCAACATGGACCGCACGGGCACCACGCGGATCGGCAAGTACCTCCTCAACCACAGCTTCATGATCCCCGGCCTCATCGGGGTCGGCACGTCCACTGTCGTCGCCTACGGCCTGTCGAAGCTCTTCGCCTGAGCCTGCTCTCCGTCATGAAAAAGCCCCGCTCGCTGGCGGGGCTTTTTCATGACCGGGCGAGCGCTACCAGAGGCCCAGGAACTTCCACCACAGGCCGCCGATGCCCACCCAGATGACGATGTTCACGACGCTGATCAGCAGCCCCATGCGCCACCAGGTGCCCAGCTCCACATAGCCCGTGCCGAAGAGCACCGGCGCGGGACCGGTCCCGTAGTGGGTCATGCCCGCGAAGAGGTTGCTGAAGAAGGCCAGCACCAGCGCGGCCAGCACCGGCGGGGCGCCCGCAGCGATGGAGACCCCCAGGAAGGCCGCGTACATCGAAGCTACATGCGCCGTGTTGCTGGCGAAGAAGTAGTGGCTGTAGAAGTAAACCAGGGCCAGCACCAGGAAGGCAAACAGCCAGCCGTGACCGGCGACCATGCCACCCATGGTCTTGCTGAACCAGGGCACCATGCCCAGCTTGTTGAGGAAGCTGGCCATCATCACCAGGGCCGCGAACCAAACCAGCGTGTCCCAGGCGCCGGTCTCGGCCTTGATGTCGTCCCAGTTGAGGACGCCCGTGAGCAGCAGCACCGCCAGGCCCGCCAGGGCGGAGGTGGTGGCGTTGATGTCCCCCAGCTGCTTGGCGAAGATCCACAGCACCAGCAGCATCACGAAGACGCCCAGCATCATCCACTCCTGGCGCTTGATGGGTCCCAGGTCGCGCAGGTGGCCCTTGGCCATCTCGACGGCCTCGGGGGTCTCGGTGATCTCCGGACGCAGCAGCTTGTAGGCCAGGTAGGGCACCACGATCAGGGCGATGAGCCCCGGCACCAGGGCCGCGAGGGCCCAGCCGCCCCAGGTGATGGTCACCTTCAGATCCCCCGCCAGCTTCTGGGCCAGGGGGTTCGCGGCCATGGCGGTGAGGAACATGGCGCTGGTGATGCAGTTCACCTGGTAGGCCGTGAGCGTCAGGAAGGTGCCCATCTTCTTCGCGCTGGCGTCCCCGGGGTGGCTGCCGTAGGCCCGGGCCAGGGAGGCCATGATGGGCATGATGATGCCGCCGCCCCGGGCCGTGTTGCTGGGAATGGCCGGGGAGAGCACCAGGTCCGTGGCCGCCAGACCGTAGCTCAGACCGAGGGTGCGCCTGCCCAGCAGGGCCATGAAGGAGTAGGCGATGCGGGCGCCGAGGCCGGTCTTGATAAAGCCCCGGGAGATGAAGAAGGCCAGCACGATGAGCCAGATCACCACATCGGAGAAGCCGCTCATGGAGTCTGCGATGCTGAGCGTCCCGCTGAGGGCCGTCACGGCGATTCCGATCATGGCCACCGCACCCATGGGCAGGGCCTTCAGGATGATGCCGGCGATGGTGGTGACGAAGATCGCGAAGAGGTGCAGGCCCTTCACCCAGTCGGCCTTCCGCTTGGTCTCGGCATCCGCCTTGGCCTTGGCATCCGCCTTGGCGTCAGCCTCGGCCTTCACCTTGGCGTCGGCCTCAGCCTTCACCTTGGCGGCCGCCTCGGCCTTGGCCTTCACTTCGGCGTCCGCCTTGAGCTTGGCCTCGGCCTGGGCCTTGGTCAGGGGCTTTGCCGGTGCCGCGGGTGCCGCCGCAGGCTTGGCCGACGCCGCCGCTGCGGGCTTGGCTTCCGGCTTTGGCGCGGGCTTGGCCGCAGGAGCCGCGGGCTTGGCCACCGCCGGCACGCCGGCGAAGGCCTTTGCGTCGGGCACGGGGACCACGCTGGGCAACCCGAAATAGAGCACCAGACCTAGGGCCAGGGTGGCCAGGGCTTGAGCAGGTTTGGCGCCTTGCCACCCGGGCAGGCCTCCGGAGGGAGATGTTCCTGGAGCAGCGTTTTGGCTCATGGGGAGCCTCCATGGGTTGGATTTCGTGCGTAGTTTACTCGCCAGTCAGATATTGTGAAGGAGCATATTTGGCTCTATTTATGAAGCCAATTCAGCGCTCTCCAGAGGCTGATGGTTGTTTCTTCAAAGGAGGTTCAACATGCTGGATCTGAGAATCGCGGTCATCCCAGGCGATGGCATCGGCAAGGAAGTCGTGCCCGAAGGCATCCGCGTGCTGGAGGCCGCCGCCGCCAAGCACGACCTGCGCTTCCACTGGGATGAGTTCCCCTGGAGCTGCGAGCAGTTCCTCGAGACCGGCCGCATGATGCCCGAGGACGGCCTGGACCAGATCCGCCACCACGATTCCATCTTCCTGGGCGCCGTCGGCTTTCCCGGGGTTCCGGACCACGTCTCGCTCTGGGGTCTGCTCATCCCCATCCGCCGCGGCTTCCGCCAATATGCCAACATCCGCCCCGTGAAGCTCATGCCCGGCGTGCCCTGCCCCCTGGCGGGCCGGCAGGTGGGCGACATCGACTTCATCGTGGTGCGGGAGAACAACGAGGGCGAGTACTCCAGCATCGGCGGCCGCCTCTACGAAGGCACCGACCAGGAGATGGCCGTGCAGCAGAGCGTGTTCACCCGCCAGGGTGTGGACCGCATCCTGAAGGTGGCCTTCGACATCGCCCAGTCGCGGCCGAAGAAGCACCTCACCTCGGCCACCAAGTCCAACGGCATCGCCATCACCATGCCCTACTGGGACGAGCGGGTGAAGGCCATGTCCGCCGCCTATCCCGACGTGAAGGTGGATCAGTACCATGTGGACATCCTCACGGCCCACTTCGTGCGGAACCCCCACTGGTTCGACGTGGTGGTGGGGTCGAACCTCTTTGGCGACATCCTCTCGGACCTGGGCCCCGCCTGCACCGGCACCATCGCCATCGCCCCCAGCGCCAACCTGAACCCCGAGCGCGAGTATCCGTCCATGTTCGAACCCGTCCACGGCTCGGCGCCGGACATCTACGGCAAGGGCATCGCCAACCCCATCGGCCAGATCTGGGCCGGCGCCATGATGCTCGACCACCTCGGCTGTCCCGAGGCCGGGGCTTCGGTCATGGCCGCCATCGAGAAGGTGCTGGCCACGGGCCCGCGCACCCCGGACATGGGCGGCACCGCCAGCACCAAAGAGCTCGGCCAGGCCATCGCGGACGCGGTGTAATCATTTAAAAACCAAGGATCACCACCAAGACACCAAGGCACCAAGAACTGCAAAGCGGAGTATCTGCTGCTTTTCTTGGTGCCTTGGTGGCTAGATCTATTTTGGTTTTTCAAACATAGACGTCATCTGCTCAGGCCCGGCTCCGCCGCTTCTCCGCCTGCCAGGCGGCCTCCATCTCTTCCAGGGTGCGCTGGTCCCAGCCGCCGTGGGCGCGGGCGTCGTCCTCCACCGCCCGGAAGCGTCCCTTGAAGCGGACCATCTGGCGCCGGAGGGCGGCATCAGGGTCCACACCCTTCTTGCGCGCCCACTGCATCAGGCTGAAGAGCACATCGCCGAATTCCTCCTCCACCCGCACCGGATCGGATTCCGCCTGCAGCTCGGCCACCTCTTCCTTCACCTTGTCGAGGACCCCCTCCAGGTCCGGCCACTCGAAGCCCACCTTGGCGCAGCGGCGACCGATCTCCAGGGCTTCGTCCAGGGGAGAGAGGGTGGCCGGGATGCCCTCCAGCAGCCGGGGTTCGGTTTCCGGGGTATGGCCCTTCTCCTCGCGCTTGATGGCCGCCCAGTTGGTGAGTACCTCCTCAGCCCCTTCGACCGCCACCTGGGCAAAGACGTGCGGGTGGCGCCGGACCAGCTTCTCCACCACGGTCCGCTCCACGTCATGGAGATCCCAGGCCCCGCGATCCTCGGCCAGCTGGGCATGGAAGGCGATCTGCAGGTAGAGGTCGCCCAGCTCCTCGCAGAGGTGGGCCTCGGTCACGCCTTCTCCCGGCCGGTGCTCAGCCAGGGCCTCGAGCACCTCCGCCGCC
>SESG01010581.1_pt1 | contig 10770 bp, 8 predicted proteins | sample 3171421 | NCBI WGS metagenome assembly SESG01 (sample SAMN10866946, study PRJNA518727) | freshwater metagenome | biome: subpolar coniferous forest; feature: holomictic lake; material: water; isolation source: holomictic Lake 227, 6 m and 8 m depth | place: Canada: near Kenora, Ontario | collected... | reverse complement strand
AAAAAGAGAAAGAACTCCTCCGCGAATTACGCCACCTACCAAAAGCCTTGCATGCAGTATTGGCGCTAGAGCCGCAAATTATTGCTTGGAGCGAAGCCTTCTCAAAGTGTGAGAACGCACTCTTCTTAGGTCGTGGCTTGCACTATCCAATTGCTCTGGAAGGCGCATTAAAACTAAAAGAGATTTCTTACATCCATGCAGAAGCCTACCCAGCTGGCGAGTTAAAGCATGGCCCACTGGCATTAGTAACCGACAAGATGCCGGTTGTAACCGTTGCCCCAAAAGACGAATTATTGGAAAAGCTTAAATCCAATATGCAGGAAGTCAAAGCACGCGGTGGCAAACTGTATGTATTTGCAGATCAAGGCACTAATATTGATAGCGCTGATGGCATCAATGTCATTAGGCTGCCCGAGCACTATGGCAATCTTTCACCCATTCTGCATGTAGTGCCTCTGCAGCTATTGGCGTATCACACAGCCTGCGCACTCGGTACAGATGTCGACAAGCCTAGAAATCTAGCGAAGAGTGTCACGGTCGAATAAAACAGATTTTTTTGTTTGACTTTAGTCCGAGACTATGAACAAATTTAAGTAGATAAATCAGGGCGTTACGAAGCCCTGATTACATTTTTGTGTTCAAATAACTCATGTAAAAGAGGATATTTGTTGCAATTCATGTTTCTTTCAAAAGTGCCCCCATTCTCACGTTTGCTGTTACTTGCCTTAATTTGTGCAGGTACGTTATCTGCTTGTGCAGTTGGTCCAGACTTTAAACAGCCTGAGGCGCCAAATACCTCTTCCTATACTGAGACAACCCTATCCAAGAAATTGACTACTGCACCCGGCGTACCTGGTGGCTCTGAGCAAGAATTTATTGAGGGTGCAGATATTGAGGCGCAATGGTGGGAGCTGTATAAATCACCTGAACTCGATGCACTGATTAAAAAGGCCTTAGTTCAAAATCCCAATTTAGGGGCTGCAGATGCAGCTTTACGTTCCGCCCAAGAAAACGTGAACGCCCAAATAGGTGGCCAATATTTTCCAGCAGTGGGTTTGGGCGGTGCCGCTACTCGTCAGTTGCAACCATCGGCAATTTATGGCCTTCCATATGGCTCCGATACTTACAATCTTTTCAATACTTCAGTCAACGTCACTTATAAGTTGGATGTTTTCGGTGGTGCACGAAGAACGGTAGAGAGTGCACGCGCACAAGCAGAGTATCAGCAGTTTCAATTAGAGGGTGCATATCTTTCTTTGACTGCAAATATTGTGACGGGCGCTATACGGGAAGCTGCTTTGCGTGCACAGATGCAAGCAACCGAGGAAATCCTCAAGGCACAAACCAATTTAGCTGAAGTGACTGAGAAGCAGTTGAAGATTGGAACCGTTAATAAGGTAGACCTGACCTCACAGTTAACTTTGGTAGCAACATCAAAAGTAGACTTATTTACTTATGAACGTAACCTGGCTTTTGCGCGCAACCAATTGGCGGTATATACCGGTGAGCTACCAAGCAATGCAAATATTACAAAATTTGACTTAAGCAATTTACATCTACCTGCGCAGCTACCACTCTCCGTACCATCTAGCTTGGTGCGTCAGCGCCCCGATGTTCGTGCAGCAGAATCAATGATTAAATCGACTAATGCTTTAGTCGGTGTTGCTACCGCTAATCTATTGCCGCAATTTAATATCACTGGCGCTATTGGATCTGCGGCGCTGACTTCAGCAAATTTATTTGGACCTAATGCAGCGTTGTGGTCCATTGGCGGCGGAATATTTCAACCCTTGTTTCAGGGCGGCCAACTCTTAGCCCAGCGTCGTGGCGCAATTGCCAATTATGAGCAAGCGGTTTATCAGTATCAAGCCACAGTGTTAAAGGCTTTTCAGGAGGTGGCGGATGCATTGCGCGCCCTTGAGACTGGCGCACAGGCGTTAAAAGCTGCCTCAGAAGCAGAGCAATTTGCTTATGAAACATTAGATTTAGTCCAGCAGCAATATAAGTTAGGCACTGCCAGTTATTTAGCAGTTCTCTATTACCAAAATCTGTATCAACAAGCAAAAGTGAAATCGGTAGCGGCACAAGCAACCCGCTTTTCTGATACCGCCGCATTATTTGCAGCATTGGGCGGGGGCTGGTGGAATCGCAGTGGTCCCGCTTTTAAACCAAAAGACATGGCTAACAAAGATCAAAATGAAACTTCTGGAAACAATTAAGAATAAGCTCATTGCTATGGTCCTTGCCCTGTGGGCATGGGTCAAGCTGAAGGCGGTGGAGTGGAAGCTGCGCGAGAAAGCAATCGCGCTTTGGAAAAAAGCAAAAGCTTTTTGGGCTCGAATGGGGCAAAAATGGCGTAATACCAAAGCGCATGAAAAGTTGATGGCGATGGAACCCTTGCACCGTCGTATGACCATCATGTTGTGTGGAGTGTTCCTATTGTTGGGTCTGATTTTTGCTTTTAATCAGTTCAAGACTTTCATGATTAAGCATTTCATTTCAGGGATGGGCTTACCACCTGCAACGGTTTCAACCATGGTGATTGCTACTACTGAATGGCAGCCCAAACTCACGAGCGTTGGTAATGTGCGTGCTTTTAGGGGTGTTGAGTTGAGCACTGAAATTGGGGGCTTAGTTTTGACGGTGCCGATTAAGTCTGGACAGGATGTTAAAGAAGGCGAGTTATTAATCAAGCTTAATGATGCTTCTGATGTTGCACAATTGAAATCCTTAAAGGCCATGGCTGATCTTGCCAAAATCATTAATGAGCGTGATAGGCAGCAATTGGCTATTCAAGCGATTAGTAAAAACGTATTCGATACCAGTGCAGCAGACGCAAAATCTAAGCAAGCTCAGGTCGAATCCCAAATAGCTTTGGTGGCAAAGAAAAATTTGAAGGCACCTTTCAGCGGGCGAGTTGGCATCGTATCAATTAACCCTGGCCAATATGTGAATCCTGGCGACAAACTGTTAACTTTGCAAACTTTAGATCCTATTTTTGTGGATTTCAATTTGCCACAAAGTAATGCCGAGCAAATTCAGGTGGGCCAAGATGTAGTCGTTACCACCGATGCCTTTAAGGATGCTAGCTTTACTGGCAAGATCACAGCGGTAAGCCCCAAGGTTGATACCAATACTCGCAATATTTCTATTGAAGCGCAGATTGCCAATCCAGATAAGAAAATTCTTCCGGGAATGTTTGCGAATGTAAATATTAAGCTTGGTGAACAAGTAAAACTATTGACCCTGCCGCAAACCGCTGTGACCTATAACCCTTATGGATCAACGGTGTTTATCGCTAAGCCTACTGGTAAGAAAGATAAACAAGGCAAGCCGGCCTTAGAGGCGCAGCAAGTATTTGTAACTACTGGTGCTACTCGTGGCGACCAAGTGGCGATTCTGAAAGGGGTTGAAGAGGGCGCGACAGTAGTGACAAGTGGACAGTTGAAGATAAAGAACGGTACACCACTCATTATTAATAACAAGGTACAGCCTGAAAACTTACCTGATCCTAAGCCACAGGAATAATTAGCCCATGAATTGGACTGATATATTCATTCGCAAGCCAGTGCTATCGCTGGTCGTGAGTGCGCTCGTTTTAGTGTTTGGTTTAAAGGCGATTGGCTCACTGCCTGTGAATCAATATCCACAAACGCAAAATGCGATTGTGACGGTAACGACTGCTTACTATGGTGCAGATCCAGAGACCATCGCTGGCTTCATTACGCAACCGCTTGAAGCGTCTATCGCCCAAGCGCAAGGAATTGATTACCTATCCTCTACTAGTGTCAGTGGTGTTTCAACCATCATCGCCACCTTGAAGTTGAACTATGACTCCAATGCAGCGCTAACGCAGATTCAGACACAAATTAGCGCAGTTAAAAATCAGCTACCTCCACAGGCTCAGCAGCCAGTGCTGACAGTGCAAATTGGTCAATCAACCGCTGCCATGTATATGGGCTTCTACAGTGATGAAATACCGAATAACGCCATTACCGATTACCTATTGCGTGTGGTTAAACCGAAATTAGATTCTGTTGAGGGTGTGCAAAACGCAGAAATTACTGGCGGTAGAAAATTTGCTCTACGCGCCTGGTTGGACCGCGAAAAGATGGCTGGGCTTGGGGTTGGCGCTGATGACGTATATGCAGCTATGGCTGCTAACAACTATTTATCTGCAGTGGGAAGTACTAAAGGCGATATGGTGGCAGTTGACTTAGTCGCTGGTACGGATTTGCACACCTTAGAAGAGTTTCGTAAGTTGGTTGTGAAGAGTAATGGTGTCAATATCGTTTATTTGGATCAGGTTGCGAATGTGACTTTGGGCTCAGAAGACTACAACACCAATGTTGCTTTCAGTGGCAAAAAATCCGTATTTATTGCCATCAAGGTTGCTCCGCAAGCAAACCTACTCGATGTCGCTCAGCGGGTTCGCGATGTAGTGCCGGACCTCCAGAAGCAATTGCCCATCGGTATGACTGGCAAAATTGTTTACGACTCCACCAAATTTATTACTAGCTCTATTGATGAAGTCGTAACAACACTAATTGAAGCATTACTTATTGTGACGGTAGTGATCTACCTCTTCTTGGGTAGCGTTCGTGCTGTTGCCGTCCCAGTAATCGCTATGCCACTTTCATTAATTGGCACCTTCTTTTTAATGCAGATATTGGGTTACTCCATTAATTTGCTGACGCTTTTAGCTTTGGTTCTAGCTATTGGCCTGGTAGTAGACGACGCCATCATCGTGGTAGAAAACGTCGATCGCCATATGAAGGAAGGGAAGTCTCCTTTAGAGGCATCCTTAATTGCTGCACGTGAATTAGGCGGTCCGATTGTGGCGATGACAGTAGTTTTGATTGCTGTTTATATCCCGATCGGATTTCAGGGGGGCTTAACCGGAGCTCTGTTTACGGAGTTTGCATTTACTCTTGCAAGTGCCGTAGCCGTCTCAGGCTTAATTGCGTTAACACTTTCTCCAATGATGTGCTCCCGCATCTTTACTGAAGAGCAAGAAACATCTGCGTTAGTAAAAAAGATAGATTTGATTTTTGATAAGGTGCACCACAGCTATCAAACTACCTTGCGTGAGTTATTGAGTACCTGGCAAGTCATTATCATCATGGGTGCAATCCTTTTGGGTGGTGTAGCGTATTTATATGCTACTGCTCGTGCAGAGCTTGCACCAACGGAAGACCAGGGCATTGTTCTGATGCAAGCATCTGGGCCACCGAATAGCACCGTAACCCAAATGCAGACTTATGCAGATCAAATCTACCAAATATCCAGCGCTGAACCAGAATACGAGCAGATGTTTCAAATCACGAGTCCTACCAGTAGCTTTGGTGGTGTCTTATTGAAAGACTGGGGCGAGCGCAATCGTAATGCGACAAAGTTTCAGGAAGACATGCAGGAGAAGTGGAACACGATTGCTGGCGCTCGCGTAGCAGCATTCCAGTTTCCCGCATTGCCTGGAGCACAGGGCTTACCAGTTCAGGTGGTGATTAATACGACAGAGTCTTATGAACAATTAAACGAAGTTTCTCAGGCAGTTTTGGATAAGGCACGTCGCAGTGGCAATTTCTTCTTTGTGGACTCGGATTTAAAGATTGATAAGCCTCAAGATGTTTTGGTGATTGATCGAGAAAAGGTTGCCGCATTAGGTATGACACAGCAACAGGTGGGCTCTGCTTTATCTGCTGCTCTGGGCGGTGGTTATGTAAACTATTTTTCAGTTTCAGGACGTTCTTACAGGGTGATTCCTCAGGTTAAACAAGTAGACCGCTTAAACCCTGATCAAATCTTGGATTACTACATCCGTACTCCTAGTGGCGCGATGATTCAGGCTCGAACCATTGCAAGCATCAAGCAAAAGGTGGTTCCCCAATCAATCAATCACTTTCAGCAATTGAACTCTGCAACGATTTCTGGAGTCAGTACTCCATTTATTTCTGAGGCAGATGTATTGGAGTTCATGCGTCAAGCCTTGAAAGAGGTTGCACCGAATGGTTACAGCATGGACTATGCCGGTCCCTCACGCCAGTTTATGGCGGAGTCTGGCGGCTTCTTGGTAACGATGTTCTTTGCCATCTTAATTGTGTTCCTAGTGCTTGCCGCTCAGTTTGAAAGCTTCCGCGATCCAATTGTGATTTTGGTCTCTGTACCGCTTGCTTTGTTTGGTGCACTGATCTTTATTAATTTAGGATTCACAACTCTGAACGTGTATACCCAAGTGGGTTTAGTCACGCTCATGGGGTTGATTAGTAAGCACGGTATTTTGATCGTAGAGTTTGCAAATGAATTGCAGGCTGAGGGGCGCAGTAAGCTGGATGCGATCGTTGAGGCAAGTAGTGTTCGCTTAAGGCCAATCTTGATGACGACTGCTGCGATGGTATTAGGCGTATTACCTTTGGTGATAGCTTCGGGAGCTGGTGCTGCTGGCCGTCAATCCATGGGAATCGTGATCTTTACTGGTCTATCGATTGGTACCTTATTTACCTTATTTGTCGTGCCAGCGATGTATCTATTTATTGGCGCCGATCATCATGCGAATAAATTTAAACAACAGTAAAAGAGGAGGCTAAAGAATCTTTATTTAACGATATTGAGTTCTTTATCTGCAAAATCTTTAAAGCAAGTTTCATTCTCAAGTTGTTTTAACCAGCGAGTAATATGCTTCAGTTCGGCGCGTGGTCCGGTTTTTTCAGGGAAGGCTTGATGTAGTAATACCCAGCGATGAATGCCTAAAGCAAGCACAATATCGCCAATATGAAATTGCTTGCCAGAGCAATAAGATTGTTTTTCAAGAATGTCATCAAGCAATTTGAGTGATTGATTAGTCGCTTGATATCCCTGGTAGATTGCATCATAGTCACGCTCAGCTTCTGGAGTTCTAGTTAGCCCAAGAAAGGCACGACGCAATGATGGCCACAAGGTAGTAAGTTGCCAATCTAACCATTTTTCAGATCCGTACTTAGATAAATTGTCTACTGGGAATCGTTTATTTTTATCGTATTGTTGGATCAAGTAACGCAAGATGGTATTGGACTCCCAGAGTACCAATTCATCGTCTTGTAAGGCGGGTACTAAGCCGTTTGGATTTAATTTTAAAAACTCAGGAGTGTGAATTACGCCAAAGTGAAGGCCGGCATCGATACGTTCAAAATCGATGTTCTCTTTTAAGCCTAGTTCGGCAAGACACCATAGCACTTTTTGAACATTGATGGAACTTTTACGACCCCATAAACGCAGCATGATATTTCCTTTTAAAGCGGCTTAGTTGGAGTTGGATTCGGTGAAATTGAGACCAACAAATTTACTGCGAGCAAAAATCAGAGGCTCTTTTTCAGGATGATTTTTTAAGTTAATCACTTTAGCCACAATGATGTTGTGGTCGCCACCAATATGTACGGAGATTGTTTCGCACTCATAGTAGGCAACACAATGCTCAATTTGCGTTAAGCCACTAACTGCTAGTTTATGGTCTACCCCAACAAATTGATCTAGTTTCACGGTAGCAAAGTGCATCGCTAAATTCTCTTGAGAGCGTTCAAGCACGTGGATCAGATGTTTTTTTCCGACCTCGACCCAAGGCATGAGGCGGGAATGCTTCTTTAGGCTCCAAAGAATCAGTGGGGGCTCTAAAGAGACGGTATTAAACGAGCTGATCGTTATGCCGTGATGTTTGCCTTCTACATCTAGGCAGGTAATCACTGTGACCCCGGTTGCAAAGGAAGCGAATCCCTTGCGTAGTTCTTGTGAGGTAAATGGGGTCATCTATTTCCGTTTACTTGGCTTCTGCTGTTGTCGCAGGTGGGATAGTTGTGCCTGGAATAGGAATCAATATTTCATTTTCTTCCGCTTTTACGCATTTAAAGCGATATTCCTTGCCAGCCTTCGAAAGGAAGCTGGCACCTTCATAAAAGTCGTCCCTACAGGCCTTGCTAGCAAAGTTCATTACGTCCTGTGGATCAGCGCTAGAGGTAATTAAGCGCATATTTCCCATGGACATGTTGATTTGGGTGGAATAGCACCCCGAGAGCAATGAGCCAGAAATCGCGGTTAATAGTAGAATTTTTTTCATGGAAGCCTCCATAATTAGCAATGCTCGTTAGGATAAACCTATTAAGCAATTGTTGCGGGGAAAAACCTCGTTCTAAAAGGAAGAGACATGTTTAAAGCAATATTAATAAATAAGGATGATCGGGGCTATCGCGCTGAGTTGGGCGAGGCAGATGAGTCCAGCCTCCCAGAGGGCGATGTGCGGGTGAAGGTGTTGTATTCCACCCTGAATTACAAAGATGGACTAGCCATTACGGGTAAGAGCCCGGTAGTGAGAAGTTTTCCTATGGTGCCTGGAATCGACTTTGCGGGGGAAGTAATAGAAAGTAGTAGCCCAGACTTTAAAGCGGGCGATATGGTGCTCTTAAACGGCTGGGGAGTGGGCGAAGGCCACTGGGGCGGTTTGGCACAACAAGCGCGGGTAAAAGCAGAATGGTTAATTCCCTTACCTAAAGGCTTTACTGCTAAGCAAGCTTTGGCAATTGGTACGGCTGGCTATACCGCTATGCTCTGCGTCATGGCACTGCAAAAACACGATCTCAAGCCAAGTGATGGCGAGGTATTGGTCACAGGTGCGGCCGGGGGCGTAGGAAGTTTTGCAGTTGCGCTGCTGAGTAAGTTGGGCTTTACGGTTGTTGCAAGTACAGGACGCATGGCCGAGGCAGACTACTTGAAGAAGTTGGGTGCAGCTGAAGTAATCGATCGAAACACTTTATCCGAACCAGGAAAACCTTTAGCAAAAGAACGTTGGGCGGCAGTATTAGATAGCGTTGGTAGCCACACCTTAGCGAATGCTTGCGCTCAAACAAAAAGTAATGGTGCAGTAGCTGCTTGCGGCCTTGCACAGGGGATGGATTTCCCTTCGTCAGTGGCACCGTTTATCTTGCGAGGTGTCACTTTATATGGTGTGAATAGCGTTACGGTTCCCCGTGCAAAACGCATTGCTGCATACGAGCAGTTAAGTAAACTGGTCGATCTCAAAACGCTAGATGAAATTTCTCATGAAATTACTTTAGAAGAATCGCTAAAGTATGCGCAAGAGTTGATGGCCGGAAATGTGCGCGGCCGCTTAATTGTCGATGTGAATAAGTAGATAGATCAGAGCTCTACTGTGCGGTTTGAGGTTTACGTGTTTCGAGTTGAGACCATACCTCAAGCTTTTCAGTATTTGAAAACTCAGACCACTCTGCGATTTCAGTAAGTGTGCGATAGCATCCGCGGCAGTAGCCGTTCTCTGGATTCATATCGCACCAATTGATGCAAGGTGAAGGAACTGTTGTCAAAGTAAGCCTAAAAACATTAGCAACTCAAAAGAAAATTAAACCCAAATTATGACCACTCAAAACCAGGCAAATGCTGAAAATGCTATTCATTATCCATTAGGGGACGCACTTCCTGAAATGGGCAGCACGATTGAGCTCGCCCCAGGCGTTCGCTGGCTTAGAATGAGATTGCCGTTTGCTTTAGACCACATCAATCTATGGTTGCTACGCGATGAAATTGATGGCGTTGATGGTTGGACTATTGTTGATTGTGGAATTGCAAATGATGAAACCCGAGCAGCCTGGGAACAGATTTTTGCGAGCCAGTTAGAGGGTTTGCCTGTGATACGGGTCATCGTGACGCATATGCATCCAGATCACATTGGCTTGTCGCAATGGTTATGTGAAAAATGGAATGTGCCAATATGGATTTCCATGACAGATTATTTAACGGCGCAATGGCTTAGTTGTAAAGAGGGCGGTGCTGCAGTAGGCGCGCGTGCTGGTGGAGGCGGTTCAGCGGATCATTTTCAGCGACATGGCTTAACAGCGCCTGAGGATTTAGAAAAGATTCGTGCGCGCTCAAATTACTATAGCAATATGGTTCCGGGTGTGCCGCGCCAATACCGCCGCATTATGGAAGGTGAAAGTATTTTGATCGGCGGCAAGCAGTGGCAAGTCATCATGGGTTTTGGTCACGCCCCAGAGCATGCATCTCTCTTCTGCAAAGAGCTTGGAGTATTGATTGCTGGAGATATGCTTTTACCTCGGATCTCGACCAATGTGAGCGTTTATGACGCCGACCCAGATGCTGATCCATTGGGTTTGTATTTGGAATCCCTTGACCGATATTTACCGTTGCCTGACGATACGCTCGTACTGCCTTCTCATGGCAAACCATTCACTGGTATGAAGCCACGCATTGCTCAATTGAAAACACATCACGATGAGCGCTTAGCAGAGACACTAGGTGCATGTAAAAAACCGGCACATGCTCGGGAGATTGTGCCGGTTTTATTTAAGCGTGAATTAGATATTCACCAACTCACTTTTGCTATGGGTGAGGCTATTGCTCACCTGAATTACCTACTTCGTCAAGGAAAGTTGCGTCGCCAGCTTTGCGACGACGGCGTGTTGCGGTTTTCCGTGGTTTAGAGCTACTACTTCTACTTGCTGATTCTTCACTTGGAGCGGTAGCTGCTGCACCTGCTGCAGATACGGCATCACCAAAGGATTTGAGCGCCATCATCGTGGCGTGCTGCACTTCCAAACCCTGAATAGTCGATTTTAGGATGTTGAGATTGAGATTTAGCCAATTCTCAACACTTTTGAGGTCCTTGATGCGCTTTTCTAGTTCATCAACATCTAGGCCTGGAAAGGCAGATCCAAAGCCACCTGCAGCCTTAGAGGCATCTGTAGTGAAAGGAAACTGGCCTGCTTGACCTGC
>SESG01004061.1_pt1 | contig 10780 bp, 6 predicted proteins | sample 3171421 | NCBI WGS metagenome assembly SESG01 (sample SAMN10866946, study PRJNA518727) | freshwater metagenome | biome: subpolar coniferous forest; feature: holomictic lake; material: water; isolation source: holomictic Lake 227, 6 m and 8 m depth | place: Canada: near Kenora, Ontario | collected... | reverse complement strand
GAGGTTCCTGTAGGGGCGGTTGTTTTTGATGGTAACGGCCATGTTATCGGCAGGGGGCATAACCAGGTTGAGGCGCTTCGGGATGCCACCGCTCATGCCGAGATGATTGCGCTTACCTCCGCCATGGCAACCATTGGCAGCAAGTATCTTGAGGAGTGTACCCTTGCCGTTACCCTGGAGCCCTGCCCGATGTGTGCTGGTGCCATTGTCAATGCAAAAGTGGGAAGGCTTTTATTTGGCGCCTATGACCCGAAAATGGGTGCTTGCGGCAGTGTGATGAATATTACCGGATCAAGGCAGCTCAACCACCAGCCCGAAATTTTCGGCGGTATCATGGAGAACAAGTGCCAGAATCTCCTCAGGGATTTTTTTCGTGAACTCCGCCAGAAACCATAGGGTCAACTCCGGGATGATGTTGAGTCAGTATAGCCCTCTACCTGAAGTCACTGAGCTTGTGGCTGTTTTTGTTTCGCCACGTTTCACCCGTCCTTGAGCATCTGCTTTAATGAACTGGCAAGGTGAGAGACAATGTCCTGTGCCATGCCACTTCCGGCTGAGGGAGGTTGCACGTTATCAAGGCTCTCAATGCCCGCTTTTTTGACCGCCTTACTGATGGTTACCGAGAGGATCGGGTTGCACTCCCTGACAATCTCTTTCAGCATAAACGATGCCTCAAAGTTGCTTTGCTGGATAATCTCCTTTTTATCCTCCTCAGTTGTGGCCTCTAAATGGTGGGTGGCGATGATTCCTACCAGGCAGGTAAGGTAGGCGTTGGTAGAGCCAGCCAGAAAAAGGTTTAAAAAGAAAGGAGTGAGCAGGTTTCCTGCCGGCAACAGCGATGAGAGGGTGTTGCTGAATGATGACTGTATGATGGGTTGAATGTGTATCGGTATCTCCTCTTTCTTGAAGTCCGAAAGGGGCAGGCATTCATAGACGGAGCGGACAAGCGTGAAAAACTCCAGTAGGTGCTGATCTCTGTTATGGATGGTGTAGATGTTCCAGATTACCTTGATGTTGTTCCAGAGAGAGGCAGTTGTACCGTAGGAGGTGTTCTGTGCAAAAGCCCCGATAAAAAAATTTTTGGTGGCTATCTGTTTGGTGATGTTGAGCGAATCAATCTCAAGAAATTTCAGATTGGTGCTGACCCATCGTTGCTCCCTCTCCTTTTTAAAAGGTTCGGGATGGCTGGGATGGACGGGCAGCCGCCCGCCGAGATAGGCGAAATAGGGCGCCACACCCTTTGACTTCTCATCCTTGGGCAGTTCAGCTCTTTTGGGCAGAGAAAAAAGGTTCACCCCGGTGTAGAGGGCGAAGAGCATGATTGCGCCACTGAAGAGGAGAAAGAGAGGCGCTGCGTAAGGGTGCAGCGGCCCCAGAAGTCCGGCAACGGTAGAGAGCAGACTGACAACAATGAGAGCAATGACCAGAATGGCCGCCATCAGTGAGGCATAGAGGAACGATCTTGCTTTTCTTTTCATTTTCGGCAGTGTCTCATGGTTTTTCGTATCTCCTGCCGCGACGCTTGTCTAAACCAATTCCGGTTTTGGAAGCCTGATTGACTGGTCGCTGCTGAACTGATAGTCAAGAAAAATATCCTCTGCTGAGGGGAGCTGCCATTTGCCATTCTCAAGACGGTTTGTTGTCTCCTTGAGGCGGTAGGTCAGATGGCCGCAGGTCCAGCAGTCATAATTGGCCATGCCGGTGCAGAGACAGGTCTTCTCCTTTACGGCAAGCGGCTCTCCCGGTTTTCTCTCAGCAAGGGCAGTGTAATAGGCATCAATATAGGTGCACTTTCCGCCGTTTTCAAGCAGGTATCCCAGCCCTTCACAGTTTGGTTTTATGGCATAGCGAAGGGTTGGAGACTGTGTCAGCATCCGCATGGGATAGCCGGTGGTGGAGGCCATATTGACGACAATATCCTCCTCTCTTGCATTGATGTAGTGTTGCTTTACCTCTGACGGGAGACCCGCCTCCTTGCTGATGGTAAAGCGGGTTGCAACCTGCACGCCTCCTGCACCCAATTTAAAATACTCTACAGCATCACTGCCGGTAAAGATACCGCCAGCGGGGATTACCGGAATGTTCAGCCCCTCCTTTTTCAGGAAGTTGATCACCTCGATGAAGATGGTTTTTAAATCGAATTTTTGCCAATCCTCCGGTCCAAAGCCGAGGTGTCCTCCGGCAAGCGGTCCCTCAACAATAATGTAGTCGGGCAGACGTTCAAGACGTACTGCACGTTTCAGAAAGATGGCAAGCGCTCTCATTGATGAGATGATAATACCAATCTTGACATCGCGGAATCTCGGATGATCCTGTATAAGGTCAAGTGTGCGCAGATTGAGGCCAGCCGCAAGGGTCAATCCGTCGATGCCGGCATCCATAGCTGCCCAAAGTCTTGTTTTCAGCGTCTCAACGGAGCTGTTCATGGTCAATTTTTCCATGCAGTTCAGAAAAATCGCACCGTTGCCCGTTTTTTGGGAGATTGTATGATCAATATATTTTTTTTGTGCCTCAGCGACCTCTTCAAGATCAAACAGCACACCCGATTTATCGGGATTATTACTGTAAGCAAGATATTTTTTCCTCTTCCGGCTTACATACGACGTTTTCAATATCCTGTCGCAGACGTAGGTCACCAAGGCATCGGATATGTGGCCTATCCCGCCCAGTTTTTCAGCGGCAAGAGCAAGTTCGGTTGTTGAAATATTGACTCCCATCCCCCCGATAATGATAGGTACATACTCTTTTCCGCCTATTTGTAACCTGAAATTGTCTACGTTCATTGTCTCTTTTGTCAGTATAAAGGCATTTATAGATCAATATTACCACTAAAGCACTACAAACTAAAGCGACCAGGGAATTCGTCAATATGCCTGACGGAGATCCATCGCCAAAAATTACTTAAGATATCATATTTCAGTTTATAAATCTACAGACAATTCTTCTAAAAACCCCATGCTTTACAACTATCTGTGTGAGGCAGAGTAAACTTTAGCTCTTCAGGAGTGGATGAAGTTTGAGAAAAGAGGCAGAGAATATTAAATTGCGGGCCAAACAACGGATAAACGAAGATTTCCGGTAACTAAAAACATCCTGAAAAGGGGAGCGTTATTATGATAAAACTTGTCTTGTTGCGGCATGGAGAGAGTCAGTGGAACCGTGAGAACCGCTTTACCGGATGGTATGATATTGATCTTACCGAGCAGGGTAGAAGAGAGGCTGCACAGGCTGGCAAGCTTCTTCGGGAAGGTGGATTTGTTTTTGATGTTGCCTATACCTCTGTTCTGAAAAGAGCTATCAGGACGTTGTGGAGTGTGCTTGACGAGATGGATCTCATGTGGATCCCTGTTTTCAAGAGCTGGCGTCTGAACGAACGTCACTACGGTGCGTTGCAGGGTCTCAACAAATCCGAGACTTCAGAGAAATATGGCGAAGAGCAGGTGCTTGTGTGGCGCAGAAGCTACGACACCCCTCCTCCTGCACTTGAAAAAACCGACGAACGTTACCCAGGCTCTGAACCCCGTTATGCATCACTCACCGAGGATGAAGTTCCCCTGAGCGAGTGCCTCAAGGATACGGTTGACCGTTTTCTGCCGATATGGCATGAAACAATAGCTCCTGAGATCCGTAAAGGCAAAAAGGTTATTATCGCTGCTCACGGCAACTCTCTTCGTGCTCTGGTCAAATATCTTGACAACATCTCAGAGGATGATATAGTCGGTGTTAATATTCCTACAGGGATTCCGTTGGTCTATGAGCTTGATGATGACCTGAAAGCTCTGAAAAGTTATTACCTTGGCGATCAGGATGCCCTGAAAGCTGCGGTTGATGCTGTGGCCAGCCAGGCAAAGGCAAAGTCCTGAAGGGTACGAGGAGTTTAGGGCATATTGTTAAAAAACATATATATTCTTCGCTCATATCTCCTGATACCCTTTTTATTGAAACTGTTTGAAAAGTTGTGCCTAAAAATATGAATGTTAAGAAAAATGCGGGGCTTTACGATCCTCAGTTTGAGCACGATGCCTGCGGTGTCGGGTTTGTAGCCCATATAAAAGGTGTCAAGTCCCATGCAATTGTAGAAAAGGGCTTGCGGATCAACGAAAACCTCAAGCATCGCGGAGCCAGCGGGTGCGAAAAAAACAGCGGTGACGGCGCAGGCATTCTTCTGCAGGTTCCGGACAAGTTTTTTCGCAGAGTATGTGAAGATGCCCATATAGAGCTTCCCCCACCGAATCAGTATGGCGTAGGCATGCTTTTTCTGCCGCCCGACATATCCCAGCGTCGTGCCGTTGAAGATATCTGCCGTCAGATGATCCAGGCCGAGGGACAGAAGTTTCTTGGTTTCCGCAAGGTGCCAACCTGTAATGAGACCCTCGGAGAGACCGCCCGTTCCGAAGAGCCTGTTGTCAAGCAGCTCTTTGTCGGCTGGGGCAAGGATATTGCATCCGAGCTCGAGTTCGAAAGAAAGCTCTACGTTATCCGCCGCCGCATTACCAAACGGGTTAAATATACCGCAGGGCTTCTTGGAAGCAGTTACTTCTATATATCCAGTTTTTCAGGCAGAACCATCGTTTACAAAGGTATGTTGCTTCCCGAGCAGGTAGGGGAGTTCTATCCTGAACTGCACGATTCGGATATGGAGAGCGCCATTGCCATGGTTCACTCCCGTTTCAGCACCAACACATTCCCCAGTTGGGACCGGGCCCATCCATACCGCTACCTCAGCCACAATGGCGAGATCAATACCCTTCGCGGTAATGTCAACTGGATGAATGCAAGGGAAAAAAATATCTGCTCCAGGGTTTTCGGTGACAAGCTTGAGAACATCAAGCCTGTTATTATGGAGGACGGGAGCGACTCCGCCATTCTCGACAACGCCTTCGAGTTTCTTGTCCTCTCAGGGCGTTCACTGGCTCATGCCGCCATGATGATCATTCCCGAGCCGTGGACCGGCAACAGCAGCATGTCCGCAGAGAAAAAGGCCTTTTACGAATATCACAGTTGTCTCATGGAGCCCTGGGATGGGCCCGCATCGGTCACCTTTACCGACGGTATACAGATTGGTGCCGTGCTTGACCGCAACGGACTTCGCCCCTCCCGATACTACATTACCAAGGATGATCTTGTCATCATGGCCTCTGAAGTTGGTGTCCTTGATATTGCACCAGAGCGCATTCTCAAAAAGGATCGCCTGCAGCCAGGCCGCATGTTTCTTGTTGACACCGCCCAGGGACGCATCATTTCCGATGAAGAGATCAAGTCCACCATCGCCGCTGAGCAACCTTATGGCGAGTGGATTGAACGCAACATCATTGATCTTGATGCGCTCGATGATCATCCTCTGATGAAAAACCCTGATGAGGACAAATACAGCCTCACCGCCCGTCAGAAGGTTTTCGGCTATACGCAGGAGGATATCTACCTGCAAATCAAGACCATGAGCGAAAAAGGTGTCGAAATGGTCGGCTCGATGGGCAACGATACGCCGCTTGCAGTCCTTTCAAACAAATCCAAACTCCTTTACGACTATTTCAAGCAGCTTTTTGCCCAGGTTACCAACCCTCCCATTGACTCACTTCGTGAGGAGCTCATCACCTCCACTACGGTGATGCTTGGCACGGAAGGTGATCTGCTTGAACCCGCAGAGATCAACTGCCGTCGTGTACGGTTGCCCCATCCGGTGTTGACCAACCAGGCTCTTGAAAAGATTCGCGGAATTGACAAGCCCGGCTTTCGTGCGGTTACACTCCCTATATTTTATGATGTTGCAAAGGGTGGCAAGGGGATTGAAAGTGCCATGCAGGATCTCTACCGCCAGTCAGAACAGGCTTCGAGCAAGGGTGTCAATATCATTATTCTCTCCGACAAGGGTGAAATCGAAAAAGACCGTGCTCCCATTCCGGCACTTCTTGCCGTATCCGGCCTGCACAACTTCCTCATCAACGCTGGCATAAGGACCAAAATCGGCCTTGTGCTCGAGTCGGCTGAACCGAGGGCCGTGCACCACTTTGCCATGCTTATCAGCTATGGTGCCGGAGCCATCAATCCATACATGGCTTACGAGACGATCCACTCACTTGTTGAAACGGGTCATATCAAGCTCGAAGAAAAGGTTGCCATTAAAAACTATATCAAGGCAGCGGTCAAGGGCGTGGTAAAAACCATGGCTAAAATGGGTATTTCAACTATCCAGAGCTACCGTGGTGCCCAGATATTCGAGGCTGTTGGCCTCAATACCCAACTGGTTGATGCCTATTTTACCCGTACCCCTACCCGTATCGAGGGAATCGGACTTGATGTTGTGGCCGAAGAGGCCCGCAAACGTCATGAATCGGTCTTTCCGCCAACGGGTAACAAGGTTGACCGCGGTCTCGAAGCCGGAGGTGAAAGAAAGTGGCGTTACAACGGCGAATATCATCTCTTCAGCCCGCAGGCCATCCATTTTTTACAGCACTCATGCAGGACGGCCGATTATCAGCTTTTCAAGAGATATGAAGATCTCATTGATGACCAGAGCGAGCATCTCTGCACTATTCGTGGTCTTCTCGACATCAAGTTCAGCGAGCATCCTCTGCCTCTCTCCGAGGTTGAACCTGTTGAGTCCATTCTTAAACGATTCAAGACGGGTGCCATGTCCTACGGCTCCATCAGCCAGGAGGCCCATGAGACCCTTGCCATTGCCATGAACCGGCTTGGAGGCCGCAGCAATACTGGCGAAGGGGGCGAAGATCCTGCGCGATTCAAAAAAGATGCCAACGGCGATTCAAGAATGTCGGCCATCAAACAGGTTGCCTCAGGAAGGTTTGGCGTTACCAGCGAATATCTTGCAAGTGCCAACGAGATTCAGATCAAGATGGCCCAGGGAGCAAAGCCCGGTGAGGGAGGCCAGCTTCCCGGTTCCAAGGTCTATCCCTGGGTAGCAAAGGTTCGTCACTCAACACCCGGCGTCGGGCTCATCTCTCCGCCGCCCCATCACGACATCTACTCCATTGAGGATCTGGCCCAGCTTATTCATGACCTCAAAAACGCCAACCACAAGGCGCGTATCAATGTCAAGCTTGTCTCAACGGTTGGTGTAGGCACTATTGCGGCCGGTGTAGCCAAGGCCCATGCCGATGTTGTTCTCATCAGCGGTCACGATGGCGGGACGGGCGCATCGCCGGTATCGAGCATCATGCATGCCGGTATGCCGTGGGAACTTGGTCTGGCTGAAGCGCACCAGACCCTTGTGCTCAACAACCTGCGCAGTCGCATTGTTGTCGAGGCGGACGGTCAGCTTAAAACGGCACGCGATATTATTATTGCCACCATGCTTGGTGCCGAAGAGTATGGTTTTGCTACAACCACCCTTGTTGTTATGGGTTGTATTATGATGCGCTGTTGTCAGGACGACTCCTGTCCCGTCGGTGTTGCTACCCAGAATCCTGAACTGCGCAAGAATTTCAAGGGCAAACCGGAGCATGTTGAAAACTTTATGCGCTTTCTTGCTGAGGGTGTTCGTGAATATCTGTCGCGTCTTGGCGTTCGCACCATCAACGAGCTGGTCGGACACTCCGAACTGCTTGCCATGAAAAAATCGATCAATCACTGGAAGGCTCAGGGTATTGATCTCTCTAAGATTCTTTACCAGATTGAGGCCGACGAACACGGGCCACGTTACTGTACGCTTGAGCAGGAGCACGGACTTGAAGAGAGTCTCGATCGTACCATGCTGCTCTCCATCTGCGAGCCTGCAATTAAAAGAGGAGAAAAGGTTTTCAGCAATCTTACCATCCGCAACACCAATCGCGTTGTCGGTACACTTGTCGGCTACGAAGTTACCAAAGCCTACGGTTCCAAAGGGTTGCCGGACGATACCATTCATCTCAAATTTTCAGGTTCAGCCGGTCAGAGCTTTGGCGCCTTTATTCCTCAAGGTATGACTCTCGAACTTGAGGGTGATGCCAACGACTATGTCGGTAAAGGTCTCTCAGGAGGACGAATCGTTGTCTATCCCTCTAAAGGCTCCTCTTTTGTGCCTGAAGAGAACATCATTATCGGTAACGTCGGTTTCTACGGCGCCACCTCTGGCGAGGCCTTTATCAGAGGCATGGCTGGAGAGCGTTTCTGTGTCCGCAATAGCGGTCTCAATGCCGTTGTAGAGGCAATCGGTGACCATGGCTGCGAGTACATGACCGGCGGAATCGTCATTATCCTTGGTAAAACTGGCCGAAATTTTGCTGCTGGCATGTCCGGTGGTATAGCCTATGTCTATGATGCTGACGGTACCTTTACTGATAACTGCAACCACGATATGATCGGTCTCTACCCGATTGATGACCCCATGGAGCTGGCTTTGGTGCAATCCATGATTGAGCGGCATGTTGAATATACCGGCAGTGACCTTGGCCAGTCGATTCTTGATGACCGTGATGCACTTAAAAAGCGTTTTGTCAAGGTTATCTCGGACGATTATCGCCGTGCACTTGAAGCCATGAGAGAGATTGAGGCTGCCGGTATCACGGGCGACGAAGCCTTGATGGCATCTTTCGAAAGAAACGTCCATAACCCTGCGCGTGTTTCAGGGAACTAACCGAGGAAAAGGGCGGCGCAGCCCGGTCTTGAAAAGATTAAAATATTGATATGGGCAAAGTTAAGGGTTTTATGGAGTATCAGAGAGCACTGCCATCCGACAGGCTGCCTCTGGAGAGAATAAAAGACTGGCAGGAGTTTCATAACGAGATGCCTGTGGAGGAGTTGCAGAAACAGGGTGCCCGCTGTATGGATTGCGGTACGCCCTACTGCCACACCGGCTTCATGCTCAGCGGCATGACAAGCGGCTGTCCAATCCACAACCTTATCCCCGAGTGGAACGACTACATCTATCACGGTTTCTGGCATGAGGCCTACGACCGTCTGACCAAGACCAACAACTTTCCAGAGTTCACGGGAAGAGTCTGTCCCGCTCCGTGCGAGGGCTCCTGTGTGCTTGGCATTATTGAACCACCTGTTACAATAAAAAACAACGAGTGCTTCATTATAGAACATGCTTTTGCGGAAGGGTGGGTTGCACCAAAAATAATCGCCCACAGGACAGGCAAAAGGGTTGGGGTCATCGGCTCCGGACCATCCGGCCTTGCCTGTGCTGATCAGCTCAACAAGGCAGGACACAGCGTCACCGTCTTTGAGCGTGATGACCGCATTGGCGGCCTTATGATGTACGGCATTCCAAACATGAAGCTCGACAAAGAGCTTGTTGTGCAGCGCCGTATCGACATTATGAAAGAGGAGGGGGTAACCTTCATGGAGAGCACCGAAGTTGGTATCGATTATCCTGCCGATAAACTTCTCGAAGAGTTTGATGCTGTCGTGCTCTGTATCGGCGCTACAAAACCCCGCGACCTCTCTGCTGAGGGTCGTGAATTTGCAGGCATCCATTTTGCAATGGATTTTCTTCGTTCGAGCACCAAAGCATTGCTTGAAAACAGTTCGACGGCACTCTCCGCTGCTGGGAAAAATGTTGTTGTCATCGGTGGCGGCGATACAGGCACAGACTGTGTGGCGACCTCGATCCGCCAGGGATGCGCCAGCGTCATACAGCTTGAGATTATGCCAAAACCCTCTCTGGATCGTCAGTCTGACAACCCTTGGCCTGAATGGCCAAAATGCTACAAGGTTGACTATGGGCAGGAGGAGGCCGCCGCTCTGCAGGGTGAGGATCCCAGAAAATACTCCATGATGACCAAAAAATTTCTCTCTGATGCAGAGGGGAAAGTGAGAGCTGTTGAGGTTTCTGCCGTGGAATGGATTAAAACAGAGGGACGGATTGCCCCTCGACCAGTTTCCGGATCCGAACAGACCGTTCCTGCCGATCTTGTTCTGCTGGCCATGGGTTTTATTGGTCCCGAGGATCACCTCCTTCAGCAACTGCAGGTTGTTCAGGATGAACGTTCCAACATCAAGGCGACCGAAAAGAGTTATCTTACCAATCGTGAGCGTATCTTTGCAGCCGGTGATGCGAGGCGTGGCCAGAGTCTTGTGGTCTGGGCCATTCAGGAGGGTCGCTCTGCCGCACGGGAGTGTGACCGTTTTCTGATGAAACAGACAAGTCTCCCCTGAATGATCAGGTGGTGAAGTTGTGTTATGAGCGTCACGCTACCGGAAATTTTTTAACAAGGACCGATTATGGAACAGCAAAAACTCAGGGAACTGCTTGAAACGCTTCATCATGAGCTTGAACTTGTCGACTCGGTAGATGAGACCACAGGGGCGGTACTGTCGAACCTCCGTGAGGATATTCGGAAAATTGTTGACGAAAAAAACCCATCATCCAAGGAGCGCGAGCCTCTTGTGGAGCGCCTGAACGAGGCTGTTGTCCATTTTGAGGCTGGCCATCCCAAACTCAGCCTGACCATTCAGCATCTGCTCGACAGTCTTGCTAATATGGGATTTTAAGGAACTATTCATTAATCTGTTGAAGGCATAAAAGTTTCATGACAAGAGAGAAAGAGCCCGGAAAAGGCCGATCCAGAGCTGGTAATGGCGGTGGTACTGATGAGGTATGCTGCTCTTTTTGCGGCAGAAATGCCCGGGAGACAGCGAGCATGGTTGCTGGCCCCAGAGCGTTTATCTGTGATCGTTGCATAAAAACATCGTACGAGATTCTCCGCAAGGAGTTGAGTGCCATACAACAGCCGGAAAGGGTTCCCGAACAGCCTTTTCAGCCGAGGCTTGTCAGTCCAAAAGCCATCATGGACTCCCTTGACCAGTATGTGGTTGGTCAGGAGATTGCTAAAAAGTC
>SESG01027183.1_pt1 | contig 10784 bp, 10 predicted proteins | sample 3171421 | NCBI WGS metagenome assembly SESG01 (sample SAMN10866946, study PRJNA518727) | freshwater metagenome | biome: subpolar coniferous forest; feature: holomictic lake; material: water; isolation source: holomictic Lake 227, 6 m and 8 m depth | place: Canada: near Kenora, Ontario | collected... | reverse complement strand
TTTTTTTGGCAGTTGCTCTAACCCCAAGGGATGGTTGTAAAGTTTCTTGCCTTCGCTGACCTGCGCGCCGTGGTTCGAGCCGAGCGGAATATGGAGAACAGCAAAGGATGACCGTTGGGCTTTGCCGTGTTTGCCGCCGGTATGTTGCCGGTTCCCTCGGTGCATCCAATGACGACGCACTCCTCAGCACGGTTGGCGACGATGCGTTTGGCGAACTCCGCGATGCATGCTCGCTGGCGTCACGCGCGAGATCGTGACCGCCCCCTACCGGCGGGAGAGAACCTCCTGTTCGTAGCTTTTCACCTCGCCAATCCATGCACCGCCAACGGGGACGTTCTGGCGTTCGCAATACTCGTCCCAAACGGCTCCGAAGGGGAGAGACTTGGCCTCTTCCAGCAGCGCGAGCCGCATGGTGTAGTCGCCGCTTTCTTCTGCCCCACGCAGTTGCGCTGCCGGTTCGAGCATGGCAAGGAGAAGGCACTTGAGGGCGCTGCGAGTGCCAATGACCCACGCGGCGATGCGGTTGATGCTGGCGTCGAAGAAGTCGAGCCCGATGTGGGTGTGGCCCAGGAAATCTCCCCGAACGAGTTCTTCCATGATGGCGCGGGTGGGATCATCGCAGAGGACCACGTGGTCGCTGTCCCAGCGTACCCCGCGGCTCACGTGGAGCAGGAGTTCGGGCACGAACTGGAGCATGGAGGAGATTTTGTCGCTGAGGTTCTCGGTGGGGTGGAAGTGCCCGGCATCCAAGGTGAGGATCTTCTGGTTTTTTACCGCATAGCCCATGTAAAATTCGTGGGAGCCGACCACGTAGGATTCCGAGCCGATGCCGAAGAGCTTGCTCTCCACGGCGTCGAGGTTGAGGGCGGGATCAATCGGCTGGGCGAAAATGGCGTCCAGCGAGGCTTCGAGCCGCTGGCGGGGTGCCTTGCGGTCCACGGGGGTGTCCTTGTAACCATCGGGAATCCAGAAGTTGGTAACGCAGGTTTTGGCGAGTTGTTTGCCGATATCCGCGGCGATCATTCGGCAGGCGATGCCGTGCTCGATCCAGAATTGGCGGATGCCTGCGTCTTTGTGGGAGAGCGTAAAGCCATCTGCGGAGAGGGGGTGGGAGAAGTAGGTGGGGTTAAAGTCCAGGCCCAGCCCGCGTTCCTTGCACCAGTCAATCCAGCCTTGGAATTGAGCCACAGTGTATTGGTTGCGGTCCACTGTTTTGCCGTCGAGATCGGCATAGCACGCGTGGAGGTTGAGGCGATGCTTGCCGGGGATGAGGGAAAGCGCTTTGTCGATATCTTGCCGCAGTTGCACGTTGGTGCGGGCTTTGCCGGGGTAGTTGCCGGTGGCCTGGATGCCGCCGCTGAGGTCCGCGTCGGGGTTTTCCGATCCCGCCACGTCGTCGCCCTGCCAGCAGTGGAGGGAAATCGGAACGGCTTGCATCTTCTGGAGAACGGATTCGGTATCCACGCCAAGCGCGGCGTAGGATTCTTGGGCGAGGGAATAGGCTGAGGTGCTCATAAAGTGAAAGAGGTGGGGTGGATAGGTTTGTAAGAGTGGGGGAAGGTTGAGTTTAGTTTCCGCCTCCAAGCCAATAGAACAGGACACCAAGGAGGGGATTGGGGGACATTTGATAGATATTCTGAGGGTGAAGTGCAGTTTATTTAGAACGCATCCGCTGATTTGTAAATGGACGAAATGGCGGCAGGGATATAAGAATTGGCGTCAATGCAAGACGTTGCGCTGTATTTTCCAGACGGAGGCACCTCGGACATCTGGGGTTCGGTGGTAACCGCCTGTGGACGAACCCAGGTCATGCCCGGAGAGTCCTACCCGCCCGATCCAAGGCAGCACCCGCGCGATCATCTCTTTTGGCTGCCGCGCGGCGGGCGTATGCTCGATTGCTACCAATTGCTGTATATCTCTGCTGGCGGGGGCGTTTTCGAATCGCTGGAAACCGGATCGATTCAAATCGAGAGCGGTTCAGCGTTCCTGCTCTTTCCAAAAGTTTGGCACCGCTATGCCCCGGACTTCGCATCGGGATGGACGGAATCTTTCCTGGAGCTCCGCGGCCCGACTCTCGAACGCTTGCGGGATGCCGGGGTGCTGCGCCCGCGGAATGCGGTGTTCAACCCCGGTGTGACGCCCGATCTTGTTGAAGCCTTCGATGCGCTATGCCGATTGGCAAGCGAAGAAGGAGCGGGCGGGCGCGAGCAGATGGCTGCGCTCGGAATGCACATTCTGGCGCGGATTGTCTTCTCGCGCCGGGCGTCAAAACTCAGCGCTGAGGAGCAGGCCGTGAGGCTGGCGGAAGCACACCTGCGCGAGAATCCCGGCGGACGATTCAACATCAGGATGCTGGCCCGGAAATTTGGTGTCGCCTACGACCCTTTTCGCCGCTGTTTCAAAACACTCACGGGGTTGCCGCCCAAACAATACCACCGGCTGCTTCAGATGCGGCGGGCGCAAGAGATGCTGCTTCACTCGCGCCGCAGTGTGGCGCAGATCGCCGACGATCTCGGCTTTCATTCGGCGTTTCATTTCTCCGCTGCGTTCAAGGAACACACGGGACTTGCCCCTTCGCACTGGCGAGAGAGAAAGGAACAGATCACCGCCAATCAGCGACCCGCTCGCGGCCTTATGTGATCGTTGCCCGGCTACACGTTTCGCATTTTCGTCACCAGCCGGAACGAGGACTCGCTGCTGCTCTGCCGCGACTACAACCAACGGACTTTGATCGAGCAGCGGATCAATGAGCTCAAGGCGGAACTCAACGCCAAGGGCTTCTGCATGAAGAGCTTCCTTGCGGTGCTCTTCACCTTCAACCTGCTCAGTCTCTACCAGAAAGCGATCCAACCGCAGGCTCTCTACCGGCAGTCTGCGACCTTGCGCGCAGCGGTCTTTCTGGGCGGGGCCATCCTCGGTCGTGCCGGGCATAAAGTCGTGCTGCATATCTCTGCGGCATGGGGCGGTTTGGACAAACATAAGCCTTTGCTGGAGGCTATCTTGCGTTCCCTCAACGTCGCCGAAGTTGGATCCATTCTCCCCGTCCGGCGCAACCGCTTATGCAATTTAAACAGGATTTCCAACCCCAACTTCGGAGTTCAGGATAATCTGCTCATGCTGTGTCTTTTCTTCATCGTCGTTCTGCGGTTTCACCGCAAAACTCTCTTCAACACCTATCCAGTTTTTCGGGGTCGGATCACATCGCAGGCAGCGGCAGGTTGAGGTTGTCGATGTAACGATCTTCAAACCCGGGATCGAGATTGAGTTCGACGATTTCCGCTCGCGCTCGAATGCGGTCGAGTTCGTCGATTACTGTGCGGTCGAGCATGGCTAGGTAAGCGCCGCCAAGTGAGGTGTTGCCGACGGCTTCGACTTGATCGGGGCTGAAGCCGGGCAGCAAGCCGCACGCGATGGTATGCGTGATGTCCAGGTGCAAGCCGAAGCCGCCTGCGAGGTATACCTTGCGCACATCGGCCGGACTCACCCCCTCCAGGTCAAGTAAGGTCTGGATTCCCGCCGCGATGGCTGCTTTTGCTTGCAGCAGCAAGGCGACATCGTGCTCGGAGATGCGCGGTGGATTTTCTCCATCGCACAGCAGCATGGATCGGCCATGTTCAGCGTTTCTGAATAGCGCGGGATTCGCCGCAACCGCATCCCTGTTGAAGCGTCCGCTTTCCATGAGAATGCCTGCGCTCCGCGCTTGAGACAGAAAGTCGATATAGGCGGAACCACAAATCCCTGGCGCCTGGTCGGGCGCGCTATCGCCGATGGTTTTCAAGGTGGTCGAGATTTGCCCCGTTGCAGTGCAGATCATGGAGATGCCTTCGATGGCTCCTTCGGTCGCCCGCATGCCGCAGGAGAGCCCCGAGCCTTCAAATGCCGGTCCCGCTGCAGTGGCGCAGGCATAGAGGCGATCGCCCTTCACCAAAACGATCTCGCCATTGGTGCCGACGTCCACAAGCAGCACCGGCTCGGATTCGTAGTGGAGCCCGGTGGCGAAAATGCCCGCTGCGATGTCTGCGCCGACGTAAGCGGCAAGCCCGGGCAGCGAGTGAACGCGCAGATCGGAGATTTCGCAAAGACCAACTGCGCTGGCGTCGACAGTCTTGCGCCCAAGGAAGCGCGGCGTGAACGGCGCGACGCCCATGGGCGAAGGATCGATGCCGAAGAGGAGGTGGAGCATTGTCGAGTTTCCCGCCACCGACATGCCGCCCACCCGTTCCATTCCGATCCCTGCTTTTGTGCAGGCTTCCCGCGCCAGCGGCAATATCGTGTCGCGGCAAATCGCTTCCTGGAGCCGCGCGACCATCTCGGGGCGCAAAGCGCATAGCTCAATACGGGAGAGTACATCGTCGCCCATCCGGATCTGCTGATTGAAATCGCTGGCGCGGGCGAGGATCCTGCCGCTCGCCAGCTCAACGAGAATCACGGCGACGGTTGTCGTTCCGATGTCCACGGCCAGGCCGTAATCGCCTGCAAAGAGCGGCTCGTTTCCCACGGGCACCTCGATTTTGAAATCATCGGCAACGGAAGGCCGGTGGGCGAGCAGCGAACGACTGGGGATGGTGATGGAGGCGTTCGCCCCTGGCATCCATTCCACAAGGCACGAGAGAACTTCGCCTGGAGTGGCGATCTTTTTTCCCGTCCCGGCTTCCCGAAGTTCTCCCTCCTCCAGCCGGACTGCACACCCCTTGCAAAGGCCGCGTTTACAGCAACGCGTGTTGAGGGCCAGCCCATTCTGCGCAAGCAAATCGGCCAATCCCGGCGGGCTGGAAGGGACGCTTGCGTGCAGCGTTTGCGCGCCGTGAAGGGTGGTCAGGTGCAGGGTTGCGGACATAGAGAGGCTCGCCTACGGGGCCGGTGTTGCTCCCGGGCAGTGCGCGCACGGCGTGGCGGCGAGGATCGATTCATCCACCGTGAAGCGAATGGTTTCCCCCGGTTCCAGCACAAGGAAGCGCGCGGCATCCCATGCCCCCGAGAGCAGATCGCGGAGCAATTGCGGGTCGCCCCGTTGTTCATCGTAACTCCAGCCCAGGTAGTCGGCGCACGCTTTCGTATAACGTGCATCCGCGTCGGATGCCGCAACGCCGAGGTCAACAAAGGTGGCGCGGTTGTAGGAGCGCAGCCAGTCCTGCTCCATCTCCATGAGGTAATCGGCATTTTCCTCGCCGTAATGCTCAAGGTATTGACGCCGCAACGCCTCGACCCGCTCCTTGCCCGGCGCCACGTGGCAACGGTTCCAGCCTGCGCTGTACCAATAGGTGCCGGGGTGTTGCGCGATGTATTGAGCGTAGCGCTCTTTGGAGCCGAGAAGCAGTGTGATGCAGTCGTGCGCCCGCGTGACGGCGAGTTTGCAACGCCTGGTGCTTATGCCTTCAATGCCGCGACTGCAAAGCCCGTACACTAAAACGATCACATCAATCGCCGCGTCCTCTTCGGCCTTGTGGATTTCTTCCTGGAGCCGCTGGCGCAACAGATCGGGCGTGTTATGCAATCCCTGTTCAATGGCCCTGATCTCCTTCACCTGTGGCAACCCTTTGCAGAAGTGCCGCACTTCCTCGGTCAGGACATCGCAGGTGATGACGGTAATATTCATCGGCAAGCGTTCACGGACCGGCTCATCGCCGCGAGGTGAGCGGGAGAGGTTCCGCAACAGCCCCCGATAATCCGCACGCCGGTCTGAAGTAGGGCGGGCACAATCGCCTCCATTTCCGCCGGAGTCGCGCAGTAAACCATTTGTTCGCCGATGACCTGCGGCGAGCCTGCGTTGGGCTGCAAAATCACCGGGGTCTTCCCCGCTGCGCGAACGAGCTGGCGGGCGAGTTCGAGGTAGTCCGGGAACGCGAGCGCTGTGCCGCAGTTCGCGCCGACGATGGACGCCCCTGCGGCGACGGCCCGCTCCAGAGCCTCCTCCACGCCGGTCCCCATCATCGTGCGAAACTCCGCGTCGCCGGTCTTTTGGAATGCGTAGGTCGTGATCGTCGGCAGATCGCCGCATTCTTTCGCGGCGGCCACAGCCACTTCCACCTCCGCCGGGTCGCTCATCGTCTCCACGAGTACCGCATCGGCTCCGCCCTCCACGAGCGCGGCGATTTGCTGGCGGAAAATCTCCCGCAATTCCTCCGCGGTCATGTCGCCCAGCGGTTCCAAAAAGTCGCCGAAGGGCCCGATGTCGCCGAGCACCCATGCGGACTCTCCCGCCACTTGCCGCGCGTTCTGAGCCCCCGCGCGGTTGAGTTCGGCCATGCGTGCAACCAGACCATGGCGGGCGAGGGCGAAGGAGGTCCCGCTGAACGTGTTGGTGGTGATCAAATCACACCCGGCCTGCCGGTAGGCCTCGTGAACCCCGCGTACCATCTCGGGGCGCTCCGCGTTCCAGAGCATCCCGCACTCTCCTCCGGCAAGACCCTTTGCAAGGAGCTGTGTTCCCATTGCTCCGTCGCAAATGAGCGGCCGCGCGGCTAAGGCGGTAAGAAGGTCATTCATAGGATGAGAATCCAGAATGCACCATTTCACCCGCGATTGCGAGTGGATTCGTGCATCAATGCTGCGCCAGAAACGCCTCGACCTTCGCCTTGATTGTTTGCTCCGAGCCCGGCACGCTGAGCACGTCGCATTCGCTGCCGAGGATGAAGGGGTGGCCGGTGGCGCGCATCCGCTGGTTGAGTTCCTCAGCCAGGCGTTTGACGTCTTCGACGCTGACAAGCGCATCCGAGTAGAATTTCTTGGTCGGAAGGTTGCCGTAGAGCACGGTCGTTTTCGGCACCAGCGCTGCGTCCTCCCAAAGAAGGCGCGAGCTGCCAAGGCTCATCATGGCAGGGTCGAGCGTCGAGAAGCGGCGCACCATCTCGTCCTCCAGCTCCCCGCAATCGTGGAAGATAAGGTCGACGCCGTTGGCCTCCAGCAGCGCCTTGATCCGGCGGTTGGGTTCCATCACATAGCGCTCGAAAATCTCGTAACTTTCGCAAAGCTGGTTGGGCGAGAAGTAGACTTTGTTGGCCGCGGGCTCGCAAAGGATGATCGCCTTTGCCCCGGCGGTGATCTGTGCCTTGAGGTAGGGCAGGATGGCGTTCATGGCCAGTTCGAGCGTGCGCTCCACCAACCGCACTTCCGGCTCCTCGTCCCCGGTCGCACCCGTTCCGGCAAGGAACACGGGTGTGATCGGATCGGATACGAGTTTGGTCATGAGCGAAAACGGCCCGATGCCCATGCCGACAGGGACAAACTCGCCGTTTTTGGCGATCTGGCGGATCGCCTCGCATGTCGCCGTCATGCGGGGCGTCGTGGATATCTCCCAATCCCTCGCGGGCGCTTCTTCAAAGTGGAACGAGTCGATATCCGCTGCCGCAACGCCGCAGGATGTCAGCAGCGACTCTTTTTCCAATTTCAAATCCATGACCGGGATGGCCATCGGAGCGCGGAAACGGCGGGCCGCATCTTCGACGACGGTTCCCAGACGCGGCCCGTCCAGCATGATTTCTTCGTGGTCGGCGTGTTCGTGCAGCACAAGGTGCGTGCCGATGGGCATGCGCAGGCCGGAGTCCGCGAGGTCAAGATAGTAGGATCGGTTCATAAAGGTTAGAGGTCGTAGTCTTTGGGCACGAATTTTTCGCTATCCACTATGCGCATCATCTGGTTGATGAACTCGCCCTCAGCAGCGGGAAGTTCCTCCACGGCTTCGCGCATGTTGTCCAGCCAAGGCAGTTCGAGATCGCTGATCTTCACCTGGCCGTTCTTGTGGCCTTCGCTGAGTAAATCAATGGCGGCGAGCGCAACATTCTTGCCGGCGGAATAATAGTCGGGCGAATTCACAATGGCTTGGGCGAGCGTAATGGCGCTTGCCGGGGAAAGCACATATGCCTGCGGATCCAGCGCGGCGTCGGAATTGATCATCCATTTCTGATACATCAGCGAGGCGTCGCGCCCGTCGGCCAGCGCTTGATTCATCAGGCGGCAGTCGTAAATGAGTTGTTCGACGCAAACGGTGGGCGCCATGCCGCCGAGGAGCTTGATGTTCTGCACCGATTCGTTGCTCCAAGTGTCGCAGGTGGCTGCGGCGATGTTGCCCAGAGGGCTAAGGTGTGCGCAGGCCGAGGACTTGCCCTCCATTGCCATCGGGAACCCAGTGATGGCTTTGAGAATCACATTCTCGTAACCGCAGTCCTTGCCGGGCCCGACGCAGCCGCATTCATAACCCACGAGCGTCCGCACGGCGCTGATTGCGCGCACGACGGCAGCGAACACGCGCGGGATCATCCTTTGCTCGGCGAGTACCATCGCGGTGTTGCCAAAGCCGCATGCGGTGTCGCCGGCGCAGTGGACTCCGTATTGTTTGGCGATCTTGTCGAGGGCGGTCCAAAGAAATCTCATGTCGCGCACCCCCATCACGCATTGAGAGAAGATGACCGAAGCGATGTCACCAGTCATCAAGGCGTCGTCGTGAACTTCCTTTCCGCCGACGGATTCGATGCTCAGGAGTTCTGCGCCTGCCGCAGCGCTTCCCTCAAAGGTTTCCAGCATGCGCTCCCAAAAGAACCCACTGCGCATCACCGGGGGGCGATCCATTTCGCGCGTGTCATTCGGGGTCATCCGCAGCACGCTCTTGAGCCCATGTTGCGTGTGCGCTTTTTCCATCGAGTCCAAAAGAATCTTCGCCACATCGATACCCCATGCGGGGTTTTCCGTCATGGGCGGCAGGGTTTCGAATTCAATGACAAGGCCGGGAGCTTCAAGTTCAACCGCACGGTGCAACGCCCCGTCGATGATCTCCTTGTATTGCCGTTTCACCTCGGCCATGGTCGTCTCGTTGACGAACATGGAGGGGAGCGTGAAGTTCAGCTCGGGATAAACAATGCCGCCTCCAATGGACATTCCATGGCGGGTGTTCAACGGATTCGGAGCGACACCAAAGCGCAAATTGGCCGGGTCGCTGATCGCCAGTGTGGTGTATTTGGGCATAGGAATAGCGTGATGACTGGAACGGGGTTCCGGCCATAGGGTTGGTTATGGGATTTTTGCGGGATGTCGCCGTTTAGGCGCCGACGAGTTTAGTGGCGAGATCCACCGCGCTGGCGGCATCCGGGCTGTAGCCGTCCGCGCCGATTTCATTCGCGTATTGATAGGTGATCGGCGCGCCGCCGATCATGATCTTCACATCGTTGAGCCCCGCGGCGCGGAAAGCGTCTACGGTGGTCTTCATGGCGGGCATGGTGGTGGTCAGCAGCGCGGAAAGGCCGAGGAGTTGCGCGTTGTGTTCCTTGGCTGCCGCAACGAACTTCTCGGGCGGCACATTGGTTCCCACGTCGATCACGTTGAAGTTCGCGCCTTTGAGCATCATCACGACAAGGTTTTTGCCGATGTCATGCAAATCGCCCTGAACGGTTCCGACCACGGCGGTGTATTTGGGCTTGATCCCGGCCGCCGTCAGCAAGGGCTGGATGATGGTCATCGCCTCCTTCATCGCGCGGGCCGCGATGAGCATCTCGGGAACAAACACTTGATTGTTCTTGAATTTCTCACCCACGCTGAACATCGCGGGGACGAGGGCGGTTTCGACGATTTCCATCGGGAGTTTGCCCGCGTCCAGCAGCACCTGCGTCAGTCGTGCAGCTTCTTTGCGATTTCCTTTTTCGACGGCAGCAGTGAGTTCCTGAAGTTCGTTCATGGGCGTTTGTTGTTGGTGTGGGTTTATTTTGATGTGAAATGTAACCATTGGCCTTTTACCATTGACTCTCCTTCCTTGGAATGCACAACATGGCCAAAAGAATGGACAAATTGGCCATCAACGAACGATTTGATTATATTCCAGCGGGACGGGAGCGCACGTGGGGGCTTTATGTGACCGGCGTGGGGCGTCGTGTCGCCCCACCTCAAAAGGGATCGCGCCCCCATGAACCGCTGGTGCCTGGGGAGTGGGGCAAGGGGCGGGTTTTGCGCGATTACGCTTTGGTTTATCTGACGGACGGGCACGGTTCTTTCAGGGGCCATGACACAAATTGGCGGCGGGTGGGTGCGGGCGATGTGCTCGTGTTCTTCCCCGGGATATGGCACGATTATCATCCCTCGGCGGAATCCGGCTGGACCGAGCGTTGGCTGCTGCTCAATGGCGATTTGGCCAACCAGTGGTGCATGCGCGACGTGCTGTGTGTGGATTCTCCCGTCCTGCCTATCGGGGTGCACGATGAGATTGTGGAGCACTTCGACCGGATGCTTGAAATCGCCCGCGCCTGCCCGCCTTTTGCAAATCAGATTCAGGCGGGCATCTCCATGGAGATACTAGCTCTCGTGCTGAAGTTTCATCAGGGCCGCAACAAGCATTCGAAGTTGCCGGCACCGGTCATTGAGTCTGTCCTCACTTTTCTGGGCAAGAACTGGTCCAGTGAAATCAATTTTGAGGAGACGGCGAAAAGAATGGGGGTGGGCTATCGCCATTTTCGCAGGATGTTCCAAGAGGCAACGGGGCTCGCGCCGCACCAGTACCTGCTCAATCTGCGGCTCAACCATGCCAAGCGCCTGCTAGGCACCCTCCCAGTCGCCGAAGTGGCCGCCCGCGTGGGATTCTCTGATCCTCTCTATTTTTCGCGCCTGTTCAAACGAAAGGTCGGCGTTGCCCCCACCCGCTGGCATTAGAGCAATTTGGCGCAATGATCTGAGAGCGCCGTGGGTTGGTGCGGGGCTTTTTGAGCGCCGTGGCTGTATTTTTAATACTGCCCGGAGTTTGAAGAGGCGCATGACGCCACTCGCCGCCACGGAATGTGCAAAGACATTCAGGGAAAACGCTCTAA
>SESG01008294.1_pt1 | contig 10784 bp, 11 predicted proteins | sample 3171421 | NCBI WGS metagenome assembly SESG01 (sample SAMN10866946, study PRJNA518727) | freshwater metagenome | biome: subpolar coniferous forest; feature: holomictic lake; material: water; isolation source: holomictic Lake 227, 6 m and 8 m depth | place: Canada: near Kenora, Ontario | collected... | reverse complement strand
TAAACCATCAGCTCTCTTTAGTTCTCCGAGTATATTTCCAGCAGAGTCCTCTCCAACTTTTATAAATTCAAAGACATTGTGCATCAATATCACATCGCCTTCCATACCTGTAATTTCAGTTATGTGAGTTATTTTTCTACTGCCATCTTTCAGCCGAGATTGTTGAATAATAATATCCAGTGCGCCTTTTATCTGCTCTCGTATAGCCCGCACAGGCAATTCCACCCCTGACATAAGCGTCATAACCTCTATCCTGCTGAGCGCATCTCTGGGAGTATTAGCGTGAAGCGTGGTCATAGACCCCTCATGCCCTGTATTCATAGCCTGAAGCATATCCAAAGTTTCCCCACCTCTGCACTCGCCGACAATAATCCTGTCAGGTCGCATTCTAAGAGCATTTTTAACGAGGTCCCGAATACTCACTTCCCCTTCGCCTTCTATATTTGCCGGTCTGGACTCCAACCTCACCACATGCTCCTGTGGAAGTTTAAGTTCGGCTGAGTCCTCAATAGTAACTATTCTTTCATCTTCGGGAATATGTGTGGCAAGGACATTTAAAAGAGTAGTCTTGCCTGACCCAGTCCCGCCTGATACAAGTATGTTTTTTTTTATTGCCACAGCATTTTCAAGATACACAGCAGCTTCAGCACTTATACTGCCAAATTTTATTAAATCCTGCATACCGAGTTTTTTATTTGAAAATTTTCTTATAGTGACTACTGGACCATCCAACGCCAAAGGCGGTATTATAGCATTGACTCTGGAACCATCCGCGAGCCGAGCATCCACATAAGGACTACTTTCGTCTATCCTACGGCCGATAGGCATAACTATGCGTTGTATTGCCTTTATCAAAGCCGCGCTATCAGAGAAACCATTGCTGACTTTTGAGAGTTTCCCTTTTCTTTCAATATAAATCAAGTCGTGCCTGTTTACCATAATTTCTGATATAGATGCATCTTTCAAAAGATTTTCAAGAGTGCCGAGCCCTATGGCTTCGTTGACTATATCCTCCACCAAGTTTTCTCTTTCCTCCCTATCCGCTATCCTCAACTCCAGCCCATCCAAAATATGCCTTATCGTGTCCTTCAATTTTATGACAGCCTTTTCTCTTTTTACAGGATTACTAAGCGTATCTTTTTCCAAAGCATCCAAATCTATTTCATCAATCAGTTTGGCAGCGGCCTCTTTTTTAATTTTTGTATATTCCAGCGATTCAACATTTTTTCCTGGCATTCCCACTGCAGTTTCTTGACGTTTTACAGGTAAATCATTTACTACATTTATATTTTTTTCAAAAGATATCAGCGAAATATTTTCAAGATGTTTTTTCGAAGACAATCCTTTTAAAATATTTTCCGTGCTCCCCTTCACCGCGACAGTGAACTTATCTTTTTTATCTTTTGTATAATACAAACCTTTATTCCAAATATTTTTTTGTTCAGGCAGGAACCCCGCGACATTTAACCCCCCGAGAACTGCTCGCGCATCAGCAACGGAAAAAATATTATCCTGCACCTTGTTAAACAATACTGTAATAAATGAGGGTGGGTAGTTTTTTTTGATTATCATTTCCGCCGCCGTTTTCGCATATTTAATCCCCAAAGGTGTCAAGTCTGCAACTATTACCACCTTGTCCGATAACTCAAAAACCGCCGCAGTTTCAGAAGCAGCCATATCTATGAACAAGACATCATATTTCGCATATTCCTGATTTACCAGTTTTTTAAGTCCCTCTCCAGCGGTCTTAAAATATTTAAAACCAATTTCCTTTGTGGTCTCGGTTTTCTTTTTCCCTGCCCCATTCATATATATGTCCACATCACTTATTTCATAGCCATATTCGCACACCGCTACTTTCATATTATGTTCCACACACAAAGCAGTTGCTACATTCAACAGTGCCGTAGTCCTCCCCACTCCTTCTTTCTTACTAAAAAATGTTATTATATGTTTCATAGCTCCGACTCACTTCCGGCAATTCTCGGAGTTACAAAAATTACAAGTTCTGTTTTTTTATTGTCTATTCTTGTACTTTTAAATAACTCTCCTAGTACAGGAATTTCAGATAATAAAGGAACTCCTGCGGTTATTTTCGACTCTTCATTTTGAATCAAACCTGCTATAACAATTGTACTTTCAGGCGCCACTACAATACTCGTTTCTGCAGCTCGTGTTTTTATAGCTGGAATTACGCTTGTGCCGTTTATTTTTACCGCATTTCCATAATCAAGATTACTGACTTCCGCTTTAAGAGTCGTTTTAATATTCATTTCTTTATCCACTTCTGGTTCAATGTTAAGACTCACGCCATATTTTTTCCAATCAATTTTCGGATTGCCATTTTTATCATTGAAGACCACAGGAATCTCACCTCCTGCTAAAAATTCAGCTCGTTTCCCACTGGCAGCTAATAATTTTGGTTTGGCAAGCACCTTTGCGTAATTTTTTTGTACAAGAAAATCTACAAGCACATTCACCGCACCGCGACTAAATTGTCCAAATCCCAGCAGTGGCGGGGCTTGCTCTTTGGCATTCAATAACGATATCACCCCTGTGACTTTATCCGCTTCTCCTTTTCCCAAAAGCGTCCCCCAGTCAATTCCCACTTCCCAGTTATCCGTTCTTATGATTTCAAGTATTTGCACATCAATTTCTACCATAACATCGACATTACTCTGGTTTTTTACGGTAATTACATATGCTTCCGTGCCCTTTGCCGTAGTGAGCGTCAGCGCTGTGGACCCCACTTTTTTGCCTTCCACAATAATCTCGTTATCCGAGAGAATAGTCGCCCCCACTATCGCCTCGTTGACCACTTCCACTTTTAGAATATTTTCAGTTTTAATAATTTTAGAAATACCTTTTTTTATAGTTATTTCCTTGCCTTCACACATTCCTGAAAAACAAAATATTATAAGATATGCTCCCACCAAAAGAATCGTTTTTTTCATTTTGTCACCACATAAACTCTAAAGAAATGACATGGTCGTCACCAAGCTCGTACTTATCATAAATGAAAGCATAATCCAGTTTATAGCCTTCGTACTTAATTCCCAGCCCTGCCACAGGATATTTTTCGTTAACTCCTCCGCGTAGGAAAAAATACTCAAACATTTTAAACTCCACGCCTCCTCTATAAATTACAGCAGTATAGTTTTCTTCCTTTACCACATCAAAAACAAGTTTTACTGTATCTTCCCATAGTCCAAGAGAGACTCCCGCTTTGTAAATCGAAAGCATATCTTCACCTGACTTGTCCCAGTAAAGTGCCCCAATAATATTTTGCAACATTATCCCAAAATATAACTCCTGGTCGAGGAGAGGTTGAAACTGAACCCCGATATCAACAGAATAGCCCAGCGCTTTATACCCCACCAGATCTTGATAGTTGCCTTTAAGCGTTATTCCATAACGCAACTGGTATGTCATTATATTTGAATAAGTGAGTCCCAATGAATATTCCTCATCACTCTCTTTCCCTTGAGGCATTCCCAGTTCATCCAAAATTTCTATATTTTCTACCCCATAGTTTGAAAAATTTATGCCAAAGTTTCCAATATCTTCCGTATGAAACGCAGCCCCCAGATAGGTATAATGCCTATCAAATTTTTGAATTACATACATAGAACTTAACTGCCCCATATATGTTGACATGCGCGACACTCCCGCTGGATTCCAATATGTGGCGTTTACTCCAGTGGCAGAGGCAGTGCCTGCACTTCCTATGGCGAGTATATCCGCGCCTACCCCATCACGCAAAAAAGAAAAACTTTTTGTCGCCGCACCGAGATAAAATGCCTGCAAAAACAAAAGAATCAAAACTAAAAACTTTTTCATTTGTCACTCCTAAACTTGTATTTTTATTCAGTTCTTTTTTCTATAGCATCCGTTACAGGTTTTGCTTCCACGCGTGTACTTATAAAACTTTTTTTGATTTCTTCTTCCCCTTTTTCTATAGTCTTTAATTGTTTGATAAACTCCCCAAAAGATACCGGTTTAACTTTTTCCTTTACCATATCGCCTATCGGTCTAAGTGCCAAAGTTATTTTTCCTCTTTCCTTGGCAAAAGCTAAAAGCTCCGCCTCTTCCGGAGTGAGTGCAAGAGTAACTGTGCTATAAGAGGCATCTGTCACGCCTGCCGAAGAAGCCGTTCCTACCGCTATCACCTGTGCTGCTTGCAAGAGCGTGGCGCTTATCGTGTATGTTTTTTTTTCTTCATTCATTTCATAGGTAAGCAAAATATCGACAAAATCTCCTGCCTTAATCATATACGCCACCCCACTGACTTCATCCACCGCCACACTAACCGCGCGCAAGCCTGTGGGAATTGCCGCATTTAACGACTCACCCCGAAGAGTAAGTTTATTAATAAGAATCGGTTCCCCTTGCGTAAAAGGCACGAGTGTTTTTTGTCCTTTTAATTTTTTAAAATCTGTCACATGCGCTGAAGTCAGAAAGTTTTTTGGAATTTCTTTAAACTCCACCATATTTTCTGTTATCTCTGCCCACGCTGGAATATATTTTGCGGCAGTAATTACTTTTATCGGTTCCATTTTAGCTTTTATCCTATTTTCGAGGAACGCCAAAGACACATAAGCCAAAATCATTGCCAAAAACCCAGCCCCCAGAGCGCCAAATAAAAGTTTTTGTTCTGTTTTTAAATTTTTAAAATCAAGCATCGTTCCTCCTTTTTATCCTAATACTGCAAGCCAAACGCCGTTGTCTTCCTGAGTGATGCTTAAGACATACTGTGTCTTTCCATTTTCTAATATTATTATAAAACTATTTTCATTTTTCACTTCATAGGTCTCTGCCCAGCCGTCTTTTTCATTCACGCTCAAATATTGTTGTTTGATATACCCAGCCGTTTCCCCTTTCACCTGATAAAAATTTCCAAAACAATTCATTTTCTTTTTGTTTAAAAATTCAAGACTCAAAACTTTTTCTGCCATTGGCGAGTGTTTTAGCCTATCTGTATATCCGATCTTTTTCCCCGGCTCAAAAGCCTCCACAGCGATGTCCGCCACCACAGTTCTTGAGCCAAACGAGGTATTTGCGCTCGCCACGAGCCTTGCTTTGTCTTTGTTTTTATAAAATATGTAATCATAGTCATTTACAGGAATCTTTTCTCCAGCATTAAACAGTATGCCCGCAGCCGCAGTTATCCCAGGCGCAGTCTTGATTTCATATTTCTTCTCAAGCGCCTGACTCAGATACCAGCCGATTATATCGCCAGCTTCTTTATCACTTTTATATTTTGTCAATTTCGCCAAGTGTCCGTTTATTCTCAATTCGGATTCAGCTATTGTTTTCCCACCAAAATTTATAGTAAACATATCAAAAAATTCAGGTCGCCAATCCGTAACAGAAGCGGCTATATTTGAATAAAAAATAAGGCTTAAAATCAACGCAACAACTTTTTTCATTTTATTTCCTTTTTGTTTTCAAAATCTACCACAGGAGTAACGGTTTCAGACAGAGTAGTATTATTTTTAGCCATTGTTTTCCACGCCGCTGTAAAACTCCCACCAGAAGCTGTCGCCAGTTTTGTTTTTAACACTATTTCATTTCCCCCAGTCATTCTCCAAAACACCCCCTTGAAATCTTCTTTATAGCTCAAGACAAACACCACTCCCGAAAACTTACTTATTAAACCCTCGGCTATTTTATTTCCGCCAAAATCAGCTTTTGAAGTTTCTTTTTCCAGACGCGGTCCGCTTATATTTTCTTTTTTAAGCCCGTTTCTCGCTCCCACTTCCTTGGCAAATTCATCAATGGCCTTCATATCTTCGCCAAAATCCGCCCCATCCGCTATATATCGCATAACTTCGTGCGCTGTCATTTCAAGTTGTATTTTATGAAGCCCCATCAGCGTAAATTTATAGATCCCACCAAACATTAAAAAGAATATCGGAATAATAATTACCAATTCTGTCATTGCCTGCCCTTTAGTCCTATTATTTTTCAATGTAAAATCAGGTTCCCACTTAACCCTGCCTGAAAGTTTTTTGAAAAAACGCTTAATATTTTAAATTGCTCAGCAAACTGCAGAGTAGAAATATCTGGCACAATAATACTTTCTATTTTGGGAGTATATCCTGCCCCATCCACATCCCAGACCGACATAGACCCCCCTGAGATTCTTGTCATAGCTCCCGCAAAAAGCATATCAGGCCTTATCTGGTTTCCATTTTTTTTTATAAAAAAGTTTCCAGCTATTTTTTGTTTAATTTTATCCGTCATAGAGATTACAAATACAGTGTGCTCCCCGTTTTCTTCTATCGCGAGCGGCAGACCTTCTTCTTTTCCGCCTGTGTTTTTAATTTCCACACTCCTACTTACAAACCTTCTTCGTTCATCCCCACGAACAGGATTTCTCACCTGCCACCGTTTAGCACTTTTATTGTATTGCACATTATCTTCCCTCACTTCTATAATTCTATTTTCAAGAGTGCTTTTGTATGAATAAATTATCTTTCTTTCAGTTTTTACCCCCACATAAGTGCGTTCCACATTGAAAGAAGGAAATATAGTATTGTCAGAAAAGTTCTCCACATTAAATAGTGCTATACTGTCCACTTCATTCTTTTTTCCATTCCAAATTACACACCCTTCAGCCACGCAAGGTGCTGCCTTTATATTAAAACTCGCCGTCCCTGGTTTTCCCGTACCAGCGAAGACATCCTGAATATTCCGAACAAGTTCCGCCGCTTTAAATCCATCAGGAAACCCGCAAAAAGTCATAATCCCGCCAGCAATCCCAGAACATAAAAGAATCTTGTTTGAAAGCGACAATATATTTAAACTCCGCGCATACCACAGGCCTCCCTCTATGGCGCCTGAATCAGCTGCGTTTTGCAAATGCACTTTTTCATACATAAAGTTCCCTGTCTCCACCACTAAAAAAAATAAAATAAAAATCGCCAATAACACAGCGATTGAGATTACAAGTACCTGTCCCTTATTTTTTCGAATCAGTTTCCGAGTCATAATCCGTTCTCATAAAAGCCGTTGCGGTTATCCGATACACGGGATGTCCAACATAAGCCATGATATTTTTTTTGATATCTCTGTTAAATAAAGAGAACACTTTATTTGCCACGGGAATATTCAAAGGCATATCATATCCCACTGAAACTTTTAAATAATGAGCTTTTGATTCCACAAGAGTGGCGGTCTGAATAAGCAAACCTTCTTTATCAAATTTATCCCCAAGACGATTGCTTAATATATTTTGAACTTCTTTAATGACTGTTCCTCCACCATTTACCACCCCCAGCATATCCAGCATAAGCCCTCTGGCCTTTGCCGTCTGTCTGATTCTCTCCGCAGGATCTTCGTAAGCCACGGCACAACGGGCAGTCATAAAAGCCGTATACTTGAGCATAAGTACATTTACAAAGATAAGACTTGCCTGCGCAATCCCTAATACCAAAAGAAGAAAAACAGGCAAAATAATCGCAAACTCTATCATACTCTGCCCGCGTTTCTTTTTTAGCAGTCTCACTTTTCCCCTTATAAAAATTATATTTTCTTACTGCGCTTGTCCTGTGCCAGATTGTATCCCGCCTGCCACTTCGTTTTTTACAGTTTTCCCGGCGCTATCAAAGCCATCCTTGACTGTGCGACCAAAAAACTTTACCCCCGCGATAACAAGTATCGCGATCAAAGCTATGATGAGAATATACTCAGTCATACCCTGCCCTTTTTTGCGTTTTAAAATTTTTTTCATTTTTATACCTCCTTATGGTATTGGAACTGACCACACCTTTACAAAATTTTCATAATAGTTGCAAATTACTTTTCCGTATATTTTAGCGCCCCCGATAACCACGAGCGAGACCAACCCTATAACCATTATATATTCAGTCATAGCCTGCCCACACTTACCTCTTGGAAACTTTTTCATCCACAACCTTCCTTGTCGTCTCTAACACTTTTTCCAACCCCACCATAGCCTGAGCATTGTTCGCATCAAGTCTTTGTACATATTCATATTTTGCTTTTGCCTTATCCATAAACCCTTGATTGAAATACATATCCGCGACATCAAGGTTTTTTTGAATTTCTTTTTCAATATTATTTTTCTCCTCTTCCAATTTAAGTTTTGTCTTTTTAATATTTAAAATTGTTTGAGCGTCAGTAGGATTGAGTTTCAGCACTTTCTCCCAATATCTAATCGCCTCCGTATATTCCCCTTTGCCATAAGCGGCAACGCCTTTGTTGTAAATTTTATTTATTTCTTTTTGTTTTAAGTCTGCATTTTTTATATCCGCCATTTCGAAACTTAAACTTTTTTCAAGTTCCAAAGCTTCGCTATTTTCCCCATAAAACTCGAGCGAGGTTTTTATTGCGTGAAAGGCAGTTTCAATCTCGCCCGTAGCCCGTAGGTCTTTTGCTTTCGTGAGATTTTGCAAACTTTTAGCATTAAAATCATTTATATAAAAATTTGATATTTTTTCCTCAGGGTCCACCCCCATAACTTTTTCATAAAGTTTTCTGGCTTCTTTTATTTTGCCAGAGGTCCTGAGTGCATCCGCAGTTTCAATCAATTTTTCTTTTGAAGCTTCCGTTTTCAAAGAGCGCGTTTTATCCGCTGCTATTTCCAAGTATTTTTTTATTTGTTTATTGTCCCCATCCATTTCCAAAGCCTTGGATAATTTTTCTTCCGCCTGCTTATAATTTGAAGCCCGCAAGGCCTTCACCCCTTCGTCATAAAGCTGTTTAACCAGATCTTGAAAAGCCTTATCATCATTTTTAACAAATATCTCATCAGTAATCCGCGCATTTAATTCTATGGCTTTTTTGTGAGTGGGATCTATTTGCAAAACATCTTGTGCCAATCTTTTCGCTTCAAGAAAATGGTTTTGGGTATAAAGCACTTCAGCCTGAGATATTTTTTGCCCGATAACATTAGCTATTTGCAAACTTTGAAAAGCATTAGGCCCAGAGACACTTCCGGACTTATATTTACCAGAAGCAATCGCATCAAGAATTGTGAGATAGGTAGAGGAAAAGGTTTTATCGATTTCATTAAGAATAAGCAGTTCTGTCTTCAAATCATTTAAAAGACTGCGCTTAGAAAAAACTATGGCATTTTTTAGATGTAAGCGCCCAGAGTAGGAGTGTTTTTCTTCAAGCAGGACTTCCAGATTTTTTGTAAAAACAGAAATATCAGCAGCAGCAAAAATGCGTTCCGCCTGTAAAATAAATAAAAATATAAACAAAGACGCTATAGTTTTTGGAAACCTACCGTTTGTCATAATACCCCATAAAAAAAACTCCCGCTCCTTATAAGCGGGTCTTAATTTTGAGTATTATGGCGAAAATTAAAAAAAAGTCAATAATTATTTTTTATGTGAGGTTAATTTAATCAAGCATCCGAAAAGTTTATTCTACTTTGTCTTTTGTTTTTGTGGCATTTTTCATCTGCTATTGCATATTATTTGGAGCGGAATTGTTTTTCGATTTTGTCAGCAAAGTGCCAAGGAGTTGTGTACAACTGCCGGCCCATCGCCTGACTCTTTCTTAACTGCCTTACTTTCGTAATAATACTCCAATCTTGCCTTGCTTGCAACCTTTAAATTCTCCTGCCGCTCCTTTCTAATGTCGTTGCCACGCCCTTCGTGTTCATCGTTTGGTCTGACGTATTCCAAGGCCGAATGCGGGTGGTCATTATGAAGCTGTCTGTGCAATTCCACCCAGTCAATCACATCCTGTACAGTCTCAAATTTATCCGGTTTTGCGTGGTGGTACTTCAAGCTTTTATTAAACGCCTCTATCCACGGATTATCATCCGGCGTATGTGGCCTTGCGTACAACAGCGTTACCAGCCAGTCTTCTGCCATGTGCTTCCTTATCAAATTACCTTTCATTTGACCGCCGTTGTCGCTGAGTATAGCCAGTTTGCTCGTGTCTATGCCTTGTTCAAAGAGCGTTTCATCCCACAGATACATTACATCTTTTTCGGTGAAGCTTCTGATGAACACTCCGTTCTTCAAGTTCTTTCTGGAAAATATATCAAGGATCGGCACTACCTGTACCTTTAAGCCGTTTGTAAGGTAAAAATCAGTCGCGTCATAACAGTAAATGCGATTCGGCGCTGTTATCAAATCCCTTACTTCCGGTTTTTTACTGTTTCTTTTTCTTCGTGGCACATCATAAGGAGCCGTCAATTCATGTGCTTTCAGCACTTTCTGAACCGTAGATATGCTGCAACTAAACTTGTTGGTTTCATGCCCATAAACCATAAGCCCGGCCGCCCGCAAATCGCACAAACCCTCATCCCTTGCTGCTATTAATATTTCTTCCTCTTCTTCGGGTTGAATCCTATTCCAAGGCGTTCTTTTCTGAGGTTCTTTCCAGTTTACCCACCGGTAATACCGCCTGTCGCTTAGAAGCAATATCTCGCAACACTCTCTTACGCTTAGTTCTGACTCCTGTATTGTTTTTACAAGACCGTCCTGTGCTTCTTTCCCGACCTTTTTACCTTTGATCTTTCCGGTTATTCCAAGTTCACTTTTTTTTTAAGAATTAGATACTCCTGGCTCATTTCTGCCAGCGCCTTTTCCTTAGCTGCAAGATCTTCTTTTACTCGCTCGTGTTCGTTGTAGTTTACATCAAGGCGTTTCTTGAGATATTTGTTCCGTCCTAACTCTTTTTTGGCTCCTTCTTCCACCTGTGCCCTTATCTTCGTAAGTTCAGCAGGGTACAGGCCATGTTTCCTTAATATCTCTCCAACCTGCGCTCCGGGTGCCGAGGTTTCCAAATATATCTGCCAT
>SESG01034386.1_pt1 | contig 10785 bp, 9 predicted proteins | sample 3171421 | NCBI WGS metagenome assembly SESG01 (sample SAMN10866946, study PRJNA518727) | freshwater metagenome | biome: subpolar coniferous forest; feature: holomictic lake; material: water; isolation source: holomictic Lake 227, 6 m and 8 m depth | place: Canada: near Kenora, Ontario | collected... | reverse complement strand
CTAACCTAACATGACACTAGGTGGTATGAGGTTCTTCCAAGCTTCGTTTCCTACAAAGCGCTCGACTCTTTGGTAATCCCAAAGATCTCGATGCGTTTGCGCAGGGTGGCGCGGGTGATGCCCAGCAGCTTCGCCGCGCGCACCTGGTTGCCTCGCGTGATTTTCATCGCGTGCAACGTGAACTCCTTCTCCAGCCAGGGCAAAAGCTGGACATTCGGGTCGGCCTGCGCGGTCTGGAGCAGATATTCGATGGCGCTTTCTTTGGTCAGTTCCAGCGCATTGGCCGCGCTGGCCAGACCGGCTTCGAGCGGCATGCTGTCGCTGCCGAGCGGGAGATCCTTCGGGAGGATGACGTCGGAGGTCGCGAGCACTGTGGCGCGCTGCATGGTGTTCTCCAACTCGCGGACGTTGCCGGGCCAGGGGTAGGCTTCCATCGCACGCAGCGCTTCCTCGCTCAGGCGCATGCGCGGGATGTGCTTGGTGGCGGCGACTTTTTGCAGGAAGTATTCGGCCAGCAACCGGATGTCCTCCACACGGGTGCGCAACGGCGGAAGCTGGATGCGCACGACGTTGAGCCGGTAGAACAAATCCTCGCGGAAGCTCTTGCGGCCGACTTCCGCTTCCAGGTTCTTGTTGGTCGCGGCGACGATGCGCACATCGGTGCGCAGCGTTTGATTGCCGCCCACGCGCGAGAATTCCCCCTCCTGCAAGACGCGTAAAATCTTGCTCTGGATGCCGATGGGCATGTCGCCGATCTCATCCAAAAACAACGTGCCGCCGTTGCATTGCTCGAAGCGGCCCGCCCGCTGCGCAACCGCGCCGGTGAACGCCCCTTTTTCGTGGCCGAAGAGTTCGCTTTCCAGCAGTTGCTCGGGAATCGCGGCGCAGTTGATGGCAATGAAATCCTTGCTGGCGCGCTGGCTGTAGTGGTGGATGGCGCGGGCGACGAGTTCCTTGCCGCTGCCGCTCTCGCCGGTGATCATCACGGGCGCGTCGGAGTGGGCCACGCGGCCCACCATTTTGAAAACCTGCTGCATCGCCTGGGATTGCCCCACGATGCTGTCCTGGTGCTGCTCGACGGTGAGCTGCGGCTTGAAGGTGACGGCGGAGCGCATCTGCTCCTGCTCGGTGAGCGCCGCATCCACGACGTGCTTGAGGTTGAACGGGAGCCCTTCTTTGCGCAGGAAGTCGAACGCGCCGAGCTTCATCGACTCGATGACGGTCTGCGTGGTGCCGAATGCGCTGGTAAGGATGACCATCGCGTTGGGATCGCGCTGGCGGGCTTTGGCGAGCAGTTCCAGCCCGCTGTAGGGCTGCAAGTGCGTCTCGGTGATCAGCAAATCCGGGACGTCCTGGCAAAACACCCGATAGGCTTCGTCGGAGGCGGTGGCGGCGAGCACACGGATCGTGGGCGTTTCGAGCTGTTTGCGAACCCAATCGAGAAAATCCGGATCGGGATCCACCACAAGAATGGTCTGTGTTTTATCGCTCATCGCTTTAGATCCCCCCGAACCGGCGTTGCCGTTTGCCGTATTCGCGCACGGCTTGGAAGAGTTCTTCCTTACGGAAGTCCGGCCACAGGGTTTGCGTAATATAGAACTCTGTGTAGCTGAGTTGCCAGAGCAGAAAATTGGAAAGCCGCATTTCGCCGGAGGTGCGGATCAGCAGATCGGGGTCGGGATACGCGCGGGTGTAGAGATGCCGGCTCAGCACATCGGCGTCGATGGCGGCGGGAGCGAGCTGCCCGGCCTGCACCTCGCGCGCGATTTCCTGCATGGCGTCCACAATTTCCAACCGGCTGGAGTAGCTCAGCGCGAGGATGAGCGTGAGCTTGTCGTTGTGGGCGGTGGCGTCCATGGCGCGTTGCAGCGCGGTGCGGGTGGACTCGGGCAAATCCGCAAGCCGCCCAATGGCTTCGAGCCGCACGCCTTGGGCGTTGAGTTCCGGCACTTCCTTGGTGATGAACCGCTCCAGGAGCTTCATGAGCCCTGCCACTTCCGCTTTGGGCCGCTTCCAGTTTTCCGTGGAGAAGGCGTAGAGGGTAAGGTATTCCACGCCAAGTTCACGACAGCCCTTCACGCAATCCCGCACGGCCTCGGCGCCCCGCTCGTGGCCGCTGAGGCGCTCCAACCCTTTGCCGCGAGCCCACCGGCCGTTGCCGTCCATGATGATGGCAATGTGGCGAAGCGGCGGCGGTTGCGGCGTTTTTTCCACAGGCTACAAAATACTAGAGGAGGATCGTCTGGTCGCGGTGTGCGCCCACGCTGACGATGATGAGCTTGCCGCCGGTCAATGCGGCAAGCTTCAGTGCGTAAGATTGGGCATTTTTAGGAAGTTCCGCGAAGCTCTTGCAATGGTCTGTAGGCGTGTTCCAGCCGGGAAGCTCGATGTAAACCGGCTCGCAGGCCGAGAGGCGCTGGTAATCCGAGGGCGGCACTTCGACCTCCTGCCCGTCGAGCTTGTAGCCGACGCAGACTTTGATCGTCTCCACCGTGTCGAGCCCGTCCAGATTGGTGATGGCGATTTCGTCAATCCCGTTGACCATCGCGGCGAACCGGGTGGAAACAGCATCAAACCATCCGCAGCGGCGGGCGCGTCCGGTGGTGGCGCCGTACTCGCGGCCCATGCCGTGGAGGAGGTCGCTGATCTCGTCGTTCTCGGTCGGGAACGGCCCTTCACCCACGCGCGTGGTGTAGGCTTTCATCACGCCGAGCACGCAATCGACCCGGTGCGGCGGAACGCCCGAACCGGTGGAAGCGCCGCCCGCCGTGGTGTTGGAGGAGGTGACGTAAGGATAGGTGCCGTGGTCGATGTCGAGGAACGTCCCTTGCGCCCCCTCAAAGAGCATCTCTTTCCTGGCCTGGAGCGCCTTGTGCAAATAGAGGACGGTGTTGGTGACGTGCGGGCGGAGTTTCTCGCCAGCGGCGAGGCTGGCGTCGCGGATCTCCTCAAAGCAAACCGGCGCGGCCCCCATCGCGGCGAGTTGCGCATTGGCTTCCTCCACGCGGACGGCCAGTTTTTCGGAGAAAAGCGCGGGCTGCATCAAATCGGCCAACCGCAGGCCGGTGCGGGCCACTTTGTCGCCGTAGCAGGGGCCGATGCCGCGCCCGGTGGTGCCGATTTTGAGCTTTCCTTTGGCCAGTTCCTTCGCGGCGTCGAGCGCGCGGTGATAGGGCATGACGAGGTGGGCACAGTCGCTGATGAGCAGGTTGGCGCCGACTTCGATCCCCACGGCGCGCAAGCCTTCAATCTCACCCACAAGCGCCACCGGGTCGAGCACCACGCCGTTGCCAATCACGCACTGCTTGTTGGGCCGCAGAATGCCCGAAGGGATAAGGTGGAGGACGTATTTCTTGTCGTCCGTGATCACGGTATGCCCGGCGTTGTTCCCCCCCTGACTACGGACAACGATGTCCGCCTTTTCGGTGAGAAAGTCGATGATTTTGCCTTTGCCTTCGTCGCCCCACTGGGCCCCCACAAGAACGGTATTTGCCATATTGAAAAAGAGTCGCGGAATCAGTTCACGGAAAAACGCCCCGAAGACGGCACACGCCGGGATTCGGGACATTTGGAGAGTCTATCGGGCCGTGAACGTGCGGCAAGCCCTTTCTGAGGCCTTCCCCTTGGCAGTGGCGATGAACCGCTGGATTTGCGAAAGCCATAGGAGCTTTTGCTCAGGCGTCAGGCTCTGGAAAGCGCTGTGCCCGTCGAAGTCTTCCGGGCCGACTTTATCCCACCACTCCGGCTGGGCAGGCCGTTCAGGAGATGGCGCGGCGTCATTCATGGGATTGGATTTTTTCCAAGGCGGCGATGTCAGAGAGATCCTTGTCGCGCGGCGGTTGGATCGCCCGTTTCATTTGGATCAGTTGCCGGGTGGAGACAACATGAACGCTCACCCCGCCCAGGACAACGGACGTTGCCGTGTCAATGAGCGAGCGGTAGGAGGATTCCGGCGTCAGAAAAACGTCCAGTTGCAACCACGGGCGGTCGGGATGATGGAAGGTCAGAACCCGCGCCCCTTTTTCCACCACCAAGCGATCCAAAGCAACCCTGTCGAGCAAAACCTCCGCCGGAATGGGAGCGCGGGGCTTCAGACCCGAAGCGGTGGCGAATTGCAAAAAACGCTCCAGGTTTTCAGGGGTCTCCTCAAGGGCAAGATCGAGATCAAGCGTCGTCCTCTCCACCCCGTGCAACACCACGGCGACGCCGCCCGCCACGACGAACCGCACGCCGCCTGCGGCGAGATCCGTCATCAGTTCAAGGAGATGATTGGGCGACTCCTGATTCATGTCCCCATAGCGTCAGACATTGAAAGGCGGGGATCAAGCGATTTCGACATAGGAATGGAGGATCGTGCGTGGAGCGCCCGATCCACCGAAGCGGCGTGCGAAAGCCGCCGCAGCGCGCGGTAGCGCGAAGTGCAACCCGCCTCAGGCGGGTTCAATATGCACCAGCACATCCCGCACCGCCGGGTGCTCGGCCCGCAGGCGGTCTTTCACATCGTGGGCGATGCCGTGGCCTTCGCGCACGCTTAAATCCCCGTCCACGAGCACGTGGATGTCCACGTAATACTCCAGGCCCATTTTGCGCACATGGCATTTGTCGATCTCCCGGACGCCCGGAACGGTGCGCGCGGTCTCCCGGATGGCCCGACTGACGTTCCCGGCGGGCGCGGTGTCCATGATTTCCAGAAACGCGGGGATCAAGAGCAGGACGCCGTTGGTGGCGATGACCGCACAGGCCACCAGGGCGGCGATTTTATCCGCAATCTCGTAGCCCTTGCCGCCGATGAGGGCGATGGAGATGCCGATGAAGGCGGCGACGGAGGTGATGGCGTCGCTGCGGTGGTGCCACGCCTCGGTTTTCAGCGCGGTGCTGCTGACGTCATCCCCCAGTTGCACCACGCGCCGGAACAGAAACTCTTTCACCAAGACCACGCCCACCAGCACCACCAGCGTGAACGCCTTGGGCGGAATGTGCCGGGCCGCATGCATTTCCTGCACGCTCTGCACCGCAAGAGCCGCCGCGGTGGAAAGCACGACCAGCGCCACGATGAACGCCGCAATCGGCTCCGCCTTCCCATGACCGTATGGGTGCTCCTCATCCGGCGGTTTGGCGGCGAACTTGAGCCCGCTCCAGATGACGAGCGAACTGCCGATGTCGAGGAGTGATTCCACGCCGTCCGCGATCAGCGCGTAGGCGTTGCCGATCAACCCGGCGCTGATTTTGACGATGGCCAGCGCGGCGTTGACAAGCATCCCCTGCAAAGCAAAGCGTTGGCCTGTTGCGTGGACGGACATCGGCGGAACCTTGGAGCATCCCTCCAAGGGTTCAAGTTTTTAGTTGGCGAAAGCGCGTCTTACGATTCCTCTTCGACAATCACCTTGTCGTAGAAGGCCACGATGTTCTCTTTCTCCGGCGAGTCCTGCCACTCGATGGCCGAGCGCGGGTGCCGGTTCATGAACCCGGTGAGCATGTAGGGAATGCTGAAGCCCCAGCCAAGCTCTTCGCGCATCGGCTCGATGGATTCCTGGAGGCACTTGAGCACGGGGCGGACGTTGTATTTCGGGTTATGCAGGAAGCGCAGGAGCAGTTCCATCGGGCAGTTGCCCGCGCCGCGTCCCAAGCCGCCGATGGTGGCGTCCAGGAAGTTGGCTCCCTTGACGATCCCCTGGATGGTGTTGGAGAAGGCCAACTGGAGGTTGTTGTGCATGTGCACGCCCACCTCTTTGCCGCCCGCTCTGGCAAACCGGAGGTATTTGTCCATCAGGTAGTCCACCTGTTCGCTGTACAGCGCCCCAAAGCTGTCCACCAGGCAAATCGCCTTGGCTTCGGACTTGGCAACCATCTCCAGCGCCTCGTCAAGCTCGCGCTCCAGCACGTTGGAAACGGACATCAGGTTCAGGCAGGTCTCGTAGCCTTTGTCGTGGGCGTCCTTGACCATGTCGAGCGCGGTCGGAATCTGGTGGATGTAGGTGGCCACGCGCACCATGTCGATCACGCTCTGCTCCTTGGGCAGGATGTCGGTGTGGTAGTCGGTCTTCTCCGCATCGGCCATGACGGAAATTTTGAGCGAACTCGGGTTGTCGCCCACGATCCGCCGGATGTCCGCCTCATCGCAAAAACGCCATGCCCCATATTTATCCCGGGAAAAAACTTTCTTGGACGCCTTGTAGCCGATCTCCATGTAATCGACGCCCGCGTCCACGCACGCAGTATAAACCGCCTTGACGGTGCGGTCGTCAAACTGGCTATTGTTCATGAGGCCGCCGTCACGGATCGTGCAGTCCAGAACCTTGATGTCTTCGCGGTAGGATAGCCACCGTCCGGCAAACCCAGAATTTTCTGTCGTATTTTGCATGGCGGGCTATTTGGTAGTCGGATTCGCGCGCGGGATCAACTTGAAAACGGGCTATTAGCGGGACTTTTCGCCCGTCCGCAGGCGCATCCGCCAAAAAAGAGCGCTCAAAACAAGGAAACAAACGAGGGAAAAGAGCGTCGATGCGATGACCGCCGTTTTGTATCCCAACTGGTGGGCTTTGGGCAGGAGGGCCGGCACATGCTTCTCCAACTCTGGAAAATAATAAGAAAACGGGGTGGCGGCCTCCAGTTTGAAGAGCAGCCAGGGATGGGCCGCGGCCCAGAAATCGTGCAAAACAAAGGCCAACAGCCCGAGGCAAAGCAAACGCGAAAAGAGTCGCCCCCTGCCCGCCGACGCTCTTTCCAAGCCGGTGAGCGCGAGGAAGAAGAGCCCCAGAAAGCTCATGGCGATCAGGCGCGTGGCGACCCGCTCAGTGTGAAAAAGAGGGATCGGGTAAATCCAGGAATAGACATTCCCATAGGACAAAAGAGCCATCCCGAGGCTCGCCCCGGCCATCGGCAGGGCGAAGGGAAGGTCTTTTCGCCGAAAAATCAGCGCCCCAAGCGCACCCAACACGACAAACAAAAGGAGCGCCCACCCGGTGTAATGGTCGAACTCCCACCACCCCAACAGATCCACCGTGAAGGGGGGACTTGAAGGATCTCCCATCGTGTAGCCTTTGATGAGTGTGAACCCCTCCAAGAGACGCCGCAGGCTGGGGTAGCCGCTCAGAAAGGCGAATTTCTCCGTAATGAAGAGCTTGGCGGGCAGGATGCGGAACAACGCCATCGCGCAAGCGCCGGCCACGGCATAAAATGCGGGCAGGATCGCTTTTGGACGCGCAAGGACAACCATGCCGATGAAAAAAAACCACCAGATGGCCAGATGAAATGCCCCCAATAAAAACAGGGCGAAAAGGGAAAACGCCAGGGGCAGCCAGGAGAAACGCGGGGCGTTGGGGGCCAGGATTCCCAGAAGCCCAAGCAGCACCCACGGCGCAAGGAAACAGCCGCACCACATCAAATGCCCGGCAGCCAGGTGGGAAACCACAAAGCCGTTGAACGAGGTCGCCACCGTGGCCAGGAGAAAGGCTTCGCGCGACCAGCCCAGGCGCTTTTTCACCGCCCACCACCCCCAAACACCCGCGCCGAAGAGCAGGCAGGTGTGGAGGGCAACAAACATCCCGTTGGAAAGCCAGGGGAGCAGAAACAGATCCGGCGCGATCAAGGTTTCCGGCACGACCAAAAACTTATCGGTGGCATGCGCAGACCAGTTGCCGATCCACGGAATCTGGCCGTGGCTGAGGCCCAGCCGGGTGATATTGAGGTAGTACGCCTGCAACGGCCAATCCTCAAAGCTCAAGGAGAGGTGACCATCGCCGTAGAAATAGAGCCAGAACCAGCAACCGCAGCCCAGAATAAGGAGGAATACCCCAAGGTCGAGCAGCCGCGCACCGGGGCTGGGGGATCCCTGCGGCTGTGAGGTCTGCGGGACAGATTGAAGGTCAGGCATACTGAAAAATGCGTAAGGCTCTGCTCTGGTTAAAGAGTTGGGTGCTTTTTGTCAATCACCGGCCAAGAAGATATAAGTCCCATACGTCCTATAAGTCCTATAGGACCTATAGGTCTTATAAAGGCAAGCCGCCCGCAAAACCGCCAAACTTCCTCATTGAGCGCGAGCGAAACCGGGCGCACAATGTCCCCCTCATCCTCCACCCTTATGGACATCGTCACCCAACTCGCTGTTTTCATCGCCAACACGCCCGGAACTCTCGTGGAAGTCTGTGATGCGCTGGCCCAGGCCAACATCAATATCTACGCCTTGACAACCTCGGACAGCGTGGATCACGCCGTTGTCCGGATGGTCGTGAGTGACACGCGCAAGGCGCTCCACATTTTTGAACAGCGGGGCGCGCTGGTGGTGAAAAACGACGTGATCATGATCGACAACAGCAACAAACCCGGAAGCCTCTCCAGGGTCGCCGCGAAGCTTGCCGACCATAAGATCAACATCGAATACGCCTACCTGGCCACCAGCCCAAGCTCCAAGAAAGGACTCTTGATTTTGCGCGTGAACAACAGCAAAAAAGCTCTCCAAATCTTGACGGCAACCATGGCTTCGGCGACGTAATCTGCGCATGACCCCTCTCAAAGTCTGGCTCGGCGAACCCTATCCCCTGGGCGCGACATGGCGCGGCAACGGCGTAAACTTCGCCCTCTACTCGGAAAACGCCACCGGGGTGGATCTCTGCCTGTTTGAAAACGCCGATGATCCGCACGAGCAGGTGCGCATTCGCATGACGGAGCAGACAGACCAGGTGTGGCACGTCTTTTTGCCGGAAATCCGCCCCGGCCAGCTCTACGGCTACCGCGTTTACGGCCCTTACGACCCCGCAAAAGGGGCGCGCTTCAACTCCTCCAAACTGCTCATCGACCCTTACGCCAAGGCCATCGCCGGGCAGGTGGTCTGGGGGGATGAAATGGTGGGCTACGACGCCCATGCTCCGGAGCTGGATCTTTCCCGCGACTACCGCGACGACGCCTGGGGCGTGCCGAAGTCGGTGGTGGTGGACACGGCGTTTGACTGGGAGGGCGACAAGCCGCCCCGCACGCCGCTGCACGAGTCGATGATCTACGAGGTGCATGTCAAAGGCTTCACGAAACTCTGCGAGGAGTTGCCGGAGGAAATCCGGGGCACTTACGCGGGCATGGCGAGCCCGGTGGCCATCAACTATTTCAAAAAACTCGGCATCACCGCCGTGGAACTGCTCCCCGTCCACCAGCATGTGGATGACCAAATCCTGTGCGACAAGGGGTTGGACAACTATTGGGGCTACAACACCATCGGCTACTTCGCGCCGGAGGCGAAGTATGCGGCGTGCGGCGTCACCGGCGAGCAGGTTGCGGAATTCAAGACGATGGTCAAGACCCTGCATGCCGCAGGGATCGAGGTGATCCTGGATGTCGTCTACAACCACACCGCCGAGGGCAACCAGATGGGGCCGACGCTCTGCTTCCGGGGCATCGACAACGCCTCCTACTACCGGCTCGTGCCCGAGAACGAGCGCTATTACATGGACTACACCGGGTGCGGCAACACGCTCAACGTGATGCACCCGCGCGTGCTGCAGCTCATCATGGACTCGCTCCGCTACTGGGTCACGGAGATGCACGTGGACGGCTTCCGCTTCGACCTCGCCTCCACCCTTGCCCGCGAGGCCCACGACGTCAGCAAACTTTCCGGGTTCTTCGACATCATCCACCAAGACCCCATCATTTCCCGTGTGAAGCTCATCGCCGAGCCCTGGGACGTGGGCGAAGGCGGCTACCAGGTGGGCAACTTCCCCGTCCTCTGGGCGGAGTGGAACGGCAAATACCGCGACTCCGTGCGCCGCTATTGGAAGGGCGACGAGGGGCATGCCCGGGAGATCGCCCACCGCCTTGCGGGCAGCCCGGATCTCTACCAGTCCACCGGCAAGCGGCCTTACGCCAGCATCAACTTCGTCACCTCGCACGACGGCTTTCCCCTTGCGGATCTCGTCAGCTACAACGAGAAGCACAACCTCGCCAACGGCGAGGAAAACCGCGACGGCGACAGCCACAACTGCTCGTGGAACTGCGGCGTGGAAGGCCCCGCCGACGACCCCGCCATCAACGCCCTGCGCGCCCGCCAGCGCCGCAATTTCCTGGCCACGCTTTTCCTCAGCCAGGGCGTCCCGATGCTCACCGCCGGGGATGAATTTGGCCGCACGCAGAACGGCAACAACAACGCCTATTGCCAGGACAACGAGCTGAGCTGGCTCTCCTGGGAACGCGATAAAGACTCCCAGCGGCTTCTGGATTTCACCGCGGGCCTCATCCACCTGCGGCGCAGCCACCCGATCTTCCGGCGCCCGAAGTTTTTCCAAGGCCGCAAAATTCGCGGCTCGGAGATCAAGGACATCATGTGGTTCAGCCCGAAGGGCCGCGAGATGACCGACGAGGAATGGCGCTTCAACTACGTGCGCTGCCTGGGGATGCTCCTGAGCGGCGACACCATGGACGTGCGCGACGCCCACGGGGAGCCGATTCGCGACGAAACCTTCCTCCTCCTGCTCAACGCCCACTTTGAGCCGCTCAACTTCACCCTGCCGGGGCGCGAAGACGTGCATTGGGAGCTGATCCTGGACACCGAAGCGGAAACCGGTTTTGCGGAGAAAGGCTGCATCCTGCACGCCGGAGACGCGCTCGAACTGCTCGACCGCTCGCTCTGCCTGCTGCGTCTGCATACCGGATCACACTCCCACGCCCGCAGCGAATCCTGGCAGCGACCCCGGAAAAACAACGGGCAATAAAACAGATCATCCTCGTCAATGACAGCCAGAGCCCCGGGAACGCAAGCGGTCTCCAGGGAGGCCCCCGGCGCTGCTCTAGAGCATTTTACAA